>JACCDR010114173.1_pt1 | contig 18959 bp, 11 predicted proteins | sample 7446431 | NCBI WGS metagenome assembly JACCDR01 (sample SAMN15323443, study PRJNA562643) | freshwater metagenome | isolation source: river surface water | place: USA:Blue River Watershed | collected 2017-08-17
ACCGCGTGGCCGCCGAGGCGCCCGCGGTGGCCCTGGCCACCGCGGGGGGCGAGGGACTGCTGCGCCTGCTCGATGGCATCGCCTGGCGACGGCTGGCGCGCAGCGTGGAGCGCGGCACGCGCTGGGTCGGGCACGCCGAGCTCACGGCGCTGCAGATGGCACTGCTGGCCCACACCGGCGCCGGCAGCTGGGCCGGCCCGATGGCCTGCGGCGACTTCGGGCGTGACGAGGCCGCGGGGGCTGTCGACGACGTCACCGGCGAGGTGTTCGCCGAGGCCATGGACGGCTCGCTCGAGGCGCTGGGCTACCGCACCGAACCCGGCTTCGACGGCCTCGGTGTGCGGGGCCTGCTCTGGGGCGGGCGCCTGACGGTGCTACTGTCGCTGCTCGGCACGCGCCACTGGCCGGCCGCCGCGGCACGGGGGGGCGTGCTGTTCCTGGAGGCGGCCGACGAGCCGGCAGTCCTGGTGGAGCGCGGCCTGCTGCAGCTGCGGCAGGCGGGCGTGCTGCAGCAGCAGCGGGCGGTGCTGCTCGCCGGCTTCAGCGACCCCATGCCGGGCGCACGCGCGCCGCTGGGCACGAGGGAGGTGGTCGCCCGTGCGCGCGCGGGCCTGAAGACCCCGCTGCTCACCGGCCTGCCGTTCGGCCACCACAAGGGCCGAACCCGGCGCGAGGCCCAGCCCCGCCTCTGCCTGCCGCTGGGTCGGCGCGTCCAGGTGGTGGTGCAGGGCAGGGACGTGCTGGTGCTCTGGTAGGGGCACGGCCTGCGGGCGCGCCGCCGCGCGAAAGGGGCTGCCTAGAATCCCCGGCAGCCATGGGACTTCTGCGCCGCCTTCGCCTCATCGCCGCCGGCACCTGCGCGCTGCTGGCCGCCGGGTGCGACAACAACCCGTGGGCCGCCGGCGAGGCCGCGACCAACACGCTGTTCTCCGGTGTCCTGGAGAGCTCGCCGAGGCACCTGGACCCCACGGCCTCGTACTGGAACAACGACACGGCGTTCACGTACCAGATCTACGAGCCGCTGTACGGCTACCACTACCTGAAGCGCCCGTTCGAGCTGGTCCCCAAGACCGCCGCGGCGGTGGTGAAGCCGCGCTACATCGGCCGGGACGGGCAGACGCTCGGCGAGGACGCACCGGCCGAGCAGGTGGTCGAGAGCGTGTACGACGTGCCGATCAAGCCGGGCATCCGCTTCCAGCCGCACCCCGCCTTCGCGAAGGACGCCCAGGGCCGCCACCGCTACCACGCGATGAAGCCGGGCGAGCTGGGCGAGCGCCGCACCCCGCTGGACTTCGAGCACAGCGACACGCGCGAGCTGGTGGCCGAGGACTTCGTCTACGCACTGAAGCGCCACGCCACCACGCGCATAACGGCGCCCATCTTCAGCACGTTCGCCGAGTACGTGGTCGGCCTGAAGGAGTACGGCGCGCTGATCCGTGCCGAGGATGCCAGGCTGCGCCAGGGCCTCGACCCGGCCTCGCTCGACAAGCCCTTCCTCGACTTCCGCCGCTGGCCGCTGGCCGGCGCCACGGCCCCCGAAAGGCACCTGCTGCGCATCCGCATCAAGGGCAAGTACCCGCAGTGGAGCTACTGGATGCAGCTCACCTTCATGGCCCCGGTGCCCTGGGAGGCCGATGCGTTCTATGCCCAGCCGGGCATGGCCGAGCGCAACCTCACGCTGGACACGTGGCCCGTGGGCACGGGCCCGTACATGCTGGTGGAGTACGAGAAGGACCGCCGCCACGTGATGAAGCGCAACCCGAACTACCGCGGCGAGCCCTACCCCTGCGAGGGCATGCCGGGCGACAAGGAGGCGGGTCTTCTCGACGACTGCGGCAAGCCCACGCCCTTCATCGACACGCTGGTGTCGACCGTGGAGCGCGAGAAGGTGCCGCGCCAGGCGAAGTTCCGCCAGGGCTTCTACGACATCGACGTGTTCGAGCGCACCGACACCGGGCTCGACTACCTCGTGGACATGCAGGACAGCGAAGCCGTGCGGCGCGAATACACCGAAAAGGGTTTCCGGCTGGCACGCGGCTCCGATGTCAACAACTGGTTCCTCGGCTTCAACATGCTCGATCCCACGCTGGGCGACGGCGACGCCGGGCAGCTCGGCCCCGAGCAGCGCGAGAAGAACCGCAAGCTGCGCCAGGCGCTGAGCATCGCCATCGACTGGGAGGAATACAGCCGCATCTTCCCCGAAGACGCCGGCGAAACCGCGATGGGCCCGGTGCCCCCGGGCATCTTCGGCAGCCGCGAGGGCACCGAGCAGGGGCTGAACCCCGTCACCCACGTCTGGCGCGAGGGCCGTGCCGTCCGCCGCCCGATCGCCGACGCGAAGCGCCTGATGGCCGAGGCCGGCTGGCCCAATGGCCGCGACGCCCGGACCGGGCGTCCGCTGGTGCTCAACTACGACTACTACGCCGCGCCGACGCCGGCCAACAAGCCCAAGCTCGACTGGATGGTGCGGCAGTTCGCCAAGCTCGACGTCCAGCTCGAGGTGCGCGCCACCGACAACAACCAGTTCCAGGACAAGGTGCGCAAGGGCAAGTACCAGGTGTTCTGGCTGGGCTGGCTGGCCGACTACCCCGACCCCGAGAACTTCCTGTTCCTGCTCTACGGGCCGACCGGAAAGACCAAGCACGACGGCGAGAACACGGCCAACTACCAGAGCGCCGAGTACGACCGCCTGTTCACCGACATGAAGACGCTGCCGAACGGGCCGCAGCGGCAGGCCGTGATCGACCGCATGGTGGCCGTCGCGCAGCAGGACGCACCGTGGGCGATGGGCTACTTTCCCTACGTCAGTGCCGCTCACCAGCGCTGGGTGAAGAACTACAAGCCGGCGATCCTGGTGCGCGACCACGGCCGCTACCTGCGCCTCGACGTGGCCGACCGCGTGGCCGCGCAGGCGGCCTGGAACCGGCCCGTGTGGTGGCCCCTGGCTGCCATCGGGGCCGGGCTGCTGGCGCTGGTGCTGCTGGCGCGGGCGCAGTTCCGTCGGCGAGAGCGCACCAACGCGCGCGGCGAACTGCTGGCCTGAGCACGGGGCCGGCCGTCGCCGGCAGCGTCATCCGGCCTTGAATGGCCCTGCACGGAGCTCAGCTTGTTGTACCCGCACAACTCGCCCCCATGACGGCGGGGGCCGTCGCGTTCACCAGCTTGGAGCACGGGCGCGAGGCCCCAGTCCCGTCTGAGCGCCTCTGGTGCCCCGGTGCACCGTGCCGGCACGACGCGGCCCGGAGCCACGGGGATCGGGGGCTTTCCCTGAAGCGATGGCCCCGAAGGTGTCCGTGACAATCGTGCACACACGCCTGTAACCGCCCCGTACCGAGGGCGGGCCGGGCACCCATCGTCACCCTCGGAGCTCTCTGATGAATCGATTCAACCCCCACAAGCGCGCCACGCCGATCTGCGCGGCCGTGCTGGCGTTGCTGGCATCGCCAGTGGTGCTGGCCCAGACCCCGGCGCCCGCGCCGGCTGCCGACCAGAAGACCGAAGAGGTGGTGATCTCCGGTTCGCGCATCAAGCGCGACACCTTCAGCACGCCGGCGCCGCTGCTCATCCTCCGCAATGAGGATGCGGCCATCGCCGGCTTCACCTCCACCGCCGAGGTCCTGCAGGGCACGGCCGTCACGGGCGGCCAGGGCCAGATCAACAACGCCTACGGCGGCTTCGTCACCGACGGCGGCCCGGGTGCCAACACGCTGGGCCTCCGCGGCTTCGGGCCGACGCGCTCGCTGGTGCTGCTGAACGGCCGCCGCCTGGCGCCCTCGGGCACGCGCGGCTCGGTGGGTGCCGCCGACCTGAACACGCTGCCCGACGCCATCGTCGACCGCATCGAGGTGCTGAAGGACGGCGCTTCCTCGATCTACGGCTCCGACGCCATCGCCGGCGTGGTGAACATCATCACCCGCAAGAACATCACCGGCATCACCGCCGGCGCCAAGTTCGGCAAGACCTCCGGTGGTGGCGACGAGGCCCGCCTGTCGCTGGTGGGCGGCTTCGTCAGCGACGGCGCCTACCTCTCGGGCTCGTACGAGTTCTACGAGCGCACCGAGCTGACGCTGGGCGACCGCGACTGGACCCGCTGCAACACCGACTACCGCCGCACCAGCGTCGGCGGCGTGGTGGGCGACTGGGGCAGCCTCGACTACAAGGATCCCGCCACCGGCAAGCCGAAGTGCTACCCGATCACGACCACCGGCTCGAACGGCGTGACGATCAACACCATCGGCACCAACAACACCACCGGCGTCGGGGCCGTGGGTTCCACCGGCACCACCTTCAACCGCTGGCGGCCGAACGCCTCGGTGACCACCGGACTCGTGGGCTACGAGGGCGTGGGTGGCGGCCAGACCACCAACCTCAACGTCCGCGACACCTTCGATCCGCGCACGCTGAACCGCTCGCTGATCTCGCCGACCAAGAACCACAACGTGTTCGTCAGCGGCGGCATCGACCTGAAGTTCCTGGGCGATGCCGAGGTCTACTACGAGGCGATGTACAACCGTCGCGAGTCGACGCAGACCGGCTTCCGCCAGCTCTCGCTCGACTACAACAAGAACAGCCCGCTGATCCCCGCCGGCCTTCAGGCCAGCACCTTCTCGGGCGTGCCCACCGCCACCAGCAGCGGCCAGGCGGTCGGCGTGCGCGCCTTCATCGGCTTCGGCAACGACCAGTCCTCGCAGAGCGTGGACTTCACGCGCGCCGTGGTCGGCGTGCGCGGCGGCATCGGCAAGACCGGCTGGGAATACGACGTCGTCGCCAGCCACAGCGACAGCAAGGGTGAGTACACCTTCGAGTCGTTCCTGACCAACCGCCTGGCGCAGAGCCTGAACGTCACCGCCAGCGGCGGCGGCTTCGCCTGCGTGGACCCGTCCAACGGCTGCGTGGCCGCGCCTGCGCTGACCCCCGCGGTGGTGGGCGGTCAGCTGCCGCAGCAGTGGGTGAACTACGTGTTCGTGCCGGTCACGGGCGTCAGCAAGTACCAGGAGTCGACGGTCACGGCGTCGGCCACCGGCACCGTCATGTCGCTGCCGTACGGCAAGCTCAAGGCGGCCGCGGGCGTGGAGATGCGCCAGTTCAAGATCGACGACACGCCGGCCCCCGATGCCCAGATCGGCAACCTCTACAACCTGACCTCGTCGACGCCCACGCGCGGCAAGGACAAGGTGGTGGACACCTTCGCCGAACTCGACATCCCTCTGCTGGCCAACCTGCCGGCGGTCCACGAGCTGACGATGAACGTGTCGGGCCGCTGGTCCGACTACGACTCCTACGGCACGGGCTCGACCTACAAGGTCGGCGCGCTGTGGTCGCCGGCCAAGTGGGTGTCGCTGCGCGCCACGCAGGGCACCTCGTACCGTGCCCCGGCGCTGTACGAGCAGTTCCTGGGCCCGACGAGCGGCTTCGGTTCCAGCAACGGCGACCCCTGCAACAACTGGGACTCGCGCGATCCGACCTCGCCTCGCTACATCAACTGCCAGAGCGAAGGCCTGCCCCCGGGCTATGCACCGGGCAGCGGCAACAACCAGTCGATCACGATCATCAACGCCGGTGGCGCCGCCGCGGGCCTGAAGGCCGAGACCTCCGACAACCTGACCATCGGCCTGGTGCTCCAGCCTTCGCTGGGTGCCGGCTTTGGTGACCTGTCGGTGGCCTTCGACTACTTCAACATCAAGGTCGAGAACGGCGTTGCCCGGGCCGGATCGGCGGAGATCCTGTCCCGCTGCTACGACGACCCGCAGTTCCGTGCCGGTGGCGGCTTCTGCCGGCTGGTGAACCCGCGTGCCGCCGGCACCAACGCGCTGACCGTGAACGACAGTTTCGTGAACCTGGCCACCGACATCGTGCGCGGCATGGACTACACGCTGCGCTACACCAACAACGTCGGCCCGGGTCGCCTGCGCGTCAACCTCACGATGACCGAGTACAAGCTGCAGGCGGGCAAGCTGTTCGCCGAGGACGAGCTCGACGACGTGAACGGCACGATCGGCGCCCCGAAGCGCACCGGCAACCTGGACCTCTACTACGACTACAAGGGCTGGCGCGGCTACTACGGCCTCGACTGGGTCGGCAAGATGGACTCCTACGCCTACGTGGGCCAGAACCCCGAGACCAGCACCTACCTGCTGAAGACGCCGAACTACTACACGCACACGCTGTCGCTGGGCTACCGCGGCGACAAGTGGTCGATGACGGTCGGCGTGCGCAACCTCACCGACGAGGAACCGCCGCAGATCTCGGCCGGCTTCTACAACCGCGTCGGCAACGCGCCGCTGTACAGTGGCTTCGACTACGTCGGCCGCACGCTGTTCCTGAACGCCAGCAAGTCGTTCTGACCGGTGACCACCGCGGGCCCCTGCGACGCCCTGCGTCGCAGGGGCCGCTTCAATTCGAGGCTTTGAAGACCGTGATGAAGTTCAGCTTCCCCGGCGCCCGCGCCGCATGGCCGGTCGCCCTGTTGCTGGTGGCCGCCCAGGCGCCCGCGCAGTCGCCCCCCCCGGCGCCCATCCAGGCTCCCACCGTCGAGGCGCTGGCCCAGCCCGCGCGCATGACCGGGTTCCAGCTGTCGCCCGACGGCAGCCGCGTGCTGGCGATCGAGGGCCGAGACGACCAGCGCAACGTGCTGATCTGGAACACGAACGCGCTGAGCGCGCCGCCCAAGGTCATCGGCTCGACGGCCATGCGCATCGCCGGCGCGACGTTCCTCAAGGACGACATGATCTCGGTGGCGATGTGGCAACCCTACGATGCGCGCATCGGCGGCATCCTCACCAGGACCTTCATCACCAAGCTGCTGGTGACCGACCTGGAGGGCAAGACCTGGCGCGAGCCGCTCGCGCCGGCCGACATTGCCCGCACCGACGACAACCGCCGCCTCGCCGCGCTGGCCGTGCCCTCGCTGAAGAGCCGCATGCCGCGCGACCCCGACCACATCATCGTCGAGAGCGACGGCAACGGCCGCGACCGCGACCTGTTCCGCTACAACGTGCGCACGGGCGAGGCCTCGCGCGTGCTGCGCCTGGGCGAGGACGACATCGACGTGATGGTCGACTCGGCGGGCCGCCCGCGCGCCAAGATCTCGGGCGGCTCCGACGCCCAGGGCGTGTACATCGCCACCGAGTTGCGCAACCTCGAGACCGGGCAGTGGGAGGAGCATTTCCGCTCCTACGTGAAGACGCGCGACGTGGTCGAGATCGCCAGCTTCACCGCCGACCCGAACATCGTGGTGCTGCGCAGCAGCGTGGGCCGCGAGTTCGCCGCGCTGTACGAGTACGACGTGAAGGCGCGCAAGATCAAGAGCACGCTGTTCGAGCACAAGTACTTCGAGGCCGTCGGCGTGCGCAACTTCGCCAACGTGGAGCCCAAGGACCCCGATGCCCTGGACGGGTTCACTTACAACGGGCCGTACGGCAGCGAGACGGTGTGGGCCAAGCCGAAGTTCGACGCCGTGATCAAGGGCATGGCCCAGGCGCTGGGCCTGCGCGAGGTGCCGCTGACGCTGGTCGACGTCGCCAAGGGCACGCGCGCCGACGTGCGCATCTTCGATGGCGCCTCGGTCAGCATCACCGCCTTCCGCGACGGCGCCGAGCCCACCTACCTGCTGCGGGTGACGGGCCCGTCCTACCCCACCGAGCACTACTTCCTCCGGGGCCAGAAGCTCACGCTGCTGGCGCGCGAGTACCCGCAGATCGACCGGCGCTCACTCGGTTCGACCAGCTTCGTGTACTACAAGGCGCGGGACGGGCTGAACATCCCGGCGTTCCTCACGGTGCCGAACCCCACGCTGTGCGGCCCGGGGCCCTACTCGGCCGTGGTGCACCCGCACGGCGGCCCCTGGGCCCGCGACGACATGGAGTTCGACAACTCCGGCTGGGTGCCGCTGATGGTGTCGCGCTGCCGTGTCGTGCTGCGGCCGCAGTTCCGCGGTTCGGCCGGTTGGGGTCGCGCGCTGTGGGTGGCCGGGGACGCCGAGTGGGGCCAGAAGATGCAGGACGACAAGGACGACGGCGCCCAGTGGCTGGTCTCCGAGAAGCTGGCCGATCCTGCCCGCATCGCGATGTTCGGCTTCTCGTATGGCGGCTATGCGGCCTTCGCGGCGGCGACGCGTCCCAAGGGCCTGTACAAGTGCGCCATCGCGGGTGCCGGCGTCTCGGACATCGAGCGCATATGGTCGGCGTTCTACACGAACCCGTTCTTCCGCGAGCGCCAGGCGCCCACCGTGAAGGGCCTGAGCCCGGCCAGCGTGGCCGACAAGATCACGATCCCGATCATGGTCTACCACGGCGAGCGCGACCGCACCGTGCCGGTGGAGCAGTCGCAGATGTTCGTCGACCGCGCACGCCGCTCGGGGCAGAAGGTGGACTACCACGTGCTGCCCGACTACGGCCATGGCCCGGCCTGGACGCACGCCATCATGACGCAGCAGCTGCGCCTGATCGACCAGTACCTGGCGCAGGGCTGCGGTGGCTCCGGCCTTTGAGCGGGCCGCCTGGCGCACCGGTCGCGCCCATGCGGCCGGTGCGCGCGCCGAGGCGCCGCCGCCCGGGGCGGCCGCGACGAGGCTGAAGCGGTGATCGGCTTCATCCTCCGCCGCCTGGGCTACGGTGCGCTCGTGCTGCTGGGGGTGAACCTGCTCACCTTCGTCCTGTTCTTCACCATCAACACGCCGGACGACATGGCCCGGCTCAACCTCGGCGGCAAGCGCGTCAGCGCCGAGGCTGTGCAGAAGTGGAAGGCCGAGCGCGGCTACGACAAGCCGCTGTACCTGAACGCGGCGGAGCAGGGCGCGCGCCGCATCACCGAGACCATCTTCTGGGAGCGCTCGGTGTCGCTGTTCGCGCTGGACTTCGGCCGCGCCGACAGCGAGAGCGCCGGCGACATCGGCGCCGAGGTGCTCAAGCGCATGGCGGTGAGCCTGCAACTGGCGCTGCCGCTGTTCGTGATGCAGCTGATCGCCAGCACCGCGTTCGCGCTGCTGCTGGTGATGTTCCGCGGCACTGCGCTCGACTTCTGGGGCGTGGTCGCGTGCGTGCTGATGCTCTCGATCTCGAGCCTGTTCTACATCATCGTCGGTCAGGTGCTGTTCTCGCGCGTGCTGATGCTGGCGCCGATCAGCGGCTACGCCCCGGGGCTGGACGCCGTGAAGTTCCTGCTGCTGCCCATCCTGCTGAGCCTGCTGGCGCGGCTCGGTGGCGAGGCGCGGCTGTACCGCGCGATGTTCCTCGAGGAGGTGGCCAAGGACTACGTGCGCACCGCGCGCGCCAAGGGCCTGGCCGAGCAGGTGGTGCTGTACCGGCACGTCCTGCGCAACGCGCTCATCCCGATCATCACCTCGGCCGGCAGCTACCTGCCCTACGTGTTCCTGGGCAGCCTGGTGTTCGAGAGCTTCTTCGGCCTGCCCGGGCTCGGCGCCTACGTGATCGAGGCCATCGGCAAGCAGGACTTCGCGGTGGTGCGCACGATGGTCTTCGTCGGCTCGCTGCTGTACATCGCGACGTATGCGCTGATTGACATCGCCTACACCTGGGTCGACCCGCGCGTGCGGCTGGCCTGAGGCCCCACCAGAGCATCGAGGCGGCCATGCCCAAGATCGTGATCCTCTGGACCGACGCGGCGGTGTGGCTGATGTTCGCGGCCCTGCTGGCCTATGCCTGGACGGTCTGGCGAACACCCGACAAGCGCCAGCGCTGGGGCCGTGTGTTCCGCGACGGCGCGGCCCTGGCGAGTTCCTTCGTGCTGGCGCTGGCGCTGGGCGTGACGCTGCTCGACAGCGTGCACTACCGCCCGCTGCTGCCCCCGGCGCCTGGGGCCGAGCAGGGCGCGCCGGCCTACGACTCGCGCACCCGCTCGCTGCTCGACGCCTGGATGAGCGATCTCGTCGATGGCCGCGAGAGCACCTATTCCAAGCCGCTGGCCTACCTGGGCTTCACGAAGGAGTCGCAGGTCGTCGGCGGCGAGGTCCGGCGCGTGGCGCCGCGCCTGCAGTTCGGCGGCGCCCACCTCGAGGACCCGGCCGCGCAGTGGTTGCCCGACCTGGTGCGCCGCGCGTCGCTGGGCCTGGCGGCCGGTGCAGTGGGCGCCGCGCTGGCGGTGCTGCTGCTGGTGGCCCTGCTGGCGCGCACGCGCCGCACGGGCCTGTCCGAGACCTGGGGCGCGCTCCGCCGCCGCGAGATGCCCGTGCCCTGGCACGTGGCGGTGGTCACGCTGGCGGTGATCGGCCTCGTGGCCGGGCCGTCCACGGCGCTGTCCGGCCCCTACCACCTGCTGGGCACCGACCTCACCGGCAACGACGTGCTCTACCAGTGCCTGAAGAGCATCCGCACGGCCTTCGTCATCGGCAGCCTGGCCACGCTGGCCACGCTGCCGCTGGCCGTGGGCCTGGGCCTGGTGGCGGGCTACTTCCGCGGCTGGGTGGACGAGGCCATCCAGTACCTCTACACCGTGCTGTCCTCGGTGCCCAACGTGCTGCTGATCGCGGCACTGGTGCTGATGGTGCAGGTGTTCCTCGACCAGCACCCCGAACTGTTCGAGACCGGCGCCGAGCGCGCCGACCTGAAGCTGTTCATGCTGTGCCTGGTGCTGGGACTCACCGGCTGGGCCACGCTGGCGCGGCTGCTGCGGGCCGAGACGCTGAAGCTGCGCGAGCTGGAGTACGTGCAGGCCGCCACCGCCTTCGGCATCGGCCATGGCCGCATCCTGGCGCGGCACGTGTTCCCGAACGTGGCGCACCTGATGCTCATCGTCACGGTGCTGGAGTTCTCGTCGCTGGTGCTGTACGAGGCCGTGCTCAGCTACGTGGGCGTGGGCGTGGACCCTTCGATGAACAGCTTCGGCGGCATGATCAACCTGGCGCGCATCGAGATGAGCCGCGACCCCATCGTCTGGTGGAGCTTCGCCTCGGCCTTCGGGTTCATGGTGGCGCTGGTGCTGGCGGCCAACCTTTTTGCCGACGGCGTGCGCGACGCCTTCGACCCCCGCTCGCGGCTGTTCCGCGCCCGGCGCCGCCCGGCGGCGGCGCGGCGCCCGGACATGCCGGCCGTGAAGGGCTGACCATGCTCGAGTTGCAGTCCCTGGAGGTGGAGCTCGACGTCGACGACGGCGTCGTGCGCGCGCTCGATGCGCTGTCGCTCAGCATCGCGCGCGGCGAGACCTTCGCGCTGGTCGGCGAGAGCGGCTGCGGCAAGAGCATGACGGCCCTGGCGCTGATGCGCCTGCTGCCGGACAACGGCCTCGTGACGGGCGGCGACCTGCACCTGCGGGGCCGAGGGGGCGAGCCCGACTGCGACGTGCTGGCCCTGCCCGAGGCCGGCATGCGGCGCGTGCGCGGCGGCCGCATCGGCATGATCTTCCAGGAGCCCGGCACGAGCCTGAACCCGGTGATGACGGTCGGCCGCCAGGTCGTGGAAGCCGTCGAGGCCCACACGGCGCTGCGCGGCGCGGCGGCGCGGGCGCGGGCGCTGGAGTGGCTCCGGCGCGTGGGCATCCCCGAGCCCGAGCGGCGCTTCGACGACTACCCGTTCCGCATGAGCGGTGGCCAGAAGCAGCGCGTGATGATCGCGCTGGCCCTCGCGGCCGAGCCCGACTTCCTGGTGGCCGACGAGCCCACCACGGCGCTGGACGTCACCATCCAGGCGCAGATCCTCGACCTGCTGAAGAGCCTGCAGGCCGAGCGCGGCATGGGGCTGCTGCTGATCACGCACGACCTCGCGGTGGTCAGCGGCATGGCGCACCGCGTGGCGCTGATGTATGCCGGGCAGATCGTCGAGGTGGCCCCGGCGCGCGAGTTCTTCTCGGCGCCGCGCCACCCCTACGCGCAGGCGCTGCTGCGCGCCTTGCCCTCGGCCCAGGGCCGCCACCAGCCCCTGATGGCCATCGCCGGCACGGTGCCGTCGCTGACGCAGCGCTTCGCCGGCTGCCGCTTCGCGCCGCGCTGCGGGGTGGCGCTGCCCTCGTGCAGCCAGACGCAGCCGGCGCTGCTGGCCGTGCATGCCGGTCATGAGGTGCGCTGCCTGCGGGTGCACTCGGCCCCTGGCGCGGATGGCGCTGTTCCAGGGGCCCCGGTCGCCGTCCCCGCCGCTGCCCCGGCAGACCCACGCGGCGAGGCTCGCCCCGCCGAGGCCGCCGCGCCGCTGCTGCTGCAGGTGCAGGGCCTGTCCGTGCACTTCCCGCTGCGCCGTGCACTGCTCGATCGCGGGCCGCGCGAGTTCTCGGCCGTGTCGGGCGTGTCGTTCGAGCTGCGAGCCGGCCGCACGGTGGCGCTGGTGGGCGAGAGCGGGTGCGGCAAGACCACCACCGGCAAGGCCCTTGTGCAGCTGCTCCGTGGCCTGGCCCGCGTCGACGGCCAGGCCTGGCTCCACCCGGCATCGGGCGGGCCCGCCCGCGACCTGTTCGCGCTGCAGGGTGAAGAACTGCGCGCCGCCCGGCGCGAGGTGCAGATCGTGTTCCAGGATCCGTTCGCCTCGCTCGACCCGCGCATGGGCGTGCACGAGATCCTCGACGAAGGGCTGGCCGCGCTGCGGCCCGAACTCGGTGCCGGCGAGCGGCGGGCACGGCTGGCGCGCCTGGTCGAGCAGGTGGGGCTGCGCCGCGACGCGCTGGATCGCTACCCGCACGAGTTCTCCGGCGGCCAGCGCCAGCGCATCGCCATCGCCCGCGCGCTGGCGGTGGAGCCGCGCCTCATCGTGTGCGACGAGCCGACTTCGGCACTCGACGTCTCGGTGCAGGCGCAGATCCTGAACCTGCTTCGCGACCTGCAGCGCGAGCTCGGGGTGGGCTACCTGTTCATCACCCACAACATCGCCGTCGTCGAGGCGATGGCCGACGACGTGGTCGTGATGCGGGGTGGTGCGATCGAGGAGGCGGGCCCTGCCGATGCCGTGCTGGCCCGCCCGCAGCGGGACTACACCCGCACGCTGCTGGCCGCCGTGCCCCGGATCGGGGGCTGATGCACCCTGGCACGCGCCATGAGGGCGCAGGGCCACGCGGCAGCGGGCCCCGAATGTTGCGATTTCGCGTCACCGCAGGTTACGCAAGGGCAACGCCTGACATGGGCAGCGACCACACAGGGCAACAATCCGGCGACATGGGCGGTGTCGTACCCAGCCGTGGCAAGGCGCTGCGGCGGAGCGGTTCGACCCGCCCTGAACCTTTTCTCTGAAGGAGAGCCATTGATGTTCAAGCGAACGAAAGTGTGTGTGGCGGCCCTCACCGCCATCGGTGCCGCGGCACTGCCCGGCTGGGCCGGTGCGCAGTCCTCCACCGAGCAGCGGGTCGAGATCACCGGCTCCGCGATCAAGCGGATCGACGCCGAGTCGGCCGTTCCGGTGACGCAGTTCCGCGTCGAGGAACTGAAGGCGCAGGGTGTCACCAGCGTCGAGCAGATCCTCCAGCTGCTGAGCGCCGCCCAGGTCTCGCAGACCTCCAGCCAGCAGGTCGGCTCCGGCACCGGTGGCGCCTCGTTCGCCGACCTGCGCGGCATCGGCGCCAGCAAGACGCTGATCCTGCTGAACGGCCGCCGCGTGGCGAACAACGCCATCGATGGCTCGGCCGTCGACCTGAACATGATCCCCTTCGCGGCCATCCAGCGCGTCGAGGTGCTGCGTGACGGCGCCTCCTCGCTGTACGGCACCGACGCCATCGGCGGCGTGATCAACTTCATCACGCGCAACGACTTCCGCGGCGGCACCATCACCCTCGGCATCGATCGCCCGCGCGGCAAGGGCGGCGAGGCGAACAACGCCAACGTCGGCTTCGGCTTCGGCGACCTCAACACCCAGGGCTTCAACGTCTTCGGCTTCGTCGACGTCCTCAAGCAGGACCCGATCGGCGGCACCGACCGTCCGTTCAACGCGCGCCAGCCCGGCGGCCTGTCGCCCACGCCGTTCCCGGCCAACTACTTCCAGAACGGCGACGTCGTCGGCAACCCGGCTGCGCCCGACTGCGCCTCGCCGAGCTTCCTGACGCCCACCGGCGACGGCACGTCCTGCATCATCAAGACCTCCGAGTTCGTCGACTACACGCCGAAGTTCGACCGCACCTCGATGATGCTGCGCGGCTCGGTCCGCCTCGGCAGCGATCACACGCTGACCGCCGAGTGGTTCAACACCGAGAACGAGTCGACCACGCGCATCGCCCCGGTGCCCTACGGCTCGCTGCCGATGAACCGGCTGCGCCCCGACGGCAGCCTGAACCCCTACTTCCCGGGCAACCCGGGGGCGATCACCCCGGCGTTCACGATCAACCCGACCTTCGTGCCCGCGACCGGCCTGCCGGCCGGCGCGCAGCCCGGCTACATCACGGTGCGCTGGCGCGCGCTCGACGGGGGTTCGCGCACCAACATCTCCAACAACAAGCAGAACCGCTTCCTCGCCGGCCTCGAGGGCACGCTGATGGGCTGGGACTACCAGACCAGCGTCAGCCTGAACGAGAACAAGATCGTCGAGACGGTGACCGGCTACAGCAACGGCGTGCTGATCCGCAACGGCGTGCTGAACGGCGTGATCAACCCGTTCGGCGCGCAGGACGCCGCCGGCAACGCCGCCATCCAGGCCGCGCTGCTGGGGGGCAACCTGCAGAACCACAGCGGCAAGGTCGTGATGGTCGACGGCCGCGCCAGCCGCGAGCTGGGCGACTGGTTCGGCGCCGGCAAGAAGGCGGCGGTGGCGCTGGGTGCGGAGTTCCGCAACGAGGACTTCGTCTCGGCGGCCAACCCGCCCGTCGCCGCGCTGCTGATCGCCAGCACCGGCGTGGACCCGAATTCGCGTTCCGAGGGCAAGCGTGACGTCACGGCGCTGTACGCCGAAGTGAACGTGCCGCTGTTCCGCGGCCTGGAAGTGACGGCCGCGGGCCGTTTCGACCGCTACAGCGACTTCGGCGACACCTTCAACCCGAAGCTGTCGGTGATGTACCGCGCGCTGCCGACGCTGCTGCTGCGCGCGAACTACTCCACCGGCTTCCGCGCGCCCTCGCTGTACGAGCTGAACGCGGTGCCTTCGTACACCAACACCGGCACGGTGAACGACCCGGTCAACTGCCCGGGCGGCAACCCCATCCCGGGCAAGTCGCGCGCGCTGAACTGCAACGTGCAGTTCCAGCGCCTGACGGGTGGCAACATCAACCTCGACCCCGAGGAGAGCAAGAACACCAACTTCGGCATCGTGTTCGAGCCGACGCCGGGTGTGACGGTGGGCCTCGACTTCTGGTCGGTGGAGCTGTCGGGCTCGATCTCCGCGCTGTCGGAGACCACCGTGCTGGGTGACGTCGCGACCTTCGGCCGCTACATCTTCCGCAACGCGGCGGGTGACCTGTCGACCGATGGCAGCTCGTGCCCCGGCCAGTCGTGCGGCTACCTCGACCTGCGCCAGCAGAACCTGGGCGACACCAACACCAGCGGTATCGACTTCAGCCTGAACGTGCGCCGCAACCTGGGCGACATGGGCCGCGTCAACCTCGGCCTGAACGGCACCTACGTCACGAAGTACGAGTACCAGGACTTCATCGGCGGGCCGTTCAACCAGAACGTCGGCCGCTATGTCGGCGTGGGCCCGATCTTCCGTGTCCAGCACACGGTGACCGGTTCCTGGGCCATCGGCGCCTGGACCATGGGTGGTGCGGTCCGCTACAAGAGCGGCTACACCGACCAGGACCCCAGCAACCGCGTGACGCCGTACTCGACGATGGACGTGTACGTGGGCTGGAAGCCGATGAAGGGTCTGGACCTGACCTTCGGCATCAACAACTTCCGCGACACCGACCCGCCGTTCTCGAACCAGAACGAGGTGTTCCAGGCGAACTACGATCCGCGCTTCACGGACCCGACCGGCCGCAAGTACTACATGCGCGCCACCTACCAGTTCTGATCCAGGGCTGACGACAGAAGGCCCGGCACCGCGAGAGCGGTGCCGGGCCTTTTTCTTGGTCTGCCGGTCCGGCGCCGGCGCCGGGCCTCGTGCGGCTGCGGGCCTTACTTGGGCGCCAGGCGGATCGCCCCGTCGAGGCGGATCACCTCGCCGTTGAGCATGTCGTTCTCGATGATGTGCTTGGCCAGCTTGGCGTAGTCGGCCGGCGTGCCCAGGCGGCTGGGGAACGGCACGCTGGCGGCCAGCGCGTCCTGCACCTCCTGCGGCATGCCGAACAGCATCGGCGTGCCGAAGATCCCCGGCGCGATGGTCATGTTGCGGATGCCGTTGCGCGCCAGGTCTCGTGCGATCGGCAGCGTCATGCCCACCACGCCGCCCTTGCTGGCGCTGTACGCGGCCTGGCCGATCTGGCCGTCGTAGGCCGCCACGCTGGCGGTGCTGATGAGCACGCCGCGCTCGCCGGTGGGCTCGGGCTCGTTCCTCGCCATCGCCTCGGCGGCGAGGCGGATCATGTTGAAGCTGCCGATGAGGTTGACGGTGATGGTCTTGGTGAACAGGGCCAGCGCGTGCGCGCCGTCCTTGCCCACGGTCTTGGCCGCGGTGGCGATGCCGGCGCAGTTGACCAGGCCCATCAGCTTGCCCAGCTTCAGCGCCGCCGCGACGGCGGCCTGGCCGTCGGCCTCGGCGCTGACGTCGCACTTGACGAACACGCCGCCGATCTCGGCCGCGACCTTCTCGCCGCGCTCGGCGTTCATGTCGGCGACGACGACCTTGCCGCCGCTGGCGGCCAGCATCCGTGCCGTTCCCTCGCCCAGGCCCGAGGCGCCGCCCGTGACGATGAAGACCTTGCCTGCGATGTCCATGTTGCTGACGTCGAAGTGGAGTGGAATCTGCGCGGCCGTGCGCTCAGGTGCCCAGGGCCGCCATCACGCGCGCGGTGATCTCGTCGACGGTGCCGGTGCCCACGATGCGGGCATAGCGCGGGGCACCGGCGTCGCCGGTGGCGGCCCAGCGAGAGTAGTAGTCCACCAGCGGACGCGTCTGGTTCTGGTAGACCTCCAGCCGCTTGCGCACGGTGTCTTCCTTGTCGTCGTCGCGCTGGATCAGCGGCTCGCCGGTGACGTCGTCGACGCCCTCGACCTTGGGCGGGTTGAACTTCACGTGGTACGTGCGGCCCGACGGCAGGTGGGCGCGGCGGCCGCTCATGCGCTCGATGATCGCGGCATCGGGCACGTCGATCTCGACGACGTGGTCGAGCTTCACCCCGGCGGCCTTCATCGCGTCGGCCTGGGGGATGGTGCGCGGGAAGCCGTCGAACAGGAAGCCGCGCTCGCAGTCGGGCATCGCGATGCGTTCCTTCACGAGGCCGATGATGATGTCGTCGCTGACGAGGGCGCCCGAGTCCATCACCTTCTTGGCCGCCAGGCCGAGCGGCGTGCCGGCCTTGACGGCGGCTCGCAGCATGTCGCCGGTGCTGATCTGCGGGATGCCGAAGTGCTTGCAGATGAAGCCGGCCTGCGTGCCTTTGCCGGCGCCTGGCGCGCCCAGGAGGATCAATCTCATCGGGTTCCTCGTTCGGAGTTGTCGTGCGGTGTGCCCGCGTCGCCTGCGTCACGAACACGCGCGCAGGGCTTGTCCCCTCGAAACGAGAATAGCACGCGGTCCCTCGCGTCAAGCTGACGCGGAAGGCGCTGCGGCGGCCGCGAACAGTGCGCGCACGCGGGCCAGGTCGTCGGGCGTGTCGACGCCCGGCCCCGGCGCGTGGTGGGTCAGGTGCACCGCGATGCGCTCGCCGTGCCACAGCACCCGCAGCTGCTCCAGGGCCTCGGCCTGCTCCAGCGGCGCGGGCGGCAGCGACGGGAACGCGCGCAGGAACCCGGCGCGGTAGGCGTACAGGCCCACGTGGCGCAGCGGCCGCGGATCGCGGGGCGAGGCGCCGGCGCCGTCGCGCCAGCAGGGGATGGGCGCGCGGCTGAAGTACAGCGCGCGCTGTGCCGCATCGAGCACCACCTTCACCACGTTGGGGTTGCCGAACTCGGCCTCCGAGGCCAGCGGGTGCGCGGCGGTGGCCATCACGCAGTCGCCGCGCAGCATCAGCAGGCGCGCCACGGCCTGCACCAGCGCGGGTTCGATCAGCGGCTCGTCGCCCTGCACGTTGACGACGAGTTCGTCGCCGTCCAGCCCCAGCAACGCGCAGGCTTCGGCCAGGCGGTCGCTGCCGCTGGCGTGGTCGGCGCGCGTGAGCACGGCGCGCACGCCATGCGCGGTGCAGGCCTCGGCGATCTGCGTGTCGTCGCAGGCCACGACGACGGCCTTGGCACCGTCCAGCCCGGCCACGCGCTCGGCCACGCGCACGACCATGGGCCTGCCGGCGATGTCGGCCAGCGGCTTGTTCGGCAGCCGCGTGCTGGCCAGCCGCGCCGGGATCAGCACCGTGAAGGCCGGCCCGGCGCTCATGCCAGGGGTGCGTGGTCGCTGCTGTCGGGCGCCGGGCCGTCCAGCGGCAGCGCGTCGCTCTCGAGCATCACCGGAATGCCGTCGCGGATCGGGAAGGCCAGCCGGTCGGCGGGGCAGGCCAGGTCCAGCGGCCGCAGCTCGGCGTCACGGCGCAGCTGCAGCGGCCCCTTGCACACGGGGCAGACGAGCAGGTCGATCAGGCGGTGGTCCAGGCTCATGGAAGGTCTCGGAGGGCTCTTGCGGCTCAGGGCGCCGGGGTGCCGAAGAGCCGCGCGCACAAGGCGTCGAGCAGGGGCTCGGGCACGGCCAAGGCTAGCGGCAGCAACCAGACCGGCCGGCCCGCCGCTCGCACGGGGTCGAGCTTGACGGCGTCCTTCTCGGTGACGAGCACGTAGACGCCGACCGGCGCCCAGGGCAGCGCGGCGAACGCGAAGTGATCCGGCAGCGGCCGTCGCTCGATCTGCAGCCCGGCCTCGGTCAGCATGCCGAAGAACTTCTCGGGCGCCGCCAGGCCGGCGGCGGCCAGCAGCGGCCGGCCGCGGAGGGTGGCCAAGGGCACGGCCGCGCGCGCGTCGCCCGCGTGCCAGGCCGCCAGCGGCCAGGCCAGGGCCAGTGAGCGCCGCGCCGCGAAGCCCG
>JACCDR011119304.1_pt1 | contig 18958 bp, 12 predicted proteins | sample 7446431 | NCBI WGS metagenome assembly JACCDR01 (sample SAMN15323443, study PRJNA562643) | freshwater metagenome | isolation source: river surface water | place: USA:Blue River Watershed | collected 2017-08-17
GTTGGCGGCGCTGATCCTAACCAATCCGGTTGATCTGGTGATTACGGTCGATAATGGTATCGCGGCCCACGAGGGAATTGCCTTATTAAAACAAGCCGGTATTAAAGTGCTGGTTACCGATCACCACCTGGCTGGAGAGCAGCTTCCGGATGCCGATGCCATTATAAATCCCAATCAACCCGGCTGTGGCTTTGCTAGCAAAGCCATTGCCGGCGTCGGGGTGGTGTTTTACCTGTTGATGGCACTTCGAGCCGAATTACGACAACAACAGGCCTTTGGCAGTGGGGCCGAGCCAAATTTAGCCTCGTTACTGGATCTGGTTGCGCTCGGAACTGTGGCGGATGTGGTACCGCTGGATACCAACAATCGCATTCTGGTTTATCAAGGATTGCAACGGATCCGCGCCGGTCATGTGCGGCCGGGGATCCAAGCGCTGATAGATATTGCTCAGCGTAAAGCTGAACGTTTACAAGCAACCGATTTTGGTTTTGCGTTAGCGCCACGGTTAAATGCCGCTGGGCGTTTGGATGATATGTCACTCGGAATTGCGTGCTTATTAGCGCCGGATTTGGCCAAAGCCAGGCGCCTAGCCGCCGAGCTTGATAGCCTGAATTTAGAGCGTCGCGATATTGAACAAAGTATGCAAACCGAGGCTATGGCCGTGCTACAACGATTGCAGATCCAACAGCAAGGCCAGTTACCGTCGTGCTTGTGTTTGTACCAGCATGATTGGCACCAAGGTGTGATTGGCATTTTGGCGGGGCGCATCAAAGAGCGTTATCACCGTCCAGTATTGGTCTTTGCCCAAGGCGATGATGGCGACTACAAAGGCTCGGCGCGCTCGGTGCATGGTGTGCATATCCGCGATTTACTGGAAGAAGTGAATCGTTGTGCGCCTGGTGCTATTAAAAAATTCGGTGGTCATGCCATGGCTGCTGGCTTAACGGTTGCCGCCAACGAGTTCCAACGCTTTGAACGCACCCTGAACGAGGTTGCTGCGCGATGGATTGATGTGGAGTATTTGACATCCGAGCTGCTGACCGATGGCGAGTTAGCGGCGCAGGACATTACTTTGGAGCTCGCTGCGTTATTGCAGCAGGCTGGGCCCTGGGGGCAGGCCTTCCCTGAGCCGGTGTTTAGTGGTGAATTTACCCTGTTACAGCAACGTCTGGTGGGGGGGAAACATTTAAAAATGATGTTGCAGCTGGGGCAGGGCGCGTTAGTGGATGCGATTTGTTTTAATGTCGACCTGAAACAGTGGCCCAACCCCGCAGCGACCAAAGTTCGCGTAGCGTATCAGCTGGATATTAATGAATTTCGCGATCAAACCAGTTTGCAGTTGCTGGTCCGCTATGTTGAAGTGGCGTCGTAACGACGCTATGAGCCTTGTAGCGTGACCACCTAGATAGCTGGATGCTTATTTGTCGCGCACAAAAGCTGCAAAGCTGCCGATATTTTTGCTACAATCCGTGCCTTATTTTTTCTGGTGAATGCTAGCACTATGTTTGAAGTCAATCCCGTTTATAACAGCATCAAAGACTTAACTGAACGCACCAATGTGCTTCGGGGGTATCTTTGACTATGATGCCAAGAAAGAAAAGTTAGAAGAAGTCAGCCGCGAATTAGAAGACCCTGCGGTGTGGAACCAGCCCGAGAAAGCACAGGCACTGGGGAAAGAGCGTTCCGCACTTGAGCAAATCGTGCAAACCATCGATAAACTCGATCAAGGCCTTGAAGATGTGGCTGGTTTGGTTGAATTGGCGGTGGAGGCTGAAGACGAAGCCACCTTCGTTGAGGCGCAAACCGAACTTGCCGATTTAGAAGCGCAACTGGCTAAACTTGAATTTCGTCGTATGTTTTCGGGCAAAAGTGATCCGAGCGATTGCTATTTGGATATTCAAGCCGGTTCTGGTGGTACTGAGGCGCAAGATTGGGCCAGCATGCTGATGCGGATGTATCTGCGTTGGGGCGAAGCCAAAGGTTTCAGTCCAGAGATTTATGAAGTCACCGACGGTGATGTGGCCGGTATCAAAGGTTGTACGATTAAATTCAGTGGCGAATATGCGTACGGCTGGCTGCGTACCGAAACCGGCGTACATCGGTTAGTTCGCAAGAGCCCGTTTGATTCTGGTAACCGTCGCCATACCTCGTTTGCCTCGGTGTTTGTATCACCAGAGGTGGATGATGATATTGAAATTGATATCAATCCAGCCGATTTACGCATTGACACTTACCGCGCCTCAGGCGCCGGTGGTCAGCACGTAAACCGGACAGATTCTGCGGTACGGATCACCCACATTCCAACCAATATTGTGGTGCAGTGTCAGAATGACCGTTCGCAGCACAAAAACCGCGATAATGCATTTAAGCAATTAAGAGCCAAACTGTACGAGTTTGAATTGCAAAAACAAAACGCGGAAAAACAAGCACTGGAAGATAGTAAATCAGATATCGGTTGGGGCAGTCAGATCCGTTCTTATGTGTTGGACGACTCGCGTATCAAAGATTTACGAACCGGTGTCGAGACGCGCAATACCCAATCGGTATTGGATGGCGATCTGGACAAATTTATCGAAGCCAGCCTCAAAGCTGGATTATAACTTAGCGCTTAACATCAGGAACTGCGTATGTCTGAACAGAATAACCCCATTGAAGAACACCAGGACGTCAATAAACTGATTGCTGAGCGAAAGCATAAATTAGCCGCATTACGTGAGCTTGGGAATCCATTTCCAAATGATTTTCGTCGTGATGCGACATCCGATCAAATTCATCAAAACTACGAGCAATTCAGCAAAGAAGAGCTGGAAGCCAAACAAATTCGTGTCACCGTAGCAGGCCGTATTATGTTACGGCGCGTGATGGGGAAAGCTAGTTTCGTCACCATCCAAGACGTCGGTGGCAAGATCCAGTTGTATGTTGCGCTGAAAAGTTTACCGGAAGGCGTGTACGAAGATAGCTTCAAAAAATGGGATTTGGGCGACATCATCGGCGGCAGCGGTGTACTGTTCAAAACCCAAACCGGCGAATTAACCGTATGGCTAGATGACGTTCGCCTGTTGACCAAAGCCCTACGACCATTGCCGGACAAATTCCATGGCCTGACCGATCAAGAAGCTTGCTATCGCCAGCGTTACTTGGATTTGATTGTAAATGAACAGTCGCGCAAAACCTTTTTGATCCGCTCAAAAACCGTGGCTTATATTCGACAGTTTTTTAACAGCAAAGGCTTCTTGGAAGTTGAAACGCCCATGCTGCAAAGCATTCCCGGTGGCGCATCGGCGCGGCCGTTTGAAACGCATCACAATGCGTTAGATATGCAGATGTTTTTGCGGATCGCACCTGAGCTTTACTTAAAGCGGTTGGTGGTGGGTGGTTTTGAAAAAGTATTCGAATTAAACCGTAACTTCCGTAACGAAGGCGTATCCACGCGGCATAACCCAGAATTTACTATGTTGGAATTCTACTGGGCGTACGCTGATTACAACGACTTAATGGATATTACCGAAGAGTTGTTCCGTGGTTTAGCGCAATCGGTGTTAGGCACGACTGAAGTGCAGTATCAAGGCAATGTGTTTGATTTTGGTAAACCATTCGCGCGGATGTCGGTAACCGAATCGATCCTGCACTACAACAAAGACGTGACGCCTGCGCAATTGGCCACCCGAGAGTCGGTTGCGGCCTTAGCAAAACAGCTAGGGATTGAAGTGAAAGACAACTACGGCCACGGTCGGATCTTGATGGAAGTATTTGATGAGTTGGTGGAAACCAAGCTGCAGCAACCGACTTTCATCACTGAGTATCCAGCTGAAATTTCACCATTGGCACGGCGTAATGATCACAACCCTGAAATTACCGATCGTTTCGAGTTTTTCATTGGTGGTCGTGAATTAGGCAATGGTTTTAGCGAGTTAAACGATGCGGAAGATCAAGCCGAACGCTTCCGCGAACAAGTCGCGCAAAAAGAAGCCGGTGATGATGAAGCGATGTATTACGATGAAGACTTCGTGACAGCGTTAGAACATGGCTTACCACCGACTGCCGGTCAAGGCATCGGCATCGACCGTCTGGTGATGTTGCTGGCGGATGCACCGAGTATCCGTGATGTGATTCTGTTCCCTCACATGCGTCATAGCGACAAATCAGGCAGTTAATCTGCGGCGATACCCCTGTTATTGTCTGTTCACAAAGCCAACCTCTGCGGTTGGCTTTGTTGTTTTTCGCGTCGGCTGATTTTCATCCTGTGGTGTTTCGTCACGGAGTTATGCCGCGCATCGGTGGCGCCGCCATACTCGTTTGGCATCGGTTTTCACATTTACCCAGATCTAATATGTCGTCTCACACATCTTGCACTATACCGAACTTGCAATACGTGACGTGATCACCTCGTTTCCCTTCGTCAGGGGGGCATGATATTGCGTTGCCGTGAAGCGATGGCCTCTGCGTGCGGATCGGTCGTGCAGGCCCTTCATTTTGCAAATAGCACAAGAAGTACAAATAAAAACTATTTGCAAATGATAATGAATCTCATTAATATGGCGCCCGATTTCAACAACACCCCTAACCAGGTGTGCTTACGCGCAAAACCCGATTGGGTGAAGGTGATGGGTTTTTCAGGATCTGTCGACGCGGTGCTCGTTAGGAGCATTGTATGGTCATAGTGCTAACACAGTGCGTGGCAGATCAAATTGCGGTTTGATGGATTAAGGAATTGTATTCATGGCGTTTATTCAGGCAAAAAAACATAGCATTTCTCAGCGTACTGCCATTGCGACAGCATTATTGTTAGCGTTGCCAACGGTGTCTGGTACCGCGTTGGCCGCAGACGCTGCGGCGGCAAAAAAACCAGGAAAACTGGCCGAAGTGAATGTGGCGGCAGATAGCGAAAAGTCTGAGTATGTGGCTGAACGCGTCAGCTCGCCAAAACAGCCCAAACCGCTGATTGATACCCCACAAACCATCGTGGTGGTGAAAAAAGAATTGTTCCAACAGCAACAAGCGATTTCGCTGAGTGACACCTTACGTAACACGCCAGGCATTACCATGCTGATGGGTGAAAACGGCAATACCGCCACCGGTGACTCTATTTTTATGCGTGGTTTTGACACGCAAAACAGTATTTATGTCGATGGGATCCGCGATTTAGGCAGCATCAGCCGCGATACCTTTAACACGGAACAAGTGGAGATTGCCAAAGGCCCAGCTGGGGTGGATAACGGCCGTGGTGCTTCGTCAGGTTATATTAATATGAGCACCAAAACTGCCGCGCTGGACGAGTTCACTACCGCCAGTGCTGTGCTGGGAAGTGCCAGCGACAAGCGTGTTACTGCCGATGTGAATCGCACTTTAGCTATGGACAACGCGGCCATTCGCGTCAACGTGATGCGTCGTGATAGTGGTGTTGTAGGGCGTGATGTGGTGGAAAACACCAGCACAGGTTTAGCGGCGTCACTGGCATTTGGTATTGATACGGCAACACGCACCACCTTAAACCTGTTGCATGTCCAACAAGACAATATTCCTGATGGTGGTTTACCGACAGTGGGCTTGAATGGCTACTTAAATGCCGATTACACCAGAGCCTTCCCGAACAATGACGGCCCGGGTTTAAAACCAGTTGCTAAGACCAGCTTCTATGGTTCGAAAGATGACTTTGACCATGTGAATGTCGATATGCTGACGCTGCGCGTCGCGCATGACATCAATGACAAGGTAACCTTAACCAATACGTCACGCTATGGTGTGTCATCACAGGATTATGTGCTGACCGGGGTGATGAATATTGCTATCCCTGCAGCAACCAAAGCCGATCCGAATACCTGGACAGTTGCGCGCACTCGCCAAGGTAAAGATCAAAATAACCAAATTTTGATTAATCAAACCAATCTTAATGCGGTGATTGATGCCGGCGGCTTCACGCACAATATTGCCTCAGGGATCGAGTTTAGCCATGAAAGCCAAACCAACTACACACTAGGTTTACCTGCGGGCACGACGCAGGATGCGGCCAATTTGTACAACCCTGGGTTGACGCAAGTATTCGCCATGCCGATCAGAACTGGCGCGAAAACGGCAGGCTTAACCAATACGGCGGCGATTTATGCGTTAAATACCATGGATCTGAATGCGCAGTGGCAGCTGAGCCTTGGCATGCGTGCTGAACATTTTGTCACCACCACCGATAACGTGTCAGTGCAAGGTGTGACGACGCCACAAACGATTCCCGTCGGCACCAAGATCGCCATGGATGCGCGTAAATCCGATAATTTACTTAGTTACAAAGTGGGAACCAACTATAAACCAACTGAAGATGGCTCTATTTATCTCAGTTACGCCACCTCGCAATTGCCACCAGGTGGCGCTAATTTCCAGTTGACGACCACGGCGAATAATCAAAATAACCCGGCGATGGCGCCACAAAAGGGCACCAATTTAGAATTAGGCACCAAGTGGTCGTTACTCAATGATCGACTGTTTGCCACGGCAGCTGTGTTTGAAAGCGTCAACAAAAACGAATTGGTACAGGAGATGTTGGGCGTTTATTTACCCATTGGTGAAAAAACAGTACGTGGTTCTGAGTTTGGTGTCGTCGGTAAGCTGACCGATAACTGGGAAATCAACGCCGGTTTATCGTTATTAAACCCAACCATCAGTAACGGCTCAAAAGTCGGTACTATTACCGATGGCGCTGTGATTCAGTGGTCACCGAAAACCAGTTTCACGTTATGGACTACCTACAGCATGGATAAACTAGCCTTGGGCGGTGGTGCGCGTTATATGGACTCCGTGGCACGTTCAAACAACGTGGCAATTCAACCAGGCCTCGCGTCTATGGCGCAAATTGATGATTATTATGTATTTGATGCGGTCGCGGCTTACCAAGTCACCCCAGCTGTCGCGGTACAATTTAACATCTACAACCTGTTGGACGAAGACTATATCGCGACCTTAAATAATGCCGGTAACCGCTTTAACCAAGGCACAGAACGTTCTGTCAAATTGGGTGTGAATGTCGCATTTTAAGCCCTAAGGTATCGTGCTCAACATGACGCGATGTCCGCATCATAAATGCTGGCGGCGCGTCATGGCGATACCATGCGAATCGCTCGCGAATACCATGCGTAAACAGGTTACCGCGATAAAGTTGACGTCATATTGCGCAGGCGCAATACCCAAAAACCAAGCCTCAGTTATGCTGCGGCTTGGTTTTTATATTTAGCCACCGAAACACGCCGCCGCATGGCCTTGCTTTGTATGCGGTTGCCAGAACGGTGGAGATAAGGAGCGAATTCTGATGATGGTGCATATTCCACAGGTGTTAACCAAAGCCGAAGTACAGCAAATGCGCGAATTGCTGCACGCCGCTGATTGGACCGATGGCAAAGCAACGGTGGGACCCCAAGGCGCGCAAGTGAAACAAAATCGGCAGTTGGCGGTAGACCATCCGCTGGCTCGACAACTGGGCGAGTTTATCCTGCAACGGCTGTATCAACACCCGCAGTTTTTAGCGGCGGCGCTACCTTATCGGACTGTGCCGCCGCTGTTTAATCGCTACAGCGGCGGTGAGCACTATGGGCTGCATGTCGATGGCGCCATTCGGATTTTGCCCGGAAGTACCTTGAGTTTACGCACCGATGTATCCAGTACCTTGTTTTTAACCGAGCCCGAGGATTATGTCGGCGGTGAGTTACAGGTGATGGATACCTTTGGTATGCATGAGGTCAAGCTCCCGGCAGGCGATTTGATTTTGTATCCATCGACCAGCCTACACCAAGTGTTGCCAGTGACGGCGGGGGAGCGATTGTGCAGTTTTTTTTGGACACAAAGTATGGTGAAAGCCGATCAGCAGCGCGCCATGCTGTACAGCCTTGATCAACATATTCAATCGCTGCGACAGCAATTGGGGGATACGGCCGACGTGCTTGGCTTGACGGGACACTATCACAACTTGTTGCGACAATGGTCTGAGCTGTAGTCCATGCCTCACAGCTCACTATCCACGACCACTCGCTTGTATTGACGAGGGTTTAGCTGACATCGTCATTGATTAAATGCTTTAAACTGGCAGCCAGCTGAGCTTGGTCGAGATGCTGCGTAATGAATACCAATTTACTTTGCCGCTCCGACGATGGCCATGCCGCTAAGCTGGCCACCGGATGCAACATTTGTTGCACGCCATGCATAATGACGGGGCCTGGCATATGTGCCACATGCAATATCGCTTTGAAGCGCAATACGTTATGGCCATGCTCAGGTAAAAACGCATCCAGCCAGCGTTCAAGATTGGCCAGTGTAATAGGCGTATCCAGTACCAAACAATAACTGTGGATCCCTTGATGCGGTAATCCGTGCTGTGCGTGATTGACGTTCACGGCCGCAGACGCGGTTTGTGGTGTTTGCTCCTGTGACGTTTGGTGTTGTTTGGTGGCTGATATTGACGGCTGCGCTACGGCGTTGTGGATGCTCGATGGCGTCAGCAACGTAGCGGTGTGACTGGCCGCGCTGGGGCTTATAAAGCGAAATTTTGCGGGTTTGATGGTCTGACTGTCTTGATGCTGCTTGGGGTGACGTGCTGAGTTTTCGGGCTCAGCCAGCTCAGCCGACGCTAGCTGAGCCGACGCTAGCTCAGAGAGCGGCAACCACTGTGGTAACGGCGTTTGACTTTGCACCGGCTCGGCATGGTCGAGCGAAAAAATAGCGTCGACATCGGTGCGGCCATGTGCCACAGACTTGATAGGAGCTAACTGATTATATTGGCGTAACAGGGCGTGAATGCTATCGAATGACAAGGAGGTTGTCGTGTGGGCTGCCGCGCTGTCAGAGTCTGATACGTTGGCGGCTGGGTTCGCCTGTGCTGTGCCATCAAGGTGTGTGACATCAAGCTTACTGATAAGAAGCAGATCCGCCATCGCCACTTGCTGCTGTGCTTCAATAAAGCGTGGCAATTGCTGGCGGATATGACAGGCATCCACCACGGTGATCGTGCCTTGCAAGCGATAGTTGGCAAATAAGAAGTTATGTTCAATCAAACTGCGTAAAATGGGGACAGGATTTGCCAGCCCTGTGGTTTCAATCATCACCCGATCAAAACGATCGGCGGCAAATTGCTCGCGAGCTTGCTGCAAGGTTTGGCTTAAATCCCCCTGCAATGTGCAGCACACACAGCCGCTGGCCAGTTCCACCACGTGCTGATCCGCGTGCGGTGTGACGAGTAAATGATCCAGCGCTGTATCGCCAAATTCATTAATGATCACCAAGGTTTTGGCAAACTCGTCATATTGCACTAACTGATTAAGTAACGTGGTTTTGCCACTGCCTAAAAATCCTGTGAGTACATAAATGGGCAGGCGTTGCTGCATATTCATCTCCAATATCAGCGTGGGGGTATGATCAAACGGTGATTCGACGAGTGGTCATGCCGCAATTGCGCTTAGTGACGGCGCTTCTGTGACGGCACCTCTGTGACGGCGTTAACGATGCTGTGCTATTGCTGCTAGGCCATTTTATGCATGGACGCATACATTGTCGGTAAACAAATCAGCAAAACACCGGTTTTTGTTGTTATATTATCACGTTTAGTGTGGCACTGTCTTTGGTAAGATCTTACCTGTTTAAGCTACAGCGTCCCCCTGAAGCAAATCATGGCATACCGCGTTATAGCAGAAGGCCGGTGCAAGCATGCACCAGCCTTGATATGGGATATTGCGATCTGGCGTTTTACAGTGATTGCGCAGTTGTTTTCATAGCGGCTTGCATCATCGCCCAGCGCCGCTCTAACTGAACAATACTCACCACATAACAGCCGACAACCACCAAGGGTACTGTCACCAACGCATGTTCTGGTGCTAGGTACCACGCCACGAAGCAGCCGACAGTGCGTGCAATGCCATGAATGAAACCTACATTGTGCTTGAGCACCACACTGATCGGTAACCACATGGCGCCGAGTAAAATACCGTAGCTCATGGCCAAGGTGGTATAGTTTTCCCAAAATAGCGGGATGGCGAGTGCATTCATGCAAAGACACATGGCGACCGTGGATAAAAATATCGAGTCAAAAAAATTACGCTCTTTGCCAGATTTGAATTTTAACGACTCACCGGTAAAGCGTGTTAAAAACATCGCCAGATAAATAATACAGCCTGAGCCGAAAAAAATAGCCATACAGGCGGCAAAAGGTGATAACAAGGCACCGGTCACCGCCAAGAGTGACCACACTATAGCGCCAGCCAAGGGAACGGCCAGAAAGCGACGTTGTTGATAGATCGCCAATTGCTCATCCAGCGATAAGCTAGCCTCTTGCAGTTGCGCACGGCTTGATGTCAATGCATCTGTGGCAACGGAATGATTCATTGAAGTTGTGGCATCGGGTAACATCTTATTGGCTTGTGACAGTGTGTTCATCGTGCGTCCCTCGTGGTTGCTGCAAATCGGTTCTAGGTTTTGCGTTCAATCGGTATGGCGGTATTATGCGAAGGAACCAAGCTACGGCGCAGTGTCGGTTGTCATGGTTTACGATGACAATTGTCATGCGATGTTCGGTTTGAGAAGGTGGGCCGCATCCTAACATCGTTACCAAGACGTTTTGTCACGCCGAAGACGTAACGCACGAGCTGCCCCAACGAACTTTGCGCCGTACGCATGGTGCGCCGTACGCATGGATAGTGACGCGGCATTCTGGCCGACGACGTCACACTGTTATGCAATGAATAAGGAATCACAGATGCAACATGCTGATTTTTGGCTGGAAACGCCATTGGGGACCATGCACTTGCAAGCCAGTGAGACTGGTTTGCTGCAAGCGTTGTTCGTCGATGCGGTGGATGGCTTGCACATACCGGTGGCAGCTGCGCGTGATCGCACGCCGAGCTCGAACAGAGCGCTGCTGCAGCGTTACGCTGTGGTGGATGCCAACGGGCAAGGGTTAACCGCGTTTTCTGCGCCCACCGCGCCGCGGGTAAAATTACCCGCCAACATGCCTGCACACCACCAAGCCAGTACCGAGCCGCAATCGGTGGTGTCACAAGCCACGTCAAATGTTGCCACACAGATTGTGCAGCAAGCCGCACAGCAGATCCGCGAGTATTTTGCCAAACAGCGCTCTCAGTTTGATGTGCCATTAGCGCCAGCGGGTACAGCGTTTCAGCGTCAGGTGTGGTTAGCATTATGTCAGGTCGGTTATGGCCAGCATTGCAGTTATGCTGCCATTGCCCAAAAAATTAGCCACCCGACCGCAGTGCGAGCTGTGGGCGCAGCTAATGGGCGAAATCCGATTCCTATAATCATTCCATGTCACCGTGTGGTGGGCGCAAGTGGCCACCTTACCGGCTATGCCGGCGGGCTTGGACGTAAACAATGGTTATTGGCATTTGAACAGGAAAATTCTAAATAAGATATTTCTTTTTTAGGTAAATTTGTGTCGGTTATTTTTACGTTTTTCCAAATCCAATACATTGAAAAGTGATGCAAGCTTATGATTTATATTTCATTTAATATTTGGCACTTTCTTTGCTAGCGACTGCCCCGTATTCAGGGAACACCTGAAACCACCGCATGACGCGGTGCAGTTCACTCGCTTGGAGAGCAATATGACTATCAAAAAATTAATCGTTAAATCAGCGATCACCGCCGCATTATGCAGTAGCCTGTCGGTGAATGCTGCCATCATGACTGATATTGTTATGCTGGTGGATGAATCAGGATCTATGGGTAGTGCGCAAGCCAATTTACGTAATAACATTGGTCTGTTTGCATCTATTTTATCAGCTGGTGGTGTGGATGCGCGTTATTCATTGGTGGGTTTTGGTAACTCAGCCGTAGTACCACGTTTATTAACCAATTTCACCGACCCAACCGGCTTTGCCAATGCCGCCCAAGGCTTACAAACCTCTGGTGGCATTGAGCCTGGTTATGCCGCCACTGCATTTGCCTTAAATGCCATTGATGGTCAAACCACAACGCTGAACTACCGGCCGAACGCTCTGAAAAACATCATTATTTTCTCTGATGAAGACAATGATACCGCCAATCAAGTGGGTGCTCGCATTGGTGGTCAAGCGCCGACTTACACCATGATCAATACTTTGTTAAAAGCTAACACTGCGCTGTTTAATGCGGTGGTGAGCAGCGGTGGTGCTTGTACAGGTACCGAAAACTGCTATGTGCCATTGGCGCTCAACAACGGTGGTCAGCAGTTCAACTTGACGCAATTGCAATCCAGTAACACTCAACAGGTACGTGATTTTGTGACGGCATTTGCCAACGCAAAATTAAAAGAAACCTTAGACTTCTGTGAAGCCAACCCACAAGCTCCACAGTGTCAACCATCAGGCGTATCTGCTCCGGCATCTTTGGCCTTGGTCGGTTTTGGTTTAGTGGCACTGTTACGTCGTCGTTTTTTTGCCAGCTAATCATTCGCCGTTTTTCGTCGAGCGGCGTGTTTCGGCGTGAACGGATGATGTTCTTCTGATACAACGGCTTATGTTATTGCTGCTGGCGAACATAAGCCGTTTTTTTTATGCTGGCATAACACCATCGCATGTTGTAACGGCTGTTTGCGGCTTGAAACAATTTGTAAAACTTATGTTCACGCTAATCGACGCAACTGTGGCATGCTGGCTGTCTGTTTATTTACAAAGGACTTGCCATGCTCACCATCGATGCTCTCTCGAAAACCTACAGTAACGGCGTGAAAGCGCTTTCCAATGTTAACTTGACCATTCCTAAAGGCATGTTTGGTTTACTGGGCCCCAATGGCGCCGGCAAATCTAGCTTGATGCGCACTATTGCCACCTTACAAACGGCGGATACCGGTGCTATTACCTTTGATGGTATCGATGTATTGAATGATCCAAATGCGCTACGTCGTACCTTGGGTTACTTGCCGCAAGACTTTAACGTTTATCCACGCATCAGTGCCTTTGATTTGCTGGATCATCTGGCGGTACTCAAGGGCTTGCAACAAAAAAGCAGCCGGCATGAGACAGTGAATGCATTGCTGGCCCATACCAATTTGTATCAACACAAAGATAAAGCCGTTAGTAGTTTTTCAGGCGGCATGCGTCAGCGCTTTGGCATTGCCCAAGCCTTACTGGGCGATCCTAAATTATTGATCGTCGATGAACCTACCGCCGGCTTGGATCCCGAAGAGCGCAATCGCTTTCATAATTTACTGGTCAGCTTAGGCGAAGAAAAAGTCATTATCCTCTCGACCCACATCGTGGGTGATGTGGCCGAGTTGTGTCCACAAATGGCGGTGTTGGCGGGAGGGCAGATTTTACTGCGTGGTGAACCTCTGCGGTTGATCGATGAGTTGCAAGGGCAGATCTGGACAAAGACGGTGTCACAACAAGAAGCGGCCGAACTAGAACAGCAATTGCCGGTGATTTCAAAACGCTTATTTGCTGGTCGTACCGTGCTGAAGGTGTTTGCTATTTCGGCGCCAGAAGGGTTCAGCCCTGCGGCTTCCGATTTGGAAGATGTGTATTTCTCCACCTTGTTTAATGCGCGGCAACGCCAAGCTAACTAAGCGGCTAAGGATAGGATCATGCTAGGTTCGTTGATTCGGTTTGAATGGCGCTACTATGTGCGTCAGCCGTCGTTTTATGTGACGGCACTTATATTTTTCTTATTGCCATTTTTGGCCACAGTATCACGCTTTATTCAGATCGGTGGCGGTGGTGAAATTTGGAAAAATGGTACTTTTGCCATTAGCCAAACCATCCTCATTATGGGGTTGTTTGCGATGTTTTTGGTGGTGAATTTTGTCGGTAACACCGCCACACGCAACAGCAGCAGTCAAATGGAAGAGTTGTTATACAGCAAACCATTATCGGTTTGGCAATATCAGCTCGGCCGCTTTATTGGCGTATGGTTGGTGGTCTGTGCGGTTTTTGCGTTTGTACCGCTGGGGATTTTGCTGGGAAGTTTTATGCCGTGGGTGGATGCACAGCGCTTTGGCCCCAATTTGTGGCAAACCTATGTGCAAACTTATTTGATTTTTGCCGTGCCAACATTGTTGGTCTTGTCGGCTCTGTTCTTTGGTATTGCTCATCGTTTTCGTTCGATGATGGCGCTGTATTTGGTTGCGGTTGGGGTGTTTATCCTGTACACCTTGGGTTTAAATCTGCTTGATAACCCAAAGTATCGTAGCATCGCGGCGTTGTTGGATCCGTTTGGTTTAACCAGTTTTGGCGAATTGGCCCGCTATTGGACTATTTCTGAGAAAAACTCTGGCCGCATCGTGCTTGAGGGCAATCTGTTACTGAACCGCGCCATTTGGTTAGGGGCGGCCTTGGTGTTGTTGCTGGTGGGTGGTAATGTGTTTGGCAAATTGGGTTTGGCCAAACGTGTCAGCCAACCGGCGAAAGCCAAACATCAATCTGTCCCCAACTACAGTACCGCCACGTTAAAAACCGCCAGTAGCCGTACGTCGTTTTCGACGCAGTTGTGGCTGCGTACTCGGTTTGAAATGAAACAAGTGATTTTCAGTGCGCCTTTTATCATCCTCACCGTGTTCACCCTGTTTAACTTATTGTCCGGCATCATAGATCCACCCAATATTTTTGGCTCCCCAGTATTGCCGATCACCCAGCAAATGGTGGAGTTGGTGGCCAATAATGCCGGTTTGTTGTTTGTTATCATTTTGGTGTATTACTCGGCGGAAGTGATTTGGCGTGAGCGTGGCAGTGGCATGGGCGATATCGTGGATAGTTTGCCGGTGCCCAATATGGTGTTTTGGTTATCTAAATTTGTCGCTGTCTCGCTATTGATTGCACTGCTGTATACCGCGGGTAGCTTGGCGACTATGCTGTACCAGGCGATCAATGGCAAGGTGACGATAGAACCCATGCAGTATTTGATCCGCTTGGGCTATTTCTATTTGGTGCCAGCGATTTTAGCGGTGATGCTTGCCTTTGTGTTGCAGGTGCTAAGCCCAAATAAATATGTTGGTATGTTGTTGTATATGCTGTTCTTTGCCCTGCAAATTGGCTTAGGTGCTTGGGGTTTTGAACACAACATGTATCAATACGGCAGCTTCCCAAGTGCGGCTTATTCAGACTTAAATGGCTACGGCTGGACGATCACTACCCAAAGTTGGTTCTTGCTGTATTGGGGCTGTTTTGCTGCCATTTTATTTGTTTTAGGCTATGGCTTGTATCAACGTGGCCCGTCACAACCGTTAAAAGCGCGGTTGGGTCTACTGAGTTACCAAATTGGCCGCAGCGGCAAGGTGGTGGTGGTGATGGCGCTGGTTGGATTTGTCGGTGCCGGCAGTTATATCCACTACAACACGCGGGTATTAAATACCTACAGCACCGCCGATTCACGGTTGGATGATCAAGAAGCCTATGAACGCGCGTTTAAAGCCTATGAAAATGCGCCAATCCTGATTGCCACTGATGTGAATGCGCAGGTGCAATTGTTCCCGAAAGAGCGGCGTATTGAAGCCGTATTAACGCAAAAAGTGCACAATAAATTTGCCGTCCCGATTGAAAAAATGCTGGTATCGCTGCCGCGTAATAGTCGTGATATTCAGATCGATATTGCTGGCGGCACCTTAAGCGCAAAAGATGAGCGTTTTAATACCGCATGGTTAACCTTTGCTCAGCCGATCGCACCGGGTGCTGTACTTGATATGGTGATCAAAGTCACCCGTCAGCAGCAAGGGTTCCCAAATTCAGGTCAAGATGTGGCGGTGGTGGAAAACGGCACCTTTATCAACAACTGGGATTTGTTCCCAAGTTTTGGTTATAACGCCGGTTATGAGATCCAAGAGCGGCACGAACGCGAAAAACGGGGCTTACCGCCACCAAAACGAGCCAACAAGCTGGAAGATAGCCGTTTTTACAACGAGAACTTCTTTGGTGCGGCGGCGGATTTTATCAACTTTGAAGCCACTATCTCTACCGATCTGGATCAAATTGCGTTAACGCCCGGCTATTTGCAGAAAGAGTGGCAAGAAAATGGCCGCCGGTATTTCCATTACAAAATGGATCAACCGATGGTGAATTTCTACGCCTTTATTTCTGGCCGGATGGCGGTGAAAAAGCAGCAACATCAAGGTGTGGATTTAGAGATTTATTACCACCCAGCGCATGCGTGGAACGTCGATCGGATGTTGGAGTCGCTGCGGGATTCGCTGGACTTATTTACCCGCGCGTTTGGGCCTTATCAGCATAAACAAATGCGGGTTATTGAGTTCCCTGGCTACCGTAGTTTTGCGCAATCCTTCGCCAATACCGTGCCTTATTCGGAATCTATTGGTTTCACGGCCGATTTATCTGATCCTGAGCATATCGACAGTGTTTATTATGTGACGGCGCACGAGTTGGCACATCAATGGTGGGGCCACCAAGTCGGTGCCGCCAATGTGCAGGGCAGTGCGGTCATTTCAGAAAGCTTGTCACAGTACGCGGCACTGCGGGTGATGGAGCAAAAATACGGTCAAACGCGGATGCGTGAGTTTTTACGCCGTGAATTGGATTACTACTTGCGCGGTCGCTCAGGGGAAGCCTTGGAAGAGATGCCGTTTTACCGGGCAGAGAACCAGCAGTATATCCATTACAACAAGGGCTCCTTGGTGATGATGGCGATTAAAAATCGAGTTGGCGCTGAGCGTTTAGATGCCAATCTGCGTGATTTCTTAAACGCCTATAAGTTTAAAGCGCCCTACCCAACCACCTTGGATTTGATTCGCTATATCAAACAAGGCATGAGCGCGGCCGATCAAGCTTTTGTTGATGATTTGTTCCAACAAATTACCTTGTTCGATTTGCGCTTGACCAAAGTCGATGAGAAAAAACTGCCTGATGGTCAACGTGAATTGACGTTACATATCTTTGCCGACAAATTAAAAGCGGATGGCAAAGGGCAGCAAACCAGTATCGACTTTAGCGACAGCATTGAAATTGGTGTCTTTGATAAAGATCCCGATGACTTTGCCGCCGACACGAAAGTGCTGTACTTGCAATCACATGCGCTTGTCAAAGGCGACAATACCATAGTGATCACCGTACCGGCCACTAGTGCTTATGTTGGTGTTGATCCCTTGATCAAGTTGATTGATCGTAACAGTTCGGACAACGTGCGTCCGCTGTAAAGATGGACGTTAAAGAACCAGTACCGCCGCAGCTGTGCTGGTTCTTTGCTTTATATCTCCATGTAAAAACATTCATCATGGTGGTGTCATCCCACCGTTATTCTCGCTTTGGCATCCTCGGTTTGGCATTCCCGGTTTGGTATAGTCAGTACGCAAGCTGGTCGGCTTGCAAAATGCGTGGTGATAATGGCATGGTAGTGCGCGTAAGGTTGGATAAAAATCAGCCAGTTTTGGGCCGGTTTTGTTGCTTTCCCACCGTCAGCTTGACCTAAAACCAGCGAACTAGACGTGAGCTAAGCTGCATTGTGTTGGCAAGAAAATTTTGAATATCAACGATGTTAGGATTGATACCGCAGTTCGTACCCTGCGTAGTTAACATATATGCATCCCCGACATAGATGTTGAGAAGATGGAACGACAAAAACGCGACCCAAATACGACAGCTTCACAAAACGTATAACAACACAGCTGCTCATCCCTAGGTTGAACAGCCTCATGCTGAACAAACGCAAGCCAGTGGAATAGATGTCATGAATACAGTGCTGAAAAAACGCCTATTTGCGTTGTTGTTGCAGGGTATTTCTGCAGTGGCTATGGTGGTGGTGTTATTGCTGCCGATGCAATGTTTCGACGTGTATCAAGCCAAGCGTGGCATACCGGTGCAAGCGCAGGTGTATCGGATCGAACAGGTGCATACCCAGATGTTGTCTTACTGGCAAGTGATCCTGCAATTGGATCCGAAAAATCATATCCTGATTACCGATGTTATTCCGGGTGATTGGTATGCACCAGGCGCGACCGCTGCACTCATCAACCAGCTACGACAACAACGACAGGTGACGTTGTATCGCACACGCGCTGAGCAGTATTTTTTGACGCAAGGCAACTATGCCACCACCCTACAACCTGCTGTGCTTGCGGTGGTTTGGCTGGGAGCAATGGCATGGCTGCAACGTCGACAATTGCGAGTGTTTAAATTGCAGCAGCAACGGGTGATGGACAAGGCGAAAAACCGACAACAGCGCTCGGCTGAAGCGATGACCAACCAATTTTTGAATATGCCCATCCCTGCGGTAGAGGTGGTGTCAGCACCAGGCGTCGAGCCGACGACAACACCGAGCCCGATCAGCGCTGTCACGGCACATGGTTCGGGACATAGCTCATTACATAGCTCATTACATAGCTCAGCACTCAGCCAAACCGGCACTACGACCACATCGCATACAAGTAGGGCAGGGCAAGCGCCTTCGAAACCTGCCACGGTAGCGTCTATGGATGCAGTCACGCCGGTATTAGCGCAAGACATATTGCCAGTTGCGGCGGCAATGGATGATTTATCGGGATCCACTTCTGCGCAAGCTCAAACAACTGCGCAAGCCAAAACCACAGCACGCAGCACGAAAGCGACGGCTGAATTATGTTAGCGTGCGATCGACTAAAGCATTATTTGTCACGTCGTTTGGTGAGCATTTGTGCGCTTAGCTGAGTAAATCTTCACTTTATTTATCAGATTCGAATAATGGAACTTAATCAAATATGAAAGTCGCATATGTGCCAGGAGCGGAATTATGCCTTGCTGGCGGCTTTGTTGGTTTTAATCTCATTATTTGTCTTGGCGGTAAGATCACCCTGCAAAGCTTTCGCCCTTTGGGGCGAGATACTTTCTTTTGCCTTGCCAAAAGAAAGTATCCAAAGAAAAGGCAACCCCGGGATCGTTCGAAAGCCCGGTATTTTGGCCAATTTTGAGGCAAATGCGCGAACTCGCGGTTCGCTACCGTCGAACCGCTCAAACATGCGCATTTTTAAAACCTCAAAACAGGCCAAAATTCCGGCTCACTAAACGGGGCCCCAAAGAAA
>JACCDR010031215.1_pt1 | contig 18953 bp, 27 predicted proteins | sample 7446431 | NCBI WGS metagenome assembly JACCDR01 (sample SAMN15323443, study PRJNA562643) | freshwater metagenome | isolation source: river surface water | place: USA:Blue River Watershed | collected 2017-08-17
AATGCACCGTGGTTACGGGGTTAGTTCGTATAGTGGTTCAGGGGTTCGATTATGCGTCGGCGCTAGTGGTGTAAGGGTTGAGGGTGCCGGTGGTGTTCCGGCACCCTTGGCGCGTGGTCAATCCCACATGAACACAAGCACACCCTCGCCACCCGACACGAAATCGACTTCGCCGTTGATCGCGGCGTCGCGAGCCCAGGCGTCGAAGTCGAAATAGTATTTCAGGTTGTCGGGGACGGTGTCGAGCATGCCGGTCTCGTCTGCCCACTCAGCGGCCCAATCCTCCCCCGTGCGGTAGGTGCCCCGGTACGCGTCGCGAATGCGATCGACGACGTCGGCCGCGTCGTCGTTCTTGGTGTAGTCGACGCCGTAATGATCGGTGTACGCGGCGTACAGTTCGCTGGCCATGTCGTTGAACTCATCGGCCAGCGCCTCCGCGACTTCCATCACCTTGGCGATGCGGTCGAGGCCGGGGTACTCGCCGAGACCAGACAGCCACGGGCTGTCATAGTCGTGAATGGCCCACTCCTCGGCGCTGGGGACGTACAGCTTGCCGCCGCACACCGGGCAATCGGTCTCGCTGTGGTCGGGGCATGGTACCTGCACATTCGGGAATTTCGACTCGCGCAACATCGTGGCGATTGTGGTGTGCATGTCGTCGACATCGGTGGACGCGTCGACCCACACGCCGTGAAGCATGCCGTTGTTGTAACTGGCGAGACACGCGGCGTAAAAGCGATCGGTAGACATTGTCTGTTCTCCTGATTGTGTTTGTTGATTACACCAAAAGTGTACACACCGGACGTGGCTAGCCCGGTGTGCAGTGGTTCAGCGTGCGCATAGCTTCTTTGCAATCTCTGCACATTCTGCTTGGGTTTCTGGTGTCACGCGAAGCAGGTTCCCGCTAACTAAGATAGGCGCGGCCCGGCGCACGTACTCGTTCGCGCGCCGAATGCTGGTAAACGCCAGCGCACGGGGAACTGCGTTACAGCCTGTCGCTGTGTGGACAACGTACACGTAGCGAGGCCGGCGCGTTATCACTGTGAAATGGTCACTGAGGCTCATGGCGGTCATTCCGTGGTTGCCCTAGCGGGCGATTAGTGAGCCGGCACCACGTACGCCTCGACCGCACCGACTGCGAAGATGGCGTGTCCCTGCTCTGCGATCTCGCGCGGCAGCGCATGTGCCATGATGAGATGGCTACGCTCCCGATCGACTTCTGGGCCCCGGCAGAGGTACATGCTCATGAGTGCGACGGCATCCATGGCACTCGACACCGTGCGCTTTTCCAACATGCGCGCGTCACAAGTGATTTCGATATGATATTTCGACATGACGTGATGTCCTTTCTTGGTGTTGGTTAGTCGCTACTTCGACCAGGACGCATCGAACGTGCATTCACCGACTTGCTCGTTAGGCGTGCGGATCTCGACCCGCAGGATGCGACCACCGCTCGTTGATACGCCACGTTCGGCGAACTCCCGGGCATCTTGGCGGCTAGAAAAACCGGCAACCATCTGCCACTCGCGGGTGTTCACCGGCAGTACCCACACGCGATGCCAATCACGCCACGTTATTGGCTTGTCGTTGGTCAAGGGCTTAGTGCTCATTTCAGTCACCATTGGTTGATTTGTCTCGTCTGAATGCAAACGCCGCAACGCCTTGGCACGACGTGGTGCACCAAGGCGCTGAAGGGTTGGCATTGTCACGACTCGATCGCCCCGAACGCTTTCAGGTCGTTAACCAGCTCGGATTTTTCTTCCTCGAAAACGTCGCGCAGGTACTCGACACCGCTGTCACTCTCGATCCCCCACAGCCCGGGACTCGTGAGTGTGTATTCCCTGCCCACGCCGTTGCGGATCACGTGAACTGTCGCCTCTGCCTGCACGCCGATGAAGTGCCAATCACCGTCGCGCCACGCCTGAATGCGCTTGGCGTTGTCCGGGTCTTTTTCGTCCATCCAATCCAGCGGCGTCGCGGTATGGTCGGCTGCAACTAGCTGGCGCCAGTAGACGCGCACGCCGTCTGCTGTTCCGGGTCTCGTGTCAAAGTGGCGGTATTGAGTCATTGTCGTTCTCCATTGGTTGATCGAACTCGTGAGACTGTAAATATACACCAAAAGTGTACATTTAGAGCCTCACGGCTCCAGTAGTTCGGACGTGGCCTGTGGGCCTGCCTGTGGATCGGTTTGAGTGGTGCGAGGCCAAGCTCACTACAGAGCTGACGCAAACAAGGCCGTCACTCACCTAATCCACACTTCACGTCGCGGGGGCGCAACCCCATCTGACACCACCATACACGAATCGCGTAATCGTTCAACATAAATCGAGGCGACTGTACACAATGGCAGTACGCAAACGCAAAAAAGCTGAGTGTGTGCCCGTTGTGCCGCTAATCCCTGCTGAGATTGTGTCGCCAGCGGATCGGCAGCGCGCTCGGCTGGCCAATGCGCTGAGCAAACGACCACCCATCACGGCTGACAACAAGGCGCGGCTTTTGCAGCTCATGAAAGCTGGCGAGATCCCGACCGACGTATGCGACGACCGCGCTATGCCCGCTTTCTCTGCGTTCATGGCTGAATGCAAGATCGATCACGATTTTGCAGCAGAGTACGAGGATGCGCTGTCGGCGCTGGCTGACATGTCGTTGATGGATGCCGCGCGGTTCTCGCGGGATAGCGCGAGCACGGGCAACATCGACACGATGCGTGTGTCTGACATGTACTCGAAAACGATGACAAGTATCTTCGAGAAGCTGTCACCGCGAACGCACGGCGTCCTGGTCAAGCATGCTGGCGCCGACGCGGGACCGCTACAGGTCGCAGTCATCAATTACGCGGCACCCAATGGTAAAGAGTAATCAATCACCGGATGGCGCGAGGGACAAGGCACTAGCCCGCGCGATCGCGCGTCAAGCAAAACGCGACGCCAACCGCAAGCGTTGGCTGTCCGAACGGATGCGCGGCGTAGCTGCTAAGCGATGGTCGAAGGCAGCGATAAGACAAGCACAAGCCGACAAGCCCGAGCCATCGGGCAAGGTGTAGCTCTGCCGCAGAGATAGCGACGCTTTGGCGGGGAGATCGCGCCATTCGTTTGCGCACTGACAAATCGAGCCGACCGAGGGGTGGGGTGGGGTCAAGATCGCCGAGGGGACCCGTAGAGAATATCTTGAACTCTGACCGGCGTCTCAATTTCCAGGAGTTCGATAAACACTTTACGGAGAGTCATGTCGAAGAAACGACCGCCGACCCCGACGAAGTCTAAGTCCAAAGAAAGCGACGTCCGCCGCGTGAAGTTCGCCGACCCGCTCCAGGCCACGTGCGCTCAACTCATCGACATGGCGAAAGCGCGGGCCAAACGAAAGCGCGTCCCGTTCTCCCTCTCCCAAGTCGACGTGCCCCTCCTCACCACCGCTCGAATGTGCCCCGTGACGGGATTACCATTCGTCCTCGGTACAGTGAAGGCGGATAACCGACCGCACCCAATGTCCCCAAGTCTCGATCGTGTCGAAGCGTCGAAGGGCTACGTCCGGGGCAACGTCCGCCTCACCTCGTGGTGGGCGAACTCAGCACGCAACAGCCTGACGGACGCGCAATTCGCCGTGTTCGTCGAGGCAGCATTCAGGACACGGCAAAGTGCGGCGCTCCAGTAAGCCCAGAGAAATCACACTTCCGAACAACTTCACGCCCCGCTGGTATCAACGGGATGCGTGGGCAGCGTTGGACGGTGGGTGCACTCGCGCCTTTCACGTGTGGCACCGACGCGCGGGCAAAGACGTCAGCTATGTGAACTACACGGCGAAGCGTGCTCACACACCGAAAGAGACTGGCGGCTACTACCACCTGCTTCCCACGCAGAAGCAGGCAAGGCGGGTGATCTGGAACGGGATCAACAAGGATGGTGTTCGCATCATCGATCAAGCGTTTCCGAAAGAGCTGCGCAAGCGGACGCTCGAAGATGAAATGCTAATCGAGTTCAATTGCGGTTCGATCTGGCAGTGCCTCGGTTCCGACAACTACGACAGCATCGTGGGCACAAACCCGCGCGGCATGGTGTTCTCGGAGTGGTCGATCTCGAACCCCAGTGCCTGGGACTACATGCGGCCGATTCTCACGGAGAACGGTGGGTGGGCAGTCTTCATCGGCACGCCTCGCGGCAAAAACTGGTTCCACGACCAGTTCAAGATGGTGAGAAACAATCCTCACTGGTACGCCGACATCAAGACCGTCACCGACACGGGAGCGATTTCCCTCGACCTCATCGAGCAAGATCGCCTGTCGGGAATGTCCGAAGATCGCATTCAGCAGGAATACTGGTGCAGCTTCGACGCCAAGACGATTGGTCTGATCTACGATTCGTACATCGCAGCCATGGAAGCCCAGGGCCGCCTGACGCAAATCGAGTACGATCCCCGGTATCCCGTCGAGACGGCGTGGGACCTCGGGCACCGTGACGCCACCAGCATCTGGTTCGTTCAGCGTATCAACAATCAGGTTCGCCTCATCGACTACCACGAGGAACGTGGCAAGGGTTTGCCCCACTTCGTCGGCGTGATCCGGAACAAGCCGTACGTCTATTCCAGGCATATCGGCCCACACGACACGACGAAGTTCGAGTTCGGGTCGAACAACACGATTCAGGAAATCGCACGGCAGCACGGTTTACAGTTCACGATCGCACCGAAGCTGGATGTGGAGGATGGCATCGAAGCCGTTCGTGCTCTCCTGCCTCGTATATCGATCAACACCACGAACTGTCTCCAGGGCATCCGTGCTCTCAGGAATTACCATTACGAGTCCGACGCCGAGGACCAAGCCGACGACAGCAAGGCCACGCTGAGCAGCAAGCCGGAGCACGACTGGTCGAGCCATTGCTGTGACGCTCTCCGGTATCTGGCCGTCACCCCCGAGTCCCAGGGCCTCCTCCAGACGTGGGCGGTCAACGACGTCAGCCTCGCCGGCCATAACTGGGCTTCTGAGTTTGCCCAGCAACACGCCGGACGCACTCAACCGTGGTTGCGGAAGCAACAGACGCAGGTCGCCCGGACGGACGACTACGACCCGCTTGGGATGTTCAGCGCCCACTAGACGCGGGTTAGCAGCACCTAGAACCGACAAACCCGAGGCGCCCCTACCCAGGGTACCCTCTGAAGCCGCTGCCCGTCAGCGGTGCCTCCTACGAGTTGTTATGTACAACCGCACGAGACTACGTGATACCACTTAGGAGGCTTCTTTGGACGGGTACTACAACCAAGACACGACGAGACCCTACGTCCTCGACGGGGCAGACCCCGACGACGTGTACGACGTCGCCCTCGCCATGAGGGAGAGCGACCGCCACGAGGCTCACGCCTTCGGTCTCGACTACGTCCAGGCCGCCCACGACGCGGTGGCGAACGCTGCGGATGTGTACACTGCGTACCAGCGCAACCGCCCAACTTTCATCTTCGGTACCGTCGAAGTCGTCCCCGGTGTGCGTCAGCTTTTCGGCTTCGGCACACCAGACACGAAAAGAGTAATTCCACAGGTCACGTGGTTCACGCGGAAGTTCTGGCTTCCCAATCTGTTTGAAGACGACGTGCGACGCATCCAGGCGCACATCCCCGACACCTCGATAGCGAGCCTCCAGTGGTTGCAGTCGTTCGGCATGTACCGTGAAGCCTCCATGGCTGGCTACGGTGTCAACGGCGAGACGATCCTCCAGCTCGCTTTCACGAAAAGAGAACTCGATCTACATGTGTTTTTTCGGGAGCACGCGAGCCCAACCAATCGCGCAACAGGTCCAGGCGTCACCGCCGCCAGTGAAGTCGAGTTGGGAGATTCAACAGGAAGCCGAAGCCGAGAGGAAGAAGAAGAAATTCTCGACGGCTGGTTTCGCCGGGACGATCTTGACGGCTGGCCTGGGTGACACGTCGCAGACTGGCGGTACGTGATGTGCTGGCCGTCCGCTCCCGTGAGCCCCGTGAACACCGCGAGCGCCACGCAGACCCTGACACCGAAACCGCTTCAGAACCTCGTACTCGACACCATGGGCGGCGACTTCGCCAAGCGGTACCGCAAGGTGGCGCGAGGAACGGAGACGTCCATGGCTGGTATCGCGGTTCCTGACTTAACGAAAGCCTACTAATGGCAACCCTCGCGGATGACCACATCTCGCGACACGCCGAGCTTTCGACCAACCGCGCTGACTTCGAAAGATACTGGCAACAGGTGCACGAGGTAGCCGCACCTGACGCCACGGACTTCCGTTCAGTCGCTTCGTCGATGACGTCTCGCCTCCATCTGGCGACCGCCGCTCGTACGTCTCGCAAGCTCTACGACAGCACCGCAGTGTGGTGCGTCGACCGCCTCGCCTCTGGTATCGAAGCACTCATCGTCCCGCAGTCCGACTTCTGGCACGGCTACTCGCTCTCCGACTTCACGAAGGAAGACGAGACGCAGGAAGAAAAGCTGTTCCTCGAACGACTGCGCAATCTCACGTTCAAGCTCCGGTACGACGCGGACACCGGGTGGGTTCCAGCGATCCAGACCGCCATTCGTCGTGTCGTGGCGTTCGGTAATGCTTTCGTGTTCGTCGAGGAAGGCTGGGACAAGCGGGCTCTGTTCCGCTACCGATACCTGCCGCTCAACGAATGCTACGTGGACGAGAACCACCAGAACCAAGTCGACTACTTCTGCCGCTACTACACGATGACGGCGCGACAGGCCGTGCAGAAGTTCGGCGAGGACAAGGTCAGCAAGTCGATCAAGGCGCACGCTTCGACACCGACTGGTGCCTCCCAGAAGCACGTGTTCCTCCAGTGCATCGGCCCACGCGGTGACTACGGTCTACCGTCCGCTGGTGTGAAGAACTCGCCGTGGTACTCCGTTCACATCGACGTCGACAACCGACAGGTCATCGGCGAGAGCGGCTTCTTCGAGTTCCCGATCATTGACTTCCGGTGGATGCCGGAACCCGGCCGTGTGTACGGCGAAGGTCCAGTCATGAAGGCATTGGCAGATATTCAATCTGTCAATCGCATGGCACGAAACGAGTTGATCGCAAATGAGCAAGCTCATAATCCCCCTCTGCTTGTCGCTGATGCTGGTGTTGTCAATCGCCCGAACACCGCCCCCGGCGCAATAACGTACGGCGGCCTCAACGCTCAGGGCCAACGCCGCGTCGAGCCTCTGTTCAATTCCCAGCGTCTCGACTTCGCAACCATGGTGCTGGAAGCCAAGCGCAACCAGATCAAGGAGTCGATGTACATCAACTTGTTTGCCTTGCTGGTTCAGAACCCGCAGATGTCGGCAACCGAGGCGATGATTCGGTCGAATGAAAAGGGCGAACTTCTCGGCCCTGCTGGTTCCAGACTTCAGCAGTCTCTGTCCAATCTGAACGAGCGCGAACTCGGCATCATGACGCGTCGTGGCATTTTCCGCCGCGAACAGTTCACGCCGCCCGAGTCCATGAGCGGTGCAAATATTTCCGCAGCATTCACGTCGCCACTCGACAAGGCCCGCAAGGGTCGCGAGGTCGAAGGCACGATGAACCTGTTGAACGTCCTGTCTCCGATTGCCCAAGTCGACCCTTCTGTTGTCGACAACATCGACGCCGAGAAGATGGTTCGTGGTCTGGCGGATCGGATGGGCGTTCCTGTGTCGTTTGTTCGTAGCATGGAAGAAATGGCCGCGATCAAACAGCAGCGTCAAGAGCAACAGGCGAACGCACAGAATGCTGCAATCGCCAAAGACGCTGCGGCAGCGTCGAAGGCTGGCGTTGAGGCGTTGAGCGGGATGCAACAGATGGGAGCAGTATGACGGTCGAAGTGGAACACAAGCCTCTCCCCGTGAGTGGCTACACCGCGCAGAGCGACAGCCGGGTGGAACTGGTCAACGACAACAAGCGACTCGAAGAGCGCGTTCTTCGGCGCCTCGACGAATTGAGGTCCCTCAACGTGGACCAGCGCTGGCTCGCGATCGGCCGCACGGCTGTAGAGCAAGCGTTCATGGCGATCAATCGGGCTGTCTTTCAGCCGCAGCGCGTTTCTCTCCCGGAGGACAGTGTCGATGCAGGAAGTGCAACTGGACCTACCGATACCACTGGAGACGAGAAACAACCTCCGACCGATTGAGGGCGGAAGGGCGATCTCGGCGAGAAACACGAAGACCGTGTTCGACAAAGAGTCGTTCGACGTCTCCAACGCCCTCGAAAACCTCGCCGGCTTCTTCATGCTGGCGTGGGATGACGAGGGTCAGATCTCGTGGGCGTACCACAGCAGCACGCGAAGTCCGTTTTCTCCCGCGCTGCTACCGGACATCATCAAGGAACGTGCGGCGTCGGCAGTCATCGGAGGTGCCTAGTGAGAGCATGGCGTGCACTATCTCATCTGTTCCCAGACCGTAAAGCAGCAATGCAACGGGAGCACAGGTTGACCGAAGCGTACGTCAATGTGTTTCAGGGTCATCCCTCGAAAGAAGACCAAGACCTCGTTCTGATCAACCTCGCTCAACAAGCAGGCTGGTCCATGGTTTCCCCGCCGGAAGCGTCCGACCAAACGCTGAGGCACCACAACGGGAAACGATATCTGTTCGCTCAGATTTGGGCGCGTCTGAGTTTGAGTGACGATGACCGGATGGCTATCGAGAACGCCGCGCGGCGCGAAGCTGTCATGGCCGAAGAATTCGCCCAAGAAGGAATGTAAATAAATGTCGACTGAAGGTGTTACGCTTCCCGCCGCAACGCAGCCCGCGACGACCTCTACTGAGGCAACCGGCGCGACTGCACAGCCGGGTAACGGGGGCAGCACGCAAACGACGACGCAGACGACGGAGACTACTGGGGTCAGCTTGTCCCCCCAGCAGACGACGGAGACTGTGACTGCACCAACGGGTGAGAACCCTTTCTCTGGTCTCAGCCAGGAATGGCAGGACCTCGCGAAGTCGAAGGGCTGGAAGACGCTCGACGATATTCCGAAAGGGTACAAAGAGCTTGAGACCAAGCTCAGCACCACCCGCCCTGCCGAGGCACCTGCCGACGTAAAGGCGTACGACGAAGCCATCAAGCCGCCAGCCAACGCGGCCGAGATTGGCTACAATGACGGGTTCGCCAAGTGGTTCAAGGACGCCGCGTTCGAGCATAAAGTCCCTGTATCCGCCGTAAAGGGCCTCCACGACTCGTTCGTGAAGTGGGCCGGTGAACAAGTCGGCGCCACTGTCGAAGCGCAGAACGCCCAGATTGCCCAGAGAGTGACGGAAGCCGGAAAGAGCCTCACGGAGTTGTGGGGCGCGCCGAACAACCCGAAGTTTGCACGCTCGCTCGATATGAGCATGCGGGCCATCAACACCCTGTCGCCGAACCTCAAGGCAGCACTGGTGGAGAGTGGCGTGATCGCAAACGTCGGCGGGAAGGAAATGGTCGTCAACGCGACTATTATTGACGCCTTCTCGAAAGTCGGCGCGGCCATGTTCGCCGAAGACACCCTGTATGGTGCTGCGGCTGTGAATGGCAATCCGTTCGATCCGAAGACTCTCGATCTGACGAAGCAGGGGCAGATTATCAAGCAGGACAAAGCAAAAGCCGCCTCGCTCATCCGAGCCCTCCAGCCCGCCGAACAGGAGCGGTACAAGGGTCTGCTGAGTCGACTGGCGTAATGATGGAAAGTAATTTCAATGGCAATTGTCCGACTGAGTGACGTTATCGTACCCGAGGTTTTCGACCCGTACGTGAGTGTGAATACCACCGAGAAGTCTGCTTTGTACTCGACGGGCGTCATCAGCCCGAACGGCGACATGCAGAGACAGCTCGGTGGCGGTGGTCGACTCTTCCAGACGCCTTTTTGGACCGACCTCGACAACGACGAGGCGAACATCGCCAGCGATGACCCCGATGAGGAAGTCGTCGCGAAGAAGATCGGAACGTCCAAGCACCAGTTCGTCCGTCAGATTCGTACGCAGGCGTGGTCGACTGCTGACCTCGCCAAGTACATGGCTGGCTCAGATCCGATGATGCGTATCGGTGATCGTGTAGCGTCGTACTGGGGTCGTCAGATCGACCGTACCGCCATTGCCACCATCAAGGGTATCGTCGCCGACAACGTCGCCAACGACGCCGGTGATATGGTCAAGGACATCACGGCGGCCGCCGGCACCGTGACTGACGGCGGCGCCACGGTGTCGGCGTTCAAGCTGCACGCCAGCGCCGTGATCGATGCGTGCCAGACCATGGGCGACAACGCCGAGGGCCTGAAGCTCATCGTCATGCACTCGGTGCTTCACAGCAACCTGCTGAAGCAGGACCTCATCAGCTTCATGCCGAACTCGGAAGGCAAGCTGGTGATCCCGACCTACCTCGGTAAGCGCGTGCTGGTCTCCGACATGTGCCCCGCCGACGTCTCGGGCGGCGACATCCTCTACACGACTTACCTGTGCGGTGAGGGCGTGCTGGGATGGGCTGACAGCCCGGTCGACATCCCGAGCGAGGTCGAGCGCAAGCCCGGCCGTGGCAACGGTATGGGCATTGAAATCCTGCACAACCGCAAGCAGTACGCGCTGCATCCGGGCGGCTTCACGTGGCTCGACGCTTCGTGCGCTGATCAGTTCCCGACGAACGCCGAACTGGCTCTCGCGGCGAACTGGAACCGCGTCTACCCGGAGCGTAAGCAGATTCCGCTCTGCGTTCTGAAGACGAAGAACGGCTAATGCTGACAGTTACTCCCGGTCGGGCGACTGACCGGGAGTAATGACCCTCGCGAGGAACGTATGCAAGAAACAAAATACCAGAAGAAAGAGCGTGAGCGTCGCGAGTACGAACAGACGCAGGCGACCCTCGTTCAGTGCAACATGGTTGCCGCACGCGAGGCAGAGCGGGAGCGTCTGGCGCGCAATCACGCGACGGAGAACGTCATGCTTGCGGTTCGTACCGCGATGAGCAAGCAGGTGGTCGTGCCCGAGGCACAGAAAGGTAAGTAATGTCGTCTGCCGCCACTTACGTGAATGAAATCCTGGGTGAGGTGCAGTCCAGTCCGACAGCGAACACCGTCCTCGACCGCCTCAAAGCGATCTCGACGGGCCTCGGCGCCGTTGCGTCAGCGTCGGCGGCCTACAGGTCGAGTGCGTCGTTCACGCCAGCCGCCACCTCCCACGTCGCCGGAGACGTCAACGGCGGTGCGCAAGAGTTCACCAGCATGGGTGGTTCTGGACGTTCCGTCCTCATCACCAGCGCGACTCTCAGGATCGATGGGGGTACCGCCGAAGCGACGGCGTGGCGTCTCCACCTCTACGGCGTGACGCCTCCGTCCGCGACGGCTGACGACGCTGCATGGGACCCCCCGTCAGGTGATCGCGCGTCGTACCTGGGGTTCATCGATCTCGGCACAGCCGCCGATCTTGGGTCCACCCAATGGGTCGAGAGTCACGGCATCAACAAGCAAGTCAAACTGACGGGCACCAGTTTGTTTGGGTACCTCGTCAACCTCACGACGCTCACGCCGGCAAACGTCGCGCGCACGGTATCGCTGCACACGATGGAGCTTTAGTCCATGATGTCGCCCGGACAGAGAGCGGTTCTCCTGAACTCGTTCCACCCGCGTAAGCTGTTTGCCGGAGGCCGCGCAGGGGATTGGTGGACGGGCACGGACTTGTCGACACTGTTCCAAGACCAAGCCGGCACCATACCCGTGACGGCGAATGATCAGGTCGTCGGCCGGTGGAACGGGAAGGTCAACAGCCTCGTCCTCCACCAGGACACCGATACTTCCTCCATGAAGCCGCTGTACAAATCGGCGCTTCGTACGGTGCAGACTGACGGTGTCGACGACTTCCTCATCTCGTCTACGGCGTTGAGCATAACAGCGTCTCCGATGACGATCTGTGGCGTTTTCGACCAGTCTCTCGTGACGAGTGTGAACGGCGCGGTGTCGTACGCGAACAGTTCCTCTGTCTACCGTGCAATCGGGTTGTGGACAGGCAGTTCGCAAATGCTTGACCGTGCCGCGTCCAATCTTGCGTCAGGTTCGCTGGCGCAGCCGGGGTCGACTGGTGTGCAATCGATCTGGGGATTGTTTGACACGGCTGCGGCGGGTGGAAACACGTTCTTCTTCGTAGAGACGGCAACCGCAGCAATTGCTTCACCGTCCGCCCACTCACTCACAGGCAGCATTAACTACGGTAGGCTTCGTCCGGCGCTGAACTACACGGTAGCAGGGTTCAGGGAGTTGCTGGTCATCGAAGGTCTGTTGAATCGCGCACAGCGTGACAGTCTACGCAGATTCTGGGGAGCCTCATGAGGTCAGTTTCTCTCGTCATCACCGCGAGAATGCGCAACGCAGGAAACGCACTGTCGTGTGCGCTCGGACATGACACAGCCCCAGGGCACACTTATACGGTACCGCTCTCTCCCAGCGGAAGCGGCACACCAACACACTACGGCGCCCACACATGGGCGTCGGACTCCTTTGTCGCTCTCCTGACCAACGCCAAGCGCGGCACGTTCCCTGACGGGTTTTCGGCAGGTGATCTCACCCGTAGGCAAATTGCCGGCGCGGTCGGTGCAATCGAAGCGGAAGTCGGAGAAGACCCCTCAACAACGTGGCCCGCGCTTCTGGCGCGTCTGGGCCTGAAACTCATCGAAGTGGAATAACAAATGGCAATTTCTTCCGTAACCCAGGCGACCAACAAGTCCACTGGCGTCACGCTGAACAAGACGACCGGCAAGATCGTGATGAACAACGAGGCGCTGGCGGCTGCGGCCGAGGCGTCGTTCACCGTGACCAACTCGCGAGTCGCTGCTGACGACGTGGTCGTCGTCAATCACGCGTCGGGCGGTACTGCCGGGTCGTACCTCGTGGCGGCCAACTCTGTCGCCGCCGGCTCGTTCAAGATCACGGTGTCCAACGTGTCGGCCGGCAGCCTCAGCGAGGCGATCGTGCTCCAGTACCGGGTTCTCCGCGCACTCAGCTAATCGGTTCGACCACTGAGGCAGGTGATACATGCTCGGTACAGCAGTCGGCGGTGGTCTCGTCAGCATGCTCTTGGGGATGGCATCAGCCGCCATCCCCAAGGCGTTCGACCTCGCTGAGAAGAAGATGACGTTTGCTCAGGAAATGAAAATCCGTGAGCATGAGGCGGCGATGCGACAGAGAGAACAAGAGTTCGCTCTGAAGACGGAAAACGCCCGCGCCGACGCCAAGATTCAGGAAGGCTACTACGAGGCCGTGTCGCAGGAGGCACAGGCCGCGCGTGAAGAACTCGTGGCGCACCTCGAAGCCATGACGAAGCCGACCGGGTATGCGGTGCTGGATTTCGTCAACGCCGCGCTTCGCCCCGTCGTGGCAGTGTTCCTCACTGTCATGTTCGGTCTCGGTCTGGTCTCGTGGATGTACGGGATCGGCGCAATCAATGACGAGTTCGGCAAGCAGCTCGGCGCTCTGTTCGCGTTCTCTGTCGAGTGCGTGTTGTTCTTCATCTTCGGCGCGCGACAGGTGGCAAAGCCTCCTCTCCTATCCGGGAGGTGACGATGGCGCTCGAGGATGTCGCCTCGCGTGCAGGTGTTGACGCGGACTGCATCAAGCTCATCGCGAAGTGGGAAGGGTGTCTGAAGAAGGTCGGGCCCGACAGCTACGCGCCCTATCTGTGCCCAGCGCGTGTAGCCACGATCGGGTACGGCACGACGGTGTACAACGAGGTCGGTCGTCCCGTCAGGATGGGTGACCCGACAATCACGAAGTCGAGGGCGGAAGAGTTTCTGGCCTTCGACATCGGCAAGAAGTACGCCCCCGCAGTCGACCGCGCATTCAACAAGTGGCAAACCGAGAACCAGCGCTCCGCGTGCGTCTCGTTCGCCTACAACGTCGGGACCGGCGGGTTCGCACGGTCGACGCTGTGCTGGCTCCTGAAGCAGGGTCAGTACACGCGCGCCGCCGACGAATTTCTGAAGTGGACGCGCGGTGGTGGTCGGGTTCTTCCCGGTCTCGTCAACAGACGCCGCGACGAACGCGCGATGTTTCTCCGACCGGGTCGCCCGCGCGATGCGGCGCGCGAAACAAAACTGACACCTTCAACATCGCCCCGATCGCACGCGGGTCGTGAAGGGCTTTTCAAGAGGGTGGTGCGTTGGTTTCGAGGACGGTGACACCAGTGGAAGAGACACACGACCACCGCGCCAGACTGACAGTGCTGGAACGCGGACAAGACGAGTTGAAGGAGTCGGTAAACAACCTCGCGAAGACGGTGAACAGGTTCATCAGCGAAAGCGCGAAAGCTCCACGACCGATTCCGCTGAAAGAAATGGTTGCGACAGCGGCGGCGACGCTCGGTCTCGTTGCGATGATTCTCAATCTTTTCGATAATCGTGTCGGTACTTCCGTCGATTTGGCTCTGGCGAAACAGCGCCCGAGTGTGGCGGTGTACGAGTATCGTCTCGAAACTCTCGAAAAGAGATTCAAGGACGCGAAGTAATCCAGTCCAGTCAAACGCAGCGAACCCGCCGGCTCTGAGAGTACGGCGGGTTTCTCTATATCAGGGAGACGTTTATGCCGAACTCGCACGCTGACATTCGTCCCACCGATAAGAAGACCGATGCAGGGCTTCGGGGCGCTGTGGTTCCCGAGCACCGGAAATCCGTGACCAAACCAGTCCAGGTCAAACCGACCCAGTGGAAGTTTCTGAAGGCACGAAATGGCTAACACGTCTGCGCCGTTGTCTGAAACGGCAATTGCCAATATGGGGGCGGCAATCCTCGACGAACCGTCCCTGACGTCCCTCGACGACCCAACGACGTACGGCAGGCTCGTGGCTCGCGAGTTCGGGTACACGCGGGACGAAATGCTCCGGTCGTTCCCGTGGTCGTTCAACAAGAAAATGGCGTCGCTGCCGGCTGATCCCGTCGCTCCGGCGTTTCGGTGGAATAAAGCCTACACGCTGCCCGCCGACTGCCTCCGGGTCCACACGATCCGCGAGTACCAGAACGGCGGCAAGACCCCGTATGAGATATTCGGCCGGCAAATCTACACTGACGAGTCCGCACCGCTGAACATCGTGTACGGCTGTCGTCTGACGAATGCGTCTCTGTTCGATCCCCTGTTTGCACGCGCCCTCGGTTGTCGTCTCGGATTGCTCGCAGCTCAGCGTATCACGGGCAAGGCGAATTACCTCGACAAGGCGCGCATGTTCTACCAGGAGGCGATGCACTCGGCGATTCACGTGTCGTCGCTTGAAATGGGGTCGGACCACTACACCGATAGCGGGTGGGACGGACAGGGCTACGACGTCCTCGCCGCTCGTGGAATTGCGATGGGAAATCTTTAATGGTTCAGACGCTGAAGGCAAACTTCACCCGTGGTGAAGTTACACCGCTGGTTGGAAACAGGACAGACGCGGAGTTCTACAAAGCAGCCGCGAAGTCACTTCGTAATTGGATGGTGCTCCGCTACGGCGGTCTTCGGCGTCGATCCGGTACGAAGTACACAGTGACGACGAAATACCCGACGTTGGCTTCGACGCTTATTCCGTTCGTGTTCTCGTCAACACAAAGCTACATGCTGGAGTTCGGTGACGAGTACGTCCGCTTCCAGAAGCCGGACGGGACGCGCGTTACCGATCTGGACGGTGATCCGCTCGAAGTGTGGCACGCTTACGCGGCGGACGATGTGGCACGTATTCAGTACGCGCAGTCGTACGATGTGATCTACCTCGTACACCCGAGCTACAGACCCGCGAAGCTCCTGCGCTACGCTGACGACTTCTGGGAGATCGAACCGTTCGAGTTCCTGGACGGACCCTACCTCCCGATCAACGACACCGACACCACGGTCACGCCGTCAGGCGCCCCGACGACTGGCGGTACGATCACGCTGACGTTCAGCTCGGTTGAAGGTCTGAACGACGGACAGGGTCTGTTGAGTACGGACGTCGGTCGACTGGTTCGCGCGCAGTTCAACGGCAACCACTCGTGGGGGCAGATCACGGCGGTCACGTCCACGACGGTGTGCGACGTGCTGATCCGCGACGGCAACGGCGGAACGACACCGTCGTCAACGTGGCGTCTCGGGGCGTGGTCTGACACGACCGGGTGGCCCGGCTCCATCGCGTTCACGAACGGTCGTCTCGCCATGGGGCGCTCGACGGCGAACCCGAACGGCGTCGGCGTGTCGATGTCTGGACTCCCGGAGACGTTCAGCCCGAGCGCGGTCGACGGTACGGTCACAGACGATCATGGGATGTTCTACGACATCCGGGGCGCGGGAGAAATCCAATGGCTGCGGGAAGGGTCATCGAGACTTCAGATCGGCACATTTACGTCGATACGGACATTGGGTGGAACCTCTGGCGACGATATCTTGACGCCAAGAAACGTGCGGCAGTCGCTGGAAAGCGAGACTGGAACGATCTCTGTCCTACCGGCGAAAGTCGGGCCATCGACGATTCACGCGGGTCGGTTCGGTCGAACGATCCGCGACATGTACTTCGACTACAACATCAACAGTTTCGCGACACCGTCGTTGTCGACACTTGCGGAGCACATGTTCAAGCGCCGTGTGACGTGGCTGGCGTACGCGCAGGAACCCGACTCGGTTCTGTGGTGCGGCACGGGTGACGGCTATCTTGTCGGCACGACGTTCGACCGCGAAGAGCGCGTCGTCGGGTACCACAGGCATCCCACCAACAGCGGCGCGGTCGAGCGCGGTGCGGTCATCCCGCACGACGCCGACAGCAGAGACGTCCTGTTCTTGATCGTGAACCGGACAATCGGTGGAGTCTCTAACAGGCAAATCGAGACGCTGAATCCTCAGTTCGACGCTGACGTGATGGACAAGGAAGACGCTTTCTTTGTCGACTGCGGCGTGACGTACGACGGTGTCGCTACGGGAACGATGACGGGCCTCGGACACCTGGAAGGCGCGACGGTGGACATTCTGGCGGATGGCGCCCCGTATCCTCAACAGGTCGTGTCCGGTGCGTCGGTCACACTCCCGAACGGTCGTACAGCGTCGAAGTGGTCGGTTGGACTACCGATCGACACGTTCGGCGAAACGCTCATTCCTGCCCCGGAGAAACAGCTCGGCAGCACGGTCGGCGATAAACAGCAGACCAAGTACGTGATTGTTTCAGAACTGGACACGTCTGGACTTGAAGTCGGGTCTTCCGGGAGCGCGTTCTACAACACCGTCAAATTCCGCGACGCGACGACGCCGATGGGCCAGAGCCCGGCGCTGCACACGGGAAGTGTCCGCGTACCAGTTGACGGAAACTGGAATACTGACGGTCGCGTCGTGTTCCGCTGCACACAGCCACTGCCTGCCACAATCCTTTCACTGAACATTGGAGTCGACACGTAATGCTGCCCCTTATCATCATGGGAGTTGGAGCGGCCCTAGGCGCGGCAGGCGCACTCAGCTCCGGTGTCGCGAATCAGCGTCAGGCCAACTCCGAAGCCGCGCTGTACGAGGCACAGGCCGCCGCACGGCTTCAGAAGGCCGAGTTCGACGCCGAAACCGCGCGCAGGAAGTTTGTGCGCGAGGCCGGTACCGTTGTGGCCCGCGCCGCGAGTACCGGGATCGACATGGGCGGGTTCGGCGACGTCCGCGCCGACGACGCGTCTGAGGCGGCACTAGAGCGCGCGGCAATCCGCTGGTCCTCTCAGAATGAGGCGCGGATGCTCAGGTATCAGGCCGAGAGCGCCGTGCGCAGGGGCAAGGACGCTCGTACAGCGTCGTACTTTCAAGCGGCTGGCGCCGTGGTCAACGCTTTCTCGCCGATGGCGCGGTCGGCGTACGCCGGGGCTAAAGGCGTGGCGGGTGGTGTGTCGGTCAGCGACAATAGTCCGGGGATGAAATAATGGCACGCCTACCAGACTATGTAAATGAGCGCTCGATCTCAACTGGCTCCGAGTTCATGCGTGCCAGGAGCGTGAACGACAAGACGGGCGTTGCTGCGCAGAATCTCGGCTCAGCAATCGCATCTCTGGGCGGCCAGCTTCAGACAATTGACGACCGCCTCGACGCAAAGGCCAAGGCCGAAGCCGAGAGGATGTCGAACCTCGAAACCGAGGCACAGGTCATCACGGCCACGTCGGAGGCGCGGCAAGAACTTCAGCGTCGCCGCGAGAACATGACGGAGACAGGAGCGGGCCACCACGACGGATTCGTGAAATGGTACGACGAACATTGGCAGTCTAAGGTTCAGGGACTCCCCCCTGAACGGCGCCTTCACGCACAGAACCAATTCTTGCGAGCGCGTGACGCTCTTCTGTCACAGTCGGCCGGGCAAGAGGCGGATCAGCGGCGAGCGTTCGCACGCAAGGTCGTGGGCGAGAAGGGAACGTCACTCGTCACCAGCGTCCGTAATGGCGAGATGCCGTTCGAGATGGCGAGCAAAGAGGCCGACGAGTTTGTTGGTCGTCTGGCGCTACCCGAGAACGTCGCGAAGACTGTCAGGCGTGAACTCGGTATGGCTGTCGAGGGCGCATTGCTGGAGCGGCAGATCGCGCTGAACCCAGACGGCGCATTACGAGACTTGCGGCGCTACTCCCCAGCGACGCCACGGTCGTCGAACCCGAACGTCAATATCAGTATCGAAGCGGCACAGCGCAACGGTATCCCGGTCGAAATCATGCTTCCCATAATCAAAGGGGAAAGTAACTTCGACAGCAACGCCGACATGAGCAAGAAGATCAACCCGGCGACTGGTAGGCCGTATAGTTCAGCGTACGGGCTAGGTCAGATGCTCGACTCGAACTGGCGAGAGGTTGGTTTACCGAAGTCGTCTGACCCCGCCGTACAGGCCGAGGCAACGGCACGTCTGCTACAGAAACGCATCTCCGTCCTTCAGTCGAATAACATTGAGGTGACCGCCGCGAATGTCTGGGGCGCACACTTCGTCGGCCCTGGTACTTTCGTCAAGCTGATGCAAGCGAACCCGAACACACCGCTCCGAGATGTCATGCTGCCCCTGTACGGGGAGTCGAAGTACCGACAGG
>JACCDR010520009.1_pt1 | contig 18952 bp, 18 predicted proteins | sample 7446431 | NCBI WGS metagenome assembly JACCDR01 (sample SAMN15323443, study PRJNA562643) | freshwater metagenome | isolation source: river surface water | place: USA:Blue River Watershed | collected 2017-08-17
CGTCTTTGCCGGCGGCGGAGTCCTTGGGCATGACGTCGTCGACGAAGCAGGGGTAGAACATGCCGCCGTCGCGCTTTTCCCGGGGTGGCTCGTGCCGGATGGTGACGACGCAGGGGAGGCCGACGATCATGTCGGTATCGAAGTCTTCGCCGACTTCGATCTCCCGGGCCAGCAGGGCTTCGGCCCACTGCCGCAACCGGTTGTCGTCACGGGTGGTGAGTTCGCATTCGGTGTCGCCGCGCAGCGTGTCGCCGAGGTAGGGGCCGCCGGTGACCTCGAACGTCCACTCCCACTTGCGGAAGATGTCTTGCTGGGTGGTGCGGGCCCCGGTGGCGGGGTCTTTCTTGAAGAACGGGAACTCTTTCGCGGTGACGTCGATGAGGCGGCACGGGTACGTGATGTCGTCGGGGTACCGGTATTCGCTTTCGACGCGCAGGGTGGCCTTGGGCATTGCACTCCGTCCTGTTCCAGATTCCCAGGGGTGGTGCCTGTTACCGCGACTGCTTCCACTTGATGAAGCAGTCGGGGCACAGGTATGTCTTGGTCCGGATGACGGCGATGTTCACCATGTCCTGATCCGGCAGTTCGTCGAGGTCCCGGCCGCATCCGGGGGCCGGGGTGGCCTTCGGGGAAGCTGGGGTGCCGCAGGCAACGCCCGTTGAGGGCGCCTCGGGCTCGCTCGGTGGTGCGGGGGGCGTGGCGGCGGCCTGAGCGGGCATGGGGGTGGCCTCGGCCGCCGACTCCTCGGAGACAACCTGGCCTCCCAGTGCCTCCTCGACGAGGGCGACGGCGGCGTTGGCCTTGGCCTGTTCCGCGACCGCCTTGGCCTCGGCGAGGGTCTGGCCTGGCTCCACGAACGGGACGTGCTCGATGGCCTCGCGGGTGACCCGGCCTTTGGCCGTGGGCAGCTTCCCTGCTGGGTCCTTGGGCTCCGGGGCGGCCGGCGTGGCGGCCGGCTTGGCGGCGGGCGCCTTCTTGGCGGCCTTGCGGGGTGCCGGCTCGGGCTTCGGCTCGGGCTGCGGGGCGGTGACGGGGCCGCCGGGGCGGGGGGCTTCGATGTCGTCGCCGGCGACGGGGAGTTCGTCGACCTGTTCGCCGTCGGTGAGGGAGTCGAAGTGGTCGCCGAGGAACATGTGGGCGAACAGCTGGGTGTAGTCGCTGTCGTCGAAGGTGACGTCGGTGAACTTGGGGAGCTGGCCGGTGCGGTCTTTGAGGATGGGGAAGTTGGGTTCGGGGTGCCATTTGATGGCCCGCTTGAGGACGCGTTCGCCGTTTTCGGCTTCCCAGAAGGTGGCCATCTGGCCGACGAGGTCGAATTCGGCGGCGATCTGGGACTTGAAGTCACCCTTGAGTTTGACGCCGTTGACGAGGATGCCGTCGTCGCCGTCCTTGGACTGGTTGACGTGGGCGTTCATGACGATGTTCATGGACAGCTTGTGCACGCGGGCGATGAGTGCGGTCATCTTGGCGTCGAGGGCGCCCCAGTCCTGCCATCCGGACATGGAGTCTTTCTTCTGTGCCCGCAGGATCTCTTGGATGACGATGCGCTGGTAGGCGTCGATGGTGTCGATGACGGCGGTCATGTACTTGCGTTCGCCGATGGGCTTGGCGCATTCGCGTTCGAGCATGTCGAGGAATGCGTCCATGTCGGCGGTGTTGGTGATCTCCACGTAGGGGACCTTGCGGTCCGCCAGGGACATGCGTCCTTTCTCGCAGTCGGCGAATATCGGCTTGGGCCAGTAGGAGGCGGAGCGGGTCTTTCCGGCGGACGGCTCGCCAAGGATCAGTGCCTTGATGTGAGCCTGTCCGGAGGCGTCAAGGTATTCCTCGACACCCGTCGTCCTGACGACGAGCGGCATTCTTCCTCCGAGATCAGCTCGGGTCGTACGGCCGTCCTTCGAGGTCTTTGTCGAATGGGACGCCGCCGCACGCACCGGAGTACATGAACGGGCAGTAGGTGCACGTCTCGCCGGAGACGCGCAGGGGATAGACATCGGCGTCGACGGCCTCGATGTAGGCGCCGATCGCCTCGGTCATCCGGGCGAAGTCAGACGGTGCGCGCCAGCCGGCGTCGTGGATCCCGAAGGTGTCGCGCAACGCGATCCAGCGGGCGCGGCGTGGGATGACGGGAAGTCCGGAGCCGTCGTTGAACAAGGCGAAGCCTCGGTTCCGCAACGGTCGTTGCAGGCTGTCGAGGGTGGTCCTGTTCCAGGGCTGCCAGAAGTCTTCGTGCAGCGACGCCCACGCGTAGACGGTGAACTGCAGGGCGTGGCGCAGGTAGGTGGGCTTGTGCCCGGTCTTGAAGTCTTCGATGGACAGGTAGGGCTTGGGGTTGGAGCTGCCGTACATGCGCAGGGCGAGCCGGTCGACGGTGCCGTTGACCGCGAGGTTCTTCCATTCGCCGATAGCGATGGGCACCTTGAACGGCAGTTCCAGGGCGAGCAGCTTGCCGGTGTCGGCGGCGAGGACTTCGGCGTAGTTGCGCAGGTTTTCCCGGCCGCGGATCAGCAGCCCGCCTCTGGTCTGGCGGGGCAGCCAGACGTCGATGCCGCCGCCGACGAGTTCGCCGATGTGGTCGGGGTGCCAGTAGTGCTCGAAGCTGGCGACGGCCCGGTTGACGGCGTCGGGCCGGCCTTCGTGTGTCAGTTCTTCCAGGACCTGTGCGCAGTGATGCAGCACGGTGCCGAACGCGGTCGCGGAGAGGACCTGTTCGCGTTCACCTCGTTGCGAGGCAAGGGTTTTCAGTTGCACTTGCCGGGGGCAGCGCTGGTAGCTCGCCAGTGTGGACTGGCGGATGACCAAGGAGTCCATCGGTGTCGCCTCCTCACTGAGAGCGACACTATGAACGCGCTGCGTGATCGCAAAGTGGCGGTGTCCATGGCTGGCGGCTGTCAACGGGCGTTGCCGTGGCAGCGGCCCAGCTCACGGTTGAGTTGATCTCCGGCGAAAATGTCAAAGAGACACGCCGTCCAACGACCGTTGATGCCGACACGGTCACGGCCTCAGGTACAGCAGCGCGAGACAGCACACCGCCACACACGGCACCGGGTTGCGCTCGAACCAGCCGCACACCCTGCTCAGCCACCCGGGCATCACTCGGGCTGGTCTTCCCCGTCGATCCACACCAGCCCGGTCGAGCCGCCGTGCCCGTGGATCGCCACCACGTCGGCGTAGGAGTCGTAGACCGCCAGCGACCGGTGCACGGTCCGCCACCGCAGCGCCACCGTCCCGTCCGGCCACACCACCCCGTCAGCGACATGCCCGGTCCCGGAGATCCCCGAGACGTCCTCGTGGCGCTGCATCAGGAACCGTCGCGGCAGGCCGTCGCTGCCCGGCAGCGGGCTCACGTGACCCGCTGCAGCTGGGCGATGAAGTCGTAGCTGCACGGCTTGGCGTCCTCCAAGGTCAGCCCGACGACCGTCAGGTACTCCTTGAGGACCGTGGAGGTCTCCAGGTGGGTGCACTGCAGCCCGGCCAGGCCCCAGTACCGGTTGTCGGGCGTCTTCAGCAGCCGGAACGGGCCAGGTTCAGCCACGGGTACCTCCTGGGTGCGGGCCGGGCGGGCCATCAGGGCCGGCGGCAGGACTGGCGTCGGCGGGGCCGGCGCGGAAGCGGTGGCGTTCGCGGCGCGGCGGGCGGCGGCGCGGATGATCCCGGGGATGTTCAGGACCCCCGGGTCGCCGTGGGCGTTGCCGGAGGCGTGCTGGTGACCGAGGACCCCGCGGAACGCCGCGTACTGGCGCCCCGACATGCGGACCGGGGAGTTGCCGGCGGACTTCGGGTACGGCAGCCACTTCGGTGCCGCCAGCAGCGGTGTCCGGTAGTGCTCGTGCATGAACGCGAGGAAGTCACCGAGGTCGACGATGGCGTCGGCGGTGATGTCGGCGACGTACGTGCCTTGCCGGACCCGCGGCGCCAGGTCGGGGTCGCAGATCGCGATGATCTCGACCTGGCAGACGCGGTCACGGTTTTCGCGGACTTCGGTCTGCGCGGAGTCGCACAGGGCCCGGCTGGAACGGTCCAGGGGGAAGTGCTGACGCCACTGCCGTTTCGCCGGCCAGTACGTCAGGTTCGGGGCGACGGCGCCGTCACGGTAGGACGGCCACCCGGCGCCTTCGGTGGTGTGCAGCAGCACTTTCTCCACCCCGCCCATCGCGGTGGTCGCGAACGCGTTGCCGTACCACTGCCGTTTGACGTCGGCTTTCGGGTACAGCGTCGGGACGTTCACGGTGCGGCGGTGCCGGACTCGGTGGAGGTGCTGCCGCGCCCGGAGGTGGCGCCTTCGACGCCGGGGGCGATGCCGGTGCGCTTCCAGAACCCGACGTACGTGGAGATGGTGGTGACCATCACGATCAGCACGCAGGTGACGAACGAACGGCCGTTGAAGTCGCCGGTGAAGTAGGCGGTGCCGGCGCCGGCCAGCAGCGCCCACACGAACGTGACGAACGCGCGCAGGGGCCGCTTCCAGGTGGGCTGCTGGATGATGGCCAGCACGATCGGCGAGAGGAACCCGACGATGAGGGACCACATCTGCAGGTTGTCGGTCTCGGTCATGTGTACTGCGTCGACGTCAACCTACGGCTATGCCAGACTCCGGTCTCATGGCTGACCCGTACGCGCTCACCTTGGCCCGCCTGGTCCAGCTCGCCGACGAATGTGAATCAGCTCGGTTCGAACGGTTCGGCGCGATGCGTGAAGACCAATTCGTCACCTTGCATCTGCAGCAGCTGGGCCGCCTCTATGAAGAGCTGTCGATCCACCACACCGGCGGGGACCGCCGCGAGCCGATGGGGCGGACATGGGCGCTGTCGTTCCTGTACCTGCTGCAGGTCGCCCGCGCCTACATCGAAGACGAGGACCTGGCGGCGGCGCTGGAGGCGGCCCCGGAGGTGCTGCGGGCGGAGCTGGCGGCGGAGTCCGCGGCCGGGCTCACACCGGACGGTTGATGGCGCCGGTCTGGTAGTCGGTGGAGCGGGTCCGTTCGGCGCGGGCGTCCATGGACTGCGGGAACAGGGGCGGCATGTCCTGCACTTCGAGCTTGTTCGCGATGATCGCGGCCTGCGCGAGCATGTCCCACGCCGCGTGCCTCGACATCGCGGTGATGATTTCCCGTTCGCGGCGTTCCAACATCCCGATCCGGTCCCGGTAGGCGTTGATCTCCCCGCGCATCTCTTTGATCTGTTCGCGCAGGGGGACGACCAGTTCGAGGGCGGTCTCATTCAGGACACTGGCGGTGTCGGCCTTGATGCGGCGCCGCTGCCACATGTTGTTGGCCAGCGCGGTGAGCAGACCGGAAGACACGACGGCCACGATGAGTGTGATTGCTGTGGTCATTCCGGGGCCCTCCGGACCTGCCGGATGCCGCGGCCCTCGTCGGCGCTGACGGCGGCCAGAGCATGGATGAACGCGAAGCCGGTGTAGATGCCGATCCCCGTCAACGGTGCGATCGGGGAGGTGAACGCGCTCGTGATGAGCGCGAACACCAGGAACAGGTAGACCACGCAGGCGATCATGTGCCCGACCCGGGCCGCCCACGAGATGTGCCGCGCCGCCGCCACCAGCGCCAGGAGGCCGGCGGCGGTCATCAGCCCGCCCCATACCCACCATGGGGCCAGGTCGCGGGCGGCGTCGAAGACCGGTGAGGAGAACCGCCGCGGCCCACCGACCAAGATCAGGCCCCCGACCAGCAACGATGTGAACGCGGCGGTCGCGGTGAACATGGTCGCCCGCATACCACCGATGGTGCTGCTCGGCATTCACGCCCCCCCAGGCACTCACTCCAGGCACTCACCGCTGCTACTGCTACAGCGGGTATCGCTCCAGTGCTTCGGCTTCTGGCAGCAGGATCGAGCCTTGCTCTTCCATCAAGGCCAGGTACATCGCTCCCTGCTGAGTGTCGGGATCGACCACGATCGTGTTCACGATGTGCTCGTCGCGGATCTCGCAGTACCGCTCCTGCGCCACTGGTGCACGCTCCTCAATGGTCGTTAGAACCGGCTGATGACCCAGATCGCGCCCGACCCTCCGGCGCCACCGGCCCCGGAGGCGTTGCCGTTCGCGGAAGCCCCGCCGCCGCCGCCGCCGCCGCCCATCGAGCCGGCCCCACCGGCGCCACCGGCCCCGGACGTGTTGGCGCCGCCGCCTCCACCGCCGAGACCGGCCTGCGGCATGTTCGAGGGGGACCGGACACCGGACCCCCCGTCGGCGCCGGCCGCTCCACCGTTGGGCCCGAGCGTGCCGGCGGAGTATTCGGCTGGGCCGTACGACCCGCCCCCGGCGCCGGCGGTGTTGGAGGTGGTGATGCCGCCACCGGCGCCGCCCCCGGACGCCCCGGCAGCGCTCGGGCCGGAGTTGCCCCCGGCTCCCCCGGTCGCGCTGGCGCTGCCGCCGGCGGAACCCGACAGATGCCCAGGCGCTGCGGCGCCTCCGGTGCCCGCGGCGCCGGTGGACCCACCGACCCCGCCGGTCCCGCCGTTGACGGAGACGGAGTGGAACCCGCAGGCGCCGCCGTTGCCGCCGCTGCTGCCGTCGATGTCGTTGGTGGCGACCGCGGCCCCACCGGTGCCGGGGGCGCCGATCGCGACACTGAGGAAGGTGGGCAGGTCGGCCGCGTCGAACACGACGGTGGTCAGGGCCCCGCCGCCGCCGGCTCCTCCGCCTTGCCGCACGGTGCCGGCCGCGCCACGGCGTCCGCTGCCGCCGCCACCGCCGGGCGGCATGATCCGGACTTCGACGGTGACAGCCGCAGCGGGCTTGTACCAGATACCAGACGACGTGAACTTCTGGATGTTGCTCTTGGTGGCCGGCGCGTCCTGCGTGAGGGGCCGCGCGTACCAGTTCGCCCCGTCGACCCAGTCGAACTCGAAGTAGTCGACCGCGCCGGGCGTCACCGACAGGGTCGGGGGGGTGCCGTTGGGCCACAGGACGTTGGGAGACCACCTGACGGTCCGCCCGCCGGTGGCGTCCTGCTGCAGGGCGAGTTTCACGCGGGACCCGACCGGCGGGGCCGTGGTGGCGGCGTAGTAGGAGACGGTGCCGACCAGCGTCCAGGTGGTGGGGTCGCTCGGCAGCATCGTGGTCCCGCCGATGCCGGAGCGGATGTCGATCGAGGAGATGTCGCCGCTGTACTGCGACGTCCCGGCGCTGGACTGGGCGAGCCAGTAGTCGACGCCGGAGTTGTTGAAGATCGACGCGGCGCCGACGGTGCTGCCGCCCCACGCGGTCCAGTTGACGCCGTCGCGGGAGTAGTAGAACGCCACAACGCCCGTTGCGACCGCCAAGGTGACCCTGACCCACCCGACTTGGCCGGCGGCGAACGGGAGGCTGCCGTTGCCGGCGGAGACCTTGTCGAGCCCGACCCCGGCGGTCGACCACTGGAACTGCAGGTTCCCTGCGGTGGTGAGCGCGAACTGCCAGCCGCGGGTGCCGGAGGTGGTGCCGTCTTTGGTGGCGATGACCTGGGAGCCCTGCCAGGAGGTCGGGTTGAGCTGGGCCCGGATGTCGATGTCGCCGGTGATGCTGGCTGCGGTGTAGGTGCTCCTGCCGCTGACGTAGCGGGCGGTGCCGCGGTGCCCGGGTAGCCGCACGACGCAGGACTGGTCGAGGGTGGCGCGGATGTTGTTCTCGAACAGGGTGGGGTCACCCAGGGTGAGGGTGGCGCCGGCGTTGCTGAGCGCGGAGACCTTGTCGAGGAGGTTGAACGCTGCGGCGGTGTAGACGCCGGTGGCCGCGGCCGGCGCGGACGTGGTGGTGGCGTCGGGGGTGAACACGGCGGCGCTGTAGCCGTAGCCCTCGTTGAGGACTTCGACGTGGACCGCGGCGGTGACCGCTGCGGTGGACCCGGCGGTGCGGCGCAGCCGCAAGGTCCCGACCCCGGCGGAGACGTTGATCTCCAGCTGGAAGTCCTGCGTCGTGGTGTTGCTGTTGCCTTGGACGGGGCGGACCACCTGCCAGGTGCCGGACCCGGAGTAGGCGAACGGGATGGAGTACCGCTTGACCGCGATGAACGGGGTGCCGGCCAGGACGACGTCGATGGCCAGGAGGCATCCGGTGGCGCCGCTGGGGTTGGCGATGGTCCCGATGTTGATGGTGTCGCCAACGGTCGTTGGCAGCGCTCGTTCCAGCAGGCACGACCGGACCGCGCTGTAGGTGCTGGCGACCTGCTGGTTCAGCTCCGCGGGGAACGCGACATTGCGCAGGTGGTCCCACCCGTAGGGGGTGTCGGTGGCCTCGCTGACACCTTGGTCACCGGGCCGCTGCGACAGCCCTTGGATGCACGCGATCGGCAGGTTGACGGTGCCGGTGGCGAGCATGGTGAGCCGGTGGTAGGCGTACCCGGAGGCGGATTCGGTGCCGTCCAGCACCACCCACTTGTTGGTGACGGCGAATGCAGCGCTGCCGGAGGCGACCGAGTCGTGGATGGTGGTCCACGAGGTGCCGTCGGCGGAGCCTTCCCACAGGAACGTCCCGTTGCCGGTGCCGACCCGGAACCCGATGAGCAGCTTGGTGATGTAGGCGCCGGCGGCCCCGTTCCAGGTGATCCGCATCGCGGGCCACGTCGCGGACAGGGAGCTGGTCGACAGGTCGGTCCGGCCGCTGAACATCGTGGGCGCGTTGGCGGTGGTGGTGGCGTCCGTCGTCCACGACAGCGAGGTCGCCGAGGCGGAGACCTCGACCAGGTAGGGCGTCTTGAACCGAAGCCAGTCCCGGTACATCTTGCCGGCGGCGGTGAAGACTCCCCCGAAGACGCTGGCCGTCGAGGGCCCCGGCGAGGTGAGCGTGCCGGTGGCGCTGTTCGGCATGTAGTTGAAGGAGCCGCGGGCGGAGGTGCCGTTGAGGATCTGCACTGGCATGTCACACCACCGGGACCGCGGTGACGCGGTACGTGTTGGCCGCGGTGGTGACGGCGACGGTGAGGGTGATGTTGGTGGCGTCGACGACGGTGTCGGTCAGGCACATCGCGCCGGTCGATTTGATGCGCAGCATCACGACGAGGTCGGCGGTGCCGAGGCCGTGGGGGATCGCGAGCCCGACTCCGGCGGTGAGTGCGCCGACGTCGGCGGCGAACCCGCGCTGGGGGACGCCGAGGTTGGTCCGGGCGGTGGCGGCGTCGGTGGCGCCGGTGCCGCCGACCGCGACGGGGACGGTGGTGAGGCCGAACTGGTTGCCGGTCAGGGTGACGGGGGACGCGGCGGTGTAGGAGGTGCCGGAGCCGATCTGCTGGAACGTCAGTGCGGTGGTGCCGACGGTGATGGTGTCGTTGGTGTTGAGGGACCAGATGGTGTCGTGGAAGAGGGTGCCTTCGTTGACGAATGCGGTGAGCCCGCCGGTCACGTTGGCGCTTGAGGCCGAGTCGCTCGATCGCGTCAAGGCGGAGCCGGCGCCGTTGAAGTCGTAGATGCCGTTCTCGCTGCCCACCGTCTGACCGCTCAGCAACACGCGGTCGCCGCTGGCCAACGTCACCCCGTCCACCGACGAGGGCGCCGAGGAGATCGACACGTTGGTCGAGGACATGACCCGGACCGACGCCTTCCAGTCCAGCCCGTTGACCCGCGACAGCACGTAGGACTGCATCGACTGCTGGTTGACGGCGTCGGTGGGGCCGGTGGCGTCGCCCAGGTTCGTGATGCGCTGGCTGCCGGCGCTCAGCGCCGTCGTCGGTGCCGCGAGCTGGTCCAGCCGGGTCGCGGCGACCGCGGTGGCGATTGCGGTGTTGAGGTCGCTGATGGTGGCGGCCAGCTGGGTGCCGGTGTGGTTGGCGCGGGCCAGCGGGTCGGTCGCGAGCTTCGCGATGGCGATGGACCCGTCGACCAGGGCGGCGGCGGTGAACTCTTTGAGGTCCAGCCAGGTACCGGAGCCCAGGTAGTACCGGACGTACCCGATGGAGGAGTCGTAGTAGATGAACCCGGGCGCCGGGCTGGACGGTGCGCTGCTGAGGTTTTCCAGCCGCAGTCCTTGGAGCGGGATGTACCCGAGGTTGATCGCGGCGGTGGACAGGATTGCCAACGGGACTCCTAGCTCGGGTGGCGGCTTAGCTGAGGTGGGCTGTGCCGGCGAGGTCGAAGTCGTGGGTGACGGTCACGACGCCGGTGGCGTGGCTGATGTCGGACAGCACCTGCCGGCCGGTGGAGTCGGTCACCGTCACCGCCGGCGGGTACGGGTAGGTGTGCGGGATGGTCCAGGTGGCGGCGGGGATGTCCTGGTGGAAGATCTGCACGGAGCCGGATCCGCTGCCGCCTAACGGGATCCACCCGGAGGGGCCGCGGGCGTACAACTGCCCACCGAAGATCACCGGATACCAGGCGGGGTACCCGGCGTAGGGGGGGAGGGCGGTGACGTTGTCGAAGACGTACGGGGCCAGCGCCATCGCCTGCGACGTGGTCGGCGGGAGGCCGTCGAGCAGGACGTCGCCGTCGTCGCGGAACTGGGTGACCAGGCCGTAGCTGGGGTCGTTGCTGCCGGAGGGGTCGGTGGTGTCGACGACGTGCGCGACCAGCGACGACGCGGGCCAGGCGCCGGAGGTCTCGGTGCGGTACACCCGCCACGCCGCGATCTGCCGGTCGCTGGCCAGGACCTGGTCGGGGGCGGCGAGGGTGACGGTGACCGAGTAGACGTCCTGACCGGAGTTGGTGGCCGGCGGGGACTGGGTGGGGTCGTCGGCGTTGGGGTTCGACGGGGTCGTGCCGGCGTCCAGGAACGTCCCGGCGGTCGCGAACGGGACGACGCCGATGCGGGTCCAGCCGGCGTCATTGGCGGCCATCCGCCACACCTGCGCCTCAACGCCCGTTGCGGGCGGGTCGGGCAGGGTGACTTCGACGCTGGAGCCGTCGTCGATGAGGGTGATGGACACCTGTGGGCCGAGGATCGACTCTTCGTCGTCGTGCAGCGCGGTCAGGGCGTAGAAGTACAGGCCGGGGGTCAGCGCCCCGCCGAACGGGGTGCCGGTGTCGTCTTCGTCGGACAGCAGCGGGGCGTCCGGCGGGGGGATCGCCACGGGCGTGCTGACCTGCACCTCGTCGGACGGCAGGGACTCCAGGCCGTCCTCGTCGACGTAGGTGACGACGTAGAAGTAGGTGGCGCCTGCGGGGAGCCCACCGTCGTCGTCGACAACGGCCGTTGGGGTGCCGGGGTCGCTGATCGACTGGTATTCGCGCAGGTGGCGGTGGCTGGAGGCCAGCGCGTGGAGCATCCGGTCGAGGAGGATGCGGTCGGCCCCGGTGAACTTGGCGCCGTCATCGGTCAACGCGCCCGGCGTGTTCCCGCCGAAGAACGAGAAGCCGTAGTACGGCGTGAGGGCCATGCTGGGTGTTCGTCGCCGGGTTGATGAAAGCTGAAAGTCAGCGGAGCACGTCGAGTTCGTAGGACTCGACGCGGACGTTGCGGACGAACCCCCCGGGCGTCGCGAAGTGCCCGCGCAGGAAGACCCGCAAGTGTCCGTGCAGCAGGGTGATCCCGGTGAACGGCAGCACGTGCGTGTTCACATTCAGGGGGGTCCAGCCCAGGATTTCGGTCCCGTCGAGTTCCACTCGGGCGGCCAGGTGGGTCAGCACCTCAATGGACAGTCGCAATCCGACGATCAGAGCATAGGAGTGCGCGGCGCTGAGGTCGACGACGGCTGCGGCTTCGTCGAGGTCGATGTAGCCGGGCAGGTCCAGCTCAAACGGGTTGTCGCGGATGTCCAGCTGGAACGACGGGTTGGGCTTGGGGTACAGCAGCGTGATCCGGTTGGTGGGTTGCGGGTCGACCACGGTGAACGCGGTCATCGCCAGGGTACGGCCGGCGTTGCGGACGATCCGCTGCCGCGGCCCGGTGAAGTTGACGGCCTGTACGCCCATCTAGTGATCGCCCATCTAGCTGTCGCTGTCCGGTGGCGGCGGCGCGGTGATGGGCAGCATCTCCAGCGCGCGGGGTGCGTACCGGGTGATCTGCAGGGCTTCGGCGGACGTGTCGTTCTCCACGTGCGCGCCCATCAGGTGATGCCGGTGGTGAGTGACTTCAGGGTGTCCATCGCCAGCGTCGTCTCCGCCTTGGAACGTGGCAGGGCGGGGCCGCTGAACGTCAGGTTGTGCGCGACGACGACCTTGGCGTCGGCCAGGGCGCCGTCGGGGGTGCGGGAGGAGTACTTGAACTTGGCCGCCTCAACGGTCGTTACCTGCGCGACGAGGACGACACCGCTGAACCGGCCGTCCTTGTCCTGCACCCAGTGGGTGACCATCGCGGACCCGGTCGGGAGGTGCCCGGCGGTGGCGATCGACACCAGTTGGCAGCCGTAGGAGAACACCGGTTCGTACGTGAACATGACGTCGAAGAGGAACCCGAGCTGCCGGAAGCCGACCCCGTTGGTGTTCTGCACGTACGTGAACTGGGTGAGCTTGGCGGAGTTGTTGCGTTCCCGGACCCGGTCGGCGTGGGCTTGGGCGGCGCGGGCGTGGATGTCGACGGCGACGTTAGGCACGGGTCTTCGCTCCTCTCGTCATCGTCTTCGTCTTCGTCTTCGTCTTCGTCTTCGTCCTCGTCTTCGTCATCGTCATCGGACTCGGCGGGTGGCGGCGATGAAGTCGGGGTCGACGTCGCGGCGCAGCTGCATGCGGGTGGGCCGTTTCACGATGTGCTCGATGATCGACTTCGGTTGCTGGGAGACCGGGATCGCCCACTTGCCGTTGGGGTGGTCCCCGAGCCAGTGGGTGTCGAGGGTGTACGTCCATTCCCCGTTTTCGGCGTCGTGGCTGGACTGGATCGCCTTGACGTAGTGGATGTTGCCCTCGGTGGTGATGCGTTCGAAGATGCGGACCTGGTCGTCGATCTGGATGCCGGGGAACCCGGGGATGACGACGCGGTCCTGCCGGTACAGCCACAGCGCGGCGGCGGCGGTCATTTCGGCGGTCCGCTGCAGTTCGCTGGACTTGAACTTGTCTTCGTTCCACAGCCCGACGCGCCGCAGCCCGATCGGGTTGGGGTTGTAGGTGGCGGCGACGCCTTCTTTGACGTTGGGGTCGAGGTTCGAGACCCGGATGTATTCGAACACGTTGCGGGAGTTGAGGGTCGCGTCCAGCTCCATGAGGAGTTGTTTCTCGTCGATCTGCAGGGTGTTGGCGGTTCGGCCGGTGGAGATGGAGTTGTCGGTGACCCAGTTCCCGGCGTCGTAGACGTTCGGGAGCCGCCATTGCGCGGCGCCTTGTTCGTCGACCCAGAACGCGAACCCGATGATGTTGCGGACGTAGGTGATCACGTCCATGAGGGACTTGTTGACGAGGGTGTCGTCGATCTTCACGACGCCGGTGGTGCCGGTCTGCTCGAAGTCTCCCCACACGCGGCCGTTGACGGCCCCCAGGACGGGGTCAGGGCGGGTCCAGGCTTGCCGGGGCTTCGACCCGTCGGAGTAGTACCGGTACGCCGTGGAAGGCCAGTACAGGCCCGCCCACGCGCAGCACAGTTTGATGATGTCGGTGTAGTCGCTGTAGCGGCCCGGGTTGGATCCGGCGGGGCCGCGCTTCAGCTTCGTCGTGGTGGTGCCGGCTGCTGCTTCGAGGCGGATCTGCCGGACCGCGACGCGATAGTTCTTCCTCGTGCCGGGGAGGCGCTGCAGATTGCGGAACGAGAGCCGGACCTTCGTGGCGCCCGGGATCGGTTCGGAGAACGTGATCGTGTTGAGCTGCCCGTTCCAGCTCTTGGGGACCACCATCTGCTTGACGTAGGGGACGCGGGCCTGCTGGTCGCGGTAGTTCGGGGCCGGCGGCGACTCGGGGTTCGGCGACCACGGCACCTTCGGGTCGCCGGCGCCGGCCGGGGTGCCTTTGGCGTTGAGCCAATGGCCGTTGGCGTAGACGGACACGAACATCGTGTAGCCGGTCCCGATCAGCCACACGCCGATCTGGTCGATGGTCGCCGGCTTGCAGTGGACCTCCACCCACTCCGTGCCCCATTTCCAGTTGGGCCGGATGTGGGAAAACGACCGCCAGTACGACGCCGGGTTGTCGTCGAGGACGGCGCCGGCAGGGTGGACCCCACGGTTGGACGCCACCGGCCGGTACACGCCGTCGTCACCTTTGAACGGGCCGAAGTCGTTGGCGGAGACCGCTTCGGTCAGGTAGACGCGGGTCCGGGTCGGGGAAGGGACGTCGGCGTCGGTGGCCCAGTCTTCGAACGACAGCGGGTCGAAGTCTTTCGGGATGACCGGCTGGTTGGTCTGGTGGTCCAGCAGAAGCCGGACCAGGTCCCGGGCGGTGATCGTGAGCCGGCCGAACGCGTCCATCTTGACGGTGTCGATCATCCACGTGCCGGTCAGGACGAGGTTCGGGTCCAGCTCGGGCCGCTTGGCGAAGTCGACGCCGTAGCCCTCGTAGGTGCGCACGATGTTGTCGGGGAACAGCTGCTTGTACCAGGGGTTGCGGGTGTGGCCCCACCGCTTGGAGTACTGGCTGGTGCCGCGGGTGGGGGTGAAGTAGCCGGGGAAGTCGAGGTCGCGGTAGGCGTCGGGCACGAACTTGCCCTGCATGGGGACGACGTACCCGGCGCCCTTGTACCCGGTGTTGGCGATCTCCATCGTCATGGTGCCGGCGTCCTGGTCGAGGGAGCGGGTCCAGGTGACGGACTTGATCTGGCTGATCTCGAACGGGGCGGCGGGGTTGGTGAACAGCAGGTCGGCGTAGGTGTTGGACACTTTCCGGCCGTGCTTGGGGTCGATCAGCCCGGTCAGTGGGGTGGCCGAAGCGGTTCCGGACTTGGGCGCGTTGGTGATGTAGCTGTACGTCGACATCAACCCGAAGGTGCGCAGCGCCATGTGCGGGGTCTGGATGGTGGCGCGGATGGTGGGGCGCCGGTCCCCGACGTACTCCCCGCTGCGCCAGATCTTCTCCATCGCCGGCAGGTTCCTCATGCCGGGACCTCGTCGGGGACGGTCGGGGGGCCGACGTTGGTGACGAGCGCGTTGATCTCGTAGGTGTGGCGCCAGTACTTCCCGACGGCCCGTTTCGGGGTGGGCTTGAACTCGACCAGGACGCAGGAGATGGCGCGGCCGAAATGGTCGGTGACGGTGACGCGGCGCCCGATCCGCTCGTACACCCAGTGCCGCAGCGCCTCGTAGTGGGCTTTGGTGAGGATGTCCCCGGAGAACGTCCAGTCGGCGGCGTTCTTCCCGCCTTCGAAGAACAGGACCTGCCCGTCAACGGCCGTTGTGACGCGCGTGCTGATGTTCCGCTTCCCAAACGGCGACGACATGGCGTTGGGGTTGGGGAAGAACTCGTACGTGCTGGAGGCGTCGGCGATCTTCCACCGAAGGTATGCCGGCATCAGCCCACCGTCCTCACGCCGGCCCGGGTGCGGGCGACCTGCTTGCCGAACACGTCTTGGAGGTAGGCGACGACACGTGCGAAGTCGGCGCCGTTGATCTGCACGTTGTTCGTGGTGTTGTTGGCTGCGCCGGTGATGTCGGAGCGGTCGGTGCCCAGCGAGCGCCGGATCTCGTAGACGGTGGGCAGCTTGATGTCGCGCAGGTTGAACTGCCCGGAGAACTGCTCCGACGCCGACTTGATCTCCTTGGCCAGGTCGGTGGAGCGGTCTTTGAGGGCCCGGTAGCCGGTGGTGGTCGTGGTCATCCCGGCCAGCTCGGCGTCGATGCGGTTCTTCTCGGCCAGCCGCGCGGCCTGCGCCGCCTGCTTGCTGATCTTCCCGAGCGCTTCGAGGTCGTCGATGTCCTTGATCTTCTGGTTGGACTCGGCGAGTTCCCGTTCGATGCCCTTGTCCTCGATCTGGTTGCCGAGGATCTTCCGCGCCTTCGGGTCCTTCGTGATCTTCAGTTGGGCGTTGAGCTTGTCCAGCTCCGCCTGCGCCTGCTGCGTCGGGTCGGTCCGGTCGTAGTCGTCGCGCATCGCCGCGGACACCTCGACCTGCGCCTGCAGCACCTCCTGCTGCGCCTTGCGGTACGCCAGCTGCGCCGCCTTCTGGTCACCGATGCCCTGCTTGGCCAAGGCCAGGTTCCTGGTGGCCTGGTCGAGGGCGACCTTCGCGTCCGCCATCGGGTCGTCCACCGCCAACGACAGTTCGTAGTCCTGCCCGGCGATCCCGGCGTAGTCCTGCGCGAACTTGTTCCGCTTCTCCCGCAGCGCAAGCCGCCGGGCCCGAACCTGCGCCTCGTCGGCCTCCTGGATGAGCGGGTTGACACCCTTGGCCTTGTTCTCCTGCTGCCGGCGCAACGCGTCGTCGAGGAGGCCCTGCGCCTCGTCGATCTCGGTCCGGTCGATCCCCAGGACGTCGTTGGGCTTCAGCTCCAGCAGCCTCTTGTTCTTCGCTGCCTGCCGTCGCATCTCCTCGATCCGCAGCGCGGCCTCGTTCGCCTTCGCCTGCGCCTCGAGCACTTCGGGGGAGTTGGGGTCTACCGGTTGCGCAGCGCCAGAAGCGCCAGGCGCGCCCGGCGCCGCGGGCGGGGTCGGCGTGGGTTTCTTGTCGGCCGGTGGGTACCCGGCGTTGGGGTCGGGGTTCTGCCGGCGGGTCTCGGGGTCGTTGGGGTCTTCCTTGCTGTACCCGGCATACGGGTCGGGGTTCTCCCGGGCCCGCTCAGGGTCGTGGTAGTCGTCGGCGCGCTGGTCCCCCCGGCCGGAGTACTGCCCCGAGGGTGGCTGCCCACCAGCCAGGGCGCCGGCGTCGTTGGGGGGCCCTTCGTTGATGCCGTGCCCGGGCCGCAGGTCGATGCCGCGGCTGGCTGGCCCGACGAACGAGTCGGGCCGTTGGCGTTGCCACTCGTTGGCTGCGGCGGCTGCCGCGGCTGCCGCGGAGGCGGCGGTGAAGTGGTCGGGCAGGTCGGAAACGCTCGACGTGGTGGTGCCCGACGTCCCGGCTTTGGCGCCGGCCTGGGTGCCGGCCTTGGTGCCGGGCTTCGCGGCGGGGGCCGTGGCGGACCCGCCGGTGGGCGTGTTCTGCTGCTGCTGGGCTTGCGCGGCTGTGGCGGCGGCGTCGGCGGCGGAGTTGACGGCCGCAGCGGACTTGTTGACCGACGACTTGATGCCGGCGATGACGGCGTCGTCGGCGGCCTTCAGCGCGGCGACCCCCGACCCGTGGCCGGTCAGCAGGTACAGCTTCGCGACGGCCCCGAGGTACTCTTCCGCGGCCCGCCCGAACTCGTCGTCCAACGCGTGCCCGGACTGCGCCAGCTGCACCGCGACGTCGATGTCCTGGGCGCGGCCGTCGAGCTGCGACTTGTACGCCTTGCGGATCTCCCCGTCGTAGTAGTCCGTCTGCGACTTGATGTAGTTGGCCTTGAACGCGCGCTGTTCCGGGGTGTCGGTCTTCAGGTTCTGCGCAGCGTCCAGGACGTTCTTGCGTTGCCGCTGCAGCTCCACCAACGCCACATCCGCTGCGGCGGTGTTCTCATTCGCGGTCAGCAACGCCTGCGCGCCAGCGTTCTGCGACGCGGTCGCCGCCAGCTGCGCAGCGTTCTGCGCGTAGGCGTTGATCCCCTGCGGGGTGGACAGGTCCTGCACGCTGTTGCCCAGTGCCGAAGCGGCGTCGGCGGCGAGCGCGGAGATGATCTGCGACTGCAGGCTTGGGGGGAGTGCGCTGAACCCGGGTGCGTTCTTGACTTCCTGCCGGATCCGGTTCTTGATCGTTTCGACGTCGGCGGCGGTCAAGATGATCGCGCCGGACTCGGTGGTGGTGGCGGTCGCGGTGACTTCTTCGACGACCTTGCGGGCGCTGGACTGCAACGCGGCCGGGTCGAGCTTGCCCAGCGCAGCCAGATCCGACTCTGCCTCGCCGGTCACGCGCTTCTTGATGTCGTAGGCGTTCGGGATCAGGTAGTCCGCGACGGGCGCGAAACCCGGCACGTATTTCAGCGCATTCGCCAGCTCGTCGCCGGTGTCCAAGGCGAACTGGTCCCGCAACGAGCGTTGCTGCTCCGTGACCCGGGCCAGTGCTTTCGCCGGCACCGCGGACAGGTTGTTGGTGAACTGACCGAGCCCCCCGGCCTGGATGATGGCGGCGGCGTTCTGGCCGTCTTTCGCCATCCGGATGGTCGCCTCGAACGCCGTGTTGAGGCCCTCAAGCTGCTGCGCTGCGGACAGGCCCTGGTCAGACAGGGTCCGCAGCGACTCCGAGACGGCGTCGACGGAGGCGAACGACGCGAACGCCAGCGCCGGGTTCCCCTTGCCGGCCGCGAGGGTCGCAGCCTCAAGGTCCTTGGCCTGCTTCTCCAGCTCCTGCTGCCGCTTCTGGCCTTCGGCTTCGTTGCGTTCGGCAGGGTTGCCGCTGAGGAGACGCTGAAACCACGGGTTGAGGCCCTGCTTCATGAAGCTGTCCAGCGACAGCTCCTGCGCCTCCTGCGCCTGCCGGACGGCCTCACCGAACGCCGAGGCGGCCTCCCGGATCTCCTCCGGGGTGCCGGCGGACGCGGCGGCCAGCTCCGCGGCCCGGTAGGAGTCGACCGTCCGTTCCCGGGCCCGGGGGCCGCCGATGAGCGCCGCGACGCCGCCGTAGGCCAGCCCCGCGGCGGCGGTGAGGACCAGGCCCGGTGCCAGCCCGGCTGCGGCGGCGCCAAGCCCGGAGAGCCCGAGCAGGCTTCCGGCGCCGGAGCGGGCCACTGTCTGCCCAGCCAGCAGCGCCCCAGCACCAGGTGCAGCGACCCGAGTCGCTCCGGCGCCGACGCCACCGATGCCGCCGCTGAGCAGACCCGCGATGCCCTTCGGGGTGCTCAACGCCTTCAGCGTGTTCCCGATGCCGCCGCTGAACGCGCCCGCGATGCGCTGGGTGAGTTCGGCGCGGCCGGCGAACGCCAACAGCCGCAGCACGAGGTAGAACTCGGTTCCCCACGTGATGGCCTCGCGCAGCGGCTTCGGCAGCTCGTTGTACAGCCCGACCAGGTTCGCAACGATCGTTGCCAGCGTGTTCAAGACGGTGACGACGTGCACGGTCGCTTCGAGCAGCCCGGTCTGGGCCAGCGCGACACCGATCTCGGCCAGGGAAC
>JACCDR010296641.1_pt1 | contig 18945 bp, 19 predicted proteins | sample 7446431 | NCBI WGS metagenome assembly JACCDR01 (sample SAMN15323443, study PRJNA562643) | freshwater metagenome | isolation source: river surface water | place: USA:Blue River Watershed | collected 2017-08-17
ACCCCATGAAGCCCACCCTCGCCTGCCTGTCTCTCATCCTGGCCATGTGGCTGGCGACGCCCGTTTCCGCCCCAGCCCTGCGCGATCCGACCCAGCCTCCGGGCGTGGCTTCGGGCGGTACCGCCACCCCTGCCCGGCCGAACCCGACAGGTGGATGGTCGGGGATCGTGGTTGACGGCCGCCGGCATGTGGCCGTCGGCACCCGGCTTTACGCCGAGGGCCAGACCCTGGGTCGGGCTCGGGTCGAGCGCATCACCGAAACCGAGGTCTGGCTGCGGGAGGACCGCGCCCTGCGCAAAGTCCCGCTGTACCCGGCGGTCCAGCGCCGCAACGTCCCTGCCGCCCAGCCCTGATCCGACCCTTATGCATGAAAATGGCGACACCATGATGGCTCCATCGACCACCCCACCCCAACGCTGGTTCCGACTGGCCGGGCTGCTGCTGTGCCTTGGCCTCTTGGCCGGCTGTGCCGAGCGGCCCCGGCGCACGCCTGACATGGCCGAAGCCATACGCAACGAGGTGGCGCAGCGGCCAGCCACGCCAGCCAGCGGGGTACCTGCGCGCGTGAGCGAGGCCCTGGCCGAACCCGCGCCGCCGGCCGTTCCCGTGCCACCCGAGCCGCGGCTCGATCTGCTGGTCAACAACGCGAGTGCGCGCGCGGTTTTCCTGGCCCTGGTGGCGGACACGCGTTACAGCATGCTCATGCATCCCGACGTCACGGGTGCCATTTCCGTCACCCTGCGGGGTGTGACGGTCAAGGAAGCGCTGGAGTCCATCCGCGATGTCTACGGCTATGACTTCCGGATCGAAGGCCGTCGCATCACGGTCTACGCGCCGACCTTGCAGACACGTATCTTCACGCTCAACTATCCCCACGCCCAGCGGGTCGGGCGCAGCGAGGTGCGCGTGTCGTCCGGGTCTGCGCCCTTCAACCCGGGAACGGCTGGCGTGGCCAGTGCCAGTGCGCCGGCTGCGACGGCCGCCGCCGCAGCAGCCACAGGCGGGCAGCAGCGCCAGGGGGAGAGCAGCCGTGTGTCCACCAACTCCAGTTCCGATTTCTGGAGCGAGCTCTCGGATGCCGTACGCGGCCTGGTCGGTCGTGGTGAAGGTCGTAACGTGGTGATCAGTCCGCAGGCCGGCATCATGGCCGTGCGCGCCATGCCCGACGAGTTGCGTCAGGTCGAGCGTTTCCTCAAGGCGACCCAGGTGGCCGTGGAGCGGCAGGTCATGCTGGAGGCCAAGATCGTCGAGGTCGAGCTGCGCGAGGGCCAGCAGAGCGGTATCAACTGGGGTGCTTTCGGCACCTCGGGTAGCAATAATGCCGGTGGTATCGGTGTGCTGGGCAGCGGCGTGACCAGCACCAATGCGAATGTCAACGCGGCGCTGGCTTCGGGTGCCGTGGTTTCCGGGGTGACGCCCGTGCCCATCCCCTCCGTGGCTGCCGGTGGCGGCATCTTCGGCTTGGCACTGGCGACCAGCCAGTTCGGCGCCGTCATGGGCTTTCTGGAGTCCCAGGGGGATGTGCAGACCCTGTCCAGTCCGCGCGTGGCCACGCTCAACAACCAGAAAGCCGTGCTCAAGGTCGGCAACGACGACTACTTTGTGACGAACGTGACCGGCGGCACGACCACCAGCAGTGGTGTGGTCGGCGTGGCCGGCACGACGACCCTGCCCACGCTCACGCTCACGCCCTTCTTTTCGGGGATCGCGCTGGATGTGACGCCGCAGATCGACGACGGCAACGGAATCATGCTGCACATCCATCCTTCGGTGACCTCGGTGGTCGAGAAAACCAAGGATGTGGATCTGGGCAGCGTGGGCCTGTACCGCCTGCCGCTGGCGTCCAGCAGCGTGAACGAGACCGACACCATGGTGCGTCTGCAGGACGGCAATATCGCGGCCATCGGCGGGCTCATGCAGCAGTCGGCCAGCCGCAGCGCCTCGGGCGTCCCGGGCTCGACGGCAGAAGGCAACCCCTTCGGTTTCCTGCTGGGCAACCGGGCCAACAGCGCGCGCAAGAAGGAAGTCGTGGTGCTGATCAAGCCCACCATCATCCGTTCGCCCCAGGACTGGGAGGCCATCACCGAGCGTTCGCGTGCGGCGCTGGAGGAGATGGAGACCAGCCGGCGCAAGGTGATCCGTATCGAGGGTGCGTCCCAGGACAAACCCGACCAACCGGCCAGACGCTGAGCGATGTACCTGCGGCACTTCTCGCTGCGTGAGCTGCCGTTTTCCATCACGCCGGACCCTGCCTTCTTTTATCCGCACGAAGGGGCCCAGGCGGCGCTCAACACGCTGCTCGTGGCCCTGCGCAGCGGCGAGGGTTTCCTCAAGATCGTCGGCGAGGTGGGCTGCGGCAAGACCCTGCTGTGTCGCCAGCTGTTGCGCGCCTTGCAGGATGAATTCGTCACGGCCTACATCCCGAACCCCGACATGGGGCCGGACGACCTGCTGATGGCGCTGGCGCAGGAGCTGGGCGTGGCGTTGACGCCGCCGCTGAGCCGGCACCATGTGCTGGCCCGCTTGCAGGAGGAACTGCTGCGCCATGCCGAGGCCGGGCGGCCGGTGCTGATCTGTATCGACGAGGCCCAAGCCACCCGCATGGCGACGCTGGAAAGCCTGCGCCTGCTCTCCAACCTGGAAACCGAAAAACGCAAACTGCTGCAGATCGTGCTTTTTGGCCAGCCCGAACTCGACGAGATCCTGGCCCGCCCGCAAATCCGGCAACTTCTGCAACGTATCACCTTCAGCGAGTACCTGGGTGGGATGAATCCCGAACGGGTCGGGCCTTACCTGGCCCACAGGTTGGCGGTGGCCGCGGAAGACGGGCTCACCGACATCCACGTCTTCGAGCCCGACGCTGCCCAGAGCCTGGCACGGCACAGCCGGGGCGTACCCCGGCTGGTCAATGTGCTGGCTCACAAGTGCATGCTGCTCGCTTTCGGCGAAAACACCCACCGTGTGCAGCGACGCCATGTCGAGCTCGCTGCAGCAGACACGCCCGGGCTGCATCTGCCACGGCAGCGCTGGTGGCAGCGGCTGCTGGGTATCCGGGCTCCTTCGTCCCCCACGCCTGCAAGGAAATCGTCGTGAGTGTCATCAACAAAATGTTGCGGGACCTCGATGCGCGCCGCGCCCGCGGCCAGTTGCCGGAACTCGAACGCACAGCCGCGCCGGCCTCCCTGCTGGGGACCAGCAGCATCTCGAAGGCCGTGACGGCCGGGTCGTCGTCCCGTCGCTGGTGGCTGCTGGCATGCGCAGCCGTGGCCATCGCGGCCTGGCTTGTCTGGTACGTCGATATCGCCCGCCCGGTGCCTGTGGCGCAGGGGGGAGTGGCTCAGGCCGTGCCCCAGGTTCTTGTCCCCGCGCCGGATGTTGTGGTAGCGCCGGCGTCCCAGCTGGCAGCCAGTGCTGCTGGACCAGCCGCTCCTGCGCCTGAGACGGCCCCGCGGGTCGCACCTGCGCCCGCGCAGCGTGCCAGGCCCCCGTCCCGTGCCGACACGCCTGCTGTTGTGCAGGCACCAGCGTCCGCGCCGCGCGGGCGGACAGGTGAGCCGGCGACAGTGGATGCGCCAGCCGCTGCCGCAGCGATCCCGCTGCCCGCGCCGGCGGCCCAGCCGACCGAACGCCGTCAGAGCGCGGCGCTCGAAACCCTGGCCCAGGCCCAGGTGCTCTGGAATGCGGGCACGCGTGAGGCGGGATTGGATCTGGTGCGTGAGGCGGTCTCGGCAGTCGAACGGGTGCAGCCTCTGGATGTCAATCTGCTGGTCCTGCTGGTGCGTGAGCAGGTGCGTATGGAGCTGGCACTTGGGCGGCCGGGCGCTGTGCTGAATCTGCTGAATCGCCTGGAACCCGTCCTGGCCGGGCAAGCCGACCTTCTGGCGGTGCGCGGCAATGCGGCCCAGCGTCTGGGCCGGCATGCCGAAGCCGTTCAGGCCTACCTGGGGGCCCTGCAACTACGGCCTGGCGAGTCACGCTGGATGCTGGGGGCCGCTGTCTCGATGGCGGCCCTGGGTCAGCTCGAGGCGGCGGCCCAGCAGGTCGAGCAGGCGCGCACCCTGGGGCCGGTCAGCCCCGAGGTACTGGGATACCTGCGTCAGGCGGGCGTACCGCTGCGCTGAAATCTGCATGGATACCGGTATGGGTTGGTCGACTGGCACTAGAATGGACTCGGGGTCTGGCGTCAAACGCAGCTCCAGTGACTGAACATGCTCAAGCGTATCCGCGTCGAACAAATCATTCTGGGAATGCACATCAAGGAATTCTGCGGTTCCTGGATGGAGCATCCTTTCTGGCGCAGCGGTTTTGTGCTGAAGGATCCCAAGGACCTCGAACGTATCCTGGCCAGCAGCATCAAGGAAGTCTGGATCGACAGCAGCAAGGGGCTGGATGTGCCGGCCGGAGAAAGTGCCGTGTCCGAGGCCCAGTCCGAGGCCCAGGTTGAGCAGGAGCTGCAGGCTGTGGCGGCCTCCCGCCGCCAGACCGAACCGGTGGCCCTGGCTGCCGAGTACCAGAGGGCGGCCCAGATCTGCCTGCAGTCCAAGAAGGCTGTGGTTTCCATGTTCCAGGAAGCGCGCATGGGCAAGGCTGTGGATGCTGCCGGTGCCCAGCGTCTGGTCGACGAGATTTCGGATTCGGTGTCGCGTAATGCCAGCGCCCTCATCAGCCTGGCGCGGCTCAAGACGGCCGATGACTACACCTTTATGCATTCCGTGGCGGTCTGCGCCATGATGATCGCGCTGGCGCGCCAGCTGGGGCTGGATGAGGCCCAGACGCGTTCTGCGGGGCTGGCGGGTCTGTTGCACGACCTCGGCAAGGCGAGGATGCCCATGGAGGTGCTCAACAAGCCAGGCAAGCTCACGGATGCCGAGTTCGGCATCATGAAGAGTCACCCTGTCGAGGGGCACAAGATGCTGCTTGCCATGGGGAATGTGGATCCGATCGCGCTGGACGTCTGCCTCAACCATCATGAAAAGGTCGATGGATCCGGTTACCCCAAGGGGCTCAAGGACCAGGAGATCAGCCTGTTTGCCAAGATGGGCGCCGTGTGTGATGTCTACGATGCCATCACCTCCAACCGTCCCTATAAGTCCGGTTGGGATCCTGCAGAGTCCCTGCGCAAGATGGCTGAATGGGCGGCGGGGCACTTCGACCACCAGGTGTTCCAGGCTTTCGTGAAAAGCCTGGGCATCTATCCCATCGGCTCCCTGGTGCGCCTGGCCTCGGGCCGGCTGGGCGTGGTGGTGGAGCAATCCAGCCGTTCGCTGACCATGCCCATGGTCAAGGTCTTTTTCTCGACCAAATCGAATCTGCGGATTCCTGCCGAGACAGTCGACCTGTCGGCACCGACCTGTAGCGACAAGATCGCCGGCCGCGAAGACCCGGCCAAATGGAAGTTCCCGGATCTGGATGAACTCTGGTCCGGCCTGTCCGAGCGGCCCTGGTAGTCCACCGGCGCCGGTTCAGCGACGCTGGTATTGGGTGGCGCCAAACATCATCTCGCGGGCCTTGTCATCCACCAGCGGTTTACGCTGGTCGGCCAGCACCTGCACGCCGCGCATCACGGCCGGACGTGCCGCCAGTTCATCAAACCATGTCTTGAGGAATGGGTAGTCGGCCCAGTCTATGCCCTGGTTCTGCCAGCTGCGCAGCCAGGGGAAGATGGCGATATCGGCAATGGTGTACTCGTTACCTGCGATGTAGCGTTGCGTGGCGAGCTGCCTGTCCATCACGCCGTAGAGGCGCTTGGCTTCATTCGTGTAACGGTTGATGGCGTAGGTGATTTTCTCGGGCGCGTAGATGCGGAAGTGGTGCGCCTGGCCCAGCATGGGGCCGACGCCGCCCATCTGGAACATCAGCCACTGCAGCACGTCGTATTTCGCACGATCTGACTTCGGAAGGAACTTGCCGGTCTTGGCCGCGAGGTAGAGCAGGATGGCGCCGGACTCGAAAAGCGAAATCGGCTGGCCGTCCGGACCTTCGGCGTCCACGAGGGCCGGGATCTTGTTGTTGGGGCTGATCTTGAGGAACTCGGGCTGGAACTGGTCGCCCGCACCGATATTGATGGGGTGCACGCGCCAGTCACAGCCGAGTTGCAGGCCGCATTCCTCGAGCATGATGTGGACCTTGTGGCCGTTGGGCGTGGCCCAGGAGTAGACGTCGATCATTCGTGGCTCCAATGAAAAAGGGCCGGCATGGGCCGGCCCTGGTTATTGTGCTGAATTTTCAGCAACCGCGTGTGACGGGCATCTCGACCGGCCTGGCGTTGGGGCTGTACTTGCCCAGCTCCAGCTTGGCAATGGCGTTGCGGTGCACCTCGTCCGGGCCGTCGGCGAAGCGCAGGGTGCGCGCATTGGCATAGGCATAGGCCAGGGGGAAGTCCTGGCACATGCCGCCGCCGCCGTGCACCTGCATGGCCCAGTCGATGACCTGGCAAGCCATGCTCGGGGCGACCACCTTGATCATCGCTATCTCGGCCTTGGCCACCTTGTTGCCGGCCACGTCCATCATCCAGGCGGCCTTGAGCGTGAGCAGGCGTGCCATGTCGATCTTGCAGCGCGCCTCGGCAATGCGTTCCTGTGTCACGGTCTGGGCTGCCACGGGCTTGCCGAAGGCCACGCGCTCGGAGGCGCGCTTGCACATGTACTCCAGCGCCCGCTCGGCCTGGCCGATCAGGCGCATGCAGTGGTGGATGCGGCCCGGGCCCAGACGACCCTGGGCGATCTCGAAACCACGACCCTCGCCCAGCAGGATGTTGGAGGCTGGCACACGCACGTTCTTGAACTCCACCTCCATGTGGCCGTGGGGCGCGTCGTCGTAGCCCAATACGTGGAGTGCGCGCAGCACCTTGACGCCGGGTGTGTTCGCCGGCACCAGGATCATGCTCTGCTGCGAGTGGCGCGGGGCCTCGGGATCGGTCTTGCCCATGAGGATGTAGATGGCGCAGCGCGGGTCGCCGGCACCGGACGTCCACCACTTGCGGCCGTTGATCACATACTCGTCGCCCTGGCGCTCGATGCGGGTGGCGATGTTGGTCGCGTCGCTCGAGGCCACATCGGGCTCGGTCATGGCAAAGGCCGAGCGGATCTTGCCGGCCAGCAGGGGCTGCAGCCATTCCTGGCGATGCTGCTCATTGCCATAGCGCGCGATGGTCTCCATATTGCCGGTGTCGGGCGCCGAGCAGTTGAACACCTCGGGGGCCCAGTGCACGCGGCCCATGATCTCGGCCAGGGGCGCGTATTCCTGGTTGGTCAGGCCCGCGCCCTGCACGCCGGCGATCTCGGCGCTGTCCTGGGGCAGGAACAGGTTCCACAGGCCTTCCTTCTGGGCCTGGAGCTTGAGCTTTTCGATCAGCTGCAAGGGCGTCCAGCGTTTGCCAGCTGCGGTGTTGGCTTCCAGCTCTTCGTGAAAGGCATGTTCGTTGGGGTAGATGTGCGCATCCATGAACTTCAGCAGGCGGGCCTGGAAGTCCTTGGTGCGGGGCGAGTAGTCGAAGTCCATGCGGATCTCCTGGTTGCGAAATGAAAGAGGTTCAGGCGCGTTGCGCGAACTGCCAGGCCATGGCTGCCATGGGCCGGGCGCCAGCGGCGGATTTCTGCGCCTGGGCGCTGGAAGCGGTGCCGTTTTCCACCCGCTTGGCGATGCCCTGCAGGATGGCGGCGATGCGGAACATGTTGTAGGCCATGTAGAAGTTCCAGTCGGCCTTCAGCGCCTGCGGTGTGGTCAGACCGGTGCGCTCGCAATAGAGGCGGATGTACTCGTCCTCGGACGGAATGCCCAGCGATGCGAGATCCAGTCCACCGATGCCGCGGAAGGCGCCCGGCGGGATGTGCCAGGCCATGCAGTGGTAGGCGAAGTCGGCCAATGGGTGGCCCAGCGTGGAGAGCTCCCAGTCCAGCACAGCGATCACGCGCGGCTCGCTGGCGTGGAACATCAGGTTGTCGAGCCGGTAGTCGCCGTGCACGATGCTGACCAGGCTGTCGTCCTTCGCGCTGGCCGGCAGGTGGGCAGGCAGCCAGTCGAGCAGCTTTTCCATCTCGTGGATGGGCTGCGAGAGTTCGCCGGCCCCATCGGCCGAAGCGCGGTACTGCTTACCCCAGCGCGCGATCTGGCGCTCGACGTAGTTACCGGGTTTGCCGTAATCAGCCAGGCCGCGCTCGGCAAACTTCACGGTGTGCAGCGCGGCAATGACGCGGTTCATCTCGAGGTAGATGGCGCGGCGGCCGGCCGTTTCGAAATCGGGCAGGGACTGCTCCCAGAGCACGCGGCCGGGCATGAACTCCATGATGTAGAAGGCTCGGCCGATCACGCTTTCATCTTCGCAGAGCACATGCATGTGGGGCACGGGCACCTCGGTGCCGTGCAGGCCGCGCATCACGGCGTATTCGCGCTCGATGGCGTGGGCCGAAGGCAGTAGCTTGGCCACCGGGCCGGGCTTGGCGCGCATCACATAGCTGCGTGCCGGGGTGATGAGTTGGTAGGTCGGGTTGGACTGGCAACCCTTGAAGGCCTCCACGCTCAGCGGGCCGGCAAAACCCTCGAGGTTCTTCTCCAGCCAGGTTTGTAGCGCTGCCACGTCGAAAGCGTGGGCGGCGGACACGGGGCGTGTGCCCGTGTATTGTTGTTCGGTCTCACTCATGGTCAGCTCGGCTCAATGATCGGATTCGACGATGCGCATCAGCGCCTCGCGGTTGCGGACCACCAGGCCACCCGGCTCGATGCGGATGACTTCCTCGCGCTCCATGGCCTTGAGTTCCTGGTTCACGCGCTGGCGCGAGGCCCCCAGCAGCTGGGCCAGTTCCTCCTGCGCGAGTTGCAGGCCGATGCGTGTCTCGCGGCTGTCGCTGAGCGAGGACACGCCGTAGCTGCGCAAGAGGTGCACCAGCTGTTTGGCCAGGCGTGCGCGCAGGGGCAGGGTGTTGAGGTCTTCCACCAGGCCATAGAGCTGGCGGATACGGCGTGCATGCAGGCGCAACAAGGCCTCGTACAGCTCGACGTGGGTGGCGAGGATCTTCTTGAAATCGGCCTTGGCCACGCACAGGGTGGTGGTCTCGCCGTGCGCGTAGGCGTCGTGCGTGCGTCGGTCGCCGTCGAAGATGGCCACATCGCCGATCCAGACGCCCGGCTCCACATAGGTCAGCGTGACCTGCTTGCCCGAGATCGAGGTCGAGCTCACACGGATGGCGCCCTTGGCACAGGCGATCCATTCGTCGGGCGGGTCGCCGCGGGCGGCGAGCAGGTCGCCGTCCTTGTAGCGTTTGACGTAGGCACATCGCAGGATGTCGTGTCGCAGTGACGGGGACAGGGTGGAAAACCAGCGACCGGCATTGATCGCTGTGCGTTCCTCTATGGTAAGAATCGGATCGTCCATGGGCTGTCTGCTGGGTGACTGTGAGGGCCAGGACGCAAGGGTTTCTCCCGTGCGTCTTGGCCCATTGTCGCGCGCAGGACGGCGCCGACGCCTCAGGGTTGTCACCTGTGCGTCTGTGCAGCCATCAGGCTGGTCTTACTCGTAGTCTGGCGTCTGCTTGGCCAGGAAGGCTGTGATGCCGATGCCCGCATTGGGGTGGTGCAGGTTGCGCACGAAGTGCGTCCGCTCCTGGGCCAGTTGCTGCGTCAGCGTGGCGTGAGGGGCCTCGTTGACGAGCTCCTTGACGCTGGCCAGCACATTCGGGGCTCTGCTGTTGAGCCGTTCGGCGAGGGTCAGGGCCTCGTCCAGGGCGCGGCCCGGATCGCTGACGCGGTTCACCAGGCCCAGGGCCTGCAGGCGCGTTGCATGGATGCGCTCGCCGGCCATGAGCAGCTCGTTGACCAGGGGACGGGGCAGGGCGCGCGCCAGACTCCAGCTCGCGCCGCCGTCGGGCGAGAGGCCCACATTGCTGTAGGCCATGACAAACACGGCGTCGCTGGCTGCAACGATGAAATCGCAGGCCAGGGCCAGCGAAAACCCCGCGCCCGCGGCGGCGCCTTCGACGGCAGCGATCACAGGTTTGGGGAAGGTGCGGATGGCCTCGATCCAGTTGTGCAGGTTTTCGATGCTCTGCGCCTGCACCTCAGGCGGCTGTACACGGTTGGCCTGCAGGCGGTTGAGATCCCCACCGGCGCAGAACATCGCGCCTTCGCCGGTGAGCACGACGCTGCGCACCTCGGGGTTGCTCTCGGCTACGTTGAGGGCCTCGACGCCGGCGGCATACATCTCGGGGCCCAGGGCATTTCGGTGGCCCGGGTTGGAAAGGGTCAGCACCATGGTACGGCCCTGGCTGGTGCTCAGCAGTTGTGCGCTCATGATCGCGAGTGTCTCATGCCGCCTGGCTCATTCTTCTTCGTGCAGCAGCGACAGGCCGATGGCGCCGCGCCGGCGCAGCCAGGGGCTGGGGCGGTAACGCGGGTCGCCGTAGACGGTCTGCAGGTTGAACAGCACTTCCAACACATTGGTCGGCCCGTAGCGGTTACCCATGGCCAGGGGACCCAGGGGATAGCCCAGGCCCAGGGTGACGGCCGTTTCCAGGTCGGCCGGCGTGCAGATGCGCTGCTGGCAAATGTCGGAGGCGATGTTGACGATGGTGGCCACGACGCGCTGGGTCACGAAACCGCCGCTGTCGCGGATCACGCTCACCGCCTTGCCGTCGCGTGCGAAGAGGGCGTGGGCCGCATCACGCATGTCCGCACGGGTGGCCGGGTTGGTGGCGAGGACTCGACGCTTTGTCGCGGCGTCTTCGATCAGCAGGTCGATGCCCACGGTGCGCGACGGGTCCAGGCGCTCGACCACGGCCACGGTGCTGACGTCGAATCCAAGGGGTGCGACCAGGGTCAGGGCCTGCGGCGATGGGCTCTGTCCGGTCTCGATACGGGCGCCCAGGTCTTTGAGCAGCTGGTAGAGCTCGGCACGGCGTGTGGCACGTGTGGAAACCCAGACTGGCGGCAGTTCGGCCACCAGGGGAACGGGTGATTCCGACGCGACTTCTGCCTTGCCGTTCGTGTAGCGGTAGAAGCCTTCGCCGGTCTTGCGCCCCAGCACGCCGCCAGCCAGGCGCTGCGCGGTGATCACGCTGGGGCGGTAGCGCGGTTCCTCGTAGTACTGGTGGTAGACGGATTCCATGACCGGATGCGAGACATCCAGCGCCGTGAGGTCCATGAGCTCGAAGGGGCCGAGCTTGAAGCCCACCTGGTCGCGCAGGATGCGGTCGATGGCGGCAAAGTCGGCCACGCCCTCGCTGACGATACGCAGGGCCTCGGTGCCGTAGCCGCGACCCGCATGGTTCACGATGAATCCCGGTGTGTCCTGAGCCATCACCGGCGTGTGACCCATCTGGCGCGCATAGTCCGAGAGGGCGGTACAGATGGCAGGGTCGGTCTTGAGACCAGCGATGACCTCGACCACCTTCATGAGCGGCACGGGGTTGAAGAAGTGGTAACCGGCCACGCGTTGCGGACGCTGCAACTTGGCGGCAATGGCCGTGATGGAGAGCGAGGAGGTGTTGCTGGCCAGCACCGTGTCGCCGCGCACGATGCCTTCAAGTTCGGCAAAGAGTGCGGCCTTGACGTCCAGCCTTTCGACGATGGCTTCAACGACCAGGTCGCAGCTCGCCAGGTCTTTCAGGTGGGGGGCCGGGCGAAGGCGCTGCTTGTTTGCGGCGGCGGCCGCAGGGTCCAGTCGACCTTTCTCGACCTGTTTGTCCCACTGGTCGGCGAGGGCCTGCTGCGCCGCGGCGATGGCCGCCGGCTGCTGGTCGTAGAGGGTCACGGTGCTGCCGGCCTGGGCGGCGATCTGGGCGATGCCACGCCCCATGGCGCCGGTGCCGACGACGGCGATGTGTGCGTAGATGGCTTGCATGGGCGGCATTATCCAGTGCCGGTGTCTGGCGTCGAGTCACCTGCCTGACTGCTTTTGTTCGGGTCCTCTGCGAGACTCCAGAGACTGGATTTTTCAATCAAGAACCCGAGGTGACACGATGACACTCAAGCTTTGCGGATTTGCGGCCAGCAACTATTTCAACAAGCTGAAGCTGCAGTTGCTGGAAAAAGATGTGCCCTTCGAAGAGGAGCGGATCTGGACGGGCAATACGCATCCCCTGCTGATGGATCGTTCGCCTATGGGCAAGGTGCCCTTTCTCGACACCCCCTCCGGCCCGATCTCTGAATCCAGTGCCTGCGCCGAATACATCGAGGCGGTCTATCCCCAGCGCCCCTTGCTGCCAGCCGATCCCTATGCAGCGGCCAAGGTGCGGGAGCTGATCATCTACCTGGAGCTTCATCTGGAGCTGGTGGCTCGCCAGCTGTATGCCGAGGCTTTTTTCGGTGGCAAGGTCAGCGACAGCCTCAAGGAGCGTACGCACAAACTGCTGCTCAAGGGTGTTCAGGGCTTCTCAAAACTGGTGAAATTCTCGCCTCATGTAGCGGGCGCCGAGTTCACGCTGGCGGACTGCGCAGCGGTGACGCATCTGCCCCTGGTGTCCAGCGCCAGCAAGATCATCTACGGTGAAGACGTGCTGGCGAGCCTGCCCGTACGTGATTACCTCAAGGCGATGAACCTGAGACCGCATGTGCAGACGGTCAACGCGGACCGCAAGATCAGCACCGAACAGATGCTGGCCAAACTCGCTACCAAGCCGGCCTGAATCAGCGCTGGACCTTCAGCGCCTCCGGGTTGGCGATGTTGCTTGGCTGCCCCTGGATGAAATTGACGATGTTGTCAAAGGCCGTGCCGAAGTAGAGTTCGTAGCTCTCCTGTTCGACGTAACCGATATGGGGCGTGCAGATGCAGTTTTCCAGTCGCAGCAGGGCGTGACCTTGCAGGATCGGCTCGGATTCGAAGACGTCGATGGCGGCCATGCCGGGGCGGCCGTGGTTGAGGGCGCTGATCAGGGCGTCCGGCTCCACAAGTTCGGCGCGTGACGTATTCACCAGCAGCGAGGTGGGTTTCATCTGTGCCAAGTCCTTGGCGCTCACGATACCGCGTGTCGCATCGTTCAGCCGCAGGTGCAGGGTCAGCACATCGCTGCGCTGGAAGAAGTCTTCGCGGCTGGCGGCCGCTTCATGGCCGTCCTGCACCGCCTTGGATAGCGACGCTTCCCGTCCCCAGACCAGCACATTCATGCCGAAGGCCTTGCCGTAGCCTGCCACCATCTGGCCGATCTTGCCGTAACCCCAGATGCCCAGGGTCTTGCCGCGTAACACCGTGCCCAGCGAAAAATTCGGTGGCATGGCGGCGGACTTGAGACCGGACTGCTGCCATGCACCATGCTTGAGGTTGCCAATGTACTGGGGCAGGCGACGCATGGCGGCCATGATCAGGGCCCAAGTCAGTTCGGCTGGCGCAACGGGAGAGCCTGTACCCTCTGCGATCGCGATCCCGCGTTCGGTGCAGGCTTCGATATCGATGTGGTTCCCGAGGCGTCCGGTCTGGGCGATGAGCTTGAGGCGTGGGAGTTTTTCGATCAGCTGACGCGTGATCGGCGTACGTTCGCGGATCAGCACCAGTACGTCGGCGTCACGCAGCCGGACCGAGAGCTGCCCCAGCCCCTTGACGGTGTTGGTGTAGACCTTGACGGAGTAATCAGCCAGCTTGCCGGCGCATTCCAGTTTACGGACAACGTCCTGATAGTCGTCCAGAATCACGATGTTCATGCCGCTATTGTGCCCTGCGGCACGCTCGGGAGTAACCCTAGGAGGCCCCGACGGCAGGGCGCCAGTCACACCCCGTCAGTGGCGTGCCGCCTCACAAGCTGCCAGCCGGTCCAGCTCGGCACAGACGTCCGCCATGCGGCCCGAGATCACCATGCGGCCGACCTGTGAGCGCGGCTGTCCGACCTCCATGACACGCACCACGCGCAACGGGCGCTGGACGGGATGTTTGCCGCGGACGAGAGCAGCTGTCGAATTGCCACAGGCCAGGGGCGATACCTGGGCGACAGTGCGTTGCGACGCTGCCGAGGACAGCCGTTGCAGCAGCTTGTTCAGGGGGGACCAGAGGGCGCAGGTGACGGACCAGGCGGAATTCATGGCTGTGCTTTCGTGGGCGGCTAGATGCTTACATGAGCATGGTGTTGCGGATCAGGCCCACGGCCAGACCTTCAATCTCGAAGGGGTCGCCGGGTTCGACCACAATGGTCTGGTAGTCCGGGTTTTCGGGCAGCAGTTCGATCAGGTGCTTGTTGCGGCGGAAGCGTTTGACCGTGACCTCGTCGCCCAGGCGAGCCACGACGATCTGGCCGTTCTTGGCATCCCGGGTGGATTGCACGGCCAGCAGGTCGCCGTCCATGATGCCGGCGTCGCGCATGGACATGCCGCGCACCTTGAGCAGGTAGTCCGGCTTGCGCTGGAACAGCGAACTCTCGACGTAATAGGTCTGGTCCACATGCTCCTGCGCGAGAATGGGCGAGCCGGCCGCCACGCGCCCGACCAGCGGGAGCGCAAGCTGAGCCAGGTCCGGCATGGGCAGGGAGAATTGCTTGATGCGGGATTCGTTGATGGAGCGCAGGGCCTCCCCCTGCAGGCGGATGCCGCGCGAGGTGCCGCTGACGAGCTCGATCACGCCTTTGCGTGCCAGCGCCTGCAGGTGTTCTTCCGCCGCGTTGGCGGACTTGAAGCCGAGTTCGGCGGCGATCTCGGCCCGTGTGGGCGGCGCGCCGGTGCGCGCGATGGCACTCTGGATCAGGTCCAGAATCTGTTGCTGGCGGGCGGTCAGTTTGATCGGGTACTGCGGCAGGTCCATCGTCATGACTCCTGTAGGCGGGGTTGGCAGGACTTACTGTCTTGATATCCAGTAACTGTATTTTTAACCAGTTTCAAGAGAAATGCAAGCGGACACACAAAAAATCGTGGTTTTGGGGACGGGCGGCACCATCGCGGGTCTGGCACAGGGGGCGGCCGATGGACGTTACCGGGCGGCGCAAAAGCGGGTGGGCGAGCTGTTGGACGGTCTGGCAGCGCCAGCGGGTGTGACGCTGCACTCGGAGCAGGTGGCCCAGATCGACAGCAAGGACATGGACCTGCCCATCTGGCAGGCCCTCCTGAAGGCCTGTCAGGCCCATCTGGCCCGGGCCGACGTGTCGGGTCTGGTGATCACGCATGGCACAGACACACTGGAAGAAACGGCCTGGCTGCTGCAGGCCCTGCTGGCGCCGCGCAAACCTGTGGTGCTGACCTGTGCCATGCGGCCGGCCGACGCTCCCGATGCGGATGGCCCTCGTAATCTTGCTGACGCACTGGCCGTCGCCACGGATCCCGGTGCCTGCAGCGTACTTGCGGTGTGTGCCGGCCGCATTCTGGGCGCCCGTGATGTGCAGAAGCTTCACAGTTCCCGGCTCGACGCCTTTGGCTCGGGCGAGGCGGGCGACCTGGGACGCGTGCAGGCGGGGCAGGTGCAGTGGTTGCGTGAGCCGGTTGCCACGGCGCCCGTGCCCGTTCTCCAGGCTGTGCTGGCCGCCGCTGCATTGCCGCGTGTGGAGATCGTGCTCAGCCATGCGGCCGCGAGTGGTGCCATGCTGGATGCCTTGGCCGACCCTGACACAGCCGCGCGTCACGGCGTGGCCCCGGTGCGCGGTCTGGTGCTTGCAGGCACGGGGGGCGGCACCTTGCATCGGGAAATCGAGCTTGCCGCCCGGCGTGCGCTTGCGGCGGGCGTGCGTGTCGTGCGGACATCGCGTTGTGCCGATGGCTGGCTGCAGCCTCGGACAGGCGACGAGTTTCCGGCCTTGGCGCTCAGCCCTGTGAAGGCGCGGCTTGCACTCATGCTGGAACTGCTGGGGAGCTGAGATGTGGAGTGCTTTGCAATCGAGCGCCTGGGCCTATCCGGCCCTGGAGGTGGTGCACCTGCTTGGCGTTGCGCTGCTGCTGGGAAATCTGTTCCTGCTGGAGCTGCGTGTTTTTGGCCTGGGGACCACGCTGCCGGTGCTGGCGCTGGCCAGGCTGGGGCTGACGCTGGTGCTGGCGGGCTTCAGCCTTGCGGCGGGCTCGGGGCTGCTGATGTTCGGCACCCAGCCGGCCGAATTGCTCGCCAACCGGGCTTTCACCTTAAAGATGCTGCTGTTATTGCTGGCGGCGTGTAATGCGGGCTGGTTTCATGGTCGCGGCTCGCTGCACAAACTGGACGCGCTGGCGCGGGTACAGATGGCCCTGTCCACGCTGATCTGGCTGGGTGTGCTGGCCTGTGGCCGATGGATTGCCTATCTCTGACCACCAAGGAGCACACGATGCAAAGACGTACCCTCATGAGCCTGGCCCTGGCGCCGGCCTTGTTGCCGCTGGCCCGTGCCCATCACGGCTGGAGCAGCTTCGACCAGGACCGTCCTCTTTACCTCCAGGGGCGCGCGCTGAGTGTGCGCTGGCAGAACCCGCACGCAGAACTCATGCTGGAGTTGCCGACCAACCTCAGCCTTCCCGCCGATCTGGCGCAGCGCGCTGTTCCCGCTCAGACGGCGCCTGTGGACGGCAAGGCCCTGCTGGCGAAGGCACAGCTGCCGCGACGCCGGGAGCGGCGTTGGGAGATCGAGCTCGCACCGCTATCGCGCATGCAGGCCTGGAGCGTGACGCCGCTGACGGCGGGCGACGAGATTGGCGTTCTGGGTTTTACCTTTCATGATGAAAAGGGGCCGGCTGTGCTGCGTGCGGAGTATCTTTTTGTAGGCAGCCAGGTCTATGGCTTGCGTTCCGGTCCCGCCTGAACGCGTGCTTCCTGCCGTCTGAATTTCCGGCGCCCGAATCGGTGACGAAAGTCGCAATCGCGCGAGCCGGCGGGTGCGGCGGTGCCCGGACGGGCCCCACAATACCCGGATGTCCATCATGAACACCCCGTTCCTGCTCGCAGATCTCACGGCCAGCCTGTCTGACCAGCGCGACCGGGAGTCCCTCGACATGGCGCTGGCCCGCGTGCTCATGGAGTTGTTGCAGCCGGCCAGCGTGGGTATCCACCTGCTGCTGAGTGATGCGAACGAACAGCGGTGGCTCCCCGCCGTCATCCTGGAGCGAGGCGGCACGCCTGTGCTGCACGAGGCCATGCATGTCGATTTGCGGCGTCTTCCTCGCATGGTTGCAGACAGTCCGCGCCAGCGCAGTCTGGAGGCGTCATTGCCTGTGGTGGTGGAGGACATGGGGGCGCGGCCGGCCTGTCTGACCTGTCTGCCCCTGTTTGCCGGTCGCGAGAACGAGCAGGCCGGTGTCATCGAGATACGGTCCGATGCGCGCCTGGACGATCAGGCGATGGCCTGCATCGAACGGGTAGTGAGGGTCTATCGCAACATGCATGACCTCTTCATGTACAGCGAGCGTGATGCGCTCACCGGCCTGCTCAACCGGAAATCGTTCGAGGAGACCTTCTACAAGTCATTGCGCCAAGAGCCCTTGCCCCCCGAGGGGATGCCTGTATCTGCCGGGTCGGGAGAGGCGTGGCCGCAGCGACGTCTGCGTACCCGTGAAAGGTTCTGGCTGGCGATGGTGGACGTCGATCATTTCAAGCAGGTGAACGACCAGTACGGTCATCAGATCGGTGATGAGGTGCTGATTCTTGTGGCTCGCATCCTCAAGAACACCTTCCGTGGTTACGACCAGGTGTACCGGTTCGGTGGTGAGGAGTTTGTCGTGTTGCTGCGCTGCCCGGATGCGGCCGCCGCCTTGCAGATCGCCGAGCGTTTCCGGCTGAAGATGGACCAGTACCGATTTCCGCAGGTGGGGCGTATCACGGTCAGCGTGGGCCTGAGCGCGATCGGCAGTGGAGATACACCTGAGGCCGTGTGCAACCGGGCCGATCAGGCAGTCTATTTCGCCAAGCGACATGGCCGCAACCGCGTTTGCAGTTATGAGGATCTTGTGCAGCAGGGCTTGCTGCAGGCCGAGGTGCGTGACGGGGGTGTCGAACTGTTCTGATGCGGGGCGATAACGCCGCCGGCTGCAGTAAAAAAGGGCCGCTGCTGCGCGGCCCCGATCGTCATCAAGCCCCTCGCGCTCAGCTCGACAGCGCGGCCAGTGCGCGTGCGGTGATCTCCTCGACGCTGCCCATGCCGCTGATGGCACGGTACCGGGGCGCGGCGGAGGGGTCCTGCCGGGCCCAGCTGCTGTAGTAGTCCACCAGCGGGCGGGTCTGGGCGCTGTAGACATCCAGACGTTTTTTCACGGTCTCTTCCTTGTCGTCGTCACGCTGGACCAGGGGCTCACCCGTCACATCGTCCTGGCCGGCCGTTTTGGGCGGGTTGAACTTGACGTGATAGGTGCGGCCCGACGCCGGGTGGGAGCGGCGGCCGCTCATGCGTTCGATGATGGCCTCGAACGGCACGTCGATCTCCAGAACGTAGTCCAGCTTCACGCCGGCGGCCTTCATGGCATCGGCCTGCGGGATGGTGCGCGGGAAGCCGTCGAACAGGAAACCCTGTGCGCAGTCTGGCTGGGCAATGCGTTCCTTCACCAGATTGATGATCAGGTCGTCGCTCACCAGTCCCCCGGACTCCATCACGGCCTTGGCTTGCAGGCCCAGCGGGGTACCGGCCTTGACCGCAGCGCGCAGCATGTCCCCGGTCGAGATCTGCGGAATGCCGTACTTCTTGCAGATGAAGGCCGCTTGCGTGCCCTTGCCGGCACCGGGGGCGCCCAACAGGATCAGTCTCATGGAGTTCCTCGGATGTGTCAGTTGATCGGTCGGCTGGAGCACCATCCCGGTGCGCCGACTTCGCTAGCGCGAGGATAGCATGCCGTAACCAAACTGAAACTTACAGCGTCGATCAGGCGCCCAGCAGCCTACGGACGCGCTCCAGGTCTTCTGGTGTGTCCACGCCAGGACCCGGGGCCTGCGGCGTGACGTGGACGGCGATGCGGTGACCATGCCACATGGCACGCAACTGTTCGAGGGCTTCGGTGACCTCGACCGGGGCCTGCGGCAGCTTGGGGAACTGGCGCAGAAAGCCTACGCGATAGCCGTAGATACCGATATGACGCAGGGGCGCGGGATCGGGCAGG
>JACCDR010806614.1_pt1 | contig 18944 bp, 22 predicted proteins | sample 7446431 | NCBI WGS metagenome assembly JACCDR01 (sample SAMN15323443, study PRJNA562643) | freshwater metagenome | isolation source: river surface water | place: USA:Blue River Watershed | collected 2017-08-17
GAAAGGGATATCTCGTGACTGTGAGTATCGCTGATGTTTCATCGGCATTCAGAATGGGACGAGGTATCGATTCAGCGGCGCTCGAAAGAGGGTTTACTCGTTACTTTGCAGAGGGTAATAAGCCCATGCTGCCGCGATTCCTCTCTGAGGGGATGCTTAGTCTCCTTCAGGGAAAGTCTCGTAACGTTGTGACGATTGAGATACCTCTCGATGAGAATCTCAACATAGGCGAACCGCGGATCAGTCTGCGGTTACTCGTCAGTCAGGCAAAGCTCGCATACAGCATTGTTGATCATCTGATCAAAGAAGGGACCAAGAGCGAGCTAACATCAATGCTCATCTTGGCACGGGATATATCCGAAGGTCTTCTCGCCAAGCGGCGAGGTGGTGGCGCTCTTGCTATCTACGACATATTCTCGGGTTGGAAGACATCCGAAGAGGGAGTTCTCCGAAAGGTGCTTCCCGAAGAACGGCACATGGCGAATATCATAGTCCAAGAGATGATGATCTTGGCGAATATTGCTGTGGCGCAGTTCATGGTCTCAAAGGATATTCCGGTCATCTTCAGAAATCACACGGCAAAAACATCGGCTCCGGCAAGGAGTCTGCTCATCAATGACTTTGAGAATTCTGTTCGTGATCCGGTCCGTTTCAATATCGAGACGCTTCAGAATCGGGTTCTCATGGTTCTCAACCGTGCCACATATGGCTCTGTTCTCGAGGGCCACTTCGGTCTTAATCTGCCGGCATATCTGCACTTCACGTCGCCGATACGTCGCTATCCAGATCTGGTGGTGCATCGTCAGCTGCTTGCCGCATTGTTGGGCAACAGTCTCCCGTATGATTCCGAAAGACTCCAGGCGATTGCTGGTTCAATCAATGCAATCGAAAAGGAAGTTAAGGATCGCAAGGGGCAGTCCTTTAAGGAAAAAGATCAGGGTCAGACGAGGAGGGTTATCGCTCGTGACATGTTTATCGGTCTTAATCCTGACGACATGCACAAGGTGATAAAGAGATCGATTGAGTCCGGTCAGATGGGAGAAGCTTTGTCAGAAGAGCTCTGCACCAGAGCCGATGAAGGGAGGCTTGCTCCTCGAGATGCATTCTTTCTGCTTCTTGAAGCGACCCAGTCTTCAGTTGCCTGGGTCGGAGTCAAAAAGCGGGTTTTTGAATGGCTTGAGAAGAATCCTGAACATTCAGTCGCGGTCATCAACATTGCCTTGCAAGTGGGTCGAGCTTCAGCGCTCAACTTCACTTTTCAACCCGTTGGACCAGATCACAATCGGTCCTTTCAGGGTAAAGGGACTGTCTGTTGGAAAGGTGGCGAGGTTGTTGAGGCTGAGGCAGGTGGAAGCACAAAGAAACAAGCTCAGCAAAAGATTACAGTCGAACTTATTCGTTCGGCGTTGATCTCTGGGGGGCTTACTTTGAGTCGGCCTACAGTAGTCGCCGAGGAAGTTGTTCCTCCTGTCTCCGAAACCCGGAAACAGGAGGTGGCTAATCCCATGGTCAAGGACGAGAACTATGTCTCGGCACTTCAGGAATGGCTCATGGCACGACGCCTACCTTTGCCGGAATATCATCTCTCCCAAAGTGGTCCAGCTCATATTCCCGAGATAACGTGTGTCGCGATACTCCAGATAGGAGGAACTAGCCATGCTACGGGAGAAGGTAAGGGGTCAAATAAAAAGATCGCCAAACAGCTCGCCGCCAAAAGTGTCTGGATGAAGGTTACGAAATCAGTCGCGACTCCAAAGTGAATCGCACACTGCTCATCGAAAGATGGGCAGTTTTTTATTACTAAGGGTTTGGCTACAGATACCTAACTCAACATCTCTGCTACAAAAAACTTTCTTTCGATATGATTGGATGCAACATTTTTTGATATACTATTCTTATATGAATTGGATTGTATTCGCACTCCTCTCGGCGTTGTTTGCTTCATTGGTAGCGATATTTGGTAAAATTGGTTTAAAGGATATTGATCCTACTCTCGCTACAACGATTCGTTCAATTGTTATGGCGGTATTTCTTGTGGCGGTTTCTTTCTCGTTGGGTAAGTTTGGTATGCTTGAGAGCCTTAATAGTAGGACTCTGACGTTTATTGTTCTTTCGGCGGTTGCTGGTGCTATATCATGGTTGTTTTATTTTATTGCAATAAAAATTGGTCCGACCAGTGCTGTGGCTGCGATTGATAAGACAAGTGTTGTTTTTGTACTCATTCTCGCTCTTATTTTTTTGGGAGAATCTTTTACATATATGAAGGCCGGGGGAGCAATACTTGTTGTTTTGGGCGCACTGCTCATGGTTTTGTAAAAGTATGAGCGCGCAATAGTTTTTCGTGCTGTTGCGAGAAAAATTATTTTGAGTGATACACTTATATAAGTACTAATAAAATAATTATGTCAGAAATAATACAAGTTTTTGCAGTGCCTTTTTTACAAACACTCATCGCTTTTGGACTCATCAATGTGTGGCTTGTTCGCTCTGGACGCAAGACAGAGTATAGGGGAGGCCGGGCACAGAATATGAAAGAAGAATTTTCCGTTTATGGACTGCCCGTGTGGTTTATGTATGTTGTCGGTTTTTTTAAAATTCTTATCGCAATCGTAATGCTTGTTAGCGTGTTTGTTCCGCAGCTAATGCAAACAGCCGCTTCGTTAGCTCTTGTTGCACTCACCATTCTTATGCTGGGCGCCGTATCTATGCATATAAAGGTTAGAGATTCTTTGATGAAAACCGTGCCCGCGATTGTCATGCTGGCCATGGCTCTTTTAGCGCTATATCTAATTCACTTCATCATCTAGTATGAGGAAAAGCACGACCGCCAAGAGAAATAATGAAGAGCTCTGGATTCAATGTAAGGTTGAGGCTGTAAATAAAATGGGTAAATTTTCTGCACGTGCTATGCAATATGCGGTGAAGATCTATAAAGAAAGAGGTGGTGGATATATCGGTGAAAAGAAGACAGATAATGGTTTGGTGAAATGGACGAAAGAGGATTGGGGTTATACAGGAGAGGTCGGACACAGTCGATACTTACCTAAAAAAGCGCGTGAACACCTAACTGTAGGTGAAAAAATAGCTACGGATCGTGCAAAGAACAAAGGGACTAAAGAAGGTAAACAGTGGGTAAAGCAACCAAAGCGTATTGCACAAAAGACTGCGAAAGACAGGTTAAAATAAATATGCAAAACGGTCTCTTACTTTCAGGTCATGAAATCACATACACTCTAAAGCAAAGTCCGCGAGCTAGACGTTTACGTCTTTCTGTTCGCCGAGGAGGATATATTGTGGCGACTGCACCAACATACCTTTCAATCACAGCCGTCGAAGAATTTATATCTAAAAAATCAAAGTGGGTGCTGCGCAACATAGAACGGCAAAGTAAATTTGATCCAGAGGTAAAGCTTACAAAAGCCGATTTTATAAAGCATCGTGAAGCGGCGCGAAAGCTCGTTGACGAAAAGATTTCTAAACTCAATTCAATATATGGGTTCAAAATCGGCCGCATCTCCATCAGAAATCAGAAAACTCGATGGGGAAGTTGTTCAAGTAAGGGTAATCTCAATTTTAATTACAAAATAGCACTCCTTCCCGACAGGCAGGCTGAGTATATTGTGGCGCACGAGCTTTCTCATTTAGGAGAGCTCAATCACTCTCACCGCTTTTGGACGCTTGTAGAAAAAACGATTCCTGATTATATGCACATTCGCCGCGAGCTCGAAAAGAGTGGCATAAGGCCAAGTTAGGCGGCAGCGTTTTAAAAGCAAGATTTGTGCGGTAAAATATTTTTATGAAACATACAACCGCCGACTCGCACGAGATTATTTTGCAGATTGATCAATACGACGATATATTTTCTGACTTCGATATGCGCCCGTATTCTAAACGTGCGCTCTCGGTCGACTTCCTTAGTGAAATAAAGAGAGCAACGGGAGGTGATCATATTGGAGCGGTTGAACTTCTCTTGCATGCGCCGCATAGCGAGCGCAATGAAGCGCACGAAGCTGTTATTAAAGAGCGTCTCGCGGCTCACTTTAAAAGGCATTTTGATATCTTGAAAAAGGATAAGCTTCAGATTTTGCGTCGAGGTTGGGGTATGGTTTTGCTTGGTGTTGTGGCTATGATTGCTGCCACGCTCGTTGCTCACAAGGGTGCAGAGGATACTATTATCTATTCATTCCTTCTTATTTTTCTTGAGCCTGCTGCATGGTTTCTCCTTTGGGAAGGTATGGATCTCGTTATATTTCAATCAAAGACGGTTACTCCCGAGCTCGAGTTTTATCGCAAGATGTCTCACGAAAAAACGTTAGTTCATTTCAGGTCGCTTAATTAAAGATTTTGCGAAGCGGGTTTCGAAAAATAGGGCGAATCTATGCGACCTATCTATTCGTAATAGAGGGGTACACTTTTCGAGTCTGATACAATACTTAATCCATGCAAACACAACACGCAATCGTAGTTAAAGGTTTGGTTAAATCTTTCAAAGACCTCAAGGTCCTCCGCGGGATCGACTTTTCAGTTCCTAAAGGAAAAATGCTTGCGCTTCTTGGTCCAAATGGCGCCGGCAAGACGACAACCGTCCGAATGCTTTCGACGCTTCTTCGTCCTGATGCGGGGGAAATGTATATAGAAGGAATCGACGTAATAAAGGAACCTAAAAAAGTACGTAGCCTCATCGGTCTTACTGGACAGTATGCTGCTGTCGATGAGTATCTTACTGGCCGAGAGAACTTGGTCATGATGGGAAGGCTCTATCATTTAAGTAAAGAAGAGAGCGAAAAGAGGGCAGAAGAACTCCTTAAGCAATTTGACCTCACTGAAGCGGCTGATCGAAATGCAAAAACATATTCAGGAGGAATGAAGAGGCGACTTGATCTTGCTCTTTCTTTGATTGCAACTCCGCCTGTTATTTTCCTTGATGAGCCTACAACAGGGCTTGATCCTCGTTCACGTATTGCCATGTGGAATGTTATCGAACGTCTCATGAAAGACGGCGCAACAATTTTGCTTACAACCCAGTATCTCGAAGAAGCCGACAAGCTTGCTGACAGGATTGCTGTTATCGATCACGGAAAAGTTATTGCCGAGGGAACGGCTGATGAACTCAAAGCAAAAGTGGGGAGTGATGTTCTTGAACTTGTAGTATCGCCAAAGGCTAATCTCGAGCTTGCGTTAAAGACCCTAGGCGATGGTGCACATATGAATAAAGAAGACAGGACGATATCGGTGCCTCTTCAAAGCGGAGTTAAAGACGTGCGAGCGATACTTGATCGCATGGAAAAAACTAGTATCGAAATCGATTCCATGTCAGTTATAAAGCCGACACTAGACGATGTGTTTCTGAGGCTTACCGGGCATAGCGCCGAGCACACGATGAACGCTAACGAAACTAAATAATATGAACGATACACTTCTTTCAATCAGTAAAACTGAGCATATTAAAAAGCACTCAGCTTTTTATTTCGCCCTTTCGGATTTTTGGGTTCTCGCGCAGCGCAGCCTCCGACATATTTTCAAGAACATGGATCAGGCGCTTTCTTTGGTGCTTCAGCCAATTATGTTCATGCTTCTTTTCAGATATGTTTTTGGAGGGGCGATCGATACGGGCGGCACATCATACGTAAATTTTCTTGTAGCTGGAATACTTATTCAAACTGCAGCCTTTGGCGCATCTACAATATCGCTTTCGGTCGCGATGGATCTTCAGCGAGGAATTATTGACCGTCTAAAAACGCTTCCAATTGTAAGTTCCGCGGTCCTTGTTGGTCATGTCATCGCAGACCTTGTCCGAAACACTATTTCTTCGGCGGTTATGATTGGAGTTGCGCTTCTTATTGGCTTTCGTCCAACAGCAAGCGTAGGCGAGTGGTTTATGATTGTTGGCCTTCTCCTTCTTTTTACGTTTGCGTTTTCATGGCTTTTTGCGGTTATTGGTCTTTTAGCCAAGTCTATCGAAGCCGTGCAGTGGTTCGGTTTCGTTGTGATATTTCCTCTTACATTTGCATCTGCGGCATTCGTGCCAACTGAAACCATGCCGAAAGCCCTGCGTATATTTGCCGAGAATCAGCCAATAACTCATGTTATTGAAGCGATGAGATCACTTATGGTCGGCACTCCAATGAACGGTCATGGTCTCGCATCTGTTATTTGGTGCGTTGCTATAGTTCTTGTATCTATTCCTCTTGCGAATCATATATTTAGAAACAAGGTTTCGAAATAGGGAGTCCCTGCGTTTTTGTTCTGATATACTTTGTGCATGATATTTTTGCGTAACTTTTTATTGATTCTTATCATAATCGGTTCTGCGTCGTACTCGGGATATCTTGTGCTGCGTAGCCCGTGCGCCACACCTCTTAAATATTCAATTGGTTCTCTAGATGAAAGGTTTGATATATCGCAAAGCGAAGTAATAAGCGCGCTAGCAGAAGCTGAAAGAATCTGGGAAGAGGGAGTGGGGAAAGATCTACTCACCTTTTCACCATCAGGCTTTCCTGTGAATTTTATATATGACGAACGTCAGGCAATCGCAGATAAGAATGCAGCGATAGAAGATGTAATCGATGCCACAGAAATGACTGCTGAACAGGTAAAATTCCAGTTCGAGGATCTCAAGTTTCGTTACGAAAACGTTAGTCGAGAGTACGATGCAATGGTGGAGACGTATAAGGCTTCACTCGATACATATAATTCTCAGATTGCGACATGGAATGCTCAAGGAGGTGCGTCTCCGGATGATTACAACAAGATGATGAGGGATAAAAAGTCTCTCGAGAGCTCTCAAAAGGTGCTTGAATCAAAAAGACTTGAGGTGAATAAGTTGGCCAATGAGGTAAATCAACTCGTCGGCAGATACAATTCGCTCGTGAATAATATTAATTCAAACATCGACGTAATAAACGAATCAGCAGATAGGGAATTTGAGCAGGGTGAATATGTTCAAGAGGGATTTGAGAAGGCGATAAACATTTATGAGTTTGAAAAGAGAAATGATCTTGTTCGAGTGCTCGTGCATGAGTTTGGACACGCTCTTGGCGTAGATCACAACGAAAATCCAGAGTCGATCATGTATCACCTCAATGAAGGAGAAGGACTTTCTCTTTCAGCTGAAGACATAAGAGACCTAAAGTTGGCTTGCGAGTTTGAATAAATCAGCAGGCGAGAGCGATACAGAGTACATTTGTCGCACCGCCTTCTTTGAGAGCCCTCTTTGCCTCTAAAAGCGTTGCTCCGGTAGTACAAATGTCATCGAGGACGATTACGTTTCGGCCTTTCACATGCGATCTCGCTTTAAAACAGCCTTCGAGATTCTTAAATCTTTCACGTCTACCTTTTCCAACCTGATCTTCGGTGGCGCGGATTTTCATGAGTACTTCCGAGGCGAGCTCAAATCGGTTTTCAGTGTCATGTGTTTTAAGAGCTTTTGCCAAAATAATGCACTGATTCCATCCACGCTCGCGAATGTTTTTCTGCGTCATGGGTATGGGTACAAGAAGTGTGCGCTCAAGATTTTCACTATATCCGTTCTCACCAAGTCTTAGTGAAAGCGCTTCATAGAGAGCTTTTCCCAATATGTTTGCAATCGTTTTATTTCCGTATGACTTAACATCAAGAATCGCCCTCTTTACCATAGGGTCTTTGTAGTGATAAATACAGATTAAATCCTTGAACGTCTTGTGAGGCAGAGATATGGTGGCCGTTTGATGAAAACCTTCATATTCAAGCTTTTCAATGGCTCTGATCTCAGGCTCCTTGGGTGCAATTACGTCTAATACGAGACTAACTAGAGTATGCCAAACCTCCTGAAAAACTTTATGTAATCGCATAAAAGCATCATAACGAAGCGCGTATAAATTAATCCTAAAAGGAATCTGATATACTAGAGCGGTATGGCCTCTTTTCTAGGAAACTTTTTTAAAAGCGGTGGACAGAGTGTGCTTGGCGTTGATATTGGGGCATCGTCCATAAAAGTCGTCCAACTTAAAAAGAAGGGCGGTAAAGCTGTGCTTGAGACATATGGAGAGCTCGCTTTAGGCCCTTATGCTGGCATTGAAATCGGCCGCGCGACAAACCTTCCGGCTGAAAAAATTTCCGAAGCTCTTAAGGACCTTATAAAAGAGGCGAATGTTACAACCAACCTGTCTGGTATTTCAATTGCTGCATCCTCAAGCCTTTTGTCGTTCATAAAGATGCCAGAGATGGATTCAAAACAGCTTGCGGCAATGATTCCTATAGAAGCGCGCAAATATATTCCAGTACCTATAACAGAAGTGGCGCTTGATTGGTGGATTATGCCTAAGGAAGAGAATTCATTTTCAGATTTTGATAAGGCTCCAGCTCCAGGCGAAGTTCCTAAAGAGAAGGGTGTTGACGTACTTCTTGTGGTAATTCACAACGATGTGTTATCTCGAATGAATCAAATCTCGCAGACTGTAGGCCTCAATTCATCATTCTTCGAGATCGAAATTTTCAGTTCGATGCGATCTGTTGTCGATCAGGGGCTTGAAGCAGTGATGATATTTGATATGGGTGCTGCTTCAACAAAACTTTATGTAATTGAACGCGGGATATTGCGAGCATCTCATACGGTTAACCGCGGTTCACAAGAGATCACTCTCTCAATCGCACGATCTCTTGGTATTTCGATTGGGGACGCAGAACACATGAAGCGTACTATCGGTCTTTCCGCCGAGCCAGAACATAAAAATGTTAAAGATATTGTTTCACTTAATCTCGATTATGTTTTTTCTGAAACTAATCGAGTGATTTCAAGTTTTGAGAAAAAGTATAATAAGAATGTTTCCAAAGTCATTCTCACGGGTGGCGGGTCTCTACTAAAGGGCTTTCTTGACCTCTCTCGCACTAAATTTGAAACAGAGGTAGTGCTTGGTGATCCGTTTTCAAAAACCGAGGCGCCGGCTTTCCTTGAACCGATACTACGCACAGCGGGACCAGAGTTTGCTGTGGCAATTGGAATAGCTTTAAGAAAGCTTCAAGAGTCTGAATAGTAAAAAATATCTTCTGTGATAGGGTAAGGGAAGAACGCTCAAACAAGAGCGTCTTTTCTTTTATAACTTATGAAAACAGGTGTTCTTTACAGGTTTTTTATTTGTGTGTTTCTCTGCGCTACACTTGTAGCTTGTGCAAAGTCTGAACGACAGTCCTTGGGTACCGTGGTTAGTGTCTATGATGGCGATACCATTACTGTCCTTACTACTCGCAAGGAACAGTTAAAGATAAGATTCTATGGAATCGATGCGCCGGAGTTGCGCCAGGCATACGGAGCTGTAGCTAAGAAGGCGCTTTCCAATCTTCTTTTTCAGAAAGAAGTAAGTGCCGAAATTATAGTTCCAAAAGATAAATACGGTAGAGTTGTCGCAAAGATCTTCGTAGGAGATACATGTATAAATGAAGAAATGGTTAGGCTTGGCTTTGCGTGGTCATATCAAGACACCACAAAATCAACTCCTGACTTTGAAATCTTGCAAAATGAAGCAAGGGCGAAAAAGAAGGGACTTTGGGCAGATGGAAAACCTGTTTCTCCGTGGCAGTACCGCCAATTGGAAGAAGAAAAACGGATTCTTAAACGGATTAAAGATAGAGAAAAGAAGGAAAAGGAGTTTCAGGTGATCGAAAAGTAGCTATATAGAGAGGCATCGGCCTCTCTTTTTATTTCAGGGCGCCTGCTTGTGGATAGCGAGTCTGTGCAAGCGGTAGTATAATAAATAGGCAAATATCGATTTTCCATATTTTCTACCGCGCACCTCACGAGCAGCGGAAAAATCGTTAATTGAAACATCTCAATAATGGATCCTCGATTTCAAACATCGTTCATACCAAAGAAACCAATCGTCTCGGTTCCGGGCGGAAGTCCAAAGACGATTAATCTTTTCGCGCTTCTCGCGACGGTACTCTTCATAGGTACGATTATTCTTGCCGGAGGAGTTTTCTTTTATAAAGGCTATCTTGAAAAAGGACTTGAGCAAGATATAAAAAATCTCGAAGAGGCAAGAAAAGAAGATGATCCGAATCTCATTCAAATGGTCATTCGTCTTGATTCGCGTATTGAAACGGCAGACAAACTTATCAATTCTCATGTAGCGGTTTCTCCGTTTTTTAACTATCTCTCTACTATTACCCTCAAGTCAGTAAGGTTTAGAGATTTCAGCTTCGCATATCTTGATAAAAACACTGTCACTGTCTCTCTTGCTGGAGAAGCTCAGGGGTATGAGGCTGTCGCATTGCAGTCCGATCTCCTTGTTAAGCAAAAAGAGCTTAGCAACGTCATTATTGGAGATTTGTCATTGAAAGATAATGGCCGAGTTGAGTTTAGTGTTACAGCTAATGTAGAACCGAAGCTTCTTTCTTATGCAGATCTGCATAAAGAAGATGAGAAGCCGAAGTCAACGACGCAGACTCAAAATAAAGCCGCGGGAACGGCAACAACAACACGATAATGGGAAATCTAACTTCAATAATTTTAGTGGTCGCATCTCTAGGTCTTTTCTTTGGATATATAGATCCGACGTATTCAAACATAAAGCAGGAAATATCCGAGAAAAAAGGTGAATATAGTCAGGCTCTCGAAAATTCTAAAGATGTGAAAGAGGAAAGGGTAAGGCTCATGGATGAGTATAAGGTCATTAAAAAAGATGACATCGACCGGCTAACCAAGATGTTGCCTGACAATATCGATAACGTTCGACTTCTTATTGATCTTGATGAAATAGCGAAAGGTCATTCAATGAGGATTAGAGATTTCAGAACTGATACCAACGAAAAATCTGAAACCATTGGCCAGGGTGTCTCTCCGTACGGCACACTTACTCTTACGTTCTCTACTACTGCTACATACAATACATTTTTGGCTTTTTTGAAAGACCTTGAGCGCAGCCTTCGAATCCTTGATGTGACGATGATATCCTTTGCTTCAAGTGATACTAATGAAGTGTATGATTACAGTATTACGCTTAAGACGTATTGGCTAAAATAAAACCGAGTATGAAAAATCTACTTATTGTCGCCATCATAATCGCAGTCATAGGAGGAGCTATGTACGTGTATCTCGAGCACGAACCTGTTTCTGATGATCTTTTAACCGGTACAACCATGGGGGGTATTAGTACTGGAGTTGCAGGTGATCAACTTTCTGTTTTGAAAACGCTTCAAAATCTTGTTATAGACACATCTCTCTTTGAAAAGAAAGTATGGAAATCTTTTTACGATTCTGGTCATGAAATAAAAGAACAGCCTGTAAGTAGGCCAAATCCATTCGCTCCGATAAATCCAAGTGAGACAACGTTTGCACCGACCGTCACTACCGCTACCACCACGACCCCGTAATATACGTAAATAATGAGCGTAATCGATATACTCCTACAAAAGAAGCTTCTAGAAAAAAAAGAGGCCGTTGCCGCTTCAGAGGAGGCGCGTCTTACAGGTGAATCTCTCGAATCCATTTTGCGTAAACGAGGGATTAAGGATGCTGATCTTCTATCTGCGAAGGGTGAGTACTTGGGAGTTCCTTTTGCTTCTATAAAAGATTTAAAGATTCCTTTCGAAGTTCTTAAATACATACCAGAGGAGTCGGCAACTCACTATCAATTTGTTCCAATTGCGATTAAGGATAACGTTCTTGAGGTGGGGGTTGTTGATCCTGATGATATCGAAGCTCGAGACGCTCTCAACTTTATCTCCTCCAAGATAAATATGCCGTTTAAAATCTTTCTCATTTCTGATGAGGATTTTAAATCCGCAATCGGTCTTTATAAAGGACTTTCAGGAGAAGTAACACAAGCACTTTCAGAACTTGAAACAGATATCGCTGATATAGATGGCACAAGTGAAGAGGTCACTCATGCAAAAAAGGGCGATACAACTATCATTGAAGACGCTCCTGTAACTAAAATTGTGGCTACTATTTTGCGCTACGCCGTAGAAGGAAACGGCTCAGATATTCATATCGAGCGCATGTCAGATAAAGTCCGTGTGCGATTCCGAGTCGATGGCGATCTTCATACATCTCTCGTTCTTCCTGTTAAGGTTCACGATGCTGTTGTTGCGCGAATCAAGATTCTTTCAAACATGAAGCTCGACGAAAAGCGAAAGCCACAAGACGGTCGTTTTTCTGCGCGTATCGAAGGACGAAAGATAGACTTCCGAGTTTCTACGTTTCCTGCATATTACGGAGAGAAGGTGGTGATGCGAATTCTCGACCAGGAAAAGGGTGTAAAGAAACTTGAAGACATCGGTTTTTCAAAGGCGAATCTCGATGCGATTCGTCGCGCTATGGCAAAACCGTATGGACTTATTCTCATTTCAGGTCCTACGGGATCCGGAAAGTCGACGACACTCTATTCGATGCTTAACGAAATCAATGATGAGTCAAAGAACGTTCTTTCTCTCGAAGACCCAGTTGAATACAACATGGAAGGAGTTTCACAGTCGCAAGTAAGGCCTGAGATCGGTTACACCTTCGCATCTGGACTTCGAACGACGTTGCGACAAGACCCGGACATTATCATGGTGGGAGAGATTCGAGATAAGGAAACTGCTCAGCTCGCTATTCAGGCGGCGCTTACTGGTCACTTGGTGCTTTCGACTATCCACACCAACACGGCTATTGGTGTGGTTCCGCGACTTATCGACATGGGAGTCGATCCATACCTTATTGCACCAACTCTTATTCTTGCCATGGCGCAGCGACTCGTTTCTCATATTTGCGAAGGAGGAGAGGAAATACCTTTTGATGGGGCAATAAAGATGATGGCCGAAAAGCAGTTCTCTGATTTAGCTCCAGAGCATAAGAAAAATATTCAATTCCCAAAATCTGTTTTCGAGGCTCGTCCTTCGGCTACGTGTCCAAACGGTGTGCGAGGTCGAATGGCGGTAGCAGAGGTAATTGAGAAGGATAAAGAGCTCGAGCGACTTATTCTTACAAATGCAGGGGAGACCGAGCTATTCAAATATTGTCGAGGTAAGGGGATGCTCACTATGCGTGAGGATGCAATGTTGAAGGCTTTTCAAGGGGATATACCATGGGGTGAGGTGAATAAGCTATAATTCGGGCGTGATATACTAATTCTAACAACGGAAAAATATGGAAAAGAAAAACATCAAAGTATTCATAGTCGATGACGATAAGTTCCTTCTCGGAATGTATTCTTTGAAGTTTGCAAATGCGGGCTATGATGTTGATACAACAATCGGATCTGTTCCCGCTCTCGAAAAACTCAAAAATGGTGCAAAACCAGATATCATTCTTCTCGATATCATCATGCCTTATATGGACGGGCTTGAACTTTTAAAGAAAATTCGTGAAGAGAAGCTCGCTCCTCAAGCTGTAATTGTAATGCTCACAAACCAAAGCCAGTCGTCTGACATAGAAAGGGCTAAAGAGCTTGGTGTTGATGGGTATATCGTAAAGGCAGCAACAATTCCTTCGGAAGTTCTGCATGACGTAGAAAAGATATACGCTGCGAAAAAGGGAGGTAAATAAGTTTACGCATAAGCACATATAAAGATGTCACTTGATTATAAAAAAGAGTTCGAAGACTTGGTTGATACCGTGATGAAAGAATCGGCCTCCGATTTGCATCTTTCGGAGGGACGTTATCCGACTATTCGTGTTGCGGGATTTCTTATACCGCTCATGAACAGAAAGATCCTTACTAAAGAGGATACGGAAGGTTTTCTTAACGTGGTTCTTACCAAAGAAGATAAAGACATCTTTTTGAAAAGCAAGGAGATGGACTTTTCATATAATCACAAAGACAAAGCACGTTTCCGAGGCAATGCGTATTTTCAGCGTGGTGCAATCTCGTTTGCCTTCCGACTTATTCCAAAAAAAATTCGCACATTTGCCGAGCTAGGTCTTCCGCCAATTCTTGAAACGTTCTGCGACAAGCAGCAGGGATTCTTTCTTGTGGTGGGACCTGTAGGTCACGGCAAGACGACGACGCTCGCGGCTATGATTGAGCATATCAATGAACGGCGTGCAGATCATATTGTTACTATCGAAGACCCGATTGAGTATCTCTATGAACAGAAAAAATCAATCATTGATCAGAGGGAGGTGAGGAGCGATACGGCGGATTTCTCTTCTGCACTGCGTAGTGTGTTTCGCCAAGACGTAGATGTCATTCTCATTGGTGAGATGAGGGGTCTTGATACTATTTCAACCGCAGTAACAGCTGCAGAGACGGGTCATTTTGTTCTCTCGACTTTGCATACCAACAACGCGGCTCAAACGGTAAACCGAATCATCGACTCGTTTCCACCAAGTCAGCAGGATCAAATCCGTATTCAGCTCGCAGGAACGTTAACGGGTATTTTCTCGCAGAGACTTATCCCAAGGATTTCTGGAGGTCTCGTACCAGCATATGAACTTTTAATTGCTAATGCTGCTGTGGCAAACCTTATTCGTGAAAAAAGAGTTCATGAGATCAATACAGTTATCGAGACGGGTATTGAAAATGGCATGATTGATATGAATAGGTCGCTTGCTGAACTTGTGCGAAATGGCGAAATTACTGCCGAGAATGCACGTCTCTACTCTCCAAATCCTAAAAATTTGGAAAGATTTTTGTAAAACAACATGCTTTTTAAATACAGTGCAATAGATCAAAATCAGGCGGTAAGCAAAGGATCCATCGAAGCGATTTCTATGGAAGTTGCGATTTCATCTTTGCAAAGGCGTGGTCTTGTTATTCAAGAAATAAAACCTGCTGAGGAAAAATCTTTTTTCGAGAGAGACTTTTCGATGTTTTCTCGAGTATCAAACAAAGAGGTTGTGGTGCTTTCGAGGCAGCTTGCAACTCTTTTCCAGGCTCAAGTCTCGGCGCTGCGTGTTTTCAGGCTTTTGGCGACCGAAGTCGAGAATCCAAATCTCGCTCGCTCTCTCACAGAAATTGCTGATGATCTTCAGGCGGGAAGCTTAATTGCAAAAGCTCTTTCACAGCACCCAAAAGTCTTTACGGAGTTTTATGTGAACATGGTTAAGTCTGGAGAAGAGTCAGGTAAACTCGATGAGGTGTTCGTCTTCTTGGCTGATTATCTCGACCGAACGTACGAAGTAAACTCAAAAGCAAAGAATGCCCTCATCTATCCGGCGTTCGTTGTGTTTACGTTCGTGGTGGTTATGGTGCTCATGCTCACAGTTGTTATCCCAAAAATTTCAACGATTCTCACTGATTCCGGACAAGAGATACCAATTTACACAAAAATCGTTATCGGATTTTCGAATATACTTACAAACTACGGCATTTTTGTTCTACCAGTACTTTTGATTGGAGGATTCTTTCTTTGGAAATTCCTTCAAACACCTGTGGGGAAATATTCCCTCGATGAAGCAAAACTCAGGATTCCTTTTGTTAAAAGCCTTTATCAAAAACTTTACCTCTCTCGAATTTCCGACAACATGAACACGATGCTTGTTTCGGGAATTTCTATGATACGAGCACTTGAGCTCACGGCAGGTGTTGTGGGTAATCAGGTGTATAAAAAAGTACTCGATGATGCCACTGAGGCGGTGAAGGGAGGAAGATCTGTATCAGAGTCGCTTTCTGACAAGAAAGTTATTCCAGGTATCATGATTCAAATGATTAAAGTGGGAGAGGAGTCGGGAGAATTAGGAAAGATCCTGAAGACTCTTTCTACGTTTTATAGCCGTGAAGTGGTGAATGCTGTTGATACGCTTGTCGACCTCATCGAACCGGTTATGATCGTTATGCTTGGTCTTGGTGTCGGCTTCCTCCTTGCATCAGTACTTATCCCGATTTACAACATTTCATCGAATATTTCTTAGGATATAGAAAGGCCCGCTTTCTGTTGCTCGCCTGGTCCTCGACCCATGTTTCATCAAAATGAAGCCTTGACGAAACATGGGTCTGCGGAGGCTCGCCTCAGAAAGCGGGCCTTTTCTTTTATTCTCCTAGGTGAGGGTTGTTGTCTCTGGACACCCCTCCCGCAGTCCATTTGGACGAGGGCGGGGTGCACAAAGGCAACATTCGAGCAGTATTTATCCCCACACACAAATTAGCCATGAAAAAATCGATTCTGTATAATATAGGGGCCGATTTTAATCACCTCGGTCGTTTCCCAGCCCGCCCAAGCGCTTGACTCAGAATGTATCGAGCATTTGAGCGGAGTGGGAATCGGTTAATTATTAGTTAGTTTATTTCACTATTAGAATTATGAAGAATTCAAAGGGTTTCACCCTCATCGAACTTCTCGTCGTTATTGCAATCATAGGTATTCTTTCATCGGTCGTACTCGCGTCTCTTAACACTGCGCGACTTCGAGGTGCTGACGGTTCAATCAAATCAAGCCTTTCAAACGCTCGATCTCAGGCGGAGCTTTATTATGATACGACGGGTGGAGGTACGTCATACGATGGTGTGTGTACTACAGGTGCAAACAATATTAGCGCTCAGGTAATAGGTGCTGTTAGGAATCTCTTGTCGACAGCAACTATTTCAAACGTAGGAACAGCTGATAGTGCATTGTTCGCATATAGTTCATCGGGTGCAAGCTCCGGTTCAAACTTTGCAGCTATCTGTCGAGATACTGCTGCAGGTTGGATGACAATTGTTTCTCTTAAGAATGGTGCTGCTAACGCAGGATGGTGTGTTGACTCTACAGGTTTCGCAGGTGAAGCTCTCGCTGCGGCTGTGAACGGTACGGCTCCAGATGTTACTTGCCAGTAACACTTATTAAAGTGGGCAAAAACCGCTCATTCACGAGCGGTTTTTGTTTTGGTATACTATATCCATTATTATCGGATAATTTAGTCATATGAAAATTAATCAAATTCGAGATAAGGGTAATCAAATTCGAGAAAAAGGTTTCACCCTCATCGAACTTCTCGTCGTTATTGCGATCATCGGTATCCTTTCATCAGTTGTGCTCGCGTCTCTTAACACTGCGCGACTTCGAGGTGCTGACGGTTCAATCAAATCAAGCCTTTCAAACGCTCGATCTCAGGCGGAGTTGTTCTATGACACGACGGGAGGCGGAACTACGTATGCTGGTGTCTGTGCGACAACAAGTGGTGGTATAGGTAACCAGGTTCTCGGGGCAGCTAGAAACATTCTTTCGTCGGCAGTATCTGTTCCTAATGATGCTTTGTTTGCATATAATGCCGCTGGTACCGGTAACTATGCTGTATGTAATGATACTGCCGCGGGATGGGCAGCTATTGTCTCTCTTAAGGGTTCAGCTACTGGATGGTGTGTTGATTCAACAGGTGCCGCTACGTCGACAACTGTACTTACTGCATCTTCAGTCGTCTGTGGATCGTAAGATCTATACCAAAACAAAAACCGCTCATTCACGAGCGGTTTTTGTTTTGCTACAATAGGGGTATTAATCACGAAGGCATTTAGGCATCTTATGAATATCAATCTTACTCGCAAAAACGGATTCACTCTCATTGAACTCCTTGTTGTTATCTCAATCATCGGTCTTCTCTCGTCTGTTGTTCTTTCATCTCTTGGCAACGCACGTTCTCGAGCATCAGATAACGCTGTTAAGGCAGCAATGAAACAGTTTGCATCTCAAGCGCAGAATTATCTTGTTGCAAATCAAGGATTCGGAACTGGTGGTGGAGGGGGAACAGACATCTCGGGAACAGCATGTAACACTGGTGTTTACGGAGATTCGAGAATGATAGATATTAAAAATAATATTGTCGCTAATGCTGCATCCGGAGCTACTATCACTTGTACTACAGGTGGAAGCGGTTCATTGTGGGCTATGTCAGTATCGGCTCTTAAAGGTGGTGGAGCGTGGTGCGTGGATAACTCTTCAGCATTTAGAGCCACAGCTCCAGCGGCAAACGGTCTCTGTCCATAATAATAAAATCAGCCTCTCTCGAGGCTGATTTTATTTGAGGTATACTATATTCATATGAAACGCTCATCTTTTATGTATGGATATTCAGCGGCAGAACTTCTCGTGGTACTTGCAATTATCGGTATAATAACTGCCGTAGGATTTGGTTCAATCACAGTGGCAAGGACAAAAGCTCGCGATAATAGACGCGTTGCAGATATGAAAGAAATCCAGCTTGGTCTCGCTCTCTATTATGATGTGTATAGAGCATATCCTTCGGATTTTGCAATTCTTGATGATATTGGACAGAAGTTTTTGCCAACTATTCCAGTTGATCCTAAAACCGGAGCGTCATATCAATATGCGGCAGTCAATTCAAATCGTAATTACTGTATTGGAGTGACACTTGAAGATGCGGCTGCCATTCCTAACGATTCAACGACTGTTGCTGCGTGCAATGTGCTTACTTCTAATTACAAAGCATTTCGATGATTTTTGAACCTTTAAATATATTTGTGGTATTTGTCTTGGGACTTCTTGTTGGAAGTTTTATGAATGTTGTTATCTTACGTTTTGGGACAGGACTCAGTATTTCTCGGGGGAGGTCTAAATGTTTCGCTTGCGGTAAGGGTCTTGCATGGTATGAACTTGTACCACTTCTTAGCTTCTTTTTTCAAATGGGCAGGTGCCGAGGTTGTCTTACCAAAATCTCTTGGCAGTATCCTCTTGTAGAGCTCGCTACAGCACTTTCTTTTGTACTAATATATTCAAGAACAGTGGGTGTTGCTACTGCATACGAATCTCTCGTTGCTTTTATCCTTCTTTGCGCGTTCTTTTGTCTTTATATAGCGATTTTTGTCTACGATCTTCGACATAAAATAATTCCAGATGCATTTTCATATGCGGCGGCACTGACTGCGCTCGGCCTTATCGCACTTGAATGGAATATGACAGGTGAGGTTGATTTGTATCGAGTCATCGCAGGACCTATTCTTTTCCTTTTCTTTTATTTTTTCTGGTTTGTGTCGAAAGGTACATGGATGGGTTTTGGCGATGCAAAACTTGCACTATCAATCGGATGGTTTTTGGGTCTCTGGAAGGGAATCGCC
>JACCDR011333231.1_pt1 | contig 18935 bp, 20 predicted proteins | sample 7446431 | NCBI WGS metagenome assembly JACCDR01 (sample SAMN15323443, study PRJNA562643) | freshwater metagenome | isolation source: river surface water | place: USA:Blue River Watershed | collected 2017-08-17
CCGGCTCTGCATGCGCGAGCCAGAATAGACAACTCTTGTAACGTCAGGATTTTTTTGTCAGCTACAGCTATTGATCTGATCTCGATGTCGATGTCAGAGATTTCGGAGATTTCGGAAGAGTCGCTATTGTTATTGTTGATCAAATAAGCTATTAATCCTACTAACATCAGTAGTAGTATTAATAGTAGTAGTAGTGATGGTGTGAGATTTTTTTTACTTTTTTTTGAGGGTTTGGGGGTGGGGGGGGTTGGGGTGTTTGATAGTCCCATTGTTTATTTAAATTTAATTGTTAAAGAAAAAATAAGACCAGCGATGGCCTCGTGTATTCATATACCAATATAACATATACTTATATATATGTCAATATGTCTGAGTATATGATACTTTAAACTAAATCCAGCGTCTCATCAATCCGGATTTGAGAGACGAAGTCTGGCACGTGGGAGACCAGTATCATCGCGCCTTTGTATTCAGACAAAGCCTTGGCGATGACCGGCAAGTGACGGAAATTTATATGGTTCGTCGGCTCGTCGAGTATGAGGAGCCCTGGGGATTCGAGGACTAGGCTCGCAAAGGCGACGAGACCCTTCTGCCCTTCAGAGAGGCTGCCTATCTTTGTGTGCACTATATCCCCCGTCAGCAGGAATCCTGCCGCCACAGTGCGCACACGTTCTTCATTGATCCGCCCGGTCACCCGATGCATCACCTGCGACAAGCATTCTAAAATAGTCTGATTGAAATCAAGAGTAGAGAAATCCTGCCGATAATACCCGATGCGTACCCCTTTCAATATCTCTCCACCCTTGGCTTTGCCTGTCGCCAAGGATTCGAGGAGGGTGCTCTTGCCGGCGCCGTTGGGACCTGCGAGCAAGAGGTGCATGTTCTTGCGTAATTTCAAATCTATTTTCTTTTGTACGAGTTTGTGGTTTTTGAAAAAAGACACAGAGTTCATGTGCAATATATTACCGATCAGATCCTCTTGGGCTGGGATGGTGAAGGATTTGATGGTCTTGTCTTCTTTGCGGACATCTACCTTCTCCTCTTCGAGTTCTTCGGCGAGTTCACGCATGCGACGCGCCACGAGGCGCAGATTTCCACCCTTCATGGCGAATTTGTTTGCCTGATCTTTCTTTGCTTGGATATCTTTGGACAAGAGAGCGTTTTTCCTATTCTCGCGTTCCATACGGTCTTCTATCTGCTCGCGGACGTTGTTGTAATTCCCGACATACTGCTCTATCTTCCTGGTATAGACATCGAGGTATAGCACCGCATCTGTAAAAGAATTCAAGAAGTGCGCATCGTGAGATATCACCAATACTGTCTTTTTGTAATTTATCAGGAAGTCTGTGAGGTGCGCGATGCCGGCTTTGTCCAAGTTGTTCGTCGGCTCATCGAGGAGCAATATATCTGGCTCTTGGATGAGGGCCGATGCGAGCAAGAGACGCGCCTGCTGCCCACCAGAGAAAGAACCCACCACGCGGTCGTGTATTTTCTCATGACCTTTGAGGTTCACCACCTCGAGGACTTCATCTATACGTGGGTCTATATCGTACACTTTTTTATCAAAACACTTCTCAAAGAATTCACGGACAGTAAGCCCGAGTTCGTCTCGTGGTATGACCTGCCGAGAAAGCGCGATGCTGGTACGAGGTGCGAGCAAGACCCGACCTGATTCTGGTTCCAAATTACCCTTGATGAGTCCGAGGAGGGTGCTCTTGCCGGCGCCATTCTGCCCCATGATGGTGACTTTCATCCCCCTACGCACAGAGAAATCCACCTCATCTAAGATGGGTTTGTTGTGTCCGTGCTCAAAAGAGACTTTCTCAAATCTGATTACCACTTCGCCGTGCGACATAAATCCCATACTACTTCAAAATCCCCTAAAAAGCGAACCTTAATAGAATTTCAGATATAAGTATTTAAACTAGTTATATATAAATTTGGGTGTATCAGAAAACAATGAACAATCCTTGAAATCTTCAGCGATTTCTTTCGGTAATAATTCTTTTGAATTTTCTGGTTTTATCCATTCGAGTCCAGCAAGTTCAAATGCATGAGTGCGTTCGTATTTTTCATAATCCCGATAATCTGCACTATTTAAAATCTCGAAAAGGAATTCGACGGTTTGAGTATCCCCTCTCACAAAACTATTCACATAAAGAAGTCTACCGATATCAGGCTTGATACCTAATTCTTCTATCAATTCCCTTTTCATGCAAGAAATAGGATCTTCACCGAAGTCTAACTTGCCTCCAGGCAAAGCCAGATAATCCGCTCCATGATGCGACACCACGAGCATCTCACCCTGATCTATAATCACTCCTCTGCATCTGACGACAAATTCTTTTGGTGACATAAATTACATCTTGGTTATTTCTTTTAAATCCTTATCCGGTAAATACAATATGATAAGCCCAAGGACAAAACCCACCACCGCAGTCCAAAAATGACTACCTCCAAAAAGCCATAGGTCAACTTTGTCCAATATGTACCACACTCCCCGCCACACGAGCACGATACCCAAGACAGTCAGTAAGTTGTAAGTCAATTCTTTTCTCTTAGTCATGTGCAATAAATTTACGTAATAAGTCCACACACTCTGGTAATTTTGTAAATCCAGCTGATCCATTTAAATGGGCTCCGTTTTGTATGACTATCAATTCACCACCTGTCTCTCTCGCGATTCTCTCAGCATCAGAGAGCGGCACTAGGGGGTCATTGTCTCCGTGAATCACTCCTATCTTTGGTGCATGCTTACGTATCAATTCAAAATCAAAATCATCACTCAAAAAAGAAGCAATCTTTTCGTTTTTGTTTTTATGACATGGAGCAGAGACAGAAATCAGTCCTTTGATATTTGAATATTCAAATCTTTCGACAAATCGCAATATCGCAGTACCCCCGAGACTGTGCCCTACGAGATATATATCATCCTGCGGGTTTCTTTTGACCACCCTTTCTATCTCTTCCAGCCATTCAGACAAAATAGGTTTATCAGGTGATGGCATAGACAAGGCACAAGCGTAGACATCTTCCTTGCTCATCTCAGCCATCAAATCACTCCTCCATCCACCATTTGGTACGCCTTCAAAACCATGTATTAGAAAAACTTTAATGTTACTTTTATCCATAATATCCATTATACCACACTTATCTCAAAGCCTCGTCGATATTCTCTGCGCTATAGGTAAAATGCAGTTCTGCCAATTTAGTCGGCACGACGCGCTGGCTACTGAGCACCGCATCAGCAAATTCTCCCAATATAATTCTTAAAGCAAAAGCAGGCACTGGGATAAAAGCAGGCTTTTTTAGCATGCGGCCCAAAGCCTTTGCCAGTTCATGATTTTGCACTGGCACCGGGGCTACTGCATTGATCGGTCCTACATATCTCTGGTCCAAGATAGATGCTTCATAGATACGTACTAGATCGGTCATACTGATAAAAGAAAACCACTGTTTACCATTACCCATAGGACCACCTAGGCACATCTTGAATATAGGGATGAGTTTGGCGAGCATGCCTCCACCATGCGATAGTACGATACCAGTACGGATAGTGACCACCCGCGCACCAAATGTTTTAAATAGATCCGCTACCCCTTCCCAATCTCGGCAGACACCTGCGAGGAAATCAGTACCAGATTCTTTGTCTTCGTCCAATAATTCGTCTCCCCGAGATCCATAAAATCCGATAGCCGAAGCAGAGATAAGTGCCGATGGCTTGGTAGGTTTTTCTTTAAAAAATTCAAAAAGTTTTTTGGCAGTTTCTATGCGTGTATCATAGATGAGTTTCTTGTATGCTTTGGTCCATCGGTTGAAAATACTTGCCCCCATCAAGTGCACTATCGCATGAGCATCCGAGATGCTTTCAGGCACGGATTCTTTCAATAAATCAACCTTGATAAAAATAATGAGAGGTGAAGTGATGCGCGGAGGTAAAATATCGAGGATGGTCACCCGAAAACCTTGTGCGATAGCACGCTTGGCGAGTTCTGTGCCGACAAAACCTGAACCCCCGGTGATAACTATGTGTTTTCTATCCATGATTTTTTTCTAGTTTTTTAAATATTAAATATGAATAAATTATTGAAATGACAGCCGAGAGCACTGTGCTGATGATCGTAGTAAAGAAAGCAGGCTTCCCACCAAACAATGCGGACACGAGGATCAAGATACCACTCCATTTAAAAAGTGAACCTCCGAGTCTGTGCGTCTTGTCCCAGACAATATCCGAAGCGAGTGTCCAAGGGGTCTTGATGCCCATGAAATAATTTCTCTTGGCTTTGGTCATGATAAAGCCGATCAAATAGAAAAATGCTCCCATCGCTGGTGCCATCGCATAAGAAAAATCAAATCGTATGCCTACATTCCAAGCGATAATCAGGCTGTAGATATAAAAGAAAAAAGTGAAAAGACCAACCCAAAAAAGATTGAATTCTGCACGGAATGCTTGTATGTTTTTAGCCATAGGGTCTATCTTTGGGATGACTAGATAAAATAAATACATCAAAAGCATCAAGAATGGCACTAAGAAAATACCCCAGAACTTGGACATATACCCATCCGCCACGCCGTCGATATTCCAATGTGAAGCGACGGATTCTGGTAAAGTCGGATACAAATACGCACTCAAAACAAAAGAAAATAAGATAAACAAGATTGATACTACATGGGTAAGCCTGTTTTGCATACCATAATTATACCACGATTCTAACCCTCTTTGCTCAAAATATTGATGAGTGCTATCTCGAGAGGTAATTCGCTGATAAATGCATTGCCGATATTTTCATACGCTTCAAGCAGAATAGATAGAGTAGTCGAACGTAAAATACCTTTTTTGTCTTTTGACAAGAGGGATTTGAGTTTATCTAGATCCGCATCACTCAGGTCTCCTCGCATAGTATCTTCGAGTTTTGGCGCATACCGCAAGAACATAGCCATACGGAATTTGATAATAATCAGTTTCAAATAAAGTGACATATCCAAATTCTGTTCGCTCGCCTGCCTGACAGTCGCCAGACCAGAAGCAAGATCCTCTTCGACGATAGCCTCGAGGAATCCATCGACTAGAGTACTTTTGGGTGAACCGGTTATCTGTTCGACATCTTCGCGCGTGACCTTTTTATTGCCTTTGGTAGTACTGAAAAAATTTATTACTTTTTCTACATAGCCGAGACCATCACGAAAAGATCCATCTGCTAGTATCGCCAAGAGTTCGGATACTCCTTGCTCGAGTTTGAAACCTTCTGCCTCGGCGACACGTTCAAAAAGTTTTTTGAGGGCTATGTCAGATGCCTTTTTAAATGAAAAAACTTGGCAGCGTGAAGTGATGGTGTCTGGTACTTTGTGCACCTCGGTGGTAGCCAAGATAAATATGACGTGCTTAGGCGGTTCTTCGAGAGTCTTCAATAGTGCACCCCAAGCATCTTTAGAGAGCATATGCACCTCATCGATGATGTAGACCTTGTACTTTGAATCAAAAGGTAGTACGCGCACACCATCTCTCAATTCTCGGATATCATCTATGCCTCGATTTGAAGCAGCATCTATCTCATATAGATCATTCACCGAGGTGCCAAGAGATTGAGCAAAAATACGCGCGACGGTGGTCTTGCCTGTGCCACGAGTCCCCACAAATAGATAAGCATGCGAGGGTTTGCTTTCTTTGACTGATTTTTTGAGTACATCTACTATATGGTCCTGCCCGACGACTTCTTCAAAATCCTTTGGCCGATATTTACGATACAGTGCTAAATGTGACATGGATATATTGTACCCTGAAAATATATTTTTAAAAACTACCGGTCCTTTGCCAGAAAATCATTTACTATGTTCTCTACTTCGGTTGCATTTTCTGCATCCATCAATTTCATACGTAATTCTTTGGCACCATCCCAACCATTCACATACGCCTTGTAGTGCTTTTTCATAATGGCAAAACTTTTCACACCACCCAATTTCTCTTCGAAAAGTTTTGTATGCTCTACCATCACCCGCAGTTTCTCATCAAGAGAAGGAGCATGTTGAGAAAAGCCTTTCGCAGGCTGACGAGCCGAGAAGTTCGCTGGCGCAACAGCGCCAGATAGATTGCTTTTTGAGACATGTCTCTTCTCTGAGAACAACCAAGGATTACCGAAAATAGCTCGGCCGAGCATGACCCCATCACACCCTGTCTCTAAGCACTTCTGACTTCCATCTTCTACACTGAGCACGTCTCCATTACCAATCAAGATAATATTTGGATTCACTTCATTCTTGAGCGCCACTATCTCTGCCATATATTCCCAATGCGCTGGCACGAGCGACATCTCTTTGCGAGTACGCAGATGCACAGTCAACGCTGCAATATCTTCACCCAAGATAGCCCGCAGCCATGTATCTATCTCTGGTTTGTTGTAACCTATGCGTGTCTTCACTGACACAGGCATATCTCCTGCTCCTTCTTTGGCCGCCCGGATGACCGCACGAGCCTTTTCTATATTCTTGATCATCGAAGCACCTGCTCCTTGTTTTTCTATAGTTCTATCTGGGCAACCCATATTTATATCCACACCATCAAAACCAAGTTCTCGGCATAGCGAAGCAGCACTCTTTATATTTTCTGGATTCGAACCAAATATCTGCGCTACTATCGGATGCTCTTCTTTACCATATACTAGGTCTATGAGTAATTTCTCTCGAGCCATTGGATGAGCGAGTCCATCTGCTGCGACGAATTCCGTCCAGAGTACATCTGGCTTGCCGTATTTTGTGATAACCTCTCGAAAAGCCGAATCGGTCACATCGGCCATCGGCGCAAGACAGAAAAAGGGTTTATCGAGTTGTGTCCAAAAATTTTTCACCTACCCTTTATAGCACACCTTTATTGAAATTTATAATAAACCTTATTACCAAAACGTAAATCAATATAGACGAGATTTGGTCTATTTTTTTCTAATTCACCTTTGAGCGGCTCAGATTCTAGAGCTGTTTTCAGATTTTCTAGCATACGCTGCAAGTCGTGAGTAGGATTAAAGATAACTCTCGCCACCCGATCACCATACTCAGTCAAGGATATCTCTATCTCTTGCTCGCTTTTAATATCCACGGAGGTCGCCACCAAACCAAGCGCGCTGATAGTCTCGGCAAAGATAGCAATATCATGAAAAACACCACTGAAGACATTTTGTCCGATGATAGGGTACGCTGTATCTAGTCCTCCAGTGAATTTGAGATACACTGGACCTGAGAAATATGGTGCTTCATCAAATACATATCCATACTCATCAGTAAAAAAACATTTTGAACCTGTGTCACACCATACATACGAAGCCCCTCTCTCCCTGAGTGAAAGGTATAGATTTTGATCTGCGTCGACAGACATGTCGACATGCTCGATGCGTTTGAACTTATCGAGTATCTCTCTTTTGAGTTCTCTGGTCGGATAGATCATCACATTACTCTTTGGGTAAAGCCATAAATAATACCCCCCGAGAACATCCTGAGTGAAAGACTCGAGTTCTTGGGCATCTACTATCTTGTTGCCAGAGATCATTATTCTTTGAATAGAAAATTGATGCATGCGAGAGAGCAACCCCATCCCGACAAACAAACACAGAAAAATCGCGATGATGATGATCGCTCGTTTTCTCAATGCTCTCTTGCGTTTCTGTCGCAACTCGCGTAAACGCGGTGTATCTAAAACACTTTTGCTTCGCATGCAAAATTAATTCTTTCGAATCACTTCCTTGCCACCCATATAAGGACGCAGCACTTCAGGAATAACCACACTACCGTCTGCTTGTTGGTAATTTTCTATAAGTGAGACGAGAATACGAGGAGTAGGTATAGCGGTAGAGTTCAGCGAGTGAGCGTATTTGGTCTTACCGTCAGCATCTTTATAACGTATACCGAATCGACGGCATTGAAAATCATGGAAATAAGAAGCTGAAGATATTTCTCGGTATTTACCTTCTTTTGGTACCCATAATTCTATATCGTATTTCTTGACCTGACCGAGACCCAAATCTCCACCACAGTTTACCACAGTATGATAAGGGATCTTGAGAGATTCGATGAATTCTTCGGTGTTGCGATTGATCTCCTCATGGAATTTTACACTCTCAGTATGACTCGCTTCACAGAGTACGACTTGTTCTACTTTGTAAAATTCATGTACACGGATGAGTCCTTTGACGTCTTTGCTATGACTCCCTGCTTCACGACGAAAACAAGGTGAGAATCCTAGGTACTTTTTTGGTAACTGAGTAGCATCCAGTATTTCTCCAGAATGGAGAGCGGTCACAGGTATCTCCGCTGTGCCAGCCAAAGCGTCGTCATCTTGAGTGACATAATAATCTTCTGCATCACCTGGTAGATGCCCTGTGCCGTAGAGATTTTGTTTCTTCACGATGACTGGCGGTATGACTGGAGTAAAACCTCTTCCACCAAAGAAATCCATAGCGTAATTCCAGATAGCAAAAGAAAGTCGTGCGCCGTCGCCGGTCAGATAGTAACCACGAAAACCATGCACCTTGGTGCCTCTTTCAAAATCTGCCATACCCAAAGCCTCCATTATCTCTATATGACTCTTTGGTTCAAAATTAAAAATAGTTTTCTCACCCCAGACTTTCGCTTCTTGATTCTCCGCATCGCTATCACCATCTGGCACAGACATATCTGGCACATTTGGCACCTGAAGCATGAGCTTTTGCCATTCTTCTAAAATAACTTTGAGTTTTTCTTCTTTCTTTTTTATCTCTTCTTTGACTATGCGCATCTCTTCGATGAGTTGGATCTTGAGAGCATCGTCTTGATTGCGTCCTATGTCGTTTGAGACGCGATTGATCTCAGCGCGCATATCTTCGACTTCTTTGAGGAGTGAAAGACGTTCATCGTCGAGCGAGACCAGACGGTCTATATCGATATCTACATGCTTTTTCTTAGCGCCAGCCTTTACTATATCTTTGTTGTCACGAATGAATTTTATGTCTAACATAGAATCCAGTATATAATATTATTAAATGGAAATAAAGAAACTAGCCAAAGAATATTGGCCAAAAGGATTAAACGAAATACCCCAAAAACCCAAAGAATTATACATCTTGGGTGACTTTCCAGAAGAAGATTTGATATACCTCGCGGTAGTCGGGTCACGCAAATTCACCACTTATGGCAAGGACGTGTGCGAGAAATTCATAATGGGTCTTGCTGGCTACCCTGTGGCGATAGTCTCTGGTTTTGCTATGGGTATAGATACTATCGCGCACGAGACAGCGATGAAAGCCAAACTCCGCACGATAGTCTTCCCTGGTTCTGGGCTCGATAAAAAATCCATCTTTCCCCAGAGCAATGTGAGGCTCGTAGATAAAATATTGGACGCGGGCGGGTGCTTTATCTCTGAATTCCCTTCTGACATGAAAGCCGCTCACTGGACCTTCCCGATGCGCAACCGCCTGATGGCTGGGATGTGTAGAGCCGTGCTAGTCATCGAAGCAGAAGAAAAATCTGGCACTCTCATCACAGCACGGCTCGCCACGGAATACAACCGTGATGTGCTCGCCGTGCCTGGATCTATATATTCACCAAATTCCAAAGGCACCAATAGACTCATCCGCCAAGGGGCCACCCCGATAACCTGTGTGGATGACATGCTCGATGCGCTTGATTTGAAAAAAGATACTGAAAAAGATACCCAGCAAAAACTCTTTGCTGATTTGTCGCCTGAAGAATTGAAAGTCATCGACACACTCCGCGAACCCATGCCTCGAGATGAACTGATCCGAATATTGGGCACAGGCACAGGAGAAGCAAATGCCCTACTCACGGTGATGGAAATAAAAAAACTCATCAAAGAAGAGCTCGGTGAAATACGATTAAGTAATTAAATAAATAGGAAATAAAAAAGCCTTCTTGGAGAGATCATTCACTCTCCAAGAAGGCTAGTTGTATTATTAATCTACTTTCTTGCCACTTGCTTGTATGCTTGTGGTTTTTTTCTTATACAAAGCCTCGTAAACGAGGCGATTATTTTTATCCAAGGAATGCACTGTCCACACTTCACGCAACTCTCCTGCCTCATCCCGCAAAAATACTGCAGGAAGCCATTTACCAGAAGTTGTTTGTACCCGTCCTTCTATATATACTCGAAATTCTTTATTCTGGTTTTTTGCTGAGAACGGAACGGGCCGCACACCTTCCTGAAATCCAATATAAAAAATATCATCCCCAATGGAATCTCGTAAAACATATTCCAACACGCCTGAAGTATTATTCGCAACATAAAACGTAGAGTCAGACACTTCATTATATATAACTCCTTTTTCCAAATACCTACCTGAAAAATGAATTCTTTTTAGTACCAGTGTTTGATCTGCTAAAAAATAATATTGCAGTTTTTTGGTTGCTTCTTTGCTTATTCTGTCTTTCTTGAAATTTTCTTGTCCAGCGACATGTCGCGCAGGCGTAGCACAAGAAAAAAAGAAAAGTGCAGCAACAAAAAATGGGAAAATACGAATAAACATAATGAATAGGTTGTTTTTGTGAACGAAAAACGCTTGCAAAAGCAAGCGTTGTGAAATCTGTATATAGAATAACACTAAAAGACAAGAATGTCAAATTCTAATCTTTTTCATACTCATCTTCGTATTCATCATCATCCCATTTTTTGTTTGTAGGTAGAGTAGTATTTGAGACCGGAGTGGTGGTGCTTGCAGTCACGCTCTCCCCCACCTTGCCTATATAGAAATCCTTGAGCAGATTCCAAGCGAAGTTTGAGTGAATTGCTGTGAATACAGCAGTCGCTTCCTTGCCACACATCTCGAGTATTTTCTTTGCCCCTCCTGGATGCTGGTCTATAAACCCAGCGACGCTATAGACCGAGCCTTTGACTATCAGGTAACAATCCTCTCGAGTATTATGCTTGGCAATTTCTTCGAGGGTGAGCACCGCAGCAGGCACTCCAGACACAGGGTCTACTGCACTTACCGCAGATTCAGCACCTGCCTCTGTGTTGTTTGATATATATGAAGTATCATTTTTCGGCCAAGCACCCAAAACCAAAATAGTCCCTACAAATATGACAAACGATGCTAATGTGATGTATTTTAATTTCATATTTTATTGAAATCCAAATTCTTCTGAATGGATATAATTCTCCTTGATGCCTAGGTTTTTAAATTGCTTGCGCAAGGCACGTATCATCGGTACTGGTGAGCAGATAAATATACTACTGTCAGATAGTGTGCCAGATTTTTGATTGATCAGATTAGCATTGATGAATCCATCGGTCTCTGAATAATGCGGGATGATTTTTACAGAGTTATTTGGCAAGGTTTGTAGTTCGGATAGGTACACGGCTTCTTTTGGGTTCTTCACACAATAATACAGGTCTACACTGTAGCCTTCTTCGGGTTTTAAGGATTTGGCCATAGACAGGAAAGGTGTGATGCCGATACCACCCGCGACCCATATCTGTTTTTTGAACTTTGCTTCACTTACTGAGAATTTCCCAAAAGGACCTTCGACAAAAGCTTCAGTACCAACTGGTAATTTTTTGATATTCTCTGTGAAGTCCCCCAGGTTTTTGATAGTGAAAGAAATAGTGTCTTTGTCCGAAGCACCAGAGAGAGAAAAAGGATGACTCTCGTAGCCGATATTTTTATCTCTGAAACTCACAAAAGCAAACTGCCCAGGGACGAAATGCATCTTTTCTTTTTTGGCAGATAAAGTCACCTCAGTGATGCCTTCGCCTAATTCTCGGACCGACTGCACTAGATACGTAAACTTGCGAGTAGTGTATTTGCCGAAAATAGTGCGATAGATAAATGCATACATAGCGATAGCGGATACGCCGAGTACAAAAAGCCGAAGTGGCAAGAAACTCGATGTATCACTAGGTATCAGAAATACATGCAGACCTCCAAAGAAAAAAGCCAACCCCATGAATTTGTGAGTGTATTTCCATATATGATATCGAGGGCGCATATATAGAGTGAGTGCGATGAGTAGAATCAAAAGATACAAAGCGAACTGTCCAAAATTCACTGGCCAAGTATACGGACTCGGCGCCAAAAAAGAAAGCACTCTGCCAAAACTCATATCCGTATAAGTGAAGGCCAAGAAAAGAGGATGAAAAAGCATGAACATAAATCCGATTTGCCCTACCTGACTGTGCTTCTCGTACACCTGATTGAGCCCGTAGAAAAATTTCTCAAAGACAGGCAATCGAGCAGAAAGTATCATCGACTCAGCAAAGAGTATCATACCGACTATGCCGGTAGCCTTACCCAAAAGCGAAAGCACATCATATACACTACTAACATCTAGGCTGACCGAAGGTGCCAAAAGCCACAGCACCAATGCGATGACAGGCAACCCAAACAAAAAATACACTCCGGAATTCTTCTTCATATTTGGTTCGACTAAACAGCTGGGCTATTTTGATTCTCTAAATCTTCTAGTTGTTTTTCTAATTTTTTTATTTCGTCTCTGTCTTCTTTTATTTGTTCTGGTTTTTCTCCCATCTTGATATCTATATCTAAATTTTTCTGTGCTGCTTCTAGTGCTTGTTTAGTAAATTCAATTTTACCTTGGAGATCCAATTTATTATAAGTATCAAGTTCAAAAGCTTTTGATGGATGCATGCCTGGATATTTACTCATATCTATGTTCCATTTTGGATTCAGATTGTTATCATTTATAAACTTACTTGCATCATTTTGTTGATTTGTCTGAGCACTGCCTTCAACAGCAGCCATCATAGCAGCACCGATAGCAGCTCCTTTGGCTAAGTTTTCATGCTTCTTAAATATTTTTTTAAATGGATTTTCCATATATTTATTTTTTTAATATTAAATACTATCGTAGTATATTATAACACATATATTTGCTAAAAAAATCAAATTCATGTAATACTTGGGAAATGAAACTATTGATAGTCGAGTCGCCTTCAAAGGCAAAGACAATAGAAAAATACCTAGAAGGTGCGTATACAGTGCGCGCTTCGGTGGGTCATATCAGAGATTTACCCAAGTCCAATAAACAGGCCATAGATATAGAAGGTGGCTTTATCCCCCACTACGAGATCAGTAAAGGCAAGGAAAAGGTAGTGAGTGATTTAAAACATCTGGCGGAGAAAGCTGATGAGGTGTTACTAGCAACTGACCCAGACCGCGAGGGTGAGGCTATCGCTTGGCATTTAGACGTATTACTCAAAGCAGATAAAAAAATAAAATCAAAAATAAAGAGAGTCACCTTTCATGAGATCACAAAAGAAGCCATAGAAGAGGCATTAAAAGAACCTAGAGATATAGACACGAATCTGAGGAAGGCTCAGGAGGCTCGTCGAGTATTAGACCGCCTCGTCGGTTATGACCTCTCTGGCATTATCTGGAAGAAGGTTCGTTATGGGCTCTCGGCTGGTCGCGTCCAGTCTCCAGCACGCCGCATCATCATGGAGCGAGAGCGTGAGATACGTGCTTTTGTACCAGAGAAGTATTGGAAGATATATGGCGATTTCACAACCGTCAAAAAAGAAAACTTGCGCCTCGAATGCAGCGAAGAACCTCGCGACGAAAAACTTGTCGAGCAGATTATGACCTTGGGTCAAAAAAGTGACTGGGTGGTGACCGATGTGAAAGAAAGCGAACAAAAACGCTCACCTCGTGCACCTTTCACTACTTCGACCTTGCAACAGACAGCGAGTTCACGTCTCGGCTATTCACCTTCTCGCACCATGCAGATAGCTCAGAAATTATACGAAGCAGGTCATATCACCTACATGCGTACAGACAGCACGAATTTATCAGCTGTAGCTCAAAATCAAATCGTACAATACGTCGAGAAAAATCTTGGAAGCGAATACGCAGAAAAACGTATTTACAAAACAAAATCTAAAAATGCTCAAGAAGCTCACGAAGCTATCAGACCGACACATATAAATGTATTGTACGCAGGCACCGAAGAACAACAAAAACTATATCGTCTCATCTGGGAACGCACAGTCTCTAGTCAGATGTCTGATGCAAAATTACTGAAGACTAAGATAACCGCAGTTATAGCGGAAGACGATTCTCTGCCTCCTTTCTCAGCCAATGGCTCTCGCCTTCTTTTCCCTGGTTGGCTCAAGATAGATCAAGATGCGCGTGGTGAAGATGTCGAATTACCAATCTGTCAAAAAGGTGAAAATTTGAATTTGATCAAACTCTACAATGAAGAAAAATTCACCGAACCACCCGGCCGATACACCGAAGCAGGCCTCGTCAAAGAACTCGAATCTCGTGGTATTGGTCGCCCTTCTACTTATGCATCTATCATGCGTACCCTAGAAGAAAGGGATTATGTAAAAAAAGAAGGTAAGACTCTTTTCCCTACCGACACTGGTGAAGTCGTGTCTGATTTCTTGGAAAAGAATTTTGCAGAATATATCTCAGATACATTCACCGCCCTCATGGAAGACGAACTCGATGAAATATCTAGAGGTGAGAGAGAGTATGAAAAAACATTGAGAGAATTCTACACTCCTTTCATAAAAGAAGTAAAAGAAAAAGATAAATTAGAGAAAGCCACCGATCTAGGTGCTGCACCAGAAGCCATCAAATGCCCAAAATGTGGAAGTAGTATGATCATCAAATTAGCCCGTAGTGGTAAATTTTATTCATGCTCCAAATACCCTGATTGTACCGGCGCGCTCAGGCTCGATGGCACAGAACTCGAAGGGCCAAAAGAAATCGGCGAGATGTGCCCAGTCTGTGGAGACAAGAAAGGTAAATCTGGAGGAGGTAAACTCGTCATCCGTGAACGCCGAGATGGTTCAGGCACCTTCATATCTTGTTCTCGCTATCCAAAATGCAAATACATCAAAGAAGACGAAGAGGATAAAAAAAGAAAAATGACTGGGGTTACCTGCCCTGTCTGCCAAAAAGGTGAAATGATGGAACGTCGTGGACGCTTTGGCCTCTTCTATTCATGTTCAAATTACCCAGACTGCAAAAATGCTATCAAAGCCAAGCCGACTGGCAATATATGCCCAATGTGTCAAAGCCTAATGATGGAAGGCACCAAGACCATACCAGAGAGATGTTCAAATAAATCCTGCCTAAATCACAACCCTCACAAACTTAAAAAATAAATTCATGTTATGATATTCCCATGGAAGAAGTCACATCTATATTAGAAATCATGGGTAAAGATATATCGAGCGAAGAACGCGATTTAGTCATTCGCGCCTACGATTATGGTAAAAAAGCTCATGAAGGTCAGAAACGCATGAGCGGTGAGCCGTATTTCACTCACTGTATAGCCACTGCAAAAATACTCGCACGCCAAGGTATGGACGCCAAGACCATCGCCGCCGGCCTCATGCACGATGTGTTGGAAGACACCGAAGTCTCCGAAGAAGACATGCGGAAAAATTTTGGTGACGATATTGTATTTCTAGTCAATGGTGTGACCAAACTCGGCACACTCAAATACCGAGGTCATGATAGGCATGTAGAAAGCCTCCGTAAATTTTTCATGGCAATGGCAAATGACCTACGCGTCGTGATTATCAAATTCGCTGATCGATTACACAATCTCTCCACCCTCGAACACGTCCGCGAAGACAAACGCAAGAGAATTGCCCTTGAGTCTATAGAGATATACGCACCGCTGGCCAACCGCCTTGGTATGGGTAAACTAAAAAGCGAGATAGAAGAAGCTGCTTTCCCGTATGCTTATCCAAAAGAATATGCAGATATCTGCGCGATGCTCTCAGAACGTGAAGACAAGTACAAAGATGATATAGAAAAAATAAAAGAGGAACTAGCAAAAACTCTTGATGACGAAGGTGTGAAGTTTGATGAGATAAGTTATAGAGTCAAAACAAAATACAGCTTATTGAAGAAACTCCAACGCTACGAAATGGACTTAGATAAGATTCATGACATCATCGCACTGCGGGTCGTCGTCGAGAATATAGAGGATTGTTATCGTATCTTAGGAGTAGTCCACTCACTATGGAAGCCGCTATTAGGACGTATCAAGGACTATATATCTCTTCCAAAACCCAACGGCTACCGATCACTGCATACCACTGTCTTCACTGGGCCTACTGGTATGGCTGAGATACAGATTCGCACACGAGAGATGCATGCAGAAGCGGCTTATGGTATCGCTGCACACTTTGCCTACAAAGAAAACAGTGATAAAAAAGTCGAAGATGACAAAGGTAAATTTGATTGGATTGAAGAGCTCAAAGAACTCAACTATAACCCAGAAAAGCCAAAAGCATTCTTTGAGCACTTGAAAATGGATTTCTTCAATGATCGTATATTCATACTCACACCCAAGGGTGATGTCGTAGACCTACCTGAGGGTTCAACTTCTATAGATTTTGCGTACTCAATACACTCTGATATTGGCGACCACATATCTGGTGTAAAAATAAATGGCAAACTCTCTCAGATTTTCTCAGAACTCAAAAATGGTGATATTGTGGAGATACTCGTCAAAAAAGAAGCCTTGCCTTCTCGCAAATGGCTTGACCATACAAAAACCAACCTCGCCAAAAGACATGTACGTTCATACTTAGAAGCAAACGAAAACAGTCTTTTTGATAGACTCAAAAACCTAGGGGGTTATAAAAAATCTTAGATACTAAAGTTCGTCAGGTCGTAGAGCGATGCTTCCTCTGCTTGGCGTTTGTTTTCTTCGGCGATGAGGCGCAGTTCTTCTTCGTGACGTGCCATTTCCTCTGGATCGACTTTGTCTACCTCTATAGCATTTGGGATGAAATTTTGAGTATTATGATTTGCATTTGAAGTAGCATTCGCTGCTATATGATTCTCTAGCATGTGTGTAGAGCCTTTTATCTCGTCAGATTTCTTGATGAGCCCCATGATGGTCTGTAGATCCTCTGGTGAGAAGAAATCGATCTTGATATGCCCACCATTGTCTTTCAATTCTATCTGTACTCTAGTGCCGAGTTTCTCCCCTAGTTCTTCTTCCATCTCTACTATCACTGGGTCTACTAGAAATTCTTTTTTTCGTACACGATCATATGCTATCTTGCGAGCTATTTTTTCTGCATCACGGACTGTGAGTTTTTTGTAGACTATCTCTTTGAAGAGCACGCCTTGTTCTTCTTTGTGGTCGGTGAGCATCAAAAGCGGTCGAGTGTGACCTTCATGGATTTTACCTTCGGATAAGGCATTTAATATGTCTTCAGGTAAAGCCAAGATACGCAAAGAGTTGGATACGTATTCACGACTCTTACCCATCTTCTTCGCTATCTCAGCGTGAGTAAATTTGAATTCATTTGCGAGCCTCTCGAAAGCCCTAGCACGGTCTACAGCATTCAAATCCTCTCTCTGGAGGTTCTCGAGTATAGCCAATTCGAGTTTCATCATGCTCGAATCTCCTACGCGTATGATGACTGGCACCTGCGCGACACCAGCGAGTTTGGATGCACGGAGACGCCGTTCTCCTGCGATGAGTTCGTATTCGGTGACAAGTCCACCATCGGGTTTTTCTACTTCGACTCTTGATACGGTTAGTGGCTGAAGGACTCCGTATTGTTTTATGGAGTCAGCTAAATCTTGCAAATGAGCAGTATCGAATTCGCGACGTGGTTGATATGGGTTTGGCTTTATCTTATCGGTTTCTATCCAGAAGATTGAGTTGGAATATAAATTAGACATGAGGCTATTTTAGCACCAACTCAGAGCATGTGCAAAAATTGCATTTCAATTAATTTTGGGATAAAATGTGGAAACCGTTTGCTTGATACAGATGGCACTTCTGGTAATATATTCCAGAGAGGCCGGGATGGCGGAATTGGTAGACGCAAACGACTCAAAATCGTTCGGGGCAACCCATGAGAGTTCAATTCTCTCTCCCGGCACAAGAAAAACACTGGTTACCATGTCCAGTGTTTTTTCTTTTGAAATACCTCGCAGGTGGTATATGATAGATTCAAAATGATAAAGAATACGAAAACAAAACCTACTATCTTGGTCATCTTGGGCCCCACGGCTAGCGGCAAGAGTGATCTGGCGGTGCAGATAGCCAAGAAATACAACGGTGAGGTTATATCTGCTGACAGTCGACAGGTCTACAAAATGCTAGACATCGGGACAGGTAAAATCACCAAAGAAGAAATGCAGGGTGTGCCTCATTATCTACTGGACGTATGTCACCCGAAAAAGGTTTTTACTGTATCTCTATATCAAGAACTCGTAGAGAAAAAAATACGTGAGATTTTAGATAGAGGTCATTTGCCTATAATTGTCGGCGGTACTGGCTTTTATATTGATGCGATAGTGCACGGCAAAGTACTACCCGAGGTGCCACCAAACAAAAAACTCAGAAAAGAATTAGACAAGAAAACAAACACAGCACTCTTTGAGCTATTGCTAAAACTAGACAAGAGGCGGGCCGTAGAGATAAAAAATAAAAACGAAGTGAATAACCGAGTGCGCCTGATTCGAGCAATCGAAATCGCCCAAGCCATAGGCAAGGTGCCGAAAATAAAGAGAAAGAAAAACCCTTATAATTTTATCCAGATAGGTATATCTGTGGGCGAGAAAAAATTGCACGAGAAAGTAAAGCGCAGAGTGGCTCAGATGTTTGTTCAAGGGCTACTCAATGAGATAGAAATACTCAAGAAAAAAGGTATCAGCCGAAAAAGACTTCAGGAGTTTGGTTTTGAATACGATGACCCCACCTATGAGAGCGTGGTCGCTGAAACTAAAAAATACATAAAAAGACAGATGACTTGGTTTAAACGAGATGCTGATATTATTTGGCTACCTCCGCATCGGGTGCTTTCTTTTGTAAAAAAGAACCTGCCATCGGCAATAGCGAAACAAAAATCACCACAAAAATAAGCCAATGCAAATGGTCTTTTAGATTTGGAAAGATACTGCCTAAAAAATATCCGACTAGAGTCACACCGACGGACCAGACCAAGGAAC
>JACCDR010080095.1_pt1 | contig 18934 bp, 16 predicted proteins | sample 7446431 | NCBI WGS metagenome assembly JACCDR01 (sample SAMN15323443, study PRJNA562643) | freshwater metagenome | isolation source: river surface water | place: USA:Blue River Watershed | collected 2017-08-17
CGGAGTCAGGAAACTCAGCATTTGCGCGACGTCATTTTCTGTCACGCCATAGCCATCAATGATGGCCTGACGACTCTCCGGCGATCCCCAGTACAGCGCAAGCATGACGCGCTCACGAACCCCAAGGGTCCATGGCTTGCCGCTTTCCCGGACCACTGTGCGCTTGCCTACGCCGCGCCTGAGCATCCCCATGTCGACAGGCTTGAAGATGGCCTGCAAGTCCTTTGCAGACTGCATGTTCATCTGCGACTCTCTGTACGACGCATCAGTGATGCGATCGTAGATCAGCCGTTTGAGAATGCCGTCCTTGTTACCGTCCAGTTTCGCGAGTTTGTTTCTCAGGTAGATGTGGTCGAGCAAAAACCGCTTCAGGACCGACTTCATGCCATGACGGCGCAGTTCAATGTCCGGTCGCTCAACATCCTCGCCAGCATTTGCTTCGATGCTCTGGATGACTTCCCGAGCTTCAGCCTCCCGCCTGGCTGCCGCATCCTTTGAGGACTGCCCGCCCATCCAACGCAGGTGCGTGGCCATGTCGTAGACGCCCTGCAATTCGTCGACGGTCATGGTCTCGTACGACGGGATAGCAATCGGCCGCCCCTCGATCATGCCAGCAAGCTGACGCAGCATGATGCCGTCCAGGATCTGCGGCTTGAGGAACTTGTTCTCGTCAGCTTGCTGGGCGGCAATCCATGCGGCGACCTGCTGCAGTTTTGCTGACGCATTTTCCTCTTCTTTCGGAGTCGATTTCCGGAAGTCCCACAGAGATGCATACATGCGTAGGTTGATTGCCCAAGGCTGCGCCACCTCATTCGACCGGTAGTCTCGCTTTGCCCAGCCGGCAAGAGTTTTTCGATACCGTTCGACTCTGTCCTGCATGACCGTCGCTTCGCGAGCCAGATAGAACTGCACCAGCTGCTGTTGCTTGTGGAAGGCTGCAAGTTTCACATCGCCTTCCGCAAGCGCCTTTTCTGCGGCTCGAGCGTGTTTCACTTCTGCGCGGTAGTACTGATCAGGGCGGATCTTCGATGCCGGAAGCCGGCCAATGATCTCCTTCGCTTCTTGCTTGATAGCATCGAGATCAGGACCACCGCGGGGCTTCATCGCTCGAAGCTGGGCGAGCAAAGCTTTGCCCTGTTCTTCGTTGTGCATGATCGCATCAGCCATCGATTCGAAGCGGACATCAGATTGCATGTCACCATGACGACGAAGCATTTCCTGATCCGCCCGTTTGGCAGCTTCTTCCTGCAGCGTTGGTCCGCGCAGGATGTCCATCACCATTTCATGGCCCGAGGCATAGCCTGCCAACTGGGCGGCATCGTCGATCGGCATGCCGCCTTTCTCAGTCAATCCAGCAAGTTTCTTTGACGGGTCGAATGTTTCGGTAACCTTCGCGCCTTCCTGGCCGGTTACACCAAAGAACACCGGGGCGCTGAGTTTGTCGATCCTAAGCAAGGCCAGAACGTCTTCGCGATTGATCTTGGTTTCGCGCAGGCGATCGATCGCTTTGTAGCGCTTCTCTTCAGAAAGCTTCGCCTTTTCTTCGTCGACAGCGCCACGGCGTTCATCTCGCCATTCTTTGGTCTGTCGTGATTTCAACTCTTTGATCAGAGATGCACGAAGCTTTTCCTTTGCCGCGTCCTTGGCCTCTTGGGAGCCTTTCACCAACTTCGGCTTTTCTTCTTTCTTGACCGGTGCACCTTCCGGATCCAGTTCATAGTGGAAGCGTTGCTGTGCGCGCTCAATCTGGGAATCGGTCGCCAGCATCCGATCCATTACGCCACGGATCTCCGGCGTCAGTTCGACATCCAAACCCCTGAGGGAGAGATAGACTTGCGTGATCCACTGAGCAAACCGGCGGAAAGCAGACTTCAGCTCAACGCTAGGCGCTTTCCCTTCAGCCAGGTACATCTCAAAAGCGCGGGCAAATTTCTCGTGGTGCTCGGTCTGGATATTGCCATCCGGCGCGCCGATGAAGTCGAGGATCGTTTGCCAGTCTGCTTTCTGTCGCTCGCTGGCTTTCGGAGACATGGCGAACCGCTTTTCCATCTCAAGGAAAAAGTGGCCGGCTTCGTGGAAAAACGAAGAAAGGTCAGAAGACTCGCCCAGGCGGATGATGGCTTTACTGGGGAAGATCTCTATGGAGGCGCGGGCGCCGCCTTCGCCCGTACCAATCTTGTCGGTGCTGAACTTGTCGAAACGGTGAGGGCCTCCGTGGAATGCGGGTTGATCCAGAACGACCCCTGTCACCGGATCCTGCATAGACGCAACTTCCAGCTGCATCTGATCCCATGTCTGGTCGACGGTCATCCCCTCCCGCTCGTCCTTGGTCACGAGATACGCCGGGACGATCTGTGCCATCAGTTCGGCCTGCCGGGCTGAGTAGACGCCCGTCGCCTTGATCTGATCGGCAATCGATTTGTACAGTTCTTTCGCCCGAGCGTATTCCTTAACCTTCGATTCAGCCCGCTCAATCAGCCCCGCCAGGCGCTCTTTCTGCTGCTCCTCGTACGTCTGGGCTTCGATTTGAGAAAGCCCCTCAGCGACGCGCAGGTGCGGCCTGATGGCCTGTCGGGTTTGCTTCGGCAGCGCGGTGTAGTCAGCCATCGAAATCTCGACATCACCATCCGCCTGCGGCGCGAACTTTGACAATGCCGGATGCTCTTTCAACGACTGATTGAATACGACGCCATCCATCCGGACGGACGGCACACCGTACGATTCGGCCAGCTCCTCGACATACTTGCGGAACTTCGGCGCGGAACGATCGCGCAATCTGGAGACGCCGAGGCTATCGAACCGGTCAATTACATCCTGCTCGGCCATTGAGCGGCTGTATTTTCCAATGGCGTACTCGATGTTCGCTGTCGCACCACGGACAGACGCGCCCATACCTGCGCCAGCAACCAGACCCGCAAGGCCACGGTCGAGAGCGGTCAGTGCAGACGTTTCCTTTCCAGTGAACGCGGTCGTGCCGTAGTACTCAGAAATCTCTTGGACGAACTCTGTTCCGCCCTCCTTCTTGGCAGCTTCGAGCGCTGCCTTGCCGGCCTGCTTCAGCGTTGCAACTGCGGCAAGGTCGAACACACCTTTCGCGCCAATGCGCTCGAGCACGGCGTTGGTTACGGCGGGGATGATTGCCTCAACCATCGTCTGCGCATCAACGTCTGGCGCGCCTTTGTTTGTTGCGCGCTCTTCGGCCAGGCGCTCGGTTTCTGCAAGGAGGTATGCCGGAAGTGCGGCAATGGCAGCCGCCATATGCGGCAAGGATCCAGCGCCTTGCTCGACGATATAACCCGCAAGGTTTGTCGGCGTAGGATCGGCTTTCAGGTTCTCCCAATCGAAGTCAGGCTGATAGTCGTAGGTCAGCTTTGCGCCTTCGGACACAGCTTTGCCGGCTTCCTTGATCTGTCCTGCACTTTGAGAAAGAGACGTTCTAACGTCTTCGAAGGAGGGCTGCTGTAACAACGATGCGCCAGCAGAAAGTAGCGGCATGCCGGTTGTCCGGCCAAAGAAGGCAAGGAAGTCAAGGCTTTCTAGTGCAAAGCCTTGAGCGCGGCCTGCGCCTTCGATGAAGTCACCCGTGATTTGCGCAGTGGTTTGTAGCGCGTTACGGCCGGCGTTCTCCCAGAACCCCCGCATGACCCGCTCGCGCTTCCGGTGCTCATCGATCTCGTCACCAACCAAAGCTGCAAAGCTCGGATCCGAAATGGCCCTGGCGGTAACGGGCGCGTCTTCACTGATCCCGAAAATATCAGGCCTGCGCTTGGCCTCGAGCGTTTCGAGGTTTCGATCGGTGATGTCGCGAGGTAAGCCGAAGTCCTGCTCGGCGCGCTGAACTCTCGCTGCACGCTCGGGGTCGACAGCAAGGGATGAGGCAATGCGATCTTCTTCCAGCACTCTCTGGACTGCTCGATCAATGGGAACGACGTTGGAAAGCTTTGGCCCGTTCAGTACGCCTTGAACCGCTTCATCCAGTGTTGTCATTCTTCGATCTCGTCCGGCATGCCAGCAACAACCCACGCGCGCAAAGCCTGCTCTCTGGTCAATTGCTGCCCTTTCTTCCGGTAGTGTTTGCGAACGTCATCCGCCATATCCCAAGCGCGCTCGACCGCCTGCCCAAGAACCTCAGGCGTTGCGTCTTGACCACCTTGCTTAACTTTCTCGCGAAGTCGATCGATCAATTGAAACTGTGTTTCACGTTGACCACTTGGCAACATAAGCGTTCTGTCGGAGTTCCACTCCGCGCTTTCTACGAGAAGATTTTCTACGATCTCGTTCTTTCGCGCAGTAGGGAGTGTGGCCGCAGCATCTTTCAGTTGAAGCGCGACCTCTTCTTCGCGGAACCGACGCTCGGCCTCGATGTACAGCGCCCCGCGCTCGTCATCATTCAGCTTGCTGCCGTACTGCTTCAGCCTCTGGTCGAACGTCAATATGTCCCTCGACTCAGGCTCTTTAGAAAGCTCTTTGAACATTGACTGGTAGGTCGACTGAGAAAAAGCCCCAGGGTTTTTTTGCAATTCCTGGAGTGCGGCTCGATTGCCTTTCGTCCACTGGGTTTCCTTGATGAAAGCATACAAGGCGTTGTCGTTTACGCGCTCATCACCCGCCGCCATCTTTTGCAACGCTGCGCGGCTTTGTGCAGACAGTGCCGCCCATTCAGGGCCATGCGTTTTGATTCTTGTCTCAAGCGTCCCCTGAACATCTTCTCCGCTCTGAGCGGCATTCATGAGCAGGGTCGCAACGGTTTCGAACTCTGCGCTTTCTGCTTCTGCCTTGGCCGCTTCGCGCCGCGACAAGTCGGCATCAACGAACGACTGCGCCTGCGCCCTGACTCGTGCGTCGCCGATATTCGCTACGGCTGCGTTCACTGCCGCTCGATCGCCGCCTTGTGCAAGAATTCCATCTGCCAATGTCCGGGCCTGCCCGAAAACATCCTGCTCGACCTTTGCTTCCAGAAGTAGCGCGCGCTTGTCTGCCGGCAAGTACGCCACCGCCTCTGCAGACTTCAGGTACTCATCGGCCTCTTCTGCCTTCCCCTGAGACAACAACATGCGGGCGCGGGACTCAACCAGATCAACCCCAGCCTTGTGAAGAAACACGACCGCATCATCTTCGGCCATGGCTCCGCGTCGGACTGCGCCGTCAACCATCTGCTTGAGTGCGAATGGGATCTGCGTGCGGATGTCAGGCCCGACAGATGGGCTCAAATAGGCCTCGCGCAACGCAATAGCGCTTGATTCAACGCCAGCCCTGACGGATGCCCTGTCTTTCGCCCGCACCTGCTCACGGACCTGCAGAAGGCCTCGCTGATCCTGTAAGGCCATCTCCATGCCAAACACGTCACGATCTCTCGGCTTCAGCCGGGCAGACACGCCTTCCAGCGCCTTCTGTGATGCTTCGGCATACCGCGCCTCATGCGTCTCATAGTCTGGGTCCGCTTCCAGTTCGGAAAGGATTTTCGACTGCTCGATCAGGAACCCGGTCTTGGCCTGCGCGTAGTCGAACTCGTCCTGCTTTTGAACCTGCTCTGAACTGAACCGGTAAATCGATTCAGCAACATCCATGACCCCGGAAACATCTGCACGCCCATAATCGACAACACCGCCTGTTGCTCTTGGCGTAGCGCGCGCGCCAAACGGATCAGGAAGTTTCGGCATTACCGGCCACCAATCTTCGACGGGAACTTGTAACCACTTGCAAAGGGGCCATATTCGGATGTCGCATCAGGCACCTTTCGGTCCCCGTACACATCAGCAAACGTCAGCGCCGTTGACCCGATCGCCGAGATCCCTGCCTGTGTTCGTTCAGACCTGGCTTGCCTTACATTTTGGTCGGCCTGGCTGCGGACGTAGTTCGCTGAACTCTTGCCTTCGAACAATGCCGCTAGTGCTGCAGACTCACCAATGCGGCCGATCCCGCCCATGACATCGAGCACCGTCTTGTCATCGCCACGCCCCGCAACAGCCAATGCTCGGCTTTGCGCAACACGCGCCTGCCTGCGAGCTTCTATCGCTTCTCGTTGTGCTGCGGCCTCACGGTCATTCGCCAAGCGCTCCGCTGATTCGCGAGTTGCCTCTGCGTACCCGGCGTTCTTGTTGCTCGCGGCTACGGCGGTTGCGCCGGACACCGCTACCGAGCCCAGTTGCACCCATTGCATGGCGGTCAACCCAAGCGTTGCCATTCAACCTCCAGTATCCTGATTCTTCTTCGAACCCAAGCCATTCCAAGAAACGCGGGGTTCCAATCTCAGTATCAAGTGACGCCAGTACCGGGCGGCCTGTACCAGCTGCGGTGCGAACGATTCGAACCGCCATTCGCGCAATGGTCGCTTTGTGGCGCATGAATTCCGGAGAGATGTCCGAGAACACCAAAAGCCCTTGACGGTGATAGGCATAACCAGCCACGGCAAGGATTCGGTCGCCCTCTTTGGCTACCCACCCCTTCACGCGATAGGGAACAGACCCGTAGTACGCCTGAATGTCTTCACAGGTCGCCGGCTCAATTGACATCGATGGCAAGGGCCATCACGGTCGCAGGCCGTGGCGACTCGGCAACGAGACACACACGAGAGTCCGCATCCCAGATCCCGTCGAAAGACAGCATGTCTTTGTCGTAGGCGTCCCAGACGTAATCATCATCAATGACCTCGCCCTCAATACCTGGAAGGTCATAGAGATGATCGAAGTCAGCACCGTATCGGAGCCCCGCCTTATGCGTATCAGCAAGCATCAGCCCGATTGAATCAACGCGCTTGTGCCTGTTCGGAGGGAAATTTTGCAGCAGCTTCGTAGTGCGATAGCGCGCTTCGTAGGAAAGCCCAACAGCCACGCTTGTGTACACATCGCCAAGATCAATCTCGCCAGAAGCTACTTCGAACGTGCCAAGGTCGACACCATCAGCCCAGACGCAAACAGTTTCGCCTTCCAGGTGATCCAGCCCATCAATCACCTGCCCGGACGATATGACGTGCGAGTCCACACACTTCGTCAACGTGCCGCCTTGACATTCGCTTTCCAGAGCCCAGCGCTCGAGATACCTGCCGCCTGTACGATTCACCACGTAGTAGACCGCGTCCTCTTCATCACCCGGCAAGACGCATGCATCTTCAACATCGCCATCAGTCTCTACCAGAATCCAACAACGCACGTCCTCTGCCTTGTCAGTAATCAGGATCGCAACTTTGCCGTCCGAGCGAATGCAGTGCACCCGGGTATCGGGCTGCCGCTGCTCAACCATGCGGACAATGCCAGGGCGGCCGATCTCTGGGACGAGGCTCGTCACATCGACTGCGCCATAGTCAAATGTCTGGCCGTCGTAGAGCAGTTCGTAGATCCTCGATCCTGAGCGCTGGCAGAACAGTCCGGATGAATCCAGCGCAACCGCTTCAACAGCGGAAGACCCTTGCGAGCTGGTCCGCCTGTGATTGAAATTGGTCGGCGTCAACGGCTCATCGAAACTCGAGCTTTTGACAGAGTACTCGCCTCCATCCGTCCCCAGAATCAACCGCTGAAGAGGAATCAGCCAGTTTGCTGTATCAACCGGACCGGAGCCGATTGATCGTGAGATCGGGCCGGCGTAGCCTTCGAACTCATCGTCAAAAGAGTAGTACCCGTCAGTGATCGAAGCCCAGATCTTGTCTTTGCCAGCAAACCACAACCGGCCTTCGTACAGCGCCAGCGCTGACGGATAACCACGACGCGCGCTCCACGCGCCTTCTGACCAAATGTCTGTTGAATCTGTGCCGCCAAGCTCCGTGAGCACCTGTGCGCTCATCTCTGTTGTACTGGTGAACGCTGTCGCTCGCACAATGCCGTTGATTGACCCACCGGCGTACTCGAGCGACACATCGACCGTCCCCGATGTGAACTCAGAAGACTTCACACCAATCCGGTAGTAGATGACTTGGTTGTCCAATTCATCCGCATAGGCAGGTACCGTCGTCGCTGCTGTGTAGGTGCTGACATCGACCCAAGATCCAGGCTCGGCCACTGAGCGTTGCAATGTCACCGTCGCTGTGAAGGTGCCCGAGATAACGATACGGAAGTTTCGGGTCGCCTCGACTCCGGTCACCCTGATGTGGCCGGTGAACTGATTCTCTGCAGTGATGCTTTCGCTCACCAATTGCCCGATCGATGCAATGCGATACAACGACCCTACGTTTGTCGATTTGAACAACGGCGCTGATGCAGTCAGTGTGATGTCGCCTGAAATGGCCGACGGCGTCAGTGTAACTGCCGTGACGTTTTCTACCAGGAACGGACCATTCTCTGGCTCGTAGTTCGTGACTGACCACGACTCTGTTCCGCGACGTTCAATCTTCTGCAGCGCCTTATCGCGACAGGCAATGAACACAACGTCGGCCGACGCATCCCGTCGGATATAAGCAAGGTCTGACGCGCCCCAGATGGTCGGCAATGCCAGCACCCCCGCCGACTCAACTGTGATCGAACTCAGCAGCGCCTTTCGCTTCTGCCGATTCGAAATTCTGATGTAGAAGTTCCCGGTGGGCGTGAACGCAAGAGAATGCGTGCCTGTGTCCAGAGACGTTTCAGCCACGTAATCATCAGCACCTGACGATGACCCAACCTTCAGCGTCACCGGACCACGCTGAACGACTACGCGCAGTGCATGCGCCGTGTTTGTCTCAACGGTCGTCACCGTTTGCGTCCGGATAGCCTCAAGGGTTCCGGTGCCAGTCAGCGCAAGGTAACCGCCGGTCTCCCAAGCGCTGGCCGCACCGGATTCGTCTGCGTCGGTCCAGCCCGTTACGTCCGAATCAAACGCCCCGTTAGTGACCGTCGTTGTCACCGCCGGACGCGTGATCAACTCATCATCGACCCAGACGCGCATCAACGATGCGGTGAGCTCAATGATCGCGGTATCTGTTCGAGAGAATATGAAAGGCAGCAACCGCGTGGCGCCGGCCACTTCCCCTACATAGGCAAGACCTGGCCGAAGCATCATCGACCCAAGTGTGCGCGGCATCCAATTGGTCTGCACTTCAGCAGAGAGTTGGTAGCGCTCGATGTCAGCTCTCGCCATTGCCAGCCGGGAAATCATCCCGCGATTGAAAGCGTAGCGGTTCATTCGGTCAGCTGATGCCTTGATCCACGATCGCTTCGACCGCGCCGTCTGGCTTGCACCCAGTCACCTGCGGGCAGCATTTGAGTGGGTTGATTCATTGCGTCGCGACTTCGCGCTTCGACCAGATGTCGACGTTGCAGTTTGAATACCGTGTCGTACATCTTGGGCGCGATTGCTGGTGCAATTCGATACGCAAGGTAGACCTCGGCGAACCGTGTAAAGCTTGGCGGCCATAGCGAAAGATCAGCACCGTACGAGTCATCAGACGACACGTACGATACGTAAAGTTCATCCAAATCACAGAACCAGTAGCCCTGCTCGTCCGCATAAGCGGACAGTGGAGATGCGAAGTACTCATCTCCTGCCACCATGGCCGTACGCACAAAATCGTCCGGCTTCAGGAAGGCGCGACGGAAACCGAAATCCGGCTCGATCTCCGCCGCATAGTCACGCCGTGTCGTACGGGTGGCGAAGTTCCACAGCCCTTGCTCAAGTACAGACTCAATAAAGTCGTCGGCCCAGACGGCATCAAGTTCGTGCCTTGCCGGCACGTTCTCCGTCAAACTCGCAAGGCGGCGCTGTCCGAGATTGCGCAGCGCGCCGTTGTAGACCGTGAGCTGGGATGTCACGCCGCCAGCGCCTTGGTGTACTCAGCCACCCACTGGTTTGCTTCTTCACGGCTTGCGTGCCCTTTCGAGACCATTTCGCTGTCAGACGCACGGACAACGCGCCACTTATGGTGCGGGCCTGCAAAACTGACGATGTATTCCGGATCGATCGCATCGACCGATTCTTTCTGCAACGGGACGTGATGAAGCATCACAACGCGCGCTGCTACGCGCTCCACCAACGTGACCAAAAGTTCAGCCCATTCGGTGCCGTCTTCTCGATAGATTTCGATGTGATCCATCGCCTTCAGCTTCTGCGCATTGTGTGCCCAGAACTCCGGCCTGAGTACGTCATCCATCGCCACGTTGGCAGGGAGAATCACCGTCCAGTGGTTGCGGACAAAGTCAGTCTGGTGGAATCGTGCTTCTTCGATCGATTGCATGAACTCTCCTATGGGTGCCTCGAAATGAGGGGTTCCCCTTTTCAGAAAAGGTCAGGGGGCCGAAGCCCCCTTTCCGGTTGCGGATGGTCAGTCCGTGTCAGTCGAGATCGTCGAGCCTGCATCGAACAGGTCAACCGAGCCGCCAGACGTGACGGACTGAACCGCCAGGATGGTGACAGTCGGCGTGGCTGTGTCGTGTGCAATGACGAGATCGCCAACCTTCATGCCGAGCGCATCGCCATTGGAGATGTACCCTGCCGTGTTGACGGTCGCGGTTGCGTCTGCAGACTTGTAGACCCAGATCTTCGGGCCTTCCGCGTTGAACCCCGAAACGAGCATCGGAGGAGTGCTTGTCGAGTAAGCCATGTGCTTGTCTCCCTGTTACGCCGCAACGAGTGCAGAGCCGTCGTGATTCATGATCACGCAGCCGCTGTTCTGCAGCAGTTTCGAACCCATGAAGCCGGAGCACCGCGCGTAGCTGTAGTCCTGCTCCTCGTCGTAGCCGACCGCAACGTCAAGCGCGTCGCCCAGATCCATCGCATGGCCAATGGCCGAGCGGTGATACAGGAAGCACTTCTCCGCGTTGGTGCCCTTGCCGGGCATGTTTGGGTGAACGATCCAGTTGACGCCGAGCCAGGAGTACATCTTCGGCTGGTCGCTCCATGCCGTTTCACCCGACTCGATCGGCCGCGCCGTCACGTAGTCCGCAGACGCAAATTGCGGCACGTTCTGCGTGAGATAGGCTTCAAAGGCCGGGGTGATCAGGCCGGTCAGTTGGCCATCATGCGGAACCGAGGAGTTGCCCAGGATGGTCTTCGCCTTGGTGATCATGGCAAGCGTTGCCGTTGCGGCGGAACCGGTGTTGATCGTGCAGGTGTTCAGCGCGGTGATGATCAGCGAGTCAATCTTGCGATTGATTACGCCCATCGTCGTCTGCTGCATGATCCGTCGACCATCGCCTTGCGAGGCAAAGACGTTGAACCGGGTTCGGCGCACCAGGTCATGCCACTCTTCCAGCGTCGCAGACGTCTGGGTGAGGTTGTCCGACCGGGCGGGAATCAAGCCATTGACGCCACGGGTTACCGCATTGGCCGAACCTGAGTCCGCAATGAGGAAGGTCGCCGTGTTTCCTTTGATCACCGCTTCAGTGGTGACCGACATGCGCAGCAGGGATTGACGCGCTTCAAAGCCGGCAATGAATTCCTGCCGGTACGCAGTCTGAAATGCTGTGTTTGCCACAGTGTTTCTCCAGTAGATGTGTATCGGGTTGTTTCAGTGCCTTGAGGAAGGGTGGCCATCCATCGGCTGCCGGGGTGCCTCACGGGCCGGCTTTCGAATTCAAGCGCTCACATCAAGGGATCGCGGATCAGCCGATCCGCCGATCCGCTCTTTCGCAGCGTTGAGATCAAGCAACCGCTGGAATTTCTTGTCGCGCTCAGCCTGCGGCAATCTGCCGTAACTGGGCACAGCCATAGCTTTCTGAATGTCGGCGATCTCTTGATCGATCGACTTCTTCGAATCTTCTACCGCGCCTGGGGCAAGAATTGCTGCAGGGTTGGCTTGTCTGACCAGTTGAGCAAATGCCTTCAACACCTGTGCGTTGCTGCCAAGCAACACGCCATTCTGGTCACGAGACGAAAACAAGACATCGAACAATTCGGTGTCGATTGAATTGAGAACGCCCTTGATGGCATTCAGGTTCTGTCTGTACTCACCGCCCCAGGTCTCTTTCAGCTCAACAGTCGTATTGGTCTGGTGCTCGATGTCCGCCTCGTCAACCTGAGCTTGCTGCTCTTGCTGAAGGTCGTGATACCAGGACAGCGCAGCAGTCACGTACTTCTGCGGCATGTTGGCCTTGTGACTGTGCTCAAGAAAATGATCGATGATGGGCTTGTCTTCATCGCCGAACACAACACCATTGCCGATGTCTGTTGCGTACTTGTCCCACGATTCAGGGATGCCGTTCTGCTCGCGGTACGCTTTGACTTCTTCGTCGGTGGACTTGTCGGTCAGTTCGGCAGGCTTGAAGCCTTGGGAAATCCGCCGCTCCGCTTCGGTCAGCGCTTTGAATACTGCAGCCGGGTCTGTATATCGCTCGGCTTTTTTCAGCAGCTTCTCATCTTCGCCTGCAACACGCTTCCGCCAGTCTGCTGGCCAGATCACGTTCGATGGTTTTCCACCGTCAGTATCGGATTCAGATGCCTTTGCCGCTCCGGTAGACCGATCGGCCCGGGGTGGACTTACTCCTTCGGGCGGAACTCCTTTGTCCACCGCGCTGGTCTGATCAGGGTTTTGGTCGGCGCTCTTTTCGAGGGTTTCCGCTTCTGCCACGTTCTGCTTCCTGTAGTAGGGTTGACGAGAGTTTCGATAGCTTCAAGACCTGAAGCCCGACGAATCGTTTGCCTTCAGCAAACGCAGTGTCGTGCGTGCTTTCAGGATCAAACGACAAATCGTCTAAGCCACAAATCTGGAAGATGGTTTCCAGCGCCTGGCGCTGTTGCCCTTCTGTCGCATTGCCAACAGCAAGCGCCTGAATTGCCCGTACGCCGTTGACATCGTTTTCCCACTTATAGGGGTGGAAAGGTTTATGCATTGACCGCCTGCTGCATGGCGGCCTGTCGCATCGACTCAACGACCTGCTGTGCATCCCTCTCGTTGCGCATCCACGCAGCTGGCACGCCAACACCGGACAGGGCATCACGGAAGGCAGCATGGAAATCGAGATGAGCAGTCAGTGTCGGGTCGATCTGTCCTGCTTCACCAGTAAGCGCGATCGACTCACGGAATCGGTTTGGTTTCTTCCGGTCTTCAGATGCCCGGATCGGAGACTCGAACATGAATGTCACGTCTTGTCCCTGCAGCGATTTCGGCACATCGCCAAACGCGCCGTTCTGGAAAAGCACTTCAAATGTCCGGTCGCACAGTTGGCCGTTGTAGTCAGCCTCCATGGGCTCGAAGAGCGGAATGGACTGTCGGATGTATTCCTCAACCCGCTGACTGACTTCCGTCGCAGTCATATCGCCAGCCATCATCGGGAGCGTCAGTTTGTTCAGATAGAACGCTGCAGCAAGATCCGCCCTTGTTCGATCCTGCATATCGAATCCCATGGGCAGGCCCGATTTGTCGATCGTCAACGGCCGCAGTACTTCGCCCAGTCGCTCGTCGTACTCTGCGTCCACCCAGGTGATACCGCCCCGGCGGATATTGACGTCGCTGCGAATAGCCTCTTGAACTGCAACCATGGGCGGGTCCACCGCCTTTTCCCCAGCCGTCAACAACACCTCGGTCATCGACTGCAACAGCCGAGCATCAGGCAACGCGCACACGGTTGCAGGTGAATACGCATATTGCGATCCGGACACGGTCTGCCATCGTGGGATCACATACATCTGATGCATCATCGGCTCGAACCGAATGACGTGTTGATCCTCGAGATCCAGATAGACGCTCACCCATGGATAGCGCTCGCCATAGCGGGATCCGGGCACGACGGCGTGCATGCACCGCGCGTCTTGGTTTGGAGACTTCTTGGCTGCAGCCTTCATTTTCGGATGCAGCGATTCCTCACCGAACGTACCAACCAATTGATGCAGTGAAGGCGTCCACTTCCGGTAGACCGATTCGATCTCCCCATCTGCACTTTCACACCACGCCACATCTTTCAAATGCCAGCAGCGGTAAAGCAAGGAAGGATTCTGCAGATTTGCTTCGACGGTAATCACCGCTTGGCCAAACGCGGCATAGTCATGATCGGCTTCGGTCGTCGCCCGAGTAAAGCGCGAGCGCCGGTCGTACATTGCGCGACGCTGTAAACGAGTAGCTGCTTCAAGCCACTGCTTTGCGGCATGGTCTTCGTATTCTTCGCGCGCACACTTCAGCCGGAACCACTCATCTCGCCTGAGCATTGCGCCGAAAGCGTTGCCAAGATCACGCCGTATCAGCAGCGGATAGGATGACATCAAGTTGCCGGCGAACTCTTCGCCTGCGTGTCGAACAAATGTGAAATCCGCGCGCTCCGGATAGAAGTTTTCGGCGACTTCTTGCCAGTAGGTCATGAGCGCAGATCGCTTGGAGAAGAGCGCCTCGCCCTGCCCGATGATTTCCGAGAATCTAGAGTCCATCAGCCGAGCGAATCGCTCATGATGGTCGACGTACGTCCGCCACGCTGCCTGCGCCGGATCAGGTCACGATTTCGGCTTCGCGACGTGGTGTACTCATCCTGCATTTCTGCCGGGACTTCTTCAGGAAACTTCGGCTTGGCGAAGTAGCCTTCAATCTTGTTACCGCGACGCTCAATCTTGCTGACCTTCCCCTTCAACCGCTTGACAGGGTTCAGGCTCAGATCGCCTTTGATGTCTTTCTTGAGAGTCTTCTTCAAGCCGCTCATGTTCTACCTCGACTTTGGCACCGAGTAATAGCGCCCTTTGTGCTTTACCACTTTGTATCCAGCTTCATCTTCCCCGCGCACCCCAAGATCCCAAGTCTTGTGCTTCTTGCCTTTAAGCATGATGCCGGTGCCTTCTGGGAATCCCTTTGGGCGATCGCGTTCATTGAGTTCAACTCGAGTGCCCCAATGGCCTTTATTTGGGCCATCAGGGGCGGGCGTCATGCCATATCGCCGCGCTGTATCCATGTCATACCCGTCGCCCTCTGGATCAAACTTTGACTTGCTCTTCAACAATCCAGCCATCAGCGCCCTCGACCCATCATCACCCTTGGCGCATTGCCACGGCGCTGTGTATGAACCCTGCCCATCAGCACCTGTGGTGCCGCTGTTTGCTTTTCCTGCTTGCGCGTGATCATCGGAAACAATTCAGTGAACGCAAACACCATCGCATCCACTCGGTTCGGCGAGCCTGTGCCTTTAAATCCTGAGGTACTCATCGCGCACATCTCCTCCTCAAGTCGGTCGAAAGCCCCTGCAATCCGGATCTTCCCGGCTTCGAACAAGGTGGCTACGGGCTCTGCTCTGATCACTTTCCCGCGCGTTGAGGTAACCGCCTTGAAAGCAACGTCGCTTCTCTGTTGCCCATTCTCTCCAGGCGTTGCGCGAATGACGTGCCCGACCATAGCTCCGCCAAAGTTCGTCTCTGCAACTACACGGTCTGCATTCCAGCGGTCGTATGCATCAACCACCGCCTTGCCCCACACCGCCGGCCCGGCTTTAAGTGTTGCATCTTCGAGAACATAGCCATTGCCGTCTTCGCCAAGGCCGCACACAACGATGCCGATCTCGTCGTTGTCGCCCTGATCATCTGCCGCGCCTGACGGATCGACGGCCACGATGATTCGAAGCATCGTCGGCAGTTCTTCGAGGAAGCGTTGTTGCTCGATCAGTTCAATTGACCAGAGCGCGCCCTCTGTTGCATCGCCGAACCGGCCGAGAAGAAAACGCTCGCGCTCCCGTGCCGGCAAATTCTCGAGCTGCTTGATATACCCGGGCGGCAGATTGTCGAGGTTATCCTCGGGGTTCATCTGCAATACGGCGTAGTCGTTCATGTCTCGAGTTGGCTGTTTCGAGATTGGATCAACACCACTGACGAACAACTGATACGTCCAGTGCGCCTGGCTCGGGGGGTTGCAGTCGTAGAACATCTTCAATCGCAGCGCTGTCTTTTGCGCCAATCGGGTGACTGCCATATTGCGAGACACCCACGGGATCTGGCTGCACTCATTCAGGAAGATCGTCGCGTACTCCTGACCAAGAATCTTTTCCGTGCGCTCCTTGTCATCAAGACCACCGAACCAAATCTCACTGCCATTCGGAAGGCTCACGAACCAATCTGTTTTGTCGAGCCGGTACGGCAAGCCAGGCCAACACAAGTCCACCATCTTCGGGAATGTGTCCATGACAATGGACGCCTTGACATGGTTGAACCGGAAACGAAGCACTGCATGCCGAGACGGAACAGCCAAAGCACGCACGGTCAATGACCGCATGTAGTTGAACGTCTTACCGCTACGCGATCCGCCGTACGCCATGATGTGCGTTGCATCGGATGCAATCGCACGATTGGCAAGTTCCTGCTTCTGAGTCAGCCTCACAGCAGCGTGGCGTCATCCTTCGATAGCTGCACGACGAACGCTCCATCTTTCCCTGTTCCTGCGACCCTTGGCGCGTAGTGCCTGGGTGCCATTCGTTCAGCGGCCCACTTCAGCCCATCAATAGCAACCTTAACTGCCTGTGGGTTCGCGATGCCGCTCATCACCTCATGGGACAGGTCGACTATCTTGTCAGCATGCGCGTGGCCGTTGGCTTCTCTAGCCAGCCTGTATTGCTCGGCGAATTCTTTGTATTTCGCTTGCCCCGCATCACCTTTGACCAGCCAGTCCATGACAGATGATCGAGGCGGCATGCCTTTTTTCTTGCAAATCTGAAGAAGGCTTTCTCCGTCCGCGAGATCTCTACAGATGGCTTCTGCAATCTCCGGAGTAAGCCGCGTGACCCGTGGCATTACCCAACAAACCCGTGGATCTTGGTGCAGGTCGTACCAGCATCAAGCACTTTCTTGACCGGCCATGGGAGTATCGTCCCTGCAACGACTGTCAATGTTACTGACGCGGTGTCCTCAATCAGCAGTATCTCAATATCCCCGGAGTCACCGATGTACAGCGAGTGTGCATATATCGTCTCGCTATCGCTCGGAGTAATCGCGAACGCTCTGGTCGGATGAAATTGGCTCATGAATCAGACTCCAACATAGATGGCTGTTTGATGGCGGCGCGCAACAAACCCTAAATCCGACTCCTCGAACGTCACCGTCGTCAACCCCGACCACGAGCCCGCAGAGATGTCGTAGTACGTGATCTCCCACACGACCTCAGACGTGTACGCTTCGTAATTCACTTCGGGAGCATTGAATGCACCGTCACCGCTGACGAGGTGGCCGTAGACCTCATCCCCGGTTGCCAGAGTGATTGCGCCACTGTTCCAGGTGCCAAGATCAATGATCGTGCCGTCGGGTGTTGCAGACTGCGCGGTTGCAGATCGCGCCCCGAAGTTCCCCGCCTGCTCCGGATCGACCTGTATCGTCACACTTGCAGAGTCGATCCCATCGCTGACTTGCAGCGTGACGTTTTGACTGAACCGCGTCGCTGCGTGATGACCGCCGAAACGGAAATCACTGCGCGGAATGGCCAGCATGGTCCCGGCTGATGTTGTCGGGGTGCCAGTGAAAGCTTCTGTTACGCCGTTGACCGTGATCGTGCTTGGCGCGGCGACAAAACCGTTGAACGTCAGCGCCCGGTTGCTGCCGGGGATGATGTCAGCAGCGGACGCGACAGTCGGCGTGACCCCATTGGTTACCGTGAATGAATCACACGTGACATTGGTCGCAATCGACGCAACACCCAAACCCAACTTGGTGGACGACAGATGAGCATCCATCGTCCGCGAGCCGGTCAGATCAACGCCGTCGATGTACGCCTGTACGCTCGTCCCTGATATGACGATCTTGACCGCGTAGGTCGTGCTCGTGTTGAACGTCTTCGCGCCAGTTGCAACCGTCGTCTGCGCCCCACTGGCAATCTTGTACAGCGTCCAGTCGTCGTTGGGCTCTCTGAGGTTCAGGTAGTAATGATTGTCGATGTCCGTGTAGCGGAACGGAATCGCAAGCCTATGCCCGGTCGTGCCCGATATAATCCAGTTGAATTCAATCACGCAATCCGTAACGCCGGGATCGGTCGTGATCGTGTCCTGAGATGCAGCAAATTGACATTGATTGCTTTGAATCGTGACTGACGATCCGCCACTGCCACCACCACCGAAGCTCGCACTGTGCGCCCATACTTGTGACCCGCGCTTGGTCGGGATGGTATGAGCAGTGAGCAGCGTCCCGTTGGTGTCGGTAAACGTGTCGATAAGGTACGTGCCCATTACTCGACCGCCCCCTTACTTGGCGGGTTAGCACGAGTCGTGCCCTCAGCATCAACACACAGTGCACACTCCCATTCCGATTCAGTCAGCGTACCGTCGCGGACCTCTTTGATTTGCAACCATGCGAACCCGTAGTTGTTGATGTCGAGGATTGCACTGGTCAACGCAGTGCCCGTACCAAGCACTGCAGCACCGCCGGCAGGGTTGGCTTGTGAGTACGTCGGCCATGTCGGGCTGGAGCCATTCTGGTTGTCCAGCGTCACCCATGTTGAATGTGCGGACTCAGTCAGGCCCGGAGCGCCGTAGGTGTCATCGGCATCATCACAGCCACTGTCTGAGGGATTGGCATACCAGTGATTGTCGTTGTATGAGCCGGAGTTGTAGGTCTCAACACAGATGCTCGCAGCAGACGGTGCCTCAGCCCAGCGGATATTGTTCTGATCGTCCCACTCTGCCCGGTTTGCTACTTTGATTTCGTTCCAGACGCCCAGTGTTTCGGCCGCGACAAATGTGTTCCCGTAGAGTTTCAGCCCGACCAAGTCTCCGGCGGTATCTGCCCCGCCAAACTGATTGCCGTACAAGCCGTACCCGCCACCAACACACAGGTTGTTGCGAAACACCGCGCCAGTCGCGTTCGGAAAACCCGAAGACTCTGAGCCAATGTGCAGACACCCGAATGACCCGTTCCCAGTATCAACTGAGGCATCCATCGACCCGTTGCCGGATACCCCGACATTGCCCTCTACAACAATTCCGCCGGAGCCATCGACGAAGTAGTTGTCTGAATGGGTGTTCATCAGCCGGTTATTGCGCCAGATCGAGTTGGCGTTGCTGTTGTTATAGAAGCCGAAGCCCTCGCCGAACATGCGTGAGCCTTCGTTGTACTCGACAAGTACGCGAGCGTTGGGGCTGCGAGTTAC
>JACCDR012575201.1_pt1 | contig 18919 bp, 15 predicted proteins | sample 7446431 | NCBI WGS metagenome assembly JACCDR01 (sample SAMN15323443, study PRJNA562643) | freshwater metagenome | isolation source: river surface water | place: USA:Blue River Watershed | collected 2017-08-17
GGAGTGTTCAGCCTGGCAGCACGGAACATGGGCGCCGTGGTGACATCATTCGACTATGACGAAAATTCAGTCACATGCACCAGAAAATTGCGGGAATCCTATTGCCCTGAGGATGAGGACTGGAGGGTTCTCCAGGGGTCGGTGCTGGATCAGCCTTTTTTGAGCCAGTTTGGAAAGTTTGATCTGGTGTATTCCTGGGGCGTGCTCCATCACACAGGCCATATGTGGAATGCAATGGCCAATGCCATCGGCTGCGTGAATGACAAGGGACAACTGCTGATCGCACTTTATAACGATCAGGGCTGGATCAGCCGTTACTGGGCCGTGGTCAAAAAAATATACAACACAGGATTATTGGGCAGGGTGTCGATGGTGCTTTTGCATTCCCCCTATCTGCTTGGAGCCCGATATATCTTTAGGAAACTGACCGGGCGAAAGCTCGAGCGCGGAATGTCGCTCTGGTACGACATGCTGGACTGGCTTGGGGGTTATCCCTTTGAGGTGGCAACCCCGAAAGCCGTCACTGAATATATGAAAAAACATGGGTTTGCTCTTAAGAAAGCCCGTCTCTGCGGCACAAGGCACGGATGTAATGAGTTTCTGTTTCATAGAATGGATAAAAATCATTAGATTTTTCGGAATACCCTGGTAACTCGGGAAATTCTAGAAAAACACTGCAATCGCCTACAGTTGATGCTGAATTTACATCATTTTATTGCTTTCTCTCCCGTAAAGCAGCGGTACATTGCAAGATTTTATTTGAGTAAAGCATGGATGCTTGCATTTTTATTGCTTGGAGCTGGACAGATTTTGCCATTTAGATGGTACTACCCAAGTGGGGTATCCGTTGGTGATATTCTTTTTCTAATCCTAATGATGATAGAAACAACTTTTTTTGTCAAGAAGAATGAAGCAAGTCAAATAATTATTCGGACTAAATTTATATTGGCGGCGATGGGGCTAATTGTTTTGGCTTTAATTTTGGGTGTTGTATTAAATTATCAATACTACATAACATTCAGGCTGGAGTATGCATTATGGATATTTCGATTAATATATTTCGCAATAATGGTTCCCACGGTTGCTTTTGTCGTTGTGAATCGATTGTCTGTTGAAGCGGCGGTGAAGTATTATTTAACAGGCCTAATAGCTGCTCTGGTTTTTAATGCTCTTAATGACTTTGTGTTGTCCGTTCCAAACGAGCGATGCGGTCTGTATATTTGGGCCAATCCAAATGTCATTGGGAATATCGCATGTATAGGTTTACTCTTTAATATACTGTGGTTGAGAGAGGGGGGGAGACCGTACGTCGGGTGCGTGGGTACTTTTTTTTTGCTTGGTTTGGCAGCGCTGCTTTCATTTTCAAAAGCGACTTGGGTGATGTTATTTTTAATAGGTATTATTACCGTAATCATTACATATAAAGGAACCCCAGTTCCTACGAAGGCAGTGCGGCGAGTAGGTTTTTTTGCAATTGCTGTATTTTTAATGTTTATCTTTCTGCAATTAAATAAAATAGAATGTTATGTGGACTTAAAGTTAAAATCATCGGCATCTTCCTTGGCTACGCGGGAAATGTATGCGGTTAGTGCAAAAAATATCTTAATAGAACATCCGATGGGGATTGGTGTTGGTCGATATTATGAATATTTGAACGGCGTCCCTCCTTCCATTGTTGAGGCAGCGCAGACCGGCTTCAGTTCGGCAGGTAATCCGCATAGTGCCTTCTTATATTTGGCGATTAGTGGGGGATGGGGGGCTCTATCAGGCTTTATTGTCTTAATATATGGGACTGCATATACCTTAATGACTGCGGTGCGGAGGTTTGACTCTAAAATGCTGAATTTTTTTATGGGAACTCTGTATTCTGTGGTTTTGATTGTGAGCGCCTCGTTCCAGCTTCAACTGATGACAGTGAATTTTTTATATGTGATTGTCGGCATAGTGGTTGCATTGAACCTAAAAGAATCTTGTCAGAAATAGGTTTATTCGAGGGTGTGATTCGCAATGCGATACGATAACCTATTCTAAAAAATGGCAGAAAAGAAAATCCATGTCATTCATCTTATAACCGGGCTCCGTTCAGGAGGGGCGGAAAATATGCTGCTCCGGTTGGTGAAAAATATCGATAAAAGCCGATTTGAGTGCACGGTGATTTCGATTTCCGATAAAGGCACACTCGCACCGGCATTTCATGCCTTAGGGGTAAGAGTCCATATTTTGGGAATACGTTCCTTTGCTACGACTGGGAAAGGGCTAGCGCGGCTGTTCCAGATCCTTAGGGCACACCCTTGCGATGTTCTCCAAACTTGGCTTTATCATGCCGACTTTTTGGGTTTAGTGGTTAAGCTATTAAATAAGAAGACTAAGCTGATATGGAACATCCGTTGTTCAGAGGTGAGATCCAAGGATGTGCCATTTACGACACTATTACTGATTAAGATACTGAGATTTTTTTCATCTGTGCCGGATGTCGTGATTGTTAACTCAACCGCCGGCCTAGAATATCATAAACGCATTGGGTATCGTCCAGCAGAGTGGCGTATTATTTATAACGGATTCGACCTCGCGAGGTTTTGCTTAGATCTCCAGGCTAGAAAGCAAAAGCGCGTGGAACTGGATATTGATGAAAAATCCCCTGTAATCGGATTTGTTGCAAGATACGATCCGATGAAGGATTTTCCGAATTTCTTTGACGCCATGGAAATCGTGGCACAAAGCATCTCGGATGTGAGGATCGTCATGGTAGGAGAGCGTCTCACTCCGGAAAATGACGAACTGGTGGGATATTGCCAGGCAAAAAATATCATGGGCAAGGCGATATTGCTGGGCGAATGCAATGACATCCCCCAGGTTCTGGCAGCCATGGATGTGCTGGTATCCAGTTCACGCAGTGAGGGTTTTCCCAACGTGATCGGGGAGGCCATGGCCTCATCGGTGCCTTGTGTTGCGACAGCGGTGGGAGATATGGAAACACTGATCGGGGATTTTGGCCGGATTGTTCCACCGCGATCGCCGGAGGCATTGGCGCAAGCTGTCATCAAACTGCTGGCTGAGCCGGAGGATGATCGCAAGGCCCTCGGGCAGAAGGCCAGGTTGCATATCGAGAAGCGCTTTTCGATCGCATCCTCCGTGATGGAGTACGAAAAAATCTATCAAATCGTTGCTCAGGGAAATGCTTCCTGAATCCACTGACTAAAGACGGCACCATCTGACCCGCCCCTCGGGATGATCATCCCGTCGAGGACCGCTCCTTATTCGAATCCACACAACTCAATGAAAATTCTCCTGACTGGCGCAACAGGCTTTGTAGGACGTGCATTGCGGCGGCGCCTGATCAACGATCTTTATGATCTGGTAGCCGTTGCACGAAAGTCATCGGCACCCGATACCCTGGCAATCGGTGATATCAGCCCGGAAACGGATTGGCAACATGTATTGCAGGGCTGCGAGGTAGTCGTGCATCTTGCTGCTCGTGTGCATGTGATGGATGAAAAAAGTTTGGATCCGCTCCGGGAATTCCGGCGCGACAATGTCGAAGTGACCGAAAATCTGGCCCGTCAGGCTGCCAGGGCTGGTGTCCGAAGATTTGTCTTCATTAGCTCAATCAAAGTAAATGGCGAGGCTACGGATGCAGGAAGGTCATTCACTGCCGACGATACGCCTGCGCCCCAGGATCCATATGGAGTATCCAAATCCGAAGCCGAGCGGGCTCTCAAAAGGATTGCGAACTTGACTGGAATGGAGGTTGTCATCATTCGCCCTCCACTGGTGTATGGACCCGGAGTGAAGGCAAATTTTCGAACCATGGTCCGTTTCCTCGGGCTCGGCGTTCCGATTCCTTTGGCCTCAGTCGGGCAGAACAGACGCAGCTTGGTTGCGTTGGATAATCTGGTGGATCTCATCACGGTCTGTGTCAACCATCCGGACGCAGGCAATCAGGTCTTTTTGGTCAGCGATGGAGAGGATATGTCCACTGCGGAACTGCTCAGACGCATTGGTGAGGCGCTGGGAAAACCAGCAAGACTCATTCCTGTTCCGGTCAGGTGCCTCCAATTGTGGGCGAGCCTGCTGAACCGGCAGAATTTTTTTCATAGGCTCTGTGGTTCGCTGCAAGTGGATATCGGAAAGACAAGAGACATGCTTGGATGGCGGCCACCGATCAGCGTGGATGAAGGACTGCGGCGGGCAGTAAAGGAATACAGTCTATGAAACGTCTTTTCGATCTGGCACTTGCAATTGTTTTTGCCGTGATTATGGTACTACCGATCACAGCGGTGGCCATCGCCGTCAAGCTGACCTCGCCTGGACCAATCCTCTATTGGAGCGATCGGGTCGGGAGGGACAATCGGATCTTTAAAATGCCCAAATTCCGGAGCATGAGTACAGACACGCCAGCAGTGGCCACTCACCTTCTGCAAAGACCGGGCCTGTGGTTGACGCCCATTGGTTCCTTTTTGAGAAAGAGCAGCCTCGATGAGCTGCCACAAATATGGAGCATCCTAACGGGCGATATGAGTTTCGTCGGGCCGCGGCCTGCATTGTTCAACCAAGATGACCTGATTGCCCAGAGGGCAAAAATGGGGGTTCATAAGCTGATCCCAGGCTTGACTGGCTGGGCACAGGTCAATGGTCGGGATGAACTGCCCATCTCGGAAAAGGTTCGACTGGATGCGGAGTATCTGGAGCGGCAAACATTCCTCTTTGACGTAAAAATTCTCTGGATGACGGCGGTAAAGGTGCTGGCAAGAGACGGGGTGTCGCATTGATATTTAGGTATCATAATTAACATGGGACATGCCGAAGTTGAGTAGGTTCGGCAATTCAGGACAGCCCCTTGCCACGGCTAGGTCCGCATACAAGGCCAGATAAAACACGGGCGTCCTGAAGCAGCGTGTTGCCTTCAAGGTCGACAAACCCAGGTTAAAACCTGGATCATCGGGAATGATTCGACTTCCAGATCGGGACTTGCTCTGGTGGGTAACGTCCAGTTCGACTTTTAAATTTGACAAGACATAAACTATGTGTGGTGTAGCAGGAATTCTCGGGCAGGGCAGCAGGACGGATCTGGGACAGACCGTCAAGCTGATGTCGGACGCAATGGTGCATCGTGGGCCGGACGGGGCAGGCATCTGGGAAGATGAGAATGTCGCGCTTGCCCACCGCAGACTGTCGATCCTTGATCTGTCGGAAGCTGGCGCGCAACCCATGCTTGCCCGATCCGGACGCTATGTGATCAGTTTCAACGGGGAAATCTACAACCATGCGGAACTGCGCAGGCAGCTTGGGCTGCGTGGTCCCGTGCCTTGGCGGGGGCACTCGGATACTGAGGTGATACTTGAGGCGGTGGATCAATGGGGCTGCCTTCGGACGCTGGAGGCGATGGTTGGCATGTTCGCCATCATTGTTTGGGATCGTGAGTTGCGCAGGCTCCTTCTGGCTAGAGACCGGCTTGGAGAAAAGCCGTTCTACTACGGCAGGGTGAATGGTGACTTCGTCTGTGCCTCCGAGTTGCATGCGTTTCGACGCATTCCTGGATGGAGTACAGGCATCAGCCGGCGGTCCCTTTCTGGATTTATGAGAAATGGATATGTGTCTGGAGCCTCCACCATTTATGAGTCTGTATTTCGGCTTCCTCCGGGCCATTTCCTAGAGGTCTGCTTGGATCCGTCTATGGACTTGACGCCACAGCCTTACTGGATGCCTGTCACTGATAGAGATAGCCAGTTGCAGGTGGATGATGAGATGGCCGTCGCACAGCTGGAAACTCTGTTGGATGAGGCCGTGCGGCATCAAATGATGTCGGACGTTCCAGTGGGGGCATTTCTTTCTGGGGGGGTGGACTCATCGACGATTGTTGCTCTTATGCAGAAGAACAGCAATCGCCGGGTACAAACCTTCACCATCGGATTCAATGATCCTCAGTTCGATGAATCTGCCTATGCCGCTGAAGTGGCACGACACATAGGAACAGATCATGTGTCCCTGGAGATCAGTCCAAAGGACGCGCTTTCAGTTGTCGCAGACATACCAAGGATCTACGATGAGCCATATGCTGATGCCTCGCAGGTTCCCACCATTCTCGTGAGCAGGCTGGCTGCCCGGACTGTGAAGGTGGCATTGTCGGGAGATGGTGCGGACGAACTGTTTGGTGGTTATAACCGCTATCTGGTGACCAATCGTGTCTGGAACCATCTGCAGCGGATCCCGATGCCCATGCGCAGAGGGATGAGTCGCATGATGCAATCCATTTCGCCGGGGCAGTGGGAAGAATTGCAAAGTATAGGTAGTACTTTCTGGGGGGCGTTAAAGCGGCAGTCTCAGGTTGGCGACAAGGCCCTCAAGTTTGCGAACATCATTCCAGCGTGTAACGAAAGTGATCTCTACGGTCGTATTACGGCCCTCTGGGGAAGTGAAGAAAACCCCGTCCTCGGTGTGGATGGCCATGGCTATACGGATCTACCCCTGGGCAACTGGGCGCTTTGCGAGAGAATGATGAGGGCAGATACGCTCGCTTATCTCCCAGATGACATCCTGGTCAAGGTTGACCGGGCCGCTATGGCGGTTAGCCTGGAAACTAGGGCACCGTTTCTTGATCATCGGGTCGTCGAATTCGCCCAGCGGCTGCCCCTTAATCTGAAAATCAAGCAGGGCAAATCAAAATGGATCCTTAGGCAGATCCTCTACAAGCACGTTCCCAAGCAATTGGTGGACCGACCAAAAATGGGCTTTGGCGTGCCCATTGGTGACTGGCTGCGGGGACCGCTGAGGGATTGGGCCGAGTCACTGCTTGACGAGCGCCGGTTGCGGGAGGAGGGATATCTTTCTCCCCAGCAGGTTCGTACCTGCTGGAAAGATCACCTTTCGGGCCAGAGAAACTTTCAATATCGTCTGTGGGCTGTTCTGATGTTCCAGTCATGGCTTGAATCGGTGGGACGTATTGAGAATGCAGGCAGGACATGATCAGCCAAAAGGAAAATAGCAGGCGTATTGCCTATCTGGTGACCGAGGACTGGTATTTCTGTTCCCACAGGTTGGCGCTCGGGATCTCGGCTAAAAAACAGGGTTACGACGTGGACGTGGTCACCCGTTTCAACCGACACAGAGATCAGGTCGTGTCGGCAGGGCTGCGGGATGTGGACTCTCCCCTTCGCCGAACTAGGATGGGTCCGCTGGGAGAGCTCCTGTCAATCTGGCGCCTGTACCGCCTCTATCGCAAGGGGCAGTACAAGATCGTGCACCAGGTCGGAATGAAGCCTGTCGTCTACGGAAGCCTGTGTGCTCTGGCGTGCCCCCAGATCCGGGTGGTCAATGCCTTGGGGGGGCTGGGCTTTGTCTTCACCTCTAATGATCTGCGGGCGCGGATAATCCGCCCGTTGCTGGGGCTGGCGCTTCGCTGGCTGATCAATGGGTCGAAAGGCAAACTTATTCTGCAGAACCCGGACGATATCGAGTACTGCGTTCAGCGCCTGCGAGTCGCCCCGGAAAAAGTCGTCCTGATCCGGGGGGCTGGAGTCAATATGGAGACTTACCGTCCCGAAGATATCGAGACAGCCCTGCCTATAGTCATGTTGGCTTCCCGGATGTTGTGGAACAAGGGTGTTGGTGATTTTGTCGAGGCAGCAATGCTCCTAATTAGAAGTAAAGTGCAGGCAAGGTTTGTCCTTGTAGGCGGACTCGATGAAGACAATCCGCTGTGTATTTCGGAAGTGCAGCTCCGTGCGTGGCAGGAAGCGGGCATTGATTGGTGGGGTAGCAGAGCGGATATGGCGAGTGTACTCGCCTCCGCCAACATAGTGGTGCTTCCTACCACGTATGGAGAGGGAGTGCCCAAGGTGCTGATTGAGGCTGCGTCGTGCGCAAAGCCGATTGTCGCTACGAACGTAGCTGGCTGTAAGGAAATCGTGCGTGACGGCGAAAATGGGATTCTCGTCAAGCCTAGGGACACTGAAGAACTTGCGGGTGCTATTTTGGTGCTGCTTAATGATCCCCAAAAGGCAAGGCAAATGGGCCAACATGGGCGGACTCTCGTCCGCAATGAATTTACTGAGGCCTCAGTGATTAGCAGGACGTTAGAAGTTTACGAAGATGTGCAAAGTTTGCAAGCATGACGTAGATTGATTATTTCACCAACATATCACTTGCCGTTACAAGCGTTTAATCGGTGGCCGAGAAGCTGCATTTTCAAAATGTCCAAGTTCCGTAGCATGAGCATCGGCATGCCCACAGTGGCCACGCACCTGCTGCAAAACCCTGAGCAGTGGCTCACGCATATCGGTTTGTTTTTGTGCAAGTTCAGCCTAGATGAATAGCCCATTCCTCAAAAAGTGGCGTTGGATGAACAATACCTGCAACAGTAAAGCCTTTGGCTCGATGTGAAAATCATCGCCTTGACAGCGTTCAAGGTGATCAAAAAAGACGGGGTAACGGATTGAAAACTCATTTGTACCGATTGGCGACCCCGATGCTGGCGTTGCCGCGCTCAGCCAAACGCTTGATAGCTTTGTCGGTGGACATGACGCTGTGTGTCTTCGCTGTGTGGCTGGCTTTTTATTTGCGGTTGGATGAGTTCGTCAGTTTGACCGGTGACAGTCAATGGGCAATTGGCTTGGTTTGGGCGACACTGGTTTCGATGGCACTGGCTTTACCCATTTTTGTGGTGTCGGGTTTTTATCGGGCCATTTTTCGCTATAGCGGGTGGCCAGCGCTATTGACGGTGGGCCGAGCCATTGGGGCGTACGGTTTGTTGTATGTCTGTGTGTTCACGATCTTGGGCGTGACGGGTGTACCACGCACGGTGGGCTTCATACAGCCGATGTTGTTGCTTTTCCTGGTGGGAGCTTCAAGGGCTTTGGCTAGGGTATGGTTGGGTGACCGTTACCAAAGTATTTTGCAAAGGGCAGCCCGCCCTAAGGTGCTGATTTATGGGGCTGGCAACAGCGGGCGTCAGTTGGCTCAAGCCATGGCCAACAGCCACGACATGCAGGTGACTGGATTCTTGGATGATGACGATCGTTTACACGGGCATGTGCTCAACGGCTTGCGCATTTATGCGGTACACGACTTGCCCATGTTGGTTAGATCCGCAGGGGTGGCGTATGTGTTGCTGGCGTTGCCCAGTATCAACCGCGCCCGACGTAATGAAATTTTGAACAGCCTGGCACCTTTTAAGGTGGCGGTGCGCACCTTGCCTAGTTTGAATGATTTGGCGCAAGGCAAAGTGAACGTGTCTGATCTGCGCGAGCTGGACATTGACGACCTCTTGGGCCGCGAGCCTGTGCAGCCCAATGGTTTGCTGCTCAACCTCAACACCTTGGGCAAGCGGGTTGTGGTGACGGGCGCGGGCGGCAGCATCGGCAGCGAGCTGTGCCGGCAAATTGTGCGCACGCAGCCAAAGCAATTGCTGTTGGTGGATATGAGCGAATTCGCGCTCTACCAAATTCACCAAGAGTTGTTGACAGTTGCCGATGGGGTAGAGCTTGTTCCTCTGCTGGCCTCGGTGTGCGACGCGGTGCGTATGCACGAGATCATGGATACTTGGAAGCCGCATACCGTCTACCACGCCGCGGCCTACAAACACGTGCCGATGGTGGAACACAACCCCGCCGAAGGCGTGCGCAACAACGTGTGGGGCACGTGGGTTTGCGCCGAAGCGGCGGCGCGCAATGGCGTGCGCAACTTTGTGCTGATTAGCACCGACAAGGCGGTGCGCCCCACCAACATCATGGGCGCTACCAAGCGCTTGGCAGAGATGGTGCTGCAGGCCTTGGCGGAGCAGCGTGGCGCCACCACGTTCTCCATGGTCCGCTTCGGCAACGTGCTCGGCTCCAGCGGCTCGGTGGTGCCGCTGTTCCGCGAGCAGATCAAAAACGGTGGCCCCATCACGCTGACGCACGTTGACATCACCCGCTATTTCATGACCATCTCCGAGGCCGCACAGCTGGTGATTCAAGCGGGTGCCATGGGGCAGGGCGGTGATGTGTTTGTGTTGGACATGGGCGAGCCAGTGAAGATTATCGACCTAGCGCGGCGCATGGTGGAGCTGTCGGGCCTCACGGTGCGGGACGAAGCAGACCCTAGCGGCGACATCGAGCTGGCCGTGACCGGCTTGCGACCTGGTGAAAAGCTTTATGAAGAGCTGTTGATTGGCGATAACCCTTTGCCTACTTCTCACGGTCGTATCATGAAAGCACATGAAGACTTTTTACCTTGGGGCGAACTACATGCCAAGCTCGTTGGTTTTACGCATGTGTTTGACGCCAACGATGTGCCACTAATTCGCACCTTGCTGAAAGAGCTTGTGCCTGGCTATCAGCCAGAGGGGGAGGTCGTGGATTGGGTGTGGCTGGCGCAAAAATCAAAACAGTTTGGAGTTGAATCATGACAATTTTGGTGACAGGTTGCGCAGGCTTCATTGGCAGCAATTTTGTTCACACGTGGTTGTCGTCGTCAGACGAAGACGTGGTGAATTTAGACAAACTCACCTACGCAGGTAATTTAGCCAACCTCAAAGCGCTTGAGGGTGACAAGCGCCATGTGTTTGTGCATGGGGACATAGGCGACCGCGCTTTGTTGCCTAAGCTGTTGGCCGAGCACAAGCCTCGTGCGGTGATCAACTTTGCAGCTGAGAGCCACGTAGACCGCTCTATCCATGGCCCAGGCGATTTCATTGAAACCAATGTTGTGGGCACATTCAATTTGCTAGAAAGCGTGCGCGCCTATTGGCAAGACCTGCCTCCGTCCGAGAAAGAAGCGTTTCGCTTTCTGCATGTGTCGACAGACGAGGTGTATGGCACGCTGTCGCCCACCGACCCACCGTTTGCTGAAACCAAAAACTACGAGCCCAACAGCCCCTACTCAGCGAGTAAAGCAGCCAGCGACCACTTGGTGCGCGCATGGCATCACACCTATGGATTGCCTGTGCTGACCACCAATTGCAGCAACAACTATGGGCCGTATCACTTTCCAGAAAAACTCATTCCTTTGGTGTTGCTCAATGCCTTGGCTGGTAAACTACTGCCTATTTATGGCGATGGCCAACAAGTGCGTGATTGGCTGTATGTGAAAGACCACTGCCGCGCCATTGCCCGCGTGCTAGAAGCTGGCAAAGTGGGCGAGACCTACAACATTGGCGGCTGGAACGAAAAACCAAACCTTGAAGTGGTCAACACCCTGTGCGCAGTGCTGGACGAACTGCAACCCCGTGCAGACGGCAAACGCTACGCCGAGCAAATTACCTACGTCAAAGACCGCCCCGGCCACGACCGCCGCTACGCAATTGATGCCCGCAAGATTGAGCGCGACTTAGGCTGGAAGCCACAAGAAACGTTTGAGACGGGTATCCGAAAAACCGTGCAGTGGTACTTGGCCAACCAAGCATGGGTAGAGGGCGTGACCAGTGGCGCTTACCGCCAATGGGTGGGGAAGCAATATGGTGCGTAAGGCCTGACCCATCATGAAAATTTTGCTTCTGGGCAAAAACGGCCAAGTGAGTTGGGAGCTTCAACGTAGCTTAGCCCCTTTGGGCGAGGTGCTGGCGCTTGACCGGCACAGTACCGAATACTGCGGCGATTTAACCCAACTCGAAGAGCTGGCTCAAACGGTGCTGGTCTACAAGCCAGACTTCATCGTCAACGCTGCCGCCTACACGGCGGTAGATAAGGCCGAGTCTGAGCCTGAATTGGCTCGCTGCATCAATACCGATGCCCCAGCGGCCTTGGCCAAAGCAGCCGCGCAAGTGGGCGCATGGCTGGTGCATTACTCGACCGACTATGTGTTTGACGGCAGCGGCAGCCATGCACGGCAAGAGGGCGAAGGCACTGGGCCTGTGAACGTGTATGGCCAAACCAAGCTCGATGGCGAAAAAGCCATTGTGGTAAGCGGCTGCAAGTGTTTGATTTTTCGCACAAGTTGGGTCTACGCCGCGCGTGGCGGTAACTTTGCCAAAACCATGGTGCGCTTGGCGCAAGAGCGATACAAGCTGACGGTGATTAACGACCAACACGGTGCACCCACAGGTGCCGACCTGATTGCCGATGTTACGGCACAAGCCATGCGCTGCGTGCTGAACACGCAAAACATTTCATTAGGCGGTGTGTACCACCTCGTGGCTTCGGGCGAAACCACATGGCATGGCTACGCCAGCTATGTGATTGAGCAGGCTAAGCGCATCCGCCCCGATTTGGCTTGGAAGGTGGCAGATGTCGAGCCTGTGCTCACCAGCGTATTTCCAACACCCGCTGCACGACCGCTTAATTCGCGTTTGTGCACAGCAAAGCTGCAACAAGCCTTTGGTCTTGTATTGCCGCCTTGGCAGCAGGGCGTAGACCGTATGCTGACTGAAATACTTTAAAGAAGAACAGATATGACCAAACAACGCAAAGGCATCATCCTCGCAGGCGGCTCTGGCACGCGCTTGTACCCTGTCACACAAGCGGTGAGCAAACAACTCATGCCCGTGTACGACAAGCCCATGATTTACTACCCACTCACCACGCTGATGCTGAGCGGTATTCGTGAGGTGTTGGTCATCTCTACCCCGCAAGACACGCCGCGCTTCAAAGAGCTATTGGGCGATGGCAGCCAGTGGGGCATGCACATCGAATACGCCGTGCAGCCCAGCCCCGATGGCTTGGCGCAAGCCTTTATCATTGGCAAAGACTTTGTGAGCAACCACCCCAGCGCCTTGGTGCTGGGCGACAACATTTTTTATGGCCACGATTTAGTGAAGCAACTGCATAACGCCAACGAGCGCACCAGCGGAGCCAGTGTGTTTGCCTACCATGTGCATGACCCAGAGCGCTATGGTGTGGTGGAGTTTGATGGCGCATTCAAGGCGCATAGCATCGAAGAAAAGCCTGCCAAGCCTAAGAGTAACTATGCCGTGACCGGTTTGTATTTCTATGACGAGCAGGTGTGCGACATAGCGGCAGACGTGAAGCCATCGCATCGCGGTGAGCTAGAAATTACTGATGTGAATAAGCGTTATTTAGAGCTGGGCCAGTTGAATGTAGAGATTATGGGCCGAGGTTATGCGTGGCTAGACACGGGTACGCACGACAGCTTGCTAGAAGCGGCTAGCTTTATTGGTACGTTGCAGAAGCGGCAAGGTTTGATGGTGGCTTGCCCCGAAGAGATTGCCTATGGACAAGGGTGGATTGATGCTGCAACTTTGCAAGGGTTGGCAGCACCACTGGCAAAGAACGGCTACGGCCAGTACCTGTTAGGTTTGTTAAAGTAAAGCCATGCTCTACAAAGTAACGCAAACGCCCCTCGCGGGCGTTTTAGTTTTAGAACCCAAGGTGTTTGGTGATGCACGAGGCTTCTTTTTTGAAAGCTTCAACCAGCGTGATTTCAATGTTGCCACAGGATTGAACGAAACCTTTGTGCAGGATAACCACAGCAAGTCCAGCAAGGGCGTTTTGCGCGGCTTGCACTATCAAACCCAGCATGCGCAGGGCAAACTGGTGCGGGTGACGCAAGGCGCGGTGTTTGATGTGGCGGTGGATATTCGCAAGGGCTCGCCCACGTTTGGACAATGGTTTGGAGTGGAACTGTCAGATCAAAACAAAAAACAACTTTGGATTCCTGCTGGCTTGGCGCATGGCTTTTTGGTGACGAGCGAGAGTGCTGAATTTTTGTACAAAACGACTGACTACTACCACCCAGAGTGTGAGCGCAGTATTCTCTGGAGTGACCCCGATATGGCTATTCATTGGCCACTGCAATTGCTGGATACGGCTCCTTTGCTGTCGGCCAAAGATGCGCAAGCGCCAACGCTAAAAGAAAGTCTTTTGAATGCTGGTTAAATACTTTTTCTCAAGTGCGTTGTTTTTGGTTGGCGCAGCTGCTTTGGTCGTACCCAGCGGCTATTCGCTGGGCTTTTATTTGTTGTGTTTTGTTGGTGTTGCTGTGTGGCTCAAACACCGCGAAACTCTGCTCCCCCTCGAGTCACATCATCTCTTTTGGCCATTGTTGGTTTATGCATTTGGCCAAATGACATTGGCTTTATATGAGAAATGGGCTGCACGAGAGTTTTCCAACTACCTGCCTTTTGTCTTGGTATTGTTTGGTGTTTGGGGCATTCGTCGGTACAAGCCGAAAGCCGAATGGTTTTGGGTTGGGCTAGCTGTTGGCGCATTAGGTGCCGCTGTACTGTCAGGCTATCAAGCCCTGGCGTCAGGCATGCGTGCTGGTGGTTTTACTCACCCTATTCAGTTTGGCAATGTGGCGCTCTTATTTGGTGTGCTTTGCAGTGCGCGCGCGTTAGTGGGGCATCAGAGTGTAGGGATGCGCATACTGATGTGGGGTGGCTTTATTGCTGGTTTGGCTGCTTCGGTTTGGAGCCAAACGCGCGGCGGTTGGTTTGCGGTGGTGTTGATATATATTTGGATAGTGGCCAATGCGACCAAGGATTGGGCGCGGTTGAAGCGAGGGCTTGTTGCATTTGCCATGCTGACAGCACTAGTAATTCCAGCTTTGCAGCCTAATGGGGTGGTGCAGTCGCGTGTTGCAGCCGCAGTGAGTGAGTTCAATGCTTTTGTTGATTATGGCAAGCAAGATACTTCTGTAGGTGCACGGTTGGCCATGTGGTCAGTGGCCATCGATGAAATTGGAAAAGCGCCAATTTTCGGGCACGGTAATCAAGGTTGGATTGAAACGCGAGATGCTGCAATTGCTGACGGGCGTTTAAGCAGCTTTTCTTCAGGGTTCACGCATTTACACAACGAGTATTTGAATGTGACATTTAAGCGTGGTCTTGTGGGGCTAGCTTTGTATTTGGCTTTGTACCTAGTCCCCATGCTGATGTTTTTTAAACCTTACTTGCAAGATGTTCGCCCAGATGTGCGAGCTTTGGCGATGGCGGGTATGGTTATTCCTATGATGTTTATGGATTTTGGTTTGACACAAACATTTTTAAGCCATAACTCTGGGCGTGTTGTTTTGTGTAGTTTATGGATGTGCGTGGCGGGATTGATGTTGAATGCATCGCATGTCGAATTGTGTGAGTCTGAGGGTTAAAGGTTTTTATGTTTTCAATTGTCATTCCAACTTGGAACAACCTTGCATATATCAAACTTTTAGTAGAGAGTTTGCGCAAAAACTCAAAGTACAACCATCAGATATTAATTCATGTGAATGATGGATCTGATGGCTCATTGGCTTGGGTGCGTGAACAGGGTTTAGAGCACACGGTGAGTCAAGACAATATTGGTATTTGTTTTGCCGTCAATCGTGCGGCTACGCTAGCGACGCAAAAATATCTCGTGTACATGAATGATGACATGGTGGTGTTGCCTGATTGGGATGTGGAGTTGCTGAGGTATGCAAAAAGCTTCGGTGAAGATCGTTTCATGCTTTCAGCCACGATGGTGGAGCCTAGAGAAACTGGCAACAAGTGCGTTGTGGTTGCAGATTTCGGTCAAAGCGCAGAGCAATGGAACGAGGCGTTGGCCTTATCGACATGCCATAACTTAAAAAGAAGTAATTGGATGGGGTCAACTTGGCCTCCGACTTTGGTGCCTACATGGATGTGGCAAGAAGTAGGGGGCTACAGCACAGAGTTTTCACCTGGTATGAGCAGTGATAACGATTTCACCATGAAGCTTTACCACGCAGGTTGTCGTATTTTTCTTGGTGTTGGCAGTAGTTTGGTTTATCACTTTGCGTGTGTTTCCACTGGCCGAATTAAAAAGAACGACGGTCGCAAACAGTTTTTGCGAAAGTGGAGTGTCACGCAAAGAGACTTCGATAAACAAGTTTTGCGTCGCGGAGAGGTTGCACAAGAAAAGGTGGCAATTGAATCCGTCGATTTATCGCAGTTCAAACTCAAAGCAGAGTTGATGATTCGTTTAAAGCGATAAGTGATCAGTGCAAGCGTGCCATCCAAAACGTAAGTCCCAGCAGCCCCAAACTACTCAGTAACGCAAACGCAGCCATGTGTTGTGCAGCATCGATGGGCAGTGTCAAACCTATCGGCGCTAACAGCACAAAAGCTTGCAACACCCCCAACGCCATACAGGCCCACGAGTAAGCGTTGGCTGAATGTGTTTGAAAAGGGCGGTGGCTAAATGCGGCAGATAAGCATGCACTGCCTTGCCACAGCACCAGTGGCGCGATGTAGGGCCACACGCCACGCCAACGTGGATCAAGCCATTCTTGGTACAGTGCCACAGCGCATGACAATCCCAGCACGATGACGCATGCGAATGCGCCTAGACCAAGCCACCAAGAGCTGCCCATGACTGTGATGCGGCAGTCGCCGTGTTGGCCTTTGGCCAGTGCCACCTGTGCCCACGCCATGTGCACCACCGCAGGTAAAAAGCCCAGTACGCGCAACAGGGCGCTCATCCAGCCCGTTTCTTCAGCGCCGTAAAGGCGTTGCCATACCACCATGATGGCAGTGGCTAGCAGTGCGTCTACCAGTGTGTGCGCCATGCGTAAGGTAGCGCTGCGAGGGTCGGATTGGTGGGGGGCGACGGCTTCGGGTACAAATGCTGCAGGTGTTGTTGGGTTGGTGCTTGCATTGACATCACGAGCCCACAATGCTGGTACCAGCCAAGCCGCGCCCACCGCATAACCCAGCAGTGCTGACAGCACCAAGGTGGGACCACGCCAGCCAACCGTTACACCCAATAGTGCGACCGTCACTGCGCATGTGGCAGCCGTGACTGGCGGCAGAACGCGCACAGCAGCTTGCTGCCACGCCGAACCCGTGCGTAGCGTTAAGCTTTGCGCCAACATCCAAGTTATTTGGCAAAAGGCCAGCAGCATTGCCCATAGCAAAGCGGGCCACATGGCCAGCTGACTCAACCACACGGCCAGCGCGGCCACAGGCAGTAAACATAAGCCACGCCATGCGCTGGCACGCCAAGCTTGCTGTGCAGCTATGTGCGCAGACCACTGTTGATTGGCTAACAAGCCCAGTTGTGATTGGGCCAGTGCCAACGTCATCCAGAAAAAACCAATTTGGCTGATGACCGAAAACTCACCCACCTCTTGTGGCGTGAACAAACGCAACATGAGCAGCGCAAAAGCCACTTGCGTTGCAAATGCCACAGCACTAGACAGCGCCACGACGCGGCTTGTGCTGCCAATGGCAAAGCGCTTGAGCCAGTTCACCGTGCACCGCCTATTGGCCATGCTGGCTTAGGAGCCTCGGGCACGATGTGTAAGTGTTTCCAAATTGCAAGCTTGGTCAATAGTTTGGGCCAAACGAGTTCACGCACATCGGGCACTACATATGGATAGGCCTCTAGCGCTTCACCAAAGCTGAATTGCCAGCTGCTCGGATCGTCGCGCAGCAAATGAAAGTTACCTTGGTAGTGCGCCGCAAAGTAGCGCACCCACGCATAGTCGTTGCTCACCACGGGTAGGCCCACAGCGCAGTACTCCAGCAACTTGGTCGAGGTTTGTTGGTTGTAGGGCTCGATGTTGCTCACCAAGTTCAAGCCAAAGCGTGCGCGGCGCAGTTGGTGTGGCACTTCGGCATGCGGCACGCGGCCTGTACAGGTCACGCTGGCGGGCAGCTGTGCGCGCAGTGCATCAGGCACATCGCCCACCAACAGCAACGTGCGGCCCGCATGGTGAATGCTTTGCAGCAGTGGCACAAAGGGCAGCAGGCGGGTCATTTCGCCTAAGTAAACCAAGTCAAATTCGTTAGCTGGTATGCGGGCAGGTGTATCGTCGTCATACGAGGCTTCTGGCAGTGCTGGCGCTGCCGCATCGAAGAAGACTTGTGCCACGCCCATGTCGCGCAGCGCGTAGGGCACGCCGTCGTCAAAGCCCATGCGTTCGCGCACCCAGCCGTTTTGAAACAAACGGTAGTCAGGCTTGGGCTGTGTCCAGTGCTTGACGAAGTCTTTCAGCCATGCTTTGGGCGGGGCTGAGGTGGACGCGTATTCGTGGATATGAAAAGCGTTTTTCAAGCGACGCGCTTCAGTGCTGGGCACGCGTCCGCACATCCACCACACCACCTGTGCGTTGAGCGGCACAGTGGTGCCCGTGTCGTGTACCACGGCTTGGTGGCCGTGCGCGGTGATGAAGTCCACGTAGGCATCAATCTCTGGCAGATAGGCTGGGCCACCGCGCACGAAGTGCACGCACACGGCGGCTTTTTGCGTGTCGGCGCTCATCGGCGCATCGGTCTTCAACATGCGCGCAGCACCTCTTGCCAGTTGTTCACAAACCCATCGATGTGGTGCCGCGCCACGATGCGGGCCATGTCGTCACGCACTTGTTGTTCGGGCAGGCTTAGCACTGTCATCACCGCCTCTGCCAAGGACACGGGCGCATCACCACGGGCCAGCAGGTAAGGTGCGTCAAGGTCGTACAGCTCGCGCATGGCGGGGATGGGCAGAGACACACAAGGCACGCCGCAGGCGAGTGACTCTAGTGCCGTCATCGGGCAGCCCTCATAGCGCGAGGTCAGTAGCGTCATTTGCCATGGTTTGTACAGGCTCGCACCGCTGGGGTGTTTGCCCAAAAAATGCACGCGGCCTTGGTACATCAGGTCCATGCCATCGTGAATCATCTTACGGTGCATGGGGCCTTCGCCCACGATGCCCAGCTGCGCTTCTTCGGGCAAATAACGCAGGGTGTCTAACAGCAGGTGTGGCCGCTTCTCAGCTGACAAGCGTCCCACATAGCCCAGCAGCAAGGGGGGCATGCCTTCGCCGCCATGGCCTGCGTGCACATGAATGGCTTGCCCTTCAGGCATGGGGGCAATGCCGTTGGGCACCACGGTGCAGCGTTGTTGTTTGCCCAATGTGATGAAACTGAGCAACGAGTCCTGCGTGGTGCGCGACACGCACACAAACTGGCTGACTTGTTTGTAGAGCAGCCGAAGCCAAAGCTTCTTGATCGCTGATGCGCTTGCCTCGTGCAGAACATCCATCAAAGGACCATGCACCCAGCTGAC
>JACCDR011659679.1_pt1 | contig 18917 bp, 31 predicted proteins | sample 7446431 | NCBI WGS metagenome assembly JACCDR01 (sample SAMN15323443, study PRJNA562643) | freshwater metagenome | isolation source: river surface water | place: USA:Blue River Watershed | collected 2017-08-17
CCGACATGCTGGCCGAGGCGCGTGCCGCACTGGAAGGCCAGGCCGACTACATCGAATGGCGCGACGAAGGAACGGCCAACAACCTGAGGCGCGTTGCCGACCGTTGCCGCGCCCAGGAGCGCGACGCGCGTGCGGCAGTTTTTCGGGCAGCGGAGGTGATGGCATGAACGTGCTCGAAATTGAGTTCCATGGCGGTGTGTTGCACCTGAACGGCAGGCCCGCCGCTGAGTGGGTGGCCGAGGTGTACAGGCTGCGGGAAGAGAACTTCCGCCTTGCTGCCGGCCAATGCACCAGCGCCAATGCCGACGAGGGCGGGCGACCGTACTGCGCAGAGGCTGCGCGCTTGGGCCGGAAGCTGACGGCGATTCACCAGATTGCCGGTGAGTTGGCGAAGGACTGAAATGCAACTGCTGGACGACCTGATAACCGCCGCTGTGCAACTGGCCGGCACTGACGCTGTCAGCAACGGCGCGCGACTGTGGCAGAGCGAAGGCGGCAGGGCGTGCCCGCTGGGCTGGGGCGGATGCTCCCAGGCGGTGTACGTGGACATGAAGACCGGAGCCTATGACTACGGCGAGCCTGGAGGTCCGGGACACACAGATTGCCTGCGGTACTGCAAGAACGGAATGGAACCATGCCCGGACGACTACTACGAAGCGTGAGGCCCGTTCGCTTCATCCGCGACGAGCACGACTGCCGCACTTGGGCACTTGAACAAGGACTGACCATGAGCAGAGAAGCATTTGGCGACCCGCCGCCACTAGAGCCGCAATACTGCCCTGTGTGCGACGGCGAGTGGCACGACGAGGATTGCATCTTCGGCAAGGAGGTCGCGCTCAGGCTCAAGGCCGAGCGGAAGACCATCACACAGCGTGCGGCGTTGCGACGCATCGCCGAGATTGCGAGCGCGACGCCAGGACAGAGCGAGGCTGGACTCGGGCGCCTGCTCGCAATGATTGAGACGGTTGCGGCTGTAGAGCTGCAAGCGCCATAACGATCGAATTAACGCCGCGCCGTCAGGCGTCGGCGTTGAATGAGGGGTTGTGCTTCACCCACCCGAAGCGCGCAGATAGAGGACCGACATGGAATTGCGAAGTGGACGACTGCTGGCGATGGCCGCCGCTGCTGGCATGGCCGGCGAGTGGGCTGCGGTGCCCGAAGACCTGGACAAGCTGGCGCAGGCCAAGATGCGGTTTGCGGCGATGGCCGGCGCCGAGGCTAAGGTGAACATGCGCGGACAGCACCCGCTGGCGCAGTGGGGTCGCGAGAAGCGCAAGGACCGCGCGAAGGACAAGCGGAAGGCCAAGATCGCCGCCGCCTCGCGCCGGAGGAACCGGAAGTGACCACGACCGTTTCCATGCGCCTGAGCGTGAGCCTGCAAGGCATTGCTTCGCAGATCGAGGATGCGCTGGCCGATGCCGCTGGCCAGCGTGTGCATTGGGTGCTGATCGTGAACGCGGACGACGTGTCGCAGTACGTCAGCAACGGCGACCGCAAGAACGGCGCGGAGCTGATCGAAAGCCTGCTGGCGCGCTGGAAGGCCGGGCGCGCGGACATCCCAGCGCACATGAACCCGGACCTCCCAAAGTGAGCGTGAAGCACAACAACCGAGGTAACGCGGAGCCAGCAGCATGAACGAACCTACACAAGCGAAGCCGGCCGCCGATGCTGCTGGCGCTCGCGTTGACCGAGCGGTTGGGCGGCCGGCGCCGGAGCGCGCCAGGACGTGCGAGGACGGCTGCAACGGGTGCGATGACTGCACCGACTACGAGGATGACCAGGACCAGGAGTGCACGTACTGCCGCGGCGCCGGGACTGACCGCTACTCGGACCACCTGATGGCGTGCCCGTACTGCGATGGGAGTGGAGAGCAATGACCGACGAACGAATCCCGCAGCCAGGAAGCCGGTGGCTGCACAAGAACGGCACCGAGTACACGGTGGCGCTGGTAACGAACCTGGGCACGACGAAGCCCGATGAGTACCCGCCCACGGTGGTCTATTTCAGCGCCAATGACTGCTGGTGGTCTAGGCCGCTGGAGCGGTGGTGGGGCAGCATGACCCCGTTGCTGGCGCAGTGAACAAGACGCCCAACGTTCGAGGTGAGGCAGGGCCCGGAGGCTGCACAACATGAGCGACAAGCAACAGAACCGCGAGGCCGTAGGGCCTCGCCTCGACCGAGGGGTTGGGCCGCTGCATCCGAAGCGAGCCAAGAGGCGGAAGTGGACAGCCGTGGAACTGGACCTGCTGCGCAAGAACTTTGCCGACAGCCGGACCGATGACCTGGCGACGGCGCTGGAACGGCCTTACAGCAGCGTTGCGCAGAAGGCCGCCCAGCTTGGCATACGAAAGAGCGCGACCTACCTTGCCAGCCCCGACGCGCACCGGCTGGACGGCTTGAAGGGAATGGGCACTCGCATACAGCCCGGCGCAGTGCCTTGGAACAAGGGCAAGCCAGGAAGCACCGGCACACAGCCTGGGTGCGTGGCAACCCAGTTCAAGCCTGGCCGACCCGCCAACGAAGCGAGGAACTACAAGCCCATTGGCTCCCTGCGCATATGCGCAGACGGCTACCTGGAGCGCAAGGTTACGGACGATGCGTCCTTGGCGCCCGCGCGCCGCTGGGTTTGCGTGCACCGGCTTGTTTGGGAGGCAGCGAACGGGCCAGTGCCGGCCGGCCATGTGGTCGTTTTTCGACCTGGCCAACGAACTACCGATGCGGAGGCCATCACAGCCGACCGATTGGAGCTGGTGACACGCGCCGAGAACATGCGGCGCAACAGCGTGCACAGCAAGTACCCGCCCGAAGTTGCGCGCCTGGTGCAGCTGCGCGGCGCCCTGACACGACAGATCAACCGCAAGGCCAAGGAGGCCCAAGAAGCATGAGCAAGGACATCACCACACTGCGCGAACAACTGTTCGCCACATTGGCAGGCGTGAAGGATGGCTCCATCGACCTGGAGCGCGCCCGCGCTGTGAACGAGATTGGCAAGACGCTGGTTGATACAGCGCGGGTGGAAGTGGACTACCTACGCGCTACCGGCGGCGGCGAAAGTGCGTTTCTGGATACCGCCATAGGCTCCGACAACCTGCCGGCTGGCGTCACCGGCCGCACGGTGCATCGGTTGAAGTGAGCGAGCGGCCCAACGTTCGAGGTAACTTGGACCCAACAGCGTAGGAAACCTATGACCGACAAAGCTACTACCGAACCACCCCAGGCCGTTGATGCTGTTGGGGCTCAAGTTGACCGAGGGGTTAGGCGCCACCCGCTGGAGGTGGAATGCCTTTACACCGACGACACCAAGACGCTGATGAGCAAGGGCCACCACGACCCGGCCGAGTTTATGAAGGCGTGCGAGTTCTGGAACGGCGGGCCGCTGGTTGGCTGGGGCGGGAAGATTCGCCACGCCTGGGGCCGCACGGTGCCAGACAGCAGCGGCGACTACGAGTTCCTGATGCTGCCGGCCAAGCCGCACGCACGCGGCGCGTACCCGGTGACCACGATCATTGATGACGCGGACTATGACCACGACGAAGACCCGTGCACCCGCGTGGGCGCGGACGGCAAGGCATGCGGGCTGAAACCGCCGTGCCCTGACTGCGGGCGGGCCTGCCACGATGTTGGACCTGGCGCCTAACTAGTGGATACGCCAACTTTGAAAAGTCAGCGACGCATCAAGCGCGGTCGCTGGGACAACAGCCGCGAGGGCATCAGGCGTCGCAAGGCCGCTGCCGACGCCAAACGCGAGGCCCTGGCGGCATCCCTGCCGCCGATACCTCCAGACCCCGAGCCGCTGTCTGTCTGGCAGACCGTGCTGGTGCTGGACGCCCACGGCGAGGTGATGCACCGTGTGGTCCTGCACGTTCCGATTCCAGGCCACCGATGCGACCAGCACGCGGCAGAGGTGGACGGAGTTCGCCAGCTTCTCACCGCCACCGCGGTAGGGCAGCGCGTGGCATCCATGATCGCCAAGCGGCCCAGCGTGGCGCTGCAGGCTGATTTGCGGCGCGAGGCATTTCTAGGTGCAGATACTGGCGCAGCCTGCGAAAATGCTGCGTCAATCTCGCCAGCATACTAAATGCACAGTGACGCCCAGCTAGTCAGCCAGGTAATAGACGAGGCCCTGCGCACATGGCACGTTTGGGCATCATCCGGCCGGCCGGTCGAAGGCTACCCGACAGAATGCCCATCCTGCCGCATGAGCCGAGCCAGGAACCGCGCAGATACCCAGTATGACGACGCAGAGCAAAGCCGAAGCACTGAGATTGCGCAGTTTCTGGACGGCCTCATAAGCCAGTTTGAAGATCCCTACCGAACAGCCCTAGCTATCAACGCCCGCAACATCACGACAGGCGTTAACGTTTGGGTTAGTGCGCGCTTACCTGAAAACAGGCAAAAGCGTGCAGAGGTAATCGCAGAGGCTAGGAGCATGTTTGGGCGGGAGCTATTCCGCATCGGGCTGATGTGACTTGACAGAACCAGCAAAACCGATACCATAAGCCCCCGAGTAACCACGTCCAAAAAGCAGGCCCGCCAGTGTGCGGGCTTTTTGCATTCTGAGGCCGGAACCCGAGAGGGAAGGTCATGCAAGAAACGCATAAAGTAGGCACCAATACGGGGAACCGAGGCAAGGGAAGGCCGAAAGGCTCGCCCAACAAGACGACCCGCGAAGCCAAAGACGCCATTGCAATGGTGGCAGAGGGTCTTGGTGGGCCGGATCGGATGCTTGCCTGGGCGCAGGAAGACCCGCAAAACGAGCGCATCTTCTGGCAGGCCATTTACCCGAAGCTGCTGCCTCTGACGCTTTCTGGCGACCAGAATAACCCGGTTCGGATTCAGGAGGTGCGGCGGCTGGTGGTTGATCCTGCAAAGTGAGTTCCCTGGATATCCCAACAGCGCGGGTATTCCTGCCTCTGCTGGAGGATGCGCGAGATAAGGCCATCTTTGGCGGACGAGGGTCCGGGAAGTCTCACTTCGTTGCCGAGCTGTTGATAGATGATTCCTTGGCAGAGCCAGGGAATAGCGGCGGGGAGGGGCTTAGGACGGTTTGCATCCGTGAGGTGCAGAAAGACCTAGCCCAGTCGTCTAAGGCCCTGATTGAAGCGAAGTTAAAGAAGTTTGGCCTTGGTGAGGCTGACGGCTTCAAGGTTTTCCGCGATGAGATTCAGACCCCAGGTGATGGGTTGATCATCTTCAAGGGGATGAACGACTACACCGCGGATTCAATCAAGTCGCTGGAAGGTTTTAAGCGCGGATGGTGGGAGGAAGCCCACAACGCCACCCAGCACAGTATCAATCTCTACCGTCCGACGATGCGTGCGGCTGGGTCGCAGATGCTATGGACGTGGAATCCGCGCAGGAAGACCGACCCGGTTGATTTGATGTTCCGCGGGGCCGAGAAGCCTACTGGGGCGATAGTCGTTAGTTCGAGTTGGCGGGATAACCCGTGGTGGACTGCTGAGCTAGAACAGGAGCGTCTAGATACCCTGCGGATGCAGCCTGACCAGTATGGGCATATCTGGGAGGGAGATTACGTAACGATCATCGAAGGTGCCTATTACGCCAAGAGCCTGAACGAGGCCAAGGCGGATGGACGAATCGGCGTTGTGCCGGTTGACCCACTGATGACGCTGCGGTGCTTTGTGGACATTGGCGGGACTGGGGCGAGGGCGGATGCCTTTGCCATGTGGGTCTGCCAGTTCATCGGGCTAGAAATCAGGGTTGTGGACTATTACGAGGTTGTCGGCCAGCCCCTGGCAGCGCATTTGGCCTGGATGCGTGGCAAGGGGTATGGCCCGGACAAGGCGCAGTTCTGGCTGCCTCATGACGGCGCTACGCACGACAAGGTTCATGACGTTTCGTATGAGTCTGCTCTAAGGCAGGCCGGCTACTCTGTGACGGTGGTTCCTAATCAGGGCAAGGGGGCTGCAATGTCTCGGATTCAAGAGGGTCGCAGGCTGTTCCCGCGGGTTCGATTTAATCAGGCGACGTGCCAAGCTGGCATTGATGCCTTGGGCTGGTATCACGAGAAGAAGGACGAAAAGCGCGGGATCGGTCTTGGCCCTGAACATGACTGGGCAAGCCATGGCGCAGATGCGTTCGGCCTTATGTGCGTGGCGTATCAAGAGCCTAAGACGCATGCCCCGCTGCCACCGCTTAAGAGGAAATTTGTCGTATGACGATTGAAGACCGGATTGCTGAGCTGCTGGCGAAGGCTGAGCCGCTGCGAGCACTGCCTGACGATGAACAGGAATCCATGGGCCTGCCTGGGATCGTTGAGCTAATCAACGCGCTGCGGGCTGAGCAGGCCGGCCAAGCATCGGCGCCTGTGGTGGCTGCGGTAGAGGGCGAAGACGCTGAGCGTGCGCCGCCTGAACTGGTGAAGCGTGGCCCCGGCCGACCGCGTAAGGCTGAGCAGTGAACCAAGACGAACTTATCTCCCACATTGCCGAGCTTGAGCGCCAGGCTATCGGCTACTTTGACGGGGAGATTGCGCACGAGCAGGCGCAGGCGATGGACTATTACCTTCGCAAGCCGTTCGGCACGGAGGAAGAAGGCCGCAGCCAGGTCATTAGCTCCGATGTGTGGGATGTGGTCGAGGGCCTTACGCCGTTGGTGCTGAAGCCGTTTGTTTCGTCGGATGATGTGGTGAGTTTTCGCCCGCATGGCCCTGAAGACGAAGAGGCCGCGGCGCAGGAAACGGACTACATCAATTTCATCGTCACGCAGCGCAACGACAACTTCGAGCAGCTTGTGGCCTGGGTGAAGACAGGCCTACTGCAGAAGAATGGTGTTGTGAAGTGGTGGTGGGATTCGTCCAAGCAAACCAGCCTAGAGCGTGTGACGGACGTTCCTGAAGACGCATTCGCGGCCATTCTGCAAGACCCGTCTATTGAGGTTGTCGATCATTCGGAAGAGGCCACGGCGGATGGGGTTGTTCTCCATAGCGCGACCCTGAGAATTTCCAATGAAGCCGGGCGCCCGGTGTATGAGGTTGTTCCTCCTGACGAGTACGTGATTGGGCGTGATGCGCGGAGCGTCAACCCTGCCAAGGCGCGCTTTTTCCAGCATCGTCGCAGGGTGACTATCTCCCAGCTTCGTGAGTGGGGGTATGACGTTGCCGACGATGCGCCTGGAGGTGATGAGGATGACGATATGTCTCCCATCCGCCAGTCTCGGGAGAAGGAAGAAGAGGACCGTTCGCTTAGCGGCCATGGGAACGACCCGGCATCGCGCGAAGTGCTGTTCAAGGAGACGTATATACGCGTTGACTTTGATGGCGATGGGCTGGCCGAACTGCGCAAGGTGTGCAGCGTTGGGCGTGAGATCCTGGCGAACGAAGAGACTGAAGAGATCCCGTTTGCTGCCTGGACGCCGTATCAACAGCCGTTCAAGTTCTATGGCCGCTGCCCTGCCGATGAGGCGATGGAGGTGCAGTTGTCGAAGTCTGCTGTCTTGCGGCAGACCATGGACAACATCTACACCATCAACAATAACCGGGTTTATGCCGGCCGCGGGGTGAATCTGGATGATCTGGTGGACAACCAAATCTCTGGCGTCGTGCGGGTTGATTCTGATGATGTTGGGCGCGTGGTGCAGCCTGCAGAGGTGCAGCCGATTGGGCAAATCACGCTGCCGCTGATCGAGTACTTCGACACCATCAAGGAGAACCGAACAGGGTTCACGCGGTACAACCAAGGCACTGACGCGGACACGCTGAACAAGACGGCGACTGGTATTCGCATCATTGCTGAGAACGCAGGAAGCCGCGTCGAGATCATCGCGCGTGCGTTTGCCGAGACTGGCCTTCGGCAGTTGATGCTTGGCATTCACGCGCTGTGCCGCAGGCATGCGACGCGGCAAGAGGTTGTGCGCCTTCGTGGCAAGTATGTGCAAGTTGACCCGCGGGCGTGGCAATCGCGGTTCGATATGACCGTGCAAGTCGGCCTTGGAAACGCTGACAAGCAAATGAAGTTGCAGGGCGCTCAGATGCTGATGGCTGAGCAAAAGCAACTGGCCCAGGTGCCCGGTCTTGTGACGCCGGTGAACTTCTACAACGGCGCGGCGAAGTTGGCAGAGGCTGTCGGATTCAGGAATGCTGAACTGTTCTTCAGCGACCCGAGCAAGCAGCCGCCAGCGCCGCCGCCTGACCCTACGCAAGACCCGGCTTTCCAGCTTCAGATGCGGGAGCAAGATCGAAAGGACGCTGAGTTGCAGTTGAAGGCCGAAGAGGTGCAGTTAAAGCGTGCTGATCTAGAGCTTCGGGACCGGGATAGCAAGGTGCAGCATCTTCGCGGGCTGGTTGATATGCAGCACGGGCAAGAGGCTGTGCAGCGAGACGAGCGCCGGAATGCGGAGAAGGCCGAGGGCGAGAAAGGCGCGCTTGATGCTGTGATTCAGCAGATTCAGGCGTTGTCCGATCAGGTTGCGCAGTTGACAAGGGCTGTCAGTGGACAAGTTTGAACTTGCGATTGAGCGCGGGGAAGAAGCGGCGCGGCTGAAGGCTAACCCGATGCTTTCGCGTGCCTTCGATGACACGCGGACGGCGATCATGGAAACGTGGGCGCAGTTGGACCCTGGCGAGAAGGACCGTCAGCAGGAATTGCTTTTGATGGTCAAGTGCCTAGACCGCGTGAAGCGGTGCATTGACGAACACATAAGCGCCGGCAAGGTGGCGCACAAGGAACTAGAGGGCCGCAAGAAGCGGCTCTTTTCTTTTGGGAAAGCCGCGTAAGCGGGAAAGGTGAGCATGCAAGTCGAAGCGCAGACCCGGAGTGAGCAGCCCGAGCAATCGGCGCCTGCGAATGATGGAAGCATCGATGCAGCGGTGGCGGCTTTTGCCGCGAAGCAGGAGCCCGAAGAGGGCAAAGAACCCGAGGCCGAAGACACGACTACGGAAGAAGTGACGGATACGGACGCCGAAGAGGCCGACCCGGAAGCCGACGCGGAAGACGCTGAAACGGTCGAGGTGGAGATTGAGGGCGTAAAGCTCCAATTGACGGCAGAGCAAGCGGCCAAGGTTCAAAAGGCTGCACTCCGGCAGTCCGATTACTCGCGCAAGATGAACGAGGTTTCGGACAAAGGCAAGGAGTATGAGCGTCTAGCGGCTGATGCAAAGCGGATGGTTGATGGCGCTGAAAAGTACGCCGAAGCCATCGCAGAGCAACGGCTGATTGATGCGCAGTTGAAGCAATACGAGGCTGTCAACTGGCAGGAACTGCGGCGGGACAACCCGGCCGAGTTTGCTGCTTTGGCTGCCGAAATGCAGGCGCTGCGGATCTCCAAGCAAGAGGCGGTGACGAAGGCGCAGAGTGTGGCCCAGTCTCTAGAAGAGGCGAAGGGCAAAGACCTGCACGAGAAGCGCGCCGCGATGCTCAAGACGTTGGAAAAGGAGTTGCCGAACTGGGGCGACGAACTTGGAACGCAAATCACTGACTATGCGGTGAAGAGTGGCTGGACGGTTGATGACCTGACCCGGCTGACTGATCCGAAGGTTGTGATTCTGCTCGACAAGGCGCGCAAGTTCGACAACATCGAAAAGGGGAAGGCTGACGCTTTGAAGAAGGCGAAGGCGGCCCCACAAGTGCTGAAGCCTGGCGCCGCGAAGCCGCGCCTTGACGTGAAGGCCGAGAGCCTGACGCGGCTGAAGCAATCCCGAACCGTTGAGGATGCCGAAGCGGCATTCCTCGCACACATGAGGTGAAATCATGGCTGTTCCGAGCAATACCCTCCAGACTTACCAGTCTTCGAACAACGCTGAAGATGTGACCAACATCGTCATGAACATCGACCCGGCCGAAACGCCGATGTTGAACATGATGGGCACTTCGGTTGCGGAAGCGACGTTCACGCAGTGGCCGATTGAGTCGCTGTCGGCGGTTGACACCAACAACGCCAACATTGAAGGCGATGATGCGACCATCGATGCCAGCTCCACGCCTACCTTGGTTGGCAACTACTGCCAACTGATGGACAAGACGGCATCTGTCTCGACCACCCAGGAAGCCATCCGCAAGTATGGTGTTTCCAAGGAAATGGCGAAGCAGCTTGCCAAGAAGGGCAAGGAACTGAAGCGGGACATGGAGACCACCATTTTCCTGAATCAGGCCCGGGTTGTTGGTGCGGCTGGCACTGCGCAGAAGATGCGCAGCCTGCCTTCGTGGATCACGACCAACGTGAGCCGCGGGGCCTCTGGTGCCAACGGCTCTGCCACCACGGCGGCGACGGACGGCACCCAGCGCAACTTCACTGAAGCGTTGTTCCGTGCCCTGGTGGTGACTGCGTACACCAACGCTGACGAACTGCCCGGCACTGTGTTTGCTGGCCCGGCGAACCGCGCGAACATCAGTTCGCAACTGAGCGGCAACTCCACCCGGTTCTATGACATCAAGGAAGACACGCTGAACGCGACGGTGAGTGTGTACCGCAGCGACTACGGCACCTTGAAGATCATCCCGGATCGCTTCCAGCGTGAACGCGATATGTTCTTGATTAACCCCAAGTACATCAAGCGCCGCGTGCTGGAGCCGATGCAGACCCAAGACCTGGCGACCACTGGACTGACTCGCAAGAAGCAGATGTGGACGAACTGGACCCTTGAGGTCAGCAACGAGAAGGCCCATGCCGTGCTGGCGGACCTGAACACCGTCGTAATCTAGTGACAGTGTTAGTTGCGGCGGTTAGAATGGCCTTTTAACTGCCGCAACTAACAATGATCGGAAATCGGTTCGGGAAACTAGTTGTTGTCGCTGAGTGTGGCACTGACAAATGGCACAACAGGCTCTTCACCTGCAAATGTGACTGCGGAGGGGAGTCTGTTGTTGCCGGTTGTCTTCTTCGAAATGGAAACACCAAGTCATGCGGTTGCCTAAAGCGGTCCGTCTTGGGGGATTCTTCTAGGACGCATGGGGCTCGCAAGACTCGCGCGTACTATTCTTGGTGGAACATGAAAAGCCGCTGCGAAAGGCCAAATTCAAAATATTTCGCAGACTACGGCGGACGAGGTATCAAGATCTGCGATAGGTGGAATAGCTTTGATAACTTCCTTTCCGACATGGGTCAGCCCGCGGAAGGCGAGACGCTGGAGCGAGTCAACAACGATCTTGGATATTCGCCTGACAACTGCCGATGGGTAGATAGAAAAACGCAGGCAAACAATCGTAGGAGCAGCGTTTTCTACGAGGTTTATGGGGCGCGGAAGACTTTGCAGCAGTGGGCTGACTTGGCTGGCATTTCACGGACTACGATTTCTGCGCGGATCAAGGCCGGGTGGGACATTGATAGAGCTATCTTGACTCCAAAGGTCAAGTAAACAAACAACTCCTTGACGTGAGTCTTTGGGGCGGTCTTCGGGCCGCCCCTTTTCTTTTGGGGGCTAGATGGCTGATCGTGTTTTCATCCCTGGGACTGTGGATGCAGTAATGCATCTGGAGACTGACGGGACCATCCATGTTGAGCATGTGCAGGACGTTGAATCGACGCTTGACTATGCCCATGCGGCGCGGAATCACAGGTTTGATGCGCTTTCGCCTAGTGGCGATTTCAAGGAAGAGGCCGCGGTGCCTTATGTGCTGCTGATGAAGTGGGCGCAAGAGGCCGGGTGCGGGATCTTTGATGACGAAATGTCGATCATCATGGAAAAGAAGCTGCAGCTACCGGAGTACGCGCACCTTCTGACGGCGCCAAAGATGCGCGATCCGCGGATCAAGCTCAAGGGCCTGCGATGAGTAGCAGCATTACTTCGTTCGCTGGGTTCCTGACCGAAGTGGTACGGGTGCTGGACGGCGAAGAGACGAACATCACGGATATGCCAGTGGCGAGCCTAACGCGGTTCCTTCGCGTAGCTGAGAAGCGTATTTACCGCGATGTGCGCAGCCGCTGGAATGAGAAAGCGTTTTCCGCGGTCACTTCGACTGGGAACCTTGCGCCGATTCCTACTGACTTCAAGGCCGCTTCTGTTGTGCATGTTGGTGGCGCGCCGCTAAAGCCTGTGGCTGAGCAGTGGCTAGACCAATATCTTGAGGCTGGCGCTTCTGGCGAATGCCTTTACTTTGCAGAGGCTGGGCCTAGCTTCAAGTTTGGCCCGGCGCTTACGGACGGTACGGCTGTTCAAGGCCGGTACTTCTATGAGCTTGCGGCGCTGAGTGACGCGACGATTGCGACACATGCGCTGTTTCAGGAAGCCGATGATCTATTCATCTTCGCTACGCTGAGCGAGTGCGCTGTGTACTTCAACAAGGCTCCCATGCTTGAACTGTGGGAAGCCAAGTATCAATCCATTGTGGCTGCGCTGAATGGTGCGAGCCGTAACGCTGCCTTCAGCGTTGGGCGGATTCAGCGCAAGCCGTCAACGCTGCTGATGAGGTAATCAATGCCAAGCATTACAGCCGGCTCTGTCGGCACGTACACACTGACCGCGACCGAAGAAATCACTGTAACGCTGGACTCTGCGGAGTATGCAGAGGTCTATGTTTCTCGCAGCGGGCGCCAAGTCTTCGGCCAACGCATCAGCAGCAGCCGAAGCCTAGGCCAGTTCAACGCTGGCGATGTTGTGAGCATCACTGCTGTCGGCGGGACGGTTGACTATGCCGCCACGCGCGTAGATACGTCATATGGCCTCACCTCCGCAGAGGTGGCGGCGGTGCGGGGGGTGGTGGCCGGAAGCAGAAGCGCGCTGCGCCCGCGGCTGGCCCCGCTGCGCCTTGCGACGTTCGGCGACTCGACAGCGAACGTGGGCTCCACCAACGCTGACCTTAGCCAGGTAACCGCCGCATTCCCGGCCAGTGGCGCAACGGTGATTGCGACATCAACGCTTGAAAAGCTTGGCGTCGCGTCGCGCCATCCGTGCCTCTACTTGGTCGCTAACGGCGGCATCAGCGGCGAGACGACAACCGCGATGCTTGCCCGCGATTCTGCTGGTGCAAGTGCTTCGCGCAAGGCCACGGCCGACATCGTGGCCGCGAGGCCCGACGTGATCATTGCTCGATGTGGATCAATCAACGATCTGCTTTCGGTGACCGCAGCCAACATCGACGCCACGGTGGCCGCTGTTGCTGTTCGCCATGCGTCCCTCATCGCGCGACTGGCAGCCGGTGGCGCAGTCGTGATCGACGAGGGAATCGCTGGGTTCACTCCAGGATCGAACACGCCGACCGACCTGGAGCAGACGCGCGCCGCAATTCGGCGCCTAAACGCCATGTATGCCGCGGCCGCGGTTCCGCCGCGTGTGCTGTGGCTCGATCCGGTCGGTCTGACCTGCGACGCCGCCGGCGCGTATCTTCCTGGCCTGTCTGCCGACGGTACACACCCAAGCGTTGCCGGCGCCTACGCGATCGGCGAGGCCGAGCTGGCAATTATCAGCGCGTACTTTGGACCCGGCCTGCGTCGCTACGACGGGCCTAACCTTGCGTCCAATCCGAACATGGCGGTCACCACCTTGCAGGCTTATGGCACGCTGGCGACCGGGTACGGCATCAACATCAGCAACGCGACCCGGCAAAACGCCGCTGTGTCAATCGGGCCAGACGGCAAGTTGTGGCAAACCTGTGAGTTCACCTCCTCTGCGGCCAGCGGGCAGGGTCAAATTGCCATGCCATATACACCGCAAAGTTGGGGGTTGTCTGCCACCGATGTGCTGGGCGTCGAGTTCGACTTCTTTGTCGAGTCAATCGACAAAGTGTCGCCCCTGCCTGAATTTGTTGCTGGCGGGATCATGGGGCGCTTGGACACCTACAAGACGGCCGCAGGACGTGTGGTGCTGGATGCGCTAGGTCTGTCTGTCCAGCAATCGGTCGGCAGGGCGCGTGTCGAAGGTCGCTGCATCTTTCAGCCGTGGCTGGTTGGAGAGGCCAGCGGCGTACTGACCTCATCTTCGACGTCGCTGCTATCGACAACTGTGGCCGCATCCGGCCAATCGTGGCGTAGCGGCATCAGCGACTTCCGGGTCGTGCGCCTTGGCGCGGCCCAATTGTCCGGCTAGGCCATTCCGGCGACGTTGTACCTACCCCCCATGCTCACCTGGCACCTCCACCACCACCCCGCCCACCGCGCTAAATGACCGTCCCATTCGTCGGCCCCAGCTACGCTTTTCAAAGCCCGCGTAGCCGGGGACCGCTGTCGGTGAACCTGATCCCGGTAGCCGATGAATCAGGCGTGTCCAAGGATCGGTTCATCTTCCGCGATCTTCCTGGCCTGCGCGTGTTTGCGTCGCCTTCCGGTGAAGGCCGGGCGCTGAGGAACATCAACGGCACGCTGTATGCCATCGTCGGGGCGAAGCTGTACCAAGTTTCCAGCGCCGGGGCTTTGACTGAGATTGGCACGCTGTCTAGCAGTGCTGGCCGCTGCGGGCTTACGTCGAATGCGCTGCAGATCGTGGCCGGGGATGGTGCGCTGCTGTACGTCTATACGAAGGCTAGCGGGTCTTTCCAGTCGTTTGCCTACCCAGGTAAGGCGCGGGTTGAATGCCTTGATGAATATGTGCTGTTCATCCACCGTGATTCGCAGCAGTTCGGATGGACTGAGATCGGGGATGCGACGCAGCAGAATGGGCTGAACTTCGCTAGCGCCGAAGGGTCGCCCGATGACTTGGTCGATTTCATCGTTGACCACCGCGAGATTCTTCTAGGCGGGCGCGATTCGATAGAACCGTGGTCAAACGTAGGTGGTGACGCGGTGTTTGCCCGCAATGGTGGCGCCTTTGTGGAAATGGGCGTCGCTTCTGAGTTCTGCATGCAGAAAGCGGGCGGGTCAGTCTTCTACGCCGGCTCAAGTGGCCGCGGGAACTCTGGCATTTTCCGCTTCGAGGGATACCAGCCGCTGCGGGTGTCTAGCCTGCCTGTTGAGCAGTTGTTCAACGGCGTTGATCTGACCGGATCGACTGCCTACGGATACGACGCGGACGGGTCTTCGTTCTACTGCCTGAACGTCCCGAGCCTGGACACGACGCTTGTCTATGACGCGAAGACGGGCGTCTTCCACGACCGGGCTGAATTGGTGGCTGGTGAGTACACCAAGCACCGGGCCAGGGTGCACGCATTTGCCTATGGCAAGCACTTTGTCATGGGCGATAGCGGCGTTATCTACGAAATGACACCCGATGCGCACGACAACGCCGGGGATGTGCTGGTTCGTGACCGCATCACGCCTAATGACAAGACGCCAGCCCGTGAGCGCAAGTCATACGGCGCCTTCCACATTGACTGTGACCGAGGCAATGGCGGGACGGTGATGCTGCGCTATTCCAACGATGGCGGGGCCTCGTGGGCGAGTTGGATGTATCGCTCGCTAGGCGAGATTGGCGAACTCACAAGGCAAATCAAGTGGGAGCGCACCGGATCTGCGCGGGATCGGGTGTGGCATGTACGGGTGACGGATGCTGTTCCGTTCAACCCGGTCAATGGTGGCGCTGATGGCTAAGCCGCTGATCCCACCTACCCCGCGAAGCCCGTACATCGGGCGCGTTGACCCATCCAGCCCTGGCCGCGTCATCGGTGAGCGCGAGTGGATCGACTACTGGACGCGCCAAATCCTTGAGCGCATCGGCGGCACGAACGGCAAAAGCATTGCCGAACTTGCCGCAGAGGTTGATGCAGCGTTTGACGAGATCGGCGCTACTGCTGGGCTTGCTGCTTTGGCGCTTGCCGAGGCGCGCAAAGAACGCGATGACCAGACAGACCACTACATGCAGTTGATCCTGGCGAAGCTGGACAAGCTCAATCGCCGGGTCAGTGAAATCGAGGATAGGACGCTATGAGTTCGCAGCAACTGTGGGCGGTTACGGAGATCGGCACCACGGACACGCAAATGACGCCGGCTGTGGGTGCTAATGACGAGATCGTGATTTTCTCGGCCACGGCCCACAACACGAGCGGCGCAACGCGGGTTGTGGAGTGGTTCCTAGTGCCTTCCGGTGGAAGCCCGGGGGCTGGGAATCGCATTCATCGGGCGTCAATTGGCGACGGCGTAACGGATTACAGCGAGGGCGTCATCAGCGCCGTTGTTGTGGCTGGCGCTGCGCTCTACGCAAAAGCAGACGGTACCGGGGTGAACAGCCGCGGCACCGGCAAGATTCGTCAACCTTAAGGGTGATACATGGCTTTGCAATACTCTGTAGCTGTGCGAGACGCACAAAACGACGCTCTAGAGACGGCAATCGGGACGGCGCCGACGCTTGAAATCCGCACCGGTTCAGCGCCTGCAAATTGCGCCGCTGCAGACACCGGGTCTGTGCTTGCAAGCCTGACGCTGCCTTCCGATTGGCTTACCGCCAGCAGCAGCGGCGCTAAGGCAAAGAACGGCACATGGGCTGGCACTGCGTCTGGAACCGGAACGGCTGGGCATTTCCGCATAAAGGCTGGCGCGACGTGTCACCAGCAAGGCACCGTGACTGCCACGGGAGGCGGAGGTGACATGACCGTGAACAACACCAGCATTGCATCGGGTCAGACCGTGACGGTGGACACCTACAGCCTGACGCGGGGGAATGCGTGATGGATATGACCACACTCCCCATTCAGCCGCCCGCAGCCCTTCCGGCCCAGGCCACCGACGCGCAGCGTGCGCAGTGGCTGGATCAATGGCGTGTCGTTGCGATGTTCGCCCAGGTTGTTGCAACGGAACGACTGGCCGCGTCCAACGAAGCCGGACAAGAGGCGCGAGACAAGCACGCACAGGCTCAAACTGACACGGCGACCGCGCTGAAAGAAGCGGCGGGAGCCCAGGTCAATGCCGCACGCATCCTCGCAGGCCAGGACCGGCCGACGCCCGCGCAGATGGCTCAGGCCATCGAAGCGGCTTTCCCGGGCACGTTCGGGGGCTGACATGGCAAAGGCCCAAACCGCCACCGTACTTGTCAGCAGTGCGGCGAACACGGCCGGATCGACCACGCGCGGGCGGCTTGACTGCACGGCCGTTGATGGCGGCATCCTGACCTTCCGCATGACAAACGGCGGCACCGGCCCGACTGTCCAATGCTCTGCGCGGATTCTCGTGGCGCACAAGCAATCCAGCATGCCGGCCGCTGCGGCTGAAGGCACCGGGGACAACGACTGGAAAAAGGTGTTCGAGATCGGCGGCAGCACGACCGCGAACGCCTCTACCCCTTCGTCTTACGTCTTCGGGCCCGAGGTCGCTTACTTGGAAGTCGAGTTCACGGGCAACACTGGCCAATCGGTGACGGTCGAGGCGCACGCAACCACCTACGCCTACTGATGTACGTTTGGGCGCTTCGCAAGGAAGACTTCGAGTGCATGTCCGATGTTCACCTGAAGCGATGCGCGACGAACACGGAAAAGCTGGCCCATCAGATCGAGCACTATGTTGGCTGGCCTAGCCTGAGCGAATCTTTCAGGCGCAGCGCGCAGGAAATGCGGGAAGAACTGAGGCGAAGGGAAGCGAAGTGCAGCGAAGGGTAATCACACAGCGATTTGGGCAGGCGCAAGACCTGGCCGGGATCGACCGTGAAGACCCGATAACGCAAGGGCTGTTCAACGGCTTCTTGCATCCTGCGGCATCGCTTCGCGGCGACCTAGTTACCGGGGCGCTTGCCCCGAGCGTGACGGACAGGGGCCTTGCCTTTGTCTCTGCGAGCAGTTCAAACACTGCAGTCTTTCAAGGAAGGTTCAGCCCGCAGAGTTCCGCCGCGACGTGGCTTGTTCTGGCGCGCAGGGATGGCACGCAGCCTGATTCAGGCTTCGGCATGGCCGTTGCGGTCAATCAGGTGTCTGGAACTCAAGACCCGTTCCACCTGTTCATCAAGACGAGCGGCGAGCGGTTCCGGGTCAACACGGTCACGGAAGACAACACCAACAGTTGGGAGACAACGACCGATTGGGTTGTCGGCCAGTGGATGGTGGGCGTGTACACCTGGGCATCTGGTGGGACGCCTGCCGCATACCGCAACGGCGTACTTCAAACGCTTTCTCTGAACAGCGGGGCGAAAAGCGGCACGCTGAAGCCATCGAACACCACTACCGTCAACCTTGCGGCACTGCGCCTGAATGGCGCTGTTGGTGGATTCTTGGTGTGGGATCGGGTACTGACCGCGGATGAAATCCGGGCGGTATCGCTGAACCCGTGGCGAGTTCTAGCCAAGCGCCGAAGATTTGTCCCTGTTGGTACGGCCGGAGTCAATGCCGCACTATCTGCAACAGACCAATCAGACACATTTGCCGCGGCTGGCTCTGTTGATGTTTCTGCGTCTGCAAACATGGGCGACGCAAGTGACGAGCTGTCATCGTCTGCGTCAGTTACCGTCACAGCTTTCTGCTCGCTGTTTGATGCGAACGATTCAATTATCGCGTCAACATCAGTATCTGTTTCTGCGAGCCTATCGACAACAGACAGTCAGGATCAATTATCTTCAGGCGCAACAGTATCTAGCGGAACTACTGCCGAAGTTTTGGCTACAGATTCAGCGGACGCATTATCAAGCGCCGCATCTGTTGTTGTCTCGGTCGAATTTTCATCGACTGACGCACTTGATGTTTTTTCTTCTGCTGCTACCGTTCTAGGCGAGCTTTGGCCTGATCCTGCGGACGTTCGGGCCGGAGTGATGTATGGCCCGACCGGTACAGAGTACACAGGAACCCTTGTGGCTGGTATCGCTGCCGGAAGTTTCTTGGATGTGACCACCGGACGGCGCGTTATGGTGTCGAATGGTGTAGCAAAGACGCTGTAAATCGGCGAAAATATGCGCCGGGTAAGTACGTGGTAGAAAGAACGGTTGATGTTGGCTATATCAGTTCGATAGCCAAGCATCCCCGCGTGTGGCCCTGGATCTCTGAAGATCAGGACAGCCCAGACCACTACATGCCGGAGACTGACCGCACGGTTTATCTCAAGGTTGAAGGCGGCTATTTGAGCTTCCGGCCTTTCACGCGGGCGTGTTGGGAGGTGCATATCTGCATGCTCCCTAAGTC
>JACCDR011187931.1_pt1 | contig 18916 bp, 20 predicted proteins | sample 7446431 | NCBI WGS metagenome assembly JACCDR01 (sample SAMN15323443, study PRJNA562643) | freshwater metagenome | isolation source: river surface water | place: USA:Blue River Watershed | collected 2017-08-17
AAAGTAAAGAAAGAGGTAAAGAAGTCAGAAGCTGTTTTGGCAGCTGAGGCAGAAGCAAAAGCAAAGCATGCTACCCCTATGGGTAAAATGTTGGGCGAAACAGCTACTCCTCCCAATGCAGGTGATCTCATCGAAGGTTCTGTTATCGCTATCGACAAAAAGGGTGTCTTTGTTGACCTCCCTCCATTCGGTACTGGTATCATTTACGGTCGTGAGTACATCATTGCCCGCGATGTTATCAAGAAAATAAACATTGGTGACAAAGTTGCCGCAAAGGTTGTTGATCCTTCAAACAAAGATGGCTATATCGAACTCTCTCTCAAAGAAGCTCGACAGGCTCTCATCTGGACCGAAGCAGAACATGCTATTACTGCAAAAACTATCCTCGAGCTCCCTATCAAGGAAGCAAACAAAGGAGGTCTCATTATTGAATGGCAGGGTATTTCAGGCTTCCTCCCTGCTTCACAGCTCAAACCTGAGCACTACCCTCGTGTAGCTGATGGTGACAAGGATTCTATCCTTGCTGAGCTCAAGAAATTGGTAGGTACTAAACTCGCTGTTTCTATCATCGGTGCTTTCCCTAAAGAAGGTAAACTTATCTTCTCTGAGAAAAATCCTATTGAAGGAAAAGAAAAAGCAGTTGCTGTTGCAAAATTCAAAGTTGGCGACGAAGTAGAGGGTAAAGTAACCGGTATGGTTGACTTCGGTGTCTTCGTAAAGATTGATGAAGGTCTCGAAGGTCTCGTACATATCTCTGAAATCGACTGGGCTCTCGTTGAAGATCCAAAAACTCGATTCAAGGTTGGCGACAAGGTGATGGTAAAAGTTATTGAAGTGAAAGAAGGTAAAGTATCTCTTTCAATCAAGGCTTTAAAACCTAACCCTTGGACAGAGGCTGGTAAGAAATACAAGAAAGACCAGATTGTAAAAGGTGTTGTAATCAAATTCAACCGCCACGGAGCACTCGCTTCTATCGAAGAAGGAATTGCAGGTCTCGTACACGTTTCAGAGTTCGGTTCAGACGAAAAACTTCGTTCAAACCTCGAACTCGGTAAGGTATACAGCTTCAAGATTTCTCTCTTTGATGCAGGTAACCAGAAAATGACTCTCTCATTCGCTGGAGACAAGAAATAAACCTCACAGCAAAAAACCACCGGCTCACCGGTGGTTTTTTGCTGTATGTACAATAAAAAAGCACACAGAGTTATATCTGTGCGCTGCCCGTCAATCATTGCAGAACCGATAGAATCATGCCGAGGGTCGCCCAATCGACAGTACTATCCTTAAGAATATCGGCAACGGTCTTTACTTCAACATACGTACGCTCGGTTTCCTGTTCATTTCCATGAACACTCCCAACAAGCGCCTCAATTTGAGACATCTCTTGCGTTGATAAGTTTAGGAAACCAACCGAGGCGGTATGCGTAGAAACCGTTGCAGCAACTTGTCGCCGTTGCGGCACAATGATGAGTCGTTGAAGATCAAGGGTAATACCCACCTCCTCCTTACACTCACCAACCATCACTGTCTTTATATCCTGACCAAGTCGCAGGGATGATCCACCGGGAAGTTCCGTAACGAGACCACTCAAGTTTGAGACAGAGCTACGAAACTCACGGACGAGTACCACTTTAATAGCATTTAATTCACAGCCGGCGTGTGGACGATGGTACATTACAACAGATGTAATATCCGGTCGTCCAATCACAACTTCATTCTCTTTATATCGATGTTCAGCTGTTACCCAGATCTTGGCACGAAATGACCAAAACAGGATAATCTCTTTTTTTGGACCAACACGAAAAATCCATTCGACACGACCGTCTTCAAGAATATTACCAGCCGTCTTGAGTGCGCTATACCACAACTGAAACGATGTTGTATTCCAAAGACTGAGAGGAATCGCAGTCTCACCTCGAAGTCGGTATGAACCAGTACCAATCAACGATAAAGCGTTTGCTAAAGTCTGCCTCAATTCGTAGTTACGCGGACACTGTGCTTTGGAGGCGTAGTATTCAAGATAACCAACTGAGACAGCCTCCTTAGGGGCACCAAACACGATTTTACCACTATCATGCCACATGCCCCATTCAACATTAGTTGTAAGAGCGAGCATGTTTGGAAATTCACGCGGAACCCAAAATACTATAATGTCAGCATGGTGAAGATATGTCTCTTCCCACTCAATCTGACTGTCATACGACTGTTTCCAGTTCCCATCACTTGTTTCAGGAACAAAAACGACACCGTCGTAGCCAAGTTGTTCTAAAATACGAATCGCTTCTGGTCTCCAAGACGGAACATCTTTAGTGCGCGGGGTCGGCCCGGCAAGAAAAATGGATTTACTGTAACTTTCAGGTGCTTTTTGAAGAGCATATACTATTTTCATAGCTTAAAACCACCAGTTTTTGGTTTAAGGTGTATGTTTAATATAATTCAATATGAAATATATTTTCAAAATATATTATACTACAAATATAGATATATAGCAATGATTCTCAGTCAAAAAACCTCGAGATTTTAATCATTAAAAATCGCATTATAATCACTCATCGCTCGTGCTGGCGAATCAGTGACTGAAAGCTCTATACAATCAACAACTTTCTTCATAACTGATTTGAGTTCATCCGCCTCTTTATCTTTAAACTCCGCAACAATAAAATTATCAATAATAGTATCGTGATCGAGTTTTTTCATCTTGCCTTTTGCTGATGCGGGTGTGATACCAATACGAATACGGAAAAAAGCTTGTGTACCGAGCGCTTTGATTACTGATTCAACACCTTTGTGACCTCCTGAAGATTTATTGAATGATACTTTTGCTTTGCCGAGTGGTATATCGAGCTCGTCGTGTACCACGAGTACATTTTCAAAAGCTTTAATCGTCTTACCCTGAGAGTCTTTAATCTTTTTTGCTCCTTTTACAATCTTTCCGAGAGCATCACCTGACTTATTCATAAATGTTTCAGGGAGCACGAGTGTTGCTTTAACCTTACCTACTTTGCCTTCTGATATGAGAGCCTGTTTTTTCTTGTCGTATTCAAAATCATCAAAACCATGCTTTGATGCAAACTTCATAACCGCTTCACGACCAGCATTATGTCGTGTACCTTCGTATTCTGTACCTGGGTTTCCTAGTCCTATGATTATCATGGGCTGTAGTATAGAACATTCGAGACCGAGCTTCAACTCAGGTTACACATCACAAATACCCATTGTGTAAAGGCCTTATGTGAGACTATACTTTTCGCATGAGTGAAGAATCAACTATCCAAAACCCGCCAGCAAAAAGTAACGTTATTAAAGAAACTATTATATACGCAATCGTGGCCGCGGCTATTGTCTTTCCTATTCGTTTTTGGATAGCTCAACCATTTGTGGTAAACGGTCCTTCTATGGATAGCACCTTTCATGATGGTGAGTACCTCATCGTTGATCAAATCTCATACCGATTTAATGAACCAGAACGTGGTGATGTACTCATCTTTAAATATCCTGAAAACCCTTCTAAATATTTTATCAAACGCCTCATCGGCCTCCCTGGTGAAACAGTGGTTGTACGCAATGACGTAGTTACCATCATCAACAAAGACCACCCAGAAGGCGTGACGTTGTCTGAACCTTACATAAATAGTAAATCATTTATTACCAAGACACTCACCCTCGGACCCGAAGAGTATTTCGTAATGGGAGACAATCGAGGTGTGAGTTCAGACTCACGTGTATGGGGAGCGCTACCGAGAGAAGACCTCGTTGGTAGACCTATAGCACGTCTCCTCCCTCTCACAGAGGTAGATTTATTGCCAGGCAAAGTATCGAGCACGAGTATATACAAAACACCGTAATACACATATATGAACAAAGACATTTCAGTAAAAAATAAAAAGGTTACAAAAAAAATAGAGCATCCTGCATACATCTCATACAGTGATGTTGATACAGTAATAGAAACAGGCCTTTTTTATGGATTCACCCCTCTCGCACCACTCCATATAACAAATGATGATAATGCTCAGGCAAAGTCTATTTCTGAAGGAGAGATTGTTGTTGACCATGACAATCACGAAGAAGGTGCTTCAATACGTCTCGAAGAAAAAATAGCACTCTTGCGTCTCTATGAAAAAGAAAAGATGGGAACTCTCGCTCAACCCCTCATGTATTCATACAAGAAACCTTTTTTAGGTGATAGACGTAAGCTAAATACCAAAGAGCTCCATTACGGTTTTGAGATTATTGGTACCAATAAATCAATTGCCGAAGCAATTCTCATGCAGACAGCTGTTGCAATACTCCATGATGCTGGTGACACTGATCTCCATGTAGAAATCAACTCTATCGGAGACAAAGAATCTCTCACGCGATTTACCCGTGAAATAACCGCATACTACCGAAAACACTTGAATACATTGCCTGCAAAGTGTCGCGATACCTTTAAAAAAGATGTCTTTGCTCTCCTTGGATGCGATCACGAAGATTGTCTAAAGCTCACCGATGAATGTCCAAAATCAATCAATTTCCTCTCAGAAAAATCTCGTCAGCATTTTAAAGAAGTATTAGAGTTCTTGGAAACTCTCGAAATTCCATACACCATAAACAACGCTCTCGTAGCTAATCGTGATTTCTGTAGCGAGACCGTATTTGAAATCCGTGGTTCTGATCCAAAAAGCCACCCAAAGGCAATTGGCATTAGATACGATACGCTCGCAAAACGACTCGGACACAAAAAAGACATCTCTGCTGTCGGTGTAGCTATCGCACTCCCTAAAAAAGCAGTAAAAACCGAACCTGTAAAACAGAGTACGATTGCAAAAATCCTCGACCCTCAGATCTGTTTTATGCAACTCGGTTTTGAAGCAAAATTAAAGAGCCTTCGCCTCATCGAATCACTCCGTCTCTCTCGTATTCCTGTTGCTCAATCACTCGCGAAAGACAAGATAGCAGGTCAAGTTGGTCAGGCAGAGAAAATGCAGGCACCTGTTGTAATTATTATGGGTAAAAAAGAAGCGATGGAAAACACCGTAATTGTCCGCGAAACCTCTACCCGTTCACAAAATGCTGTATTAGTCACAGAAGCAGCTGCTAGTTTGAAAAAGTATAAAGTATAGTAAAGAAAAAGCTGGCTCCTTGCGGAGCCAGCTTTGATTTCTGGGTTCGCACCTTACGGCAACGAACTCAGTTTTTTGCTCGGCTCGATCTGTGTATCGATGACGAAAGTGGATTTACCGTCGATATCCACCGTCAGCACCGGACAATAACGATCGCCGATTTTCGCCAACACGAACGGTTTGCCAAGCCGTGGCGTCGCGAGGAAATTGTCCGCCAAAATCGCCCGCAAGGCGGTGGTACCCACCTTGCGAACGACAACTTGTTTTTCACCTTTATCTTCATTGATCCCAACGAATTCCCAGAGGGAATGAGTGGGATCCTCAAAGGTGAAGAATGAAGGTTTGTAATCCTTGCGAACCGTGACCGGTGTGGAGGCAACTTTTTCGATGAAGAATTTGTTCCACACGGTTGTGTTGATGTTGACCATGTTCTCCGGAGCGATCTGGTATTCATAATTATGAACCCAGTTGCCGGCACGCTTTTTCATGGCCGCCGCCCAACGGTCGCGGATCAACACATCGATGTTCGTGAGACTGCCCTGCACGTCGGTTGTGAACCGGACGAACGAGGCGGTATCACTGGCATCGAGACTGATCTCGTAACGGACCTCTTCGGACGAAGCCTCGATTTTGCTCACCACGACCTTTTCGGGCGGGGTGAGAACCGGCACTTTCTTGCCGACGACATTTTCCTGACTGAAACCAACAGCGGTGAACACCGCGAGAATGAGGCTGACGAAGAACAGTTTCTTCATACGGTAGTCCTCCAGAAGTTTAAAAACGAGCGTTGCTCTAGGCTTGAAACGATATCAAGCTTTTCATTCAAATACTTCTGGATTTCTGTTGTATATTATACACTTTATTTATATATATGTCAATAACTCTATTTAATTGAAAAATAAGGCGACATATGTTATTGTGTGACCCTAACTGATCGCGACGTGCGATCACCAAAATTAGTCAAAAAGACAGCTTATTTATTAGGTTTTATAGAATTTTAAACACTTAGAATGGCAACCAACGTAGAAGTAGTACGAAACGGCACAGAAAACCCATTGGGTCTCCTCCGCCGCTTTACCAAACGAGTTCAGGGTTCAGGAGTTCTTCCTCGTATCCGCGGTGAACGCTACCATGAACGAGTTCTCTCTCACTACAAAACCAAAATGAAGACTCTCGAGTCTATTGCTCGCAGAACTCAGATGGCAGAGGATATCAAGATGGGTAAAATCAACCCTGACGCTCCTCGAGGTAAGTCACGACGATAATTATGGACGTATCAGAAAACTTCTCTCTGATACGCAAGACAAAAGGCAAGCTTCCCAGCTTGCCTTTTGCTCATATGAAAGATGTCGTTCTCGGCACAGACTATGAACTCTCTCTCGTATTTGTAGGTGACAAAGAATCTCAAGAAATAAACATACAAAGTCGCGGCAAAGATTATATTCCTAACGTACTTTCTTTCCCTCTCGATGATTCATCTGGTGAGATATTTATAAACCCTCTCGAAGCAGCGAGACAGGCTGAAAGTTTTAATAGAACTCCCGAAAATATGATCGGTTTTCTCTATATTCACGGACTTGTGCATTTGAAAGGAATGGACCATGGGGTTACAATGGAGAGAACGGAAGAAAAATTCCGAAAACAATTCGGAATCTAGGCAGGTATCATTCCCTGCTTGGCCCGCATCCACATCATGCGAAAACACACAGCAGTAGGAATAGACATAGGAACATACCAAGTCAAAGTCGTTGTATCTGAACTTGAATTCGGAAACGAACAGACCATGCCTAAAATCATAGGCACCGGTTTTGCTGAATCAAAAGGTCTCCGTCATGGCTATATCGTAAACTCTCACGATGTAACCAAAAGCGTCCTCCAGGCTGTTGCTCAAGCAGAAAAAACTTCTAACTTTAAAATAAAGAGGGCTTTTATATCTATTGGTGGCATTGGCCTACAATCACTCGTGAGTACTGGCTCCGTCATCATTTCTCGTGGCGACAGCGAAGTAAGTCAGGTGGATATAGATAAAGCAATCACCTTAGCTGAACGAAACATCCCTTCTTCATCAATCATCAACCGCCGTATTATCCATCCGGTTCCTCTTTCATATAAAATTGATGGTAAAGCTGTATACGGCAGACCTCTCGGCATGAAAGGTAATAAACTCGAAGTGCGCATGATGTTTGTCACTTGTCTCTCTCAGCACCTCGATGATCTCGTTGACGCTATTTCTGAAGCAGGTATCGAAGTTCTCGATGTCATCGCATCACCTATTGCCGGTGCGCTCGTTACCCTTTCTAAAAATCAAAAAGTAGCTGGATGTCTCCTCGCAAACATTGGAGCGGAAACTGTTTCTATTGTGGTATTTGAAAATAATTTACCTGTATCACTCGAAGTATTTCCTATTGGATCAACTGATATTACCAACGACATCGCTCTCGGTCTCAAAGTTCCTATCGAAGACGCAGAAAGTTTGAAACGTGGCGGAGCACTCTCACTCCAAGTATCAAAGAAAAAACTTGATGAAATAGTTTCTGCACGACTCTCTGATATTTTTGATTTGATCGAAGCTCATTTGAAAAAGATTGATAGAAACGGACTCTTGCCTGCAGGAATTATTATCACCGGAGGTGGATCGGGTATTGCTACTATTGAAGACCTCGCCAAGGCATCGCTCAAACTCCCTGCACGACTCGCAACACTGGGAACCACAGGTAAAGATGGCATAAAAGACTCTTCCTGGTCAGTTGCATATGGTCTCACTATTCTCGGTATGGGTGGCGAAGACGGCGGAGATTCAGGGCTTTCTCGCAGTGGAAAAAACGTCTTGGACAAAGTTATGCAGTGGTTAAAACAATTTCTTCCTTAAAAACGGCTTAATCAAGCCGTTTTTTACTATCACATATTCCAGACAGAGACAAATCAAAACATTTGATGTAAATCACAAAAGACTGTTGTATTTTAAGGGTCTTTTGCTATGATGTACCCACCTTAACAAGTCGAACGGATATCTCTGTTCGGGTTTAAACGATTACACATGCCAAACATCATTCCTGAAGTAGAAACATTTGCACGCATCAAAGTCATTGGTGTCGGTGGATCAGGCAAAAATGCCCTAAACCACATGATCAATTCCAAAGTAAAAGGAGTTGATTTCATTGCGGTAAATACCGACGCACAAGACCTCCACCACTCTCTCGCAAAAAAGAAAATTCATATTGGTAAAAACCTTACCAAAGGACTCGGTGCAGGAATGAATCCTGATATCGGACGTCGCGCAGTCGAAGAAACAAAAGAAGAACTCCAGGAATCAGTAAAAGGTGCTGATATGGTGTTTGTTACCGGAGGAATGGGTGGTGGTACCGCATCAGGTGCTACTCCAATCGTAGCAAAGACATCACGAGAACTCGGCGCTCTCACTGTCGCTGTTGTTACCAAACCTTTCTTCTTTGAAGGTGCTCAGCGTTTGAAAATCGCAGACCTCGCTCTCGAAAATCTCCGCAAAGAAGTAGATGCTATCATCGTAATTCCAAACGATCGTCTCCTCGCAAATATTGATCGCAACACAACAGCAAAAGCAGCCTTTGCTCTCTGTGACGAAGTATTAAAACAAGCCGTAGAAGGTATATCAGACCTCATCACTACCCCAGGTATCATCAATATCGACTTTGCCGATATTCGAGCGATTATGGAAAATGCAGGCCCTGCCCTCATGGGTATTGGTCTCGCGAGCGGTGAAAAACGTGCAGAAGATGCAGCAAAGATGGCTATTTCTTCACCTCTCCTCGATATCTCTATTGCAGGTGCAAAAGGCGTACTCTTTTCTATCGCTGGTGGTGATGACCTCACTATGTTCGAAATCCAGGACGCTGCTAAAGTAATCACCGAATCGATTGACCCTAATGCAAAAGTTATCTTTGGTACTGTTCGTGATGAAAAGCTTAAAAAAGGTGAAATCAAAGTGACCGTGATCGCTTCAGGTTTCGGTGAAGTAGCGGCACACAGCATCACAAAATCAAAATCTCTCTTTTCTGCTCCTGAAGCAAAAGAAGAGATAAAGAAAATACATAATTCTATTACCGCTCCAACTCCTGTTAAAGAAGAAAAACCTGAACCTAAAACTATTGTTATTGAAGACAAAAAATCTTCTATCCCTACGATTGATCATGATGACGATGACTGGGGTGCAGTTCCTGCTTTTCTCCGAAGGAAGAAATAATTTAACAAAAACACCGCCACCTGCGGTGTTTTTGTTATAATCTTGTTATGGTAAAAATTATCTTTAAAAATCAGCCAACCCTATCAATCAATGAGGCAGATAAAACCTTTAATGAAAGACGCCTTAGTTTAATTCCTTTCATAGAAAATTTTCTTTCTAACCTTCCTTTGTTGTCAAACAAAGATGTGTCTGTAACATTTCTAAACAACAAAGGTGTTTCATCTCTTGTATCTATCGTAGAAACCTTTGATCAAAAATTGATTCTGAAAATACCATTAAGTAAAGCATATTCTTTAGGTGAAGCTCAGTTCCTTAAAATATGGGAGAGTGTTGGCGTAAAAGTACCACATATAGTAAGTGATGGACTTCTGAACGATCACGCCTATATTCTTTATGAATATATTGAAGGAAAAACACTTGGCGAAAGCTACACCACGCAGGAGCTCATAGCTAATAATAAATATCATGAGCTGGGTGTCACACTCAGAAGAATGCATGAACCAAAGACCACAGGTTATGGTTCTGTACGAAACGGTGTTGCAGAATATAAAACATTTAAAGAATGGCTCGAAAGCCCTGAAGTAAAAAAGAAGGTTGGATATGTTCAAGAACATAATCTTCTTAATGAAAAGCACGGATCTTTAGTAAAAGCTTTTGAAATTCTCACAAATTTTGTTGAATCTTCGAAAGAAAGTAGTTATTGCCACGAAGACTTACACCCCTACAATATCTTTGATACAAACCCTATAACTATATTTGACCCCAACCCTCGCTTTCATCATGGATATATCGACGTAGCACGCTGTTTGTATGGCAGTATTTTTGATAACGAGCCAATAGAAGCGCGCCAACAACTTATTGAAGGATATTTTAAAGACGAAACATATAACAAACAAGCTCTTCATGCTGCGATTTTACTGTATGGTTACATGAAATTTACCTATGCACATAAGACAAACAAAATAGAAGGTATTAGTAACGTTCAACGATACCTTATTGAAAATAAAAAACTACTTGATTAAATAACATCCTCTCCGTACTCCTGAGTACTGTCGTACAGGGTTTCCTGGGTAATAAAAAGAGCCTCCGCAAAAATGCGGAGGCTCGAGTGTTCAAGAGGAGAAAATCAATGGGATTGATTTTCTCAAGTCCTCAAAAGATCACGAATCACTGCTTCTTGGCGGCCGACAGACCGATGTGTTCACTACTGCTGTCGTCGCTCCAGATACGGAGACGAATTCCGTTGTAATTAAAACCTGTGACGACACGTTTGCGGTGCGACGAGCCATGATCGACGCAATTATCTATGCAATTAACACAAACCCTATAGAACAGATACTCTCCACGGGCCAGGAGGATGCCAACCATGGTGTAAACCACAATCCGAGCAGTCGGCGTTTCCTCGTCTTGTGAGAGGAGTGCCTGCTGTTCGTTCCACGTCTTCGAGATCGAATCGGTGACCGGAACCTTCCTGATCAACTGCCAGCCGACTTTACCCTTGTTCTTGGCGAACTCCTGCTTATCATACCAGTCTTGGAAGTAAAACAGGTTCAGAGCGGGCTTGCGTATAATGCCACGGATATCGAGAATCGACAGCGGGAAAACAGCAACGAGAACGTGCGTGTCCTTGGAGGCACGAAGCACCTCCTCGCTCCACGGAACTTCTGCCAAGATTGCGAGCTGTTGCTTCGTGGCGTTAACCCCGAAGTGCTTGATCGCTTCCTCGATGCCGAAGAAGTTCTTACCCATGATCTCACGGGCGAGCTTCTGTGAATCTGACGGCTCGTAACCACCATTGATCATGAGTCGTGCAATGTTCGCCACAAACGTAGGGTCGGTGTTGATACGAGATGCGACTTCTTCGGCGTTATCGCCAATCGCTCCCCACAAACGCTGATTAGCTGCATTGATGTCACCAGCAGGGACTTGAGTCCAAACTTTCATATATGTTCCTTGTTCTGTTAGCCTTTTTGAAATTATCTCGAAGGCGACTAGAGTGAGCATACGATCTCAATAGTACGTCTTGCCTCAGTTGAGACGAGCTTTTTGGGCTTCAGCAGAAGCACAAAAAGCTCGTCTCAACACAGTGATTTATATCAAAGAACTAAAAAAAACTATATCACAAATATTAATATATAGCAATATCATATTTCCCTCTGAAGAGAGAATAAACTTGGTATACTAATACCACTATGTACGACTTAGCAATCATTGGTGGTGGACCAGCGGGTGTAGCGGCCGGTGTTTACGCTTCGCGTAAACGCCTCAAAACAATATTTATTACCAAAGACTGGGAGAGCCAGTCTACCGTATCCGAAGGTATAGAAAATTGGATAGGTACCGTCAAAATTGCCGGTTCTGACTTTGCCAAAAGTCTTGAAAATCATCTTCGCGCTTATGCTTCAGATGTTGTTGATATCCATGTCGGTGAATACTGTAAAAAAGTATCAAAAACAGATACAGGTTTTGAAATAACTACCGATACCAAAACCTTTACCGCAAAAACTATTCTCATCGCAACTGGTTCAAAACGCCGTAAACTCGATGTACCGGGTGCAAATACTTTTGAACACAAAGGTATCACCTATTGTGCATCATGTGATGGTCCTGTATTTGCTGGCCAAGACGTAGCTGTTATTGGTGGTGGTAATGCTGCTTTTGAATCAGCTGCGCAACTCCTCGCTTACTGTACATCAGTCACTCTGTTGAATCGCAGTGATGAATTCCGTGCAGATGCAGTAACTGTCACCAAGGTTCTCAAAAACCCTCATATGAAAGCAATTACGAACGCTTCACTCGTCGAGGTAAAGGGTGACAAATTTGTAAAATCACTCGTCTATAAAAATGAAAAGGGTGAAACTGTTGAGCTCCCTGTATCAGGTATATTTGTTGAAATAGGCTCTGTACCCGCTACAGATTTTATTAAAGACATAGTTCCGCTCGATGCATTTGGTCGAGTTCCCGTAGATCCTCGTACCCAAGCAACAACAACCCCTGGTATTTGGGCCGCAGGTGATTGTACCGATGGGCTCTATCATCAAAATAACATTGCTGCGGGTGATGCTATTAAAGCCCTCGAAGATATATACCTTACTATTCACGCAAATTAATATATGAAACGAACAGAATATAACGCTTTTCTTTTTGCACATATTGCCCTCTTTATTGTTTTCGTATGGTTTGGCGCACTCAAAGTATTTGGTCTCTCTCCTGCTACCCCTCTCGTTATCGATCTCTTTAACAACACTCTTGGACTCTTTGTACCTTTTAGCGCTCAAACATTCATACTTATCCTCGGCATACTCGAAGTGCTCATAGGTGTACTATTTGTTATTCCTCGTATGGAAAGAGTGGCAATGGTACTCCTCGCTCCTCATATGATTACTACCGTACTCCCGCTCTTTCTCCTTCCTACAGTTGCATGGAGCGGATTTTTTATACCAACACTCGAAGGTCAGTACATCATTAAAAACGTAGTGATCATCGCTCTCGCACTCATGGTATTTGCTGACCTTGGAAAAAAGCGCACCGAAGGTACACTCTAATCTCTCGAGTATTACAGTGAGGCTACGTTAGTCTCGTATATCGCCTATTATTTTACCATCATCGAGACGTACGATACGTTTTGCAAGTTTTGCATACTCTTCTTCATGGGTAACCATAATAATAGTTTGACCCTGTTTATAGATTTCTTTGAAAAGCTCCATAATCGTCTTTGAAGACTCATTATCGAGGTTTGCGGTAGGTTCATCGGCAAATAGTATACGAGGCTTGTGGGCGAGCGCACGGGCAATAGAGACGCGTTGCTGTTCACCTCCTGACATCTGGCTCGGAAGGTTCGAGAGTCTGTGCGCGAGCCCTACACGCTCAAGCGAAGTATGTGCAATAGCATAGGCGGCCGCTTTAGATTTTCCTTGCATCATGAGAGGGATTGCCACGTTTTCAGTCGCGGTGAGATCCGGGAGGAGAGCGTAATCTTGGAATACATACCCGAGTTCATTTAATCTAAACTGTGTTTTCTCCTCTGCATTCATCGTGTGGGTATCTTTATCAAAAATAATAATCTCACCGGACGTTGGCTCATCAAGGAGGCTTAATTGATAAAGAAACGTTGACTTACCTGCACCTGAACGACCCATGATTGCAATAAACTCCCCTTCTTCACAGGTAAAATCAACACCTTTGAGTACCTGAGTTTCTTTATCTCCATTCTTGAAACTTTTTATGAGATTTTTAACGCGTATAAGTGACATAGATGTGTATGTTTAATTTCTACCTAAAATAGAATCAAGGGTATTTTTACGCACAATCATACGTGCGGGAATATATCCAGCAATGATTGTTGTAAATATCAGGAGACCAACACGGAACAATGTTTCAATGAGAGGTGCCACGAGAATACCGTCAGAGAATGGAAAGTCTATAGGGTGAGCGGCAATAAATGGCTGCAAAAAGAAATACAGTACCACGAGACCTATAGCAGAACCTGATATAGCGTAAAAGAAAGATTGGAATACATAAGAGACCTCGATTGCCACTCCACCAATACCAATACCTTTCAAAATACCGATAAATTTTCTACGCGTAATAGCGTTAATAAAGATAACGATGAATATTGTGATAGAGGCTACCGTGAGACCAATAGATGAAAGCATATTACCCAAGAGAGCGAATGTAGCTTTAATATCTTTCAAAAACTTTGGTTGTGCATCCTCAAACGTTTGTACTCGAGCATACTCACTTACACCAGAACGAATAAGGGCATCGCGAACAGCAATAGCGTCTGATCCTGGTTTTAATTTTATTGACACTTCATCTACGTTATAATCATCTCTCCCTATGAGTCCACGGAGTTGAGAATCAACAAAAAATATACGGAAAGATAATTCATCAACCTTTGATTTAACAAAACCTTTGACGAATACCTCGCGTGATACATCACCTATTTTTATGCGTATTTTGTCTCCAATCTCTACGTTTGAAAGTGTTGTAAATCCAGGAGATTCTATAGGCAGATATTTTTTGAGAAAGTTTGCACCGAGGAGCACTTGATCATAGTCAGTCGGAGTGAGAAATGCTCCCTCGACAATAAATCTATCCATACCTGTAGTTTGTTTTTCACGAATAGGATCGATACCTACAAAAGACCCTCCTGCAGATTCAATGTCTTCTTCTTTGGTTGCTGTGGTATACCCTGTCTCAATACGACCACCTGCGATATAGCGTGCTGAGTATGATTCAGTTTCTGGTAGTGAGTTGATTATAGAAATAATCTTTGGACTTTGTTCTATATAATCTTTTTTTGGCAATACTGAGATAATTACATCAGATGTGTAATAGGTTTTATTTGCTTCTACAGAACCTTCAATAAGACCGACCAATATACCTGACACTACGGTGAGGTTCAAAAACGTAAGTGTCATAACAAAGATAATCAGACCTGTTGTCCATTTACTTGCTCTACGTACCTGTCTGAGCGCCAAAAAGAATCCTATGCGGATAGCCTGTAGCATTTATGGTTTTGGATTAAGGAGAATCACGTCTGATTCTGTGACACCGCTTATTACCTCTACATTTCCTTTTGTATCTTCGTTGCCGAGTATAACTTCTCGTGTTTCCTGGGTCTTTTTATCCACCACGACTGTTACTGTTTTTTTATCATTCTTTATAGATACTGTCCGGAGAGGTATGAGTGATACATCGTTCTTTCTTAGCGTTTCAATAGATATATTTGCAGTGAGACCTGATTTGATACGATCATCTGGTTTGCTAAAGATAAAATCAGTCTTGTATGTAGAAACCCCATCTCGAATAGTTTCACGCGGTTCAATACGATCTACTACAGTTTCAAATACCACACTCTTGCCGTAAGCATCGAGACTGACAAAAGCTTTAGCACCTGGTACAACACCTGCAATATTTACTTCTGGTACGTATGCTTCTATTTTGTATTTTGGACTAATAACACCTGCAATAACAGTATTAGGCGCAACCGATTGACCTATTTTTGCGTCTTGTTTTGAGACAATACCATCTATAGGAGAACGGAGATACATACGTGCCAGTTTTGCCTGGTAGCTAGCACGAGCCGCCTGAGCACTCGATACTCGAGCAACCTGAATCGGTAGATCTGATATATCATTAGCAAATGTTTTTGCACCAGCAATGAGTGATCCGGCCGCCGTGTTTACATTCTGTCGCGCGAGCGCAGTATCAGCTCTATACTTATCGATAACTGTCTGAGAAATCGAATCATTTGCCTTAAAACTATTAACTGCAAAAGATGTCTCGTCGAGGAAATTACTGATGGTTCTTATATACGATTGCGAAGCTTCTAAATCAACTGTTGTATATGAATCAGGAGAAAGTTTTGCTACAAGAGACCCCCATCCTGAAAGAGCTTCCCCGGCAACAATACGGAGACCGTTTACACGATCACGTAGTGTGAGATTTTCAAACGCATATACAATACGGGGATTTTGACTCCGTGGATCAGTAAAGAACTGGTCTACTTTATTAAACACAGCATCATTAGCCTGAGTATAAGCATCTTTTATACTCTGTATAATATCGAGCTTTGAATTCAACACTTGTGCACGGAGACCATTACCTCCTGCTATCTTTGACAATTCAGCTTCAGCAGCTTGTAGATCTGCCTCTGCTTTCAAATAGTCTGCCTCAACAGAAGCTCTATCAAGCTCAACAATAATCTCACCGGCATAGACTAAATCCCCCACCTTTTTATACACACGATTAATAGTACCTCCTGTTTCAAAAGCAAGACTGATATCATCAACAGATACAACTTTACCCGACAACTCTACGGTACGTACAAGATCACCTGTAGTGAGAGTAACAGTCTCAATATTTTGAGAACCTCGAGCCCTCAGAGCAAAAATAATACCTATGATAACAATAACAGCTACCGCGACTTTTATTTTGTGGTTTTTTATAAATGAATTCATGTGTAGGAGATTAACGTCCCCTAGTATATCACGCCCTATAGAGATCTATTTAAATAGATTAATAAAAACAAAAGGGTCAATAGATACCTCACCTATACGCACAGAAACATGGAGGTGTGCGCCCTCAGAATAGCCAGTCATGCCTGAGAGACCAATAGTATTTCCCCTCAACACCAACTGTCCTTCTCGTACATCTATACGAGAGAGATGCATGTACATTGTTTGTATGCCGAGACCGTGATCTATGACAATAGTTTTACCGTAATTCCTACCCTCTTGAACCAATCTCACTACACCTCGATTCATAGCAAATACCGGTGTACCGCTGGCAGCACGGAAATCTGTTCCTTTATGAGCTACCACATATCCACTTGTCTGACGAGAATATCCGTACGAATCAGTAACAATAGGTTGAGATACCGGATACATGAAAGCTTCGGTCCAGAATGCATGTGTACCTGTTTTAAGACCTTTGAGTGAAGCATTTTCCAAAGCAAGAGTATCAACAAGTTTTTTGGCCGACGTTGCAGTATTACCTCCTAATTTTTGAGGTATACCGAATGAAACTACAGGCATGACCCTCTTATTGATCGTAATATCTTTGGTAGTTGTACCTGTGATGGTTTGTACACTAATGGTGTAGACCAGATTTTTTTCATAGAGGTCTATAGGTACGAGAGCGGTGAGCACACCTTTATACATAAAGGTCTTTAGTTTTTTACTATTACCCAGTACCGAGAGCACACGCTCATCTCCGTTGGTTTGTATTGTTATATGCAAAGGATCTCCTTGGAGGGGTTTTGCTGGTGCATGGTTTATAGTTGCTCCAAAAAGTGTGTATGGTGTAGAGAATACGAATGCAGAAAGTACTATACAAGCATATACAGGTATTTTTATGCGAGAACTAGAGTTCATATCTGTAGTATAGCGTGTTTAGGTAGACCTTGGGTGTACAGATCTAAAATAATAGGATGTGAACAGGTACAGGTGAGAATAGGCGGAAAAAATCCTGACATTCGTCAGGATTTTTTCCGCCTACTTTATGATTTACTGATTAAACCACTGTTTGCGCCATTCTTTCATCATCTGTATTTCTTTTGTCTGAGCGGTAGTAATATCTTCTGCCAATTTCACCAACTCAGGTCTATTGGTACCCGATTTGAGTGCACGAGCCATATCTACGGCACCTTCATGATGCACAATCATTTCATCGAGAAAAGCACGTTCTAATTCAGCACCTTTTTTACCCTCGAGAGATCCCATCATACCTTTCATGGTATCACTCATGCTCATCGAGCTATGATCCATCTTCATAGGACATGTGTGACCTGATTTTGTTGCGGTTGTAATAACATACCCAGCACCCATACCAATCAAAACTAATAACACAGCTCCAATAACATTATTCTTTATTTCCATATATTTTATATTAGATACAAACTAAAAATTTCTAGAGAAAATGAGACACTAAAACTACGGTGCTCGAGGAGATACAACTATTCCAATCAGATAACGAGAAATAGTACTCTTTCCAAAATCTACTCTATGCCGGGCACAGGCTACTATTTTTGGTAAATCTTGTTTAAGAAAGAGACTCAGGTATATAAATGTGCACAAGGTAATTACAGCAGAGACGAGAGCAGACGTTGAGAGAGCTGACTGCCAGAGAGAAAAATATTGGGCCAAAGACATACCACAGAGGCCAGTACCCCCTATCATAAACGGACAACTGTTCATACTAGGTACAACATCTGTATGGTGATGCCTACCCATAGCGAGAGGTACAGCAAAAATTATAGCCAGCAGCACCAAGAGTGTACTGAAAGCGATAATTTTTTGTATGTAAGACATGTATTTAGTATACCACCCTTTAACAAGTAACTTATTTTCTCTTACCTATCCTTAATAACTCATCATAATGAGACTCATCCTGCCATTCTTTGAGTTTCTTTTCTGGATATATAAACTCAGCGTCGTTATACGCAACCACATAGAGATGAGGTGCAAAAAAACTAAACAGTCGATCAAGTATTTTATTTCTAAACACAAAAGGTCGTATGTCTTTAACCTTCCAACCTCCCCTCTCTACCGTGAGTCTCAACGTCTCTCGTGTAAAAAAGTTTATATGCGCAGCGGCCAATGCACCTCTAAACTTTTTAACCTTCATCAAGGAAGCAATTCGTGGAACCACTGGTACACCGAGAACGAGGAGCGTGTTATCTTGTGCAACTGTTTTTAATTTTATTAAGAAAGAATGCGGTGACAAAAGATGCTCAAAAAGATTATTTGCCCACATTCCTTCAAATTGTTCATTGAGATTAAGCTTTTCAATAAGCTCAACATTACCTCTCACAATTCTGATGTTTTTTACCTTACCGTATTCAACCTCTTCGAGTGTAGAAGTGACACCCAGACTATTCGGGCCAAATTTAACGAGATACTCTCCGTAACCACACCCCAAATCAAGAACCTTTTTGGTTCGTAACTCTAATATATCCAATATCCTATTAAAAGTTCCTGATGTGCCTACAGGTTCAAATCTTTTGTCGGCAGTTTCAAAATTGTGTGTCTTCATATGAATCTATAGATAAAATATATACTACTCTATCTTTTTTAGCCACGAGACA
>JACCDR011579593.1_pt1 | contig 18915 bp, 11 predicted proteins | sample 7446431 | NCBI WGS metagenome assembly JACCDR01 (sample SAMN15323443, study PRJNA562643) | freshwater metagenome | isolation source: river surface water | place: USA:Blue River Watershed | collected 2017-08-17
GACGCCGACGGGCGTGTCGTCGTCCTGCAGCAAGGTCAGGCGTCGGAGGGTCAGGTCCCGCCGCAGGGTGAGCGTGCCCTTCACCCGGAAGCTCAGGCCCTCGCCGTCCAGCACGTCGCCAAGGGCGCCGTTCGCCAGGGCGGCCTGCAGCACCTGGGTGTCGTCGCCGATGCCGTCGCCCTTGGCGCCGAGTTCGCGCAAGGTGGCGGCGCAGGCCGTGAAGGCGGCACCGGATGCAAGCAGGCCTGCGAACAGGCGCGCTCGCAGGCGGCGCATGCTCAGGCCTTGTCCGCCGTCACGGCCGCGCAGCGTTCCAGCATGTCCCAGACCTGCTGGCGCAGGCGCTCATCGGAGTACTCCGCCTCGAGCCGCTGCTGCGCACGGGAGACCATCGAGAACCGGAGCTCCGGGCTGTCGCACAGCGCGTCCAGTGTGTCGAACCAATCAGCCGACGTGCGGACCAGCGCACCGCACCCGTCGCCTGCACAGGTGTCGTAGACGGTGTCCGCACTGGCGACCACGGCTGCGCCAATGGACGTGTATTCCACCCACTTGGTGTTGGCCTTCACCAGGTTGAAGTCCGTGTAGGCCAGCGGACACAGGCCGATGTCCCACCCGAGGCTGGCGAACCGCTGCATGAACTCGGCGTACACGCGCACCGGCGGGATGAGGGCCACACGATCACCGAATTCGTCGAACTCGGCCGGGCGGGGGATCGAGCCGAACAGCTCGAAGCTGATCTCGGGTCGCTTGCGCATGAGCTTCACGATCGCCGGGATGGCGATCTCGAAGTCGTGGGCGTGGTCGAAGCCCATGTAGCCGAGCTTGCGCACCGGGCGCAGCTCGGCCCGGTTGAGCACGGAGGAGGCGCAATACACGTGGCCCGCCTGCATCGGACCCTCGAATCCGAGCGACCGGTAACGCTGCAGCAGCGGCAGGGTCGAGCAGTAGGTCATGTCGACGTTCTCGAGCAGGTACCGGACCGCTGCCAGCCGTTCGGGGGCGTTGTGCATGCGCCACTTCGCCTCGCCGATCTCGATCGGCACGTTCAGCAGGTCGTCATCGACGTGGAACATCACCGGCACGTGGCGCTCACGCGCCCAGGCCACGATCTCCTCGGACATCTGATCGCTGTAGCGGCAGAACACCACGTGGTTGGGCTGGAACTCCTCGACCTCCTGCAGCAACCACTCCCGTATGGCCGCCGCCACGCCACGCTGGCCCTTCATCGAGGCGCGACGTGCCTTCAGCTCGTCGCCCGAGACGAGCTTCCAGACCAGGCGGCCGGCGTCGACATCGGGGGCGAGCGGTTTCAGGAACGACAGCTGCAGCGTCGGGATGAGCGCGTTGGCGACGAACAGCACCCGTGCCACGGGTGCGCCGCCCTGCTCGGAGCCTGGCGCGCGCGGCGTCTCGCCACGGCGCGCCAGCCGGACGGCAGAGACGATGTCGTGCATCAGCCGTTCGCTGGTGCGATGGGAGTCGAGCAGGCCATCAGCCCGGCGCATCTGCTGGCTGCGCTCCTCGGCGCTGACCAGCAGGCGGGCGATCGCGGCGACCCACTGCGCCGTCTGGCTGGCCAATGCGCAGGCTCCAGCCGCCGCAGCCCGCGCGAACGCGGGCACATCGGCTGCGACGACGGCCGTTCCAGCCTGCGCGTAGGTGATCCAGGGTTCTTCGTCATGCGGGCGATCCGCTGCTCCTTCCGGCACTGGAGCCAGGCCGACCCACCACCCGAGCTCGCGCAAGCGGGCGCGCAGCGCCTCCGGGCCGTCGACAGGGGGATGCACCCTGACGCGTGTGCCGAACGGCAACAGCGCGTCGGGCAAGGGTGTGTCGCACAGGCATTCGAACCGGAGCCAGGGCAGGGCCTGCATCAGGCGAGCGACGGCGGGTGTCACCGAGGCCAGTTCCCCAGGATCGCGACGCAGGCTCGCGAAGCCCAGGACCGGTACGGTGGCCGGCCCGGGCACCGGCGGGCCGCCCCGGGACACACCCGGAGCCGGGCCATGCACGACGCTGGCACGCACACCCTGTCGCCTGAGCCTGGCCGCCAGTTCGGGTGTCGGCACATAGACGATGTCGGCGTCCTCCATCAGCCTGCGCAGCCGCGCCTTGGCTTCGTGCACGGGAATCCGGCCGGGCTGATCCGCCGCGGGCAGTTGCTCGTAGGGATCCTCGTCGATGTGCGCCAGGCACGGCACACCGGATTCGCGGGCGAGCTGGCGGTACCCGAAGGCCACGTCGTCGGCGTAGTTGGACAGGACCAGTGCCGTCGGAGCCAGCCGCTTCCAGAGCTCACGGCGGACGGCGTCGTCGCCCGCGAACTCCGCCGGTCGAGGCGTCATCAGCTCGGTGGCGAACGGGGCCGAGGCGGTTCCCGAAGCTGGGGCGAACAGACCGGGAGCCACATGCCCGGGATCGGTGAGCACCAGCAGCCGCTCCGATGACTCAGCCGGCGCGGACTTGTCTTCGCGCCTCATGCGACCTGCCTCTGCGTGGCCATCGTCAGCACCCGGCTGAAGTTGGCACGAACCTCCGAGCGGTCCGTGATGAGGCCGCTGCGGGCCAGGAAGTCGGCGCGCATCGGCTCGAAGACCTCGGGCCTGACGCGGGTGTCGCGTTCAAAGGCCAGCCAGTCCGAGAGCGAGGAGATCACCGGCAGACCCCCGTAGTTGCCGACATCCACCGTCTCGTCCTCGTCCTGCCACACCGCGGTCGGCAGCCCGGCCAGCACCATGTCCACCAGCACCGACGACGGCGCCGAGATGCCGTACTGGTAGGCGCCGAGGTCGAACCGGTAGATCGGCAGGTTGTTGATCACGGCGTTCACCGGCAGCGACACGTTCTGCCGCAGCACGAACTGTCCGCCCGGGTGTGGCCGCAGCGCGACCGTGCGTCCGTCGTCGCCCAGCCGGGCGCAGAAGTCGCGGAACAACTCGATGAAGCTGCTCTGCGAACGCCCGCCGCGCAGGCGGACCGAGTGCAGGTTCTCGCAGACGATGCCGCTTCCCGTGTCGGTCGGGCGCTGCCGGTGGCTGTGTTCGAGCAGCGAAGTGGGGCCCGTGGCCACGTACTTCGAACGCTCCCAGGGCGCCATCGAATCCATGCGGTTCAGCGGCGCCCAGCCACAGACGATGTCGGCCGCAAACGCGATGTGGCGGCCGTGCGCCTGGATGTGGTTGCGGTTCTGCAGGAAGCCCACGCACTCGAGTCCGTGCTGGAGCGTGACGCGCACCCACGACGGTGGCGCGCTGCGGAACACGTTGTGCGTGAGGCTGTGCGCTGGCGCGATGTCGGACTCGCTGCTGGCCACGAGCGCTCCGCCGCGGTCTGCCAGCCGTCGCAGTGCGGCGTACTCGCTGTCGTAGATCTCGACCGCGGCGCCGATGTCGGCGGCCAGCGAACGTGTCTCCTCCTGCCATGTGCCTTGCGTGTCGCGCTCGACGAACTTGTCCGACAGCAGAAACCGCACGGGCAGCCCCAGATCGAGGGCTGCCAGCAGAGCCAGCGGCCGGGCGACATTGACGTCCTGCAGCAGGTTGAGCAGGAAGACGGCTTCGGGTCTCACTGGAACAGCTCCTCGTCGCGAAGCGCAGGCCGCACGGGTTGCATCAGGTGGTGCAACGGCGCCTCGATTTCGGACCTCAGCAGGAAGATGCCAGGGAAGCAGCTGGCCACCAGGGCCGCGGTGCCGTCCATCAGGGTGTCGTACACCGCGGCGCGCTGGGTCGTCTTCGACAGCCACTGGTGCGCCTCGACCAGGGAGCGAACCTGTGCGGATCGGGCCGAGGACAGGACGACCTCGTGTATGGGTCGGCCCGTCGGTGAGGTCCCGGGCCGGGCCCTGCGGCGCCAGGACGCGCCACAGAGCTTCAGGGCCCGTTCACTGAGCTGGATCGGCAGGCCGTTCTCGTCGCCGACCATGATCCTGAGATCGTAGTTCGGTGCCGAGGCGCTCATCGGCCCTCCGATCGAGATCTGGCGCAGCCGTTGCGTCAGCTGGTGGATCACACCCAGGCTCTTGGCACCATGGATCACGCCGTACAGCGAAGGCCGGACAGCGGCGCGCCGATGGCCGGGGCTCAGGCGCTTCAGGAAGCCCGCCAGACGGCCGCTCTCGATCTCGGGATCGCCGAGATCGGCCATCAGTCGCTGCAGCACCGGCACGGTCTCGGCCCGCAGCCTGGGCCGCCCGGTTTCCAGGTCGGAGGCGAGTTCCACGGCGCTGCCATAGACCAGCGGGTCGAGACGGCCGTAGAGCGGATAGCCCGGCGACAGCAGCTGGCATCCGGCGGTGAGGGCCGTCACGCCCCGGTTCAGCGACTTCGCGATGCTGAACGATTGCGCGTTGACCGGCACGAACGCGATCGGGCATGTCGCCAGCAGGCCCTGCTCGCCCTCGAGCGTCCATTCGTCGAGATCCCAGGCCACCGGCAGGCGCCTCAGCCGCTCGAGGGCGTCGGCCGTCAGTGCACGGCGGTTGGTCAGGATGTGAAGTCGCACGCGGCGCCCGCCCACGGCCAGCCGGGTGAGCTCGTGTCCAAACGCCCACAGGTCGTGCAGCCCGACCGGGAAGCGCGGGTTGTCACCCACGCCAAACCAGGCCACGTCGATCTCGTCGCCTCGTACACGCTCGAGGTGCCTCGCGATGGCAGCGGCGATGCGTTCCGGCGACGCGTCGTCGAAGGGGTCGTTCAGCACATGTCCCGGCACGCCTTCCAGGAGCGACTGGCCGACCTCGTGCATGCGAGGGGTCGAGCACAGGAAGAAGTCCAACGCCCCGGACATCGACCGGAGCCAGTCTCGCAACGTGATGGCCCGGCTGTCGTAGGACTGGCTGAAGTAGTCGTCGAAGAGGTCGATGCCGACCAGCTTGCCCTGGTCGCGAACGAGGTGGGCCATCAGCACGCCGCGGACGTCGTTGCACTTGCTGAAGAGGTACGCGTCGGCCTGCAGCTGCTCGCCGGTACGCAGCTGGTCGATCACTTCGAGCGTGAGCTCGATGCCCTGCCGGGCCAGGCCCGCTGCGACGCGCTGGTACCGGATGCGCGTGCCGGCCTGGGACAGGTACTCCTCGTCCGGCGTGACGATGCAGAGCTTCATCGCTTCAGCCCGACAGCGTGCGCACGACGGCGGAGCCGGCGATCACGTGATGCCAGCGGTCCAGCGGCAGCAACTGCCACGCGTGCTGGTCCACGATCTCGCGGGTTCGCGCGCCATCGTCGACGCTGGCGCTGACGGCACCGGTGCACAGCAGTTCGTGGCCGGCGGCCCGGGCCCTGAGGCACCAGTCGATGTCGGCTCCTTCAGCCGGGAAGCGCGCGGCATCGAAGCCGCCCAGCAGCGTCCAGACCGCGCGGTCCACGAGCATCAGGCGCGACGACAGCGCCACCACCGGCCAGCTGCCGCCACCGAAGACGGTGCTCGACACCGGCTCCTCGAGCACGAGCCCGGCGCGGCCGAGGAGATCCACGTGGCTCGGGAAGTACCCTGCGCTGGACATGCGGACCTCGGTGCCCTTCTTCAGGGCGACCTCGCGGATCTGCACGCATCCCGCCGCGCCGACGCCAGACAGGCCGGCCACGGCCAGGAGCGTGGCCAGGCAGCGCTTGTCGTGCAGCAGCATCTGCGGCTGCACCAGCAGCACATGGCTGCTGTCGGTGGCGGCCACGGCCGCGTTCAGCATCGCGCTGGCCGTGGCGCCGGCGCCTTCGACCAGTCGACAGCCTTGGGGAAACAGCGTCTGCAGGCGCTGGCGCAGCGACTCGGGGATCTTGCCTGTCGAGCACACCACCAACTGCAGCCCCCGCGGCAGTCCGGACTGCCTGGCAAGGGATTCGAGCAGCGGGACCGGGTCGGTGCGTCCGTCGAGCGCAAGCACCGCTGCGATGGAGTCTTCCTCGCGCGGGGTGAGGTCGAGCAGACACGCGTCGCTGTCGGGCGGGACTGGCGCGAGCAGGAAGGGCGCCGGCACGGGCCGTGTCTCGCGCAGGTGCACGGCCAGGGGCAGCGACAGGCGGACGGCGCGCGCCGGCTCGGCGGCCGATGCGCCAAGGACGATCGGGAAGGCCAGTGGTTCCTCGGGTGCCTGAGCCCGCAACAGGGCCTGGGCAGGTGCGGGCATCGACACCAGGGCCAGCGGCCGTGCCGACGCCGCCTGGACCAGCGCGTGGGAGCCGGCGCCCACCGCGTCATCGGCGAGTTCCATCCGTCGCGAGCAAAGCAGGCTCAGCGAGGGCAGCGCCTCGGCGGGCAGGCGCAGCCGCAGACCATCGCCGACCTCGCGCTCCCGGGCCAGAAGCCTGCCGGCTTCCAGAGCCGGCTTGACGTCGGCGCAGCGGGACACGAGGTGGTCCTGAGCCGATTTCGGTGCACCGGCCGGCGCCCGCGCGACACGCAGCGCCTGAAGCCCGAACACATCGGCAAGCCAGTGCCTCACGGGGGGCGACAACAGCCGCTCGGAGCCATTGGCCCGGCGCAGGTCGCACTCGAGAACCCCCAGAGACAGCGCACCGTCCAACCAGGGACGCCCGGCCAGTTCGCGCAGCAAGGAGCCGGAGGCCCGCACCGCGGCGTCGAAGCCGGCTGCCTGATCACCCATCAGCCACAGCTCCGCATGGTGTGGGGCGCCCCGGAGCAGGGACGGAAAGGGCCACACGGCGGCGTCGCGCAGCACGCCGGCGTCGTCGACGGCCAGGAGTGCGAACGGCTGGAACACGTGGGCCAGGGTCAGGTCGATGATGTGTCCCGACTCCGCCCCGTTCAACGGCGCGCGGGCCACGATGCGGGCCTCGCGGTTGCGCGGCGTGCACTGCAGCACCACCAGTTCCACCCGACCCGGTGCTTCTGCGCCGGCCGGCTCGACGCGCAGCCGCAGGGACGCGTCGGTGATCCAGGCCGCATCGACGACCCGCCACCCAGCCACGCGGGAGTGGCAGCTCGTCGCGAGGTCGAGTCCGTCATCCCGCAGTCGACGGTGGAAGCCCTCGTGCAGCCCCGCAAAGGCACGCAGCGCCGTCTGCACGCCGTCCGCCGGCATGTCGTCTGCCACCAGGCCCAGGGTGAGCTCACGCAGCTTCCATCGGCCGTCGGCACGGGTGACCGGGTCGACTTCAGGCCCCGTGGCCACTGGCGCCGGACGCCGGGCGGGCGGAAGCGGGTCGATCGCTGCGGAAGGGCCTTGCGACACCGAAGGCGCGGAGGCCGCCGCCGCCTGTGCCGGGATTGATGCCGACTCGGCCGGCCGCGCGAGGGTGCGGCGGGGTGCTGCCGGCTGCGACGTGGTCCAGCGGTCGGCTGCCGAGGGCGTGAGCAGGCGCTGCATCAGACGTGCTGGCTCCTGGCCGTCGATGGTGCGCAGCAGGTGCGTGGCCGCCTTCTGCAGCCCAGGCGGCGGGCGCAGTTCGTTCCGGTCCGGTCGCTGTTTCCAGAGCTCCTGCAGGCCCTCGGGCCGGACATCGTGCAGCGACGCATCGATGAGCCCGTCGAGCGGTGACTGCGGCTCGGAGCCCGCCGCGTGCCAGACGCAAGCCCCCCAGAGCCAGCGAGCCGTGAGTGCACAGCGCCAGGCGTCGGGGTGGTCGACGAGCAGCAACAGGGCGTCGATCCGCGCCTGCGAGACCGTGGTCCACCACGCGCCAGCGCGGTCCAGCGTCGCCACATCGGTCACCCGGAGTTCGCACCAGCCGGCGAGTGCCTGGCGGGCCCGCGAAAACACCGCCGGCGATACGGTCGACGCCTGCGTCAGCAGCATCACCGTCGGGCGCTCCAGCGAGCTCTGCTGCCGCAGCAGGCGCTGGCGCGCCAGCAGCCACTGCGTGACCAGAAACGGGGTCGTGGCCGGCGAGGCGTTGCCCATCGCATCGGTGAGGAGACGGATTGCCCGTCCGTAGTCACCGGTCTGCAGCGCCTGCTGGGCGAGAAGTTGTGCGGAAGGCATGTCAGTCGTCAGCGGCGCGGGCCGGATTCAGCAGAGGGTTCACGTCGACACGTGCAAGCAGGGCACGCTGGGCGCAGGAGCTTCCCGCCGACACCGGTTCCAGGGCGGCGATCCAGAGCAGACCGTTCTCGGCGGCATGGAGCAGGTTTCGGCTTCCGGTCAGGCGCTCGAGCCCGTCGACGGGTGTGGCGCGCTGAGCCGAGGAGCCCGCCAGCCACAGGCCAGGCTTTGCGTGCTGTTCCAACAGAACGATGGGCGCCGACCATGCCGGCGATGCCGCAGCGATCCAGTGGGCACCGGCCGGCATCGCGGCGCTGCGCAAACGGCCTTCGTGCCGCCAGATGATCAGATCCGGCTCGGTCCCGGCGCGATGTCGAAGGCCGATGCACGCTGCATCGGCCGCTTCGAGGACAGCCCAGTCCAACGACGAGGATCCGGGGATCCGGCACTGGTCGACCATCTGGCCGGCCCGTGAGCCCTCCAGCCCGACGGCCACGACGACGAGCTGGCCCGAGTCGGTTTTCGACAGGCCGAGCCCCAGGCTGCCCAGCGGATCTGCCAGCGTTCCGAGCGCCGTGCCTGCCCATGATGGCCACGCCCGTTCGGCCACATCGGATGTGCTCAGCGGCGCGACGGAGGTGCGATCGTGTTCGTGCACCACCGCGTAGGCGTTTTCGCCAGCGGGAACGACAGCCGTCAATTGCCGACCGGCACGACCCGTGGCGCACGGCGCACCCGCGCTCGCGGAGCCGTCCGCGTCCAGTGCGAGCCATTGCACCTGACCGACCGGGTCGCAGCCCGCCAGCAACCAGCCGGCTCCGTGTGCCACCAGGTGCAAGGGCCCGCGCCACAGCCCGGGCACGGGCCGTGGGGCGGCTGTTCGGCCGGCCGAACCGTCCGACGCCGCGAACCAGGCCAGACCGTCGCCCGTGGTCACGACCGCGAAACGGCGGCCATTCGAGCTGGCCACGGCCAGGGTCGCCTGCGCGACCGGCACGGTGAACCAGGGCAGCACCAGCGCGCGCAGCGCCTGTGGGTCTGTCGAGAGCGGGTGACTCGTTCGGTCGGCCGACTCGCCGATGTCCACGTCCAGCCCCAACTGGGTGATCTGTGAACGGGCCCGCGACTGGATGGCCCGGGCGCTGGCCGCCACAGGCGATGCGATCGACACCGAGGCCGCGAAATGCGCCAGCGACCGACTCGGATCGTCAAGCAGCGCACTGACGCGCCCGAGCGTGTTGTGCACCGAGGCCAGCAGGACCTGGGCGATCGCCTGGCGTCCGGCGCCGGCTGACCGGGCGTCCCGCAGCAGGGACTTCGCGGCTTCCAGCGAACCAGCCTGGAGCTGGGCCGTCGCCACCATCAATGCCATGCGCGGTGGATCGTCGCTGCGCCAGGTCTCGGCGGTCGATGTCGTGAGCAGCGTGGGCCAGTCGCCATCGATCCAGGCCTGCCGGGCCTCGCGAACGGTCCGGGCAGGCCGTATCGGCTGCAGATCGCGCGGATCCGCCGCGGCCATGACCATCTGCTGCCCGCTCGTTGACGGGAGCTTGCTGCCACGGCGCGCACCCTGCAAGGTCTGCCGATACTGCCGGAAGCGGCGCAGCTTCACGTGTGCATCCCCCACCACGCTGCGGCGTGGCGCCCCGGAGCGCGGGCGGGCGGGCGTGAGGCGCAGTGCCGCATGGCCATCAGATGCCCGAGTCCGACAGCAGCAGTTCCTTCACCAGCTCGAGCTGACCCTCGGCACGGTGCAGTTCCTCCTGCAACCTGCGCAGGCGCAGGTCCAGCTGCGTGTTCTCGGTCTGCCTGAGGGCCAGTTCGCCCTGCAGATCCAGCACCCTGGAGTTTGCTGCGTCGAGTGCGACGCGCAAGGTCAGACCTTGGCGCGACCACTCGTCGAGATCCGAGCGCAGCGCGGCCTCGGAAGCTCTCAAGTCATCGGTCGACGCCTTCCAGCGAGCGGCATCACCTTGGGCCTCGTCGAGCTCATCCTGCGATGCGGCCAGGGCCTGGCGCGACGTTTCGGCTTCCGCGGCAAGGCGGGCGAGTTCGCCTTCCGCTGCTGCGATCTTCTCTGCCTGGCGGATGCGAAGCCCCTCCAGTTCAGCGATCTGCCCTTGCAGCGCGTCGTGGCGAGTCTGCTGTTCGGTGCGTGCGGCCTCGAGTTCGGCGCGGAGGTTGGCGACCTGGCGTTCGTGGTCGGGTCGCAAGGTCTCGAGTTCCCGGCGAGCGGTCCTGAGCTTCTGCTGGAGCACGGCCTCGTTCTGCGCGAACTGCTCCTGCTGCTGGGACAGCCGGGCCTCGCCTTCGGCGCTGATCCGGTCAAGCTGCACCTGGAGCTCGTCAACGCGCTGCCGGGCCTCGGCCAGGCGCTGCGTGTCCTCGGCCCGCTGCGTTTCGGACTGGGTGCGGAGCTGTTCGAGCGCGTGGATCCGGTGCTCCCTTGCCTGCAGCTCGGCCTGGTGTTCCGAGTCCAGGCTGGTGCGCTCAGCCTCCAGGCCCGCCAGCTGCTCCTGCAGTCGCTGCAGCCGCGCGTCTCGCTCGACGATCTTGCCCGAGAGCCGTTGCGATCGTTCCGTGGCGACCTTCAGCGCCTCTTCCAGTCGGGCCACGTCGGCATCTCTCGCGTCCGCCCGCGTGCCGGCATCCTTGGCGGTGGCGAGCGCCGCATCCCGCTCGCCCTGGGCCTTGGTGAGCTCAGACTTGAGCTTGTCGGCGCGTTGCCGCAGCTCGACCTCGCGCTCGCGCGCGGAGGCCTGCTCGGCGGCGCGAGCTTCCGCCATCCGCTCGCCGTCGGTCAGCGCCGCGGCGACGGCGAACTGCAACTCCTCGATTCGGCGGCCCTGGACCGCCAGCTCATGGCGCATCGGAGCCATGGCGACCTGGTCGTCGAGAGCGAGTCGCAGGCGTTCGATCTCCTGATCCCGCGACTGCAACTCCGCCTCCCAGGTGCGGGTCTGCAGGCGGCTTCGGTTCTCGCGTGCCTGCCCCTCGTCGCGTCGCAGCACGACAGCCGACCACAGAGGTGAACCGTCCGACTCGTCGACGTTCTCGCGGACCAGTGCGGCTGGTCCTTCGCGCCAGGCCTGAAGGAGTTCGGCAGGCACCGGGCCGTCTTCACGGCACAGCGCGAAGGCGACGGTACCGAACCGCGCCAGCAGCTCGGGCGGCACGGCGCCGATCAAGTCCGCGCCGCCGCGGGAGATGTCGACCAGCAGCGCATGGCGCGCTGGCGCCTCGTCGGCGGGTGGCAGCGATGACGACAGCAACTCGGCCATGCCGGTGGCCCGGACCTGCTCGGTCCTGTCGAGCTTGAGCCTGGGGAACAGGCGCTTCATGTCCTGCTGCGGGTGCAGGCCACTCAGGAACGTCGGCTCGAAGCGATGCCAGGTGCCGTCGCCAGCCGTGGCCGCAGCCACCTGGTGCCGTACCCGCAGCGCAGCGGCACCGGCGACGCTGCGGGCCAGGCGCGTGCAGCGCAGCTCGTCGCCTTCAACGAGAACGCAGTGCCGCACCGGCAGGGCCCGCCAACCCAACGACGGGGCATCGCTGCCGTCACCGGCGCCGATGACCACGAGGGTCTCGACCTCGATGCCGGCGGCGGTGACCGCACGTGCCCAGGTGTCGATCAACGAATTCACGTCGTGCAGCCCCGGTTCAGCCAGCTAGCCATCATCGCCGTCCGATCAGTCGACGGACCAGGCGGCGAACCAGCCGAGGCAGGAGCTCGCGCAGGGCCAGAGGTTCCAGCCGTTCGGCGGCTTCGACGGACAGCGTGTCCGCCAGCTGTCGCAGTCGCGGGCCCCGATCCGCCGGCAGCGCAGAGCTCGCCAGGAGGCCATCGACGATGCCGGGCATGGCGCCCAGCAGCGCGGCCACGAAACGACGATCGATCTCGGGCAGTGCCGACCAGGGCGGCGAGCCCGCTGCGCCCCGGTGCGGACCAACCGGCAGTGGCAGCGACTCCAACGGTTGGTCGCCGGTGTCCGGCCACGACGACAGCGGTGGCCGGCCTTCACGGTCGGTGCGCAGGGCCACGCTGCCGGTCGCGCTGGACCACACCATCTCGACGCGAGGCAGGCGGAACGAGGCCCAGCTCACGTGCTCCAGCACGATCTCGAGCGCGCCTTTGTCGGTGCGGGACACGTCGCAGCGGGCACCACCCGTGCGCAGCCGCGCAGGCAGACCCTCAAGCTGCTGCCGCAGGCGCTGGGCCAGCGGCAGCCAGGTGGCGCGCTGCTTGGCCGGCGCTTCCTGAAGGGCACCCTCGAAGCGACCGCTCAGTGCCAGCAGCGTGAGCCAGTCAGGCGTATCCAGGCCCTGCAGCAGGGCGTCGGAGCCTGTGTCGCCAGGAATGATCAGCATGTAGCGGCGGTCACCTTCGCGGCCGGTCTCGCACCACTTGGACAGCAGGTTCGTGCCATCGGCAGCTCCAAAGACGGCCATGCCGGGCCGGCCATGATGCTCCACCAGTCTGACCTGCCCCTGGCGCGGCGTGGACTCACCGAACCGGACGCCTCGCAGTGCAAAGGTCAGCTCACGGAATGGACGTTCATCGCGTGCGTGGACGAGGCGCACGTCCTGCACGGTCACTTCACCGGGCCGCACCGCTTCGGCACGTTCGCGCATTTCCTGGCGCAGCTGCTTCAGTTCGGACTGCGACGACTCCAGCGCATCCGTCGCAGCCGCCAGCTGCAGCAGCGCAAGCTCGGATTCCTGTTGGAACTGATCAGCGTAAGCGGCTCCTGCCAAGGCCGAATGCTCCGACTCGGCCAGCTTCCTGGTGAGTTCCCGGGCCTGCCCCAGTGCAGCCTGCAGCTCTTGCTGGGCCTGCTTTGCATCAGTGGCGTGGCTCAGGGCCGATCGCTCGGCGTCGGCCAGCTGAGCGCTCAGTTCTTCCACGCGGCGCCGCGCGACTTCCAGTTCGCCATGGGTCCCGTTGAGCGCCGCCAGCTGCGCGCCCAGGTCGGCCAGGCGCACTCGCGCGACTTCGAGTTCGCCGTTCGTCACCTTGAGGGCGGCAAGCTGCCCGTTCAGCTCGCTCACGCGAGTTCGCTCGGCTTCGACCTCGCCGTTGGCCCGACCGAGCGTTTCGTGCAGCGCAGCCACTTCGTCGGTCAGGCTGCGTTCGGTGACCGCACGCGACTGCCGCTCGTGGCCGAGCTTGCGCTCGAGCGTCTGGCTGCGCTGGCGCTCGGCCTCGAGCTCGGAGGTCATGCGCACCACGGCATCGCGCAGGCGATTCGCCTCGTCCGTCAGCTGGCGGAGCTGGACCTCGGCATCCCTGCGCTGCGACTCGCTCGCCAGGTGGCGCGCGGAGATGGTTCGGCGTTCGCCCTCGAGCGTGTCGAGCTGCGTCTGCAGTTGCTCCAGCGCTTCGGCTTGTGCGGCATGGGCCTCTTCCAGGCGGACGCGTCGCACTCGCTCGTCGGCCAGGTCGCGCTGCAGCTCGCCAAGCGCCTGGAGCGCCGCGCCGGGCCTGGCCGGCCGCTCCAGGCCCTGGATCTGCTGGTCGTCGGCCCCGCTGAACAGCTCGCAACACGCCAGAAGTTCGTCGTGGAGCCGATGGTCGGCGGAGGTCGATGCGGCCCAGGTGGCTTCGGCGGCCGCCAGCAGCAGGGGCCCCGACGCCGGGGGCGGCGAAGGCATGGTCCATTCCAGCGCGACGCCCATGGCCGCACCCAGCCGAGCGGCGACGGCGTCGTGCCGCAACAGCAGGTCGTCGAGTTCGACCACGAGGAAGCGCTCGCGGTGCAGCATGACGAGCCGCAGCATCTGGCGCGACGCAGATGTCCAGGCCGCCTGCCACGCCTCGACATCGAGAGAGGCATCTCTTGCGAAGGACCTCGCCAACGCGAGCGGCGCCCTTTCGACGATCGCGAGGATCGACCGGTGGTCGCGAGGCTCGAGCGCATCCAGCGGGCAGGCCCGCGCTCCGTCGAACGCCGTCGAGACATCCGACCACAGCCCGTCGGGCAGGCCGGTCACGGTGAAGTTCGTCAGAGTCATGTCGATCGGGCGACTCGGCCGTGACGGGCATCAGCGGCGCGGAGCTGGAAACCGGGCCGACGATGGCGCTCGCCGAACGGCGCCGATTGGGTTGGGATGCCCGCGGTGATTGTCCGTGGTGTGTGCATGTCACTCAGCCCGCGCGGCGCTGGAAGAACAGGAACACACCGAGTTCGCCGCCATGGTCGGTGAACTCCAGGTGGCAGGTTCGCGCACCCGCCTGTTGAGCCGAGAACAACAGGTCGTTCAGCCGATGTGGAAACATCAGCATTTCCGGATCGTCGCCCATGTGCCGGCGCAGGACGGGGGGCGGTGGAAACAGGGCCGCTCTGGCCGCCGCCAGCCGCTGGCGAAGCGTCAGCCGCGGCGGCTCGGCGGGCGCAGGCTCCTGCCCGAACGACTCGCCGAACCAGCTCTTGGCATAGGTCACGTGCAGCGCGCCTATGCCTCCATCGGCCAGGCGACTGCACAACTGGCCGACGATGCGCCGCACGCGCACCGGCTCGATGTGCTGCAGCACCAGCACCGAGTGCACCAGATCGAACCGGCCCTCGACGCGGGACAGGGCGTCGTCGGACTCGTGCAGCACGACGCCCTTGGCGCCGCGACGCTCGCAGTTGGCGCGGGCCTCGGCCAGCATGGCCTCGGAGATGTCGACGCCGACCACCTCGTCGGCGATCTCCGAGAAGCCCACCAGCAGGCGGCCGACGCCACAGCCGAAGTCGAGCACGCGCTTCGGCTCGAACTTGGGGTTGAACTGGGCCCGGCACACCTGCAGCACATGGTTCACGTGCGAGCGGCCCGACCGGAAAAAGGCTTCGAGCGCGGCGTCGTCCAGGCTGTCGCGGCGGAAGCGCTGGTCGGTGATGACGCCGAAGTAGGGGTCCTGGCGCCCCCAGGCTCGCCAGGCGGCATCGGTGTCACCAGCCAGGATCGGATTCGCAAGACTCATGTCGACGCAGTGTCCTCGAGGGGCGAGGCCGTGATTCTGAACAACCAGTCGTCCCGGTCGGGATCGAGCATCGGATTGTCGAACGGGTCGCGCATGGGCAGCCGACCGGCCCATTTGGCAAGAAAGGCCTCGCGGTCGGCCCGCTCGGGCAGTCCGCCTCGCGACTGGCCCTCGTGATGCACCAGCCGCGCCCCGGCTGCCACCGCGGAGGCCCAGCCGCGGTCACGGGCCCGCAGGCAGAAGTCGACGTCGTTCAGCACGATAGGCAGCCCCTCGTCGAACCCCCCGAGGGCGGCAAAGGTGGTGGCATGCGACAAGAGGCAGGCCCCGGTCACGGCGCTCTGTCGGCGGTCGAGCGCCAGCCAGCGCGCCACGCGCGCCTCCTCGCCCGTGGCGTCACGGAAGCGATGGCGGCACACGAGTTCGGGATCGGCCCGGACGGTGACGCCTGCGTGCTGGATGGTGCGGTCGGGATAGTGCAGCACGGCGCCCACCACGCCGATGCCGTCACGCGCCAGCAACGTGTGCATGGCGCCCAGCCAGTCACCAGGCAGCGGCACGACGTCGTCGTTGAAGAACAGCAGATGGGGCCGTCCCGTGGCCCTGGCCAGCGCGTTGTTCATCGCCGACCAGTTGAAGCGGCCAGGCAGCTCCAGCACCCGCGCGCCGTAGGCACGGAGCAACGCCCGGGCTCGCTCACGTGGCTCGTCTTCCACGTTGTTGAGGCCGACCAGGATTTCGAGTGCGTCGCCGCCCGGCTGGCCGCGCAGTCCCGCGAGACACCGCTCGAACAGCGCCGCATCGCCCAGGCGGGACAGGATCAGCACGGCGGTCGTCGCCGCGCCTGCCGATGCCTTGGCGGGCCGAGGCGCGGTGGACGCGGGGGCGGGCGCTGCGGCCTGCGGCCCGGCGTGCAGCCCGGGCCCGGCGAGGTGCGAGGGAGGAACTTCAGCCGTGGCCGCAGCCAGCCAACGCGCAGCGGCGGTTTCGGGGTCCGCGGCGCCGTCGTCGGCGTGTGCGCGGCGGACGAGCCAGCCGCGGGAGGTCAGCTCGCCACAGCCGAGCAACTCGGGCGACCATCCGGGCTTGAACACCGGGTTGGCGGGCAACGCGTCGGGGTCGAGGTGGTCGTGGTCGATGTAGATGGCATCAGCCGGGCGCCGGTGGGCCGCGGCGATCCGCACCGCGAGATCGGGGTGGGGTGTGTCGCCGGCCAGCACCACGCCCACCCAGTCGGCATCGGTCGGCAGCGGCTCGCTCGCCGGGGCTCCCGCAGGCCAGGCGCTGGCGCTCCAGCGTGCCGCAGCCCGCGGGCCCCACGGCACGAGATCATGGATGGTCGGCGGGCACCCGTGGCGGCCGCGCACCAGCCAGTGCACACGTGGTCCGTCCATGGCTCGCGCGGGTTGCGCGGCCGTTGACGCGAGCCAGCGGCGGTAGGCCGCGTCGACACTCAGGCGTTCCAGCTGGCGAGACCAGCGGTGGAGCCGGCCTGCATGGTCGCGCAGCGTGACGTTGAACACCTGCCCGCCTTCTTCGGTGGCGGGCAGGCGCAAGGTGGCGGCAAAGCCGCAGGGCGCCATGGGTGGCGCGTCGGAGAAGGCCTCCGCCACGTCGCCGCGGGCAATGCCGGTCTGCAGCCGTGCCTCGTCGCCGTCACCCCAGCGCGCCCAGGCGTCCTGCACGGGTTGCCCGTCGACCAGCGCCCAACCGCGCACGACCAGGGTGTCACCCACCACCGGGTGGCCGGGCAGCGGGGCCTCCAGCACGCCGACGAACGAGGGCTGTCCCGCGCTCAACAGGAGCCCGTCCGCCAGGTTCAGAACGGGCCGTCGATCACGTGCTGCTGGCAGAAGTTGCTCAGCAGGTGCTCGCGGTGCCATTCCTCGGCCATCGGCGCTGCGGCGTATTCGTGGAAGCAAGGGGCGCCCAAGGTCCAGTGCAGCAGCTTGGCGTCCGCGTTGGCGCCGAACTCGTCCGGCAGCCAGTTCCACTCGATCGGCAGCGCGCCCACCAGCGAGTCGTCGAGCCAGGTGAAGCGGTGCAACTGGGCGCCGGTGGACTTCATCACGAAGTCGGTCGTGACGACCCGGTTGGCCGGGTGGGCGCAGTTCCAGAGCACCACGCTCGACCAGTTCTTGCGGGGGTAGTCGGCGTTGGTCGCGCCCATGTACTTGGCCTGGGCGCGGGTCTTGTAGTTGTGGTGCACGCACTGGACGGCCTTGGTCTCGTCACGCAGCGCCCAGAGCTTGGCCACATCGTCCCGCAGCAGCATGTCGCCGTCGATGAACAGGGCCCAGCCCTTGTAATCCATCAGGTGCGGCACGAGGAAGCGGCTGTAGATGAAGTTGTTGCTGCCGTCGTTGTGCGTCTCGCGGTACTGCCCGAGGTTGTTCAGCGACAGCGGCGTCAGGGCGAGCGGTTGCGTCGCGTGGCGGATGAGGCTTTGCACGCACACGTGGTAGGCCACCGCCTCGCGTTGATCGAAACCGATGAAGACCGGTATCACGTCGACTCTCCTTTGTTCCCCGGCATGGGTCTTGATCGGCGCGCTGCCTGTTCGGCGACACGGCGCCACGCCTTGCGGCAGATGCGAAGTATCGGGCTGCCGAAGTCCAGTCCGCGCAGGTCGGCTCGGACCTGCCGACCTTCGTCGGACGAGGCCAGGTCGGCCAGCAGGTCGATCGGCCTCTGGCCGGCCTGCAAGGCCGCGACGGCGTGTTGCCAGCCGGCGCGGTCGGCTTCGCGCCCGAGCACGCGCCGGTAGGCGGCAGCGACGAAGGCCTCGGGCGGCAGGCCCAGCAGCGTGGCCAGCGCAACCCCTCCCTGGGGCCGCAGGTCGGCGGCCGTGAAGCCATGGCGCTCGGGCGCACTCGATGGCGGCAGCAACTCGTCCACCTGCGCCGCCGCGGGCTCCTGGAGGCACCGCCGCAGATGAGCGGGCGGCGCGGGCCGGGCCCGTGCCCGCGCGTGCAGGGCCTCGACGGCGGTCACGGCCTCCGGCACGGCCAGGGCCCAAGTGCTACCCGGGCCGTTCATGGCGCGACCAGTTGCACCGTGCTGATGACCGGGTAGACGATCGAGAACACCAGGGTCAGGAACTTCTGCAGTTCAGCCGCCGGCGCGTTGCTGACGTAGAGCACGTCCTTGTCGCGCATCTCGAACCCCTGGATCGCGAAGAAGCTCGCAGGGTTGCGCAGGTCGAGGCGGTAGACCACCGGCACCTGGCCGTCGACCGTGGTGGCCACCGGCTGGCGCGGCCAGCTCGGCAGGGCGTCCGGCCTCTCGAAGCGGAACAGGAACACGCCCTGCGCGTCGCTGCGCCCGTCCTGCAGGCCGCCGACGCGGGCCAGGGCCTGAGCCAGGCTGATGCCCTTGGCCTCGAATGCGATCTCCTCGTTGCGGCCGGTAGCACCCAACGCAGTGAAGCTCAGCGGCTGGAACTGCGCGGTCAGCACGTCGCCGGCCCTCAGGGGCACGTTCTGCAGGGGATCCTGGATCAGCGTGTCCAGTGGCATGGCAACCGAGCGACCGCCGCGCGTGAGGCGGAGGGTGACCTTGTTGATCGGCTGGCGGACGCCCCCTGCGGCGGCCAGCGCGTCGAGCACGCGCTCACCGCCCGGTGTGAGGGGGATGCGCAGGTTGCTCGAGAACTCGCCGACGAGCGTGACCATCGCGGAGGTGTTCTTGGAGCGGCGCACCATCACCTCGGGCTGGTTGGCCTTGCCGCGCAGGCGGGCCACGACCTCGGCCGCGATCTCCTGCACGGTGCGGCCCGCGGCCTGGATGCTGCCAGCGAACGGCACCACGATCTGCCCATGTTCGTCTACCACCTGCTCGGGCAGCACCGCGGGCCGTGCCGCAGAAGCGCCCGCCCGCATGTCCGCAAGGCCAGAACCGAACAGGGCAGCCGGCGGGGCCTCCCAGATGCTGACCTCCAGGGCGTCGCCCGGGCCGATGACCTGTCGTGCCCGAGCGCTGACGGTATCCGGCCCGGTGGACGGCGCCA
>JACCDR012448175.1_pt1 | contig 18910 bp, 22 predicted proteins | sample 7446431 | NCBI WGS metagenome assembly JACCDR01 (sample SAMN15323443, study PRJNA562643) | freshwater metagenome | isolation source: river surface water | place: USA:Blue River Watershed | collected 2017-08-17
CGTCCCGCCGAATCGCTCGTGATCTCCGCGCCTGCCTTGTCGCTGGCCCGATTCTGCTGCTGATGTGGTTCGCAAGAGGGTGCGGGTGATGCAGAGAACGGCCATCAAGCAGAAACATTGCCGACGATGCCGACGCGTCACGAAATTTGAGCGCCACGTTACGGCCATGGGATGCGGCGATCTGTTTATGGTCTTGCTGACGTTGGGCCTGTGGATCCCAGTTCGGTGGGTCTTCACTCCGGGCTTTCGGTGTACAGTTTGTGGTGGGAAGTAAACGCAGCGAGGAATGCCGGTAGCCCTGCATTCCCCTTCCCAGACTGCGCTGACCGGCTTCGCTTTTTATCCGCTGGTGCCGGTCATTAATGACTCAAACTGTGCCGACGTTTTCCCGTTGCACTCTGCTTTCGCCCATGCGAACAGGGCGAGCGTTTTTCTGTACGGGGCATTCGCAGACGTTGGTTCAACCTCGTGCCATTGATTCTGTGTTTCAAATATCACGCACAAATTTTCATCTGGCCAGAGTCGCTGTTTCCCTTCGATTCGTAAACGGCCTCCATACTCTTCGGCCCAGTCGTCGTTCACGAATAGCACGATTGAATGAGTGCGTTTCCACGGTCGCAACGGATGACATTCAGCGTCAAGATGCCTGCTAAGAAATCCACCTGGTGGCAACATGTGCAATCCAGCAGCGTGGAAATCATAGTCAATAAATGAGTCCCCAATCAGCGGAGCCACACGAGCGGCTAAAGCATCAAGAGCCGCGAGAACGGCACGAGGAAACATTGAGTAATGAATGCTGCCGAACTTATTCGCGGTCGGGCCTGTATATCGATGCCACCCTAGCCAATCTGGCTCTGGCCAGGCCGCATTTGCCGCGCGAAGAATCGCGGGTTCGATCGTATCGTAAAGGACTTCAACTGACATATTCGTTCGCCTGCACTACAAATTTGAAAACAGACTCGTGAGCAGTCCCGGGGATCCACTCCATAATCTGCTGATCCGATAGGCCCGCAAGAAACGACAGTTCTCTTTTTGCTCTTGCAAGTTTTTCCGACGCCTGAAAAATGTGAGACACGAACCGCAACCTCTTCCGCTCTCGCCAGTACAGTTTTGGAAAATGAATCTCCACATTTCTCACATGCTGCGGGCTAAACACGTTTCGGTGTCCGCTCACAAAAGCCATCTCTGAAAACGGTGCTGGGCACCTGATCTCGACTGTGCATCCCACCTTGCCGATTCGAGCACACTCAAAAAGAAATGCGTTTGAATCTTCCACATGTTCAATGCAGTGGCTTGAATAGATTTCATCCGCTGAATCATCAGCTACCGGCCACGGCGTCACGTCGAGGTTGTGCCTAATGTCTGCCCCTTGGCACATGTCGAGATTAACCCAGTCTCCACCGCGGGCGAAATTTGAACCTCCGCCGATTTCAAGTTTCATTATCGTGCTGCCTCCCAGACGTTCGTTTCGCGTTCGATGCTTTTCCAGTATGACTCTTTGTAAATGTCCCCGGCATCATCAGCGAACAGACACGCACATTCCTCCGGCCTGAATAATCGCCCTGGCCAGCTCTCTGTGCCAAAAAATTTCTGATCCAACGTCCGCCAGTCACGACTGAACACGTCATCGTGTCTAAACCAGTAATTTGTGCCGCTATAGTGCCAGCGATGATTGCCGGGTGTCGCGAAGTCGCCGAACTTCCGAAACGCTCCGGCCATCGAGTAACGCTCGAGCGTGGCTTGCACTGTGCTCCAATCGTCAAGGCAGGCTCTGTACTGTCTGTCAGCCCAGCGGATGACGATCGAATCCATTGAGTGAGTCACACCTTTGGCATGACACGAGAACGTGACTTCGTTTGGATCGCTCGAACACACTTCACTCAGCAACCAGGGGAATGTTGCAACCTCGCGCAGCGTGATGTTGTTCGGAAACACCCGGTGCGATGTCCACCGAAAACCGATCGACTCACAGAACGCCAGCACTTCTTCAGCTGCCACCGTCTTCACGTTGCGGCGTGCAACCTGTTGTTTGGATTCTTCAGCAATGGCGAGCACTCGTTTACCGTTAAACAGATCAGATCGCCGTGCAACCTGTTCGAGGTTCCATTTCCACGCATCATTCGCCGCGACCGGCAGCACGTGCATGATAAGGTTGCGAACCGGATCGACGATTGGACGCACTGCATGTATGTCTGCGTGCCACTTCTTTGCAGGGCACTCTTCCAACCTCATAGCCGCTTTGTTCTTCAGCAGGCATCCACATCCGTTGCAGATCCCGTGGCTATTGAGCGGACACGTGGAGCATATATCGAGCCTGCGTTCATTTTCTGCTTCGGATGTTGTCTTTGCACCATCGCCGATAAAGCGAGCTATTGCCGCCGCGGCTGTCACAAGCTGCTTTAGTTTGCTCGGTCGTTCAATACCCCCTGTGCAATCACTGCATGTGCTTCGTGGCGATGCCTTCGCGATATGACGGGCCTTTACTTCCGTCCTTGGAAAATCGATTCCCATCGCTTCAAATCGAGACCGCCAAGCCATGACTTCAGCTGTCGGCGGATTAGGTCTGCCATCGGAGCCTACGCCACTGCACAGATCTCGCATGCGCCCGGGAAGATCACTGCAGGTCTTCATACTCGACCCCCATGTGTCGCAGTTCAGCAGCCCACAACAGCTTCTCCGCCTCATTCTTCTGAAATTCACGAATGTAATCACCGTGAAGCATTTTGCTCACACATGCCGACGCTGGAAACGCAAATCCTGACACAGCCATCACGAGCAATATTTCTTTCATGCTGACAGCGCTCCCCAGTTGTCGCACGCTGATCGACCTCCAAACGCTTGGCTCACGTTCGGATCACAGGCAGACAATAAGCCGCCATTACATCCAGCGTAGAATGCCTGCCAAATTACTCCAGCCGTTGCCGATTCATTCGTTCCAATGCTCAAGGAAAGTCCAGTTGGACCGCAACTCACAACTGCATAGAACTCAGGTGAAGGATCTGCGATTGCACCGCACGAATCTCCAGTTAATGGCGACGACACAGATTGCCAAATTGCCGCCGCGCCTTCCGTCACGAGATTCAGCGTAATCGTGCCGTAAAGCCTGATTGTCGGGCAGATCCCCGGCATTGGCGTTGTGGTCGCGGTCAGATCGACAGTGGCATACAACGTGGATGGGAGATTCGGACAGCATCCCGTTCGAGGATTGCAGCCGCACGTTTTGCAACTCAACGAAAATGATCCGCCGCCGTACAGATTCCAGGACGCCGATATTGCTTTGCAGTCTTCGATTGTCACCGATTCGACTGCTTCACCGTTCAGCGTCACCTGCAGGACACACCCACCGGTTTCTGGATCTCTGACAAGTTCGGCGTAGATCGTGTATTCCGTTTCGCCCAGAGTAAATGTCGTGCTCCATGAGGGCCCATCACATGCAGTATATGCAAGTTGCGGAAGCGTCCCGGATGCTGTGTTCAACTCCAGATCTGAAATGGAATAGCACAACTCTTCGCAGACGCAATGACACGTCCCGCAAAAGTGTGTCCTGCATCCTGTATCAAGATCGTCGATCAGTTGCAGTTCTCTGGGTTCATAGACGCTCCAGCGAAGTGTGCCGGATTCGTAGTTAGCCGTCGCTTCAACTTCTCCTGCCGGATTGCGGCACGAGGCTCCTTCGTAGCATGTGGCGCGATACACTTCGTTTCCGTCAAAGATGACGACATACTCACATTCCCCGGATTCATTCACTTCCCAATGAGATTCGAAAGATATGCCAGCGACTTCGCCAGTCCATGCTGAGTCCGCGAATGTTGCGGAACCATAAGCAATGCCGTCCGCGTAGGTTTCCCACTCAATGCAGATTTTGCACGGGATCACTCCGCAACACCCGGCAGCCTTTACGGTGTCGCAAACGTCAACGCGAAACTCCTTGCACTTTCGCAGGTAGGTCGTGGCCGGTTTTCGAAGATACCTCGGAGGCATTGTTAGCACTCCGGCTGTGGGCAAAGGTCATCAATTATCCATCGCGGTTCGCATGCGCCAGTCAATGGATAGTGGTAGGTTGCGCGGCCAACTCCGTTCAGCAAATCGGCAACGGCCAGCCCCCTAAGATATTGGCACAGATCGTACACGTTGTAAGTTCCATCTTCGTTGGCTCCCGGTGGCACTTTGCTACATCCTCCGGTGTACCATGTCGCAGTGACCACAAGCGTTTTTTCAGCAACGTAGTCGGTTAACGGGCAAAGAACCGAATCAATGATGAACCAGATCGTATGACCGCCGCCGGATCCGCGATGCTGCTGCCATCGGCCACGTTGTGGCATTTCGTTGACTGTCCGGCGTGTGACTTCTCGAACTGTCTTTGCGATTTGCTTTGCTGCTGTCTCGCCAAAAATGACTCCTTTTTCAGCCATGTTTCACCTATGTCAGTGGTAAGGCAGAAAACGGAAGTCGTCGATATCCACGGAAGGTCAGCTTTACATTGTTGAGCGGGCTCGGATCTTCCAGAGCGACGCCGTTTCCATCTAATGGCACTGGTGCCGATGGGAATTCATTGTCACCAGCGTTTTGAATTTGCTGCCGTGCGCCCCCATATCCGATCTCACGAAAACCAGCGTCAATGATGTTGGAAAGCCATCCTTCTTCGCGGTAATGAATTGTGATCTGCACTTCACGATATGTGGTCCCGTTGCGGCTCATCGGCTTAGAGACTTTTGGCGTCTGCATCTTTGCCTGACCGATACCGACCGAAAAACCGTCAAGCGTGAAGGTGTCGCTGTTGACTGCGTTGCTGTATTCCATCAACCAGACTGGAACACTGGCGAGATTTTTTGTCGTCACCGAAATCAGACGGCTATCATCGATCATCTCCGGCGGGTCAAATGGATCACCGGCAGAATTGCAGACGATGTTGCCGTCTTCATCGATCACCAGCGGGCGCTGAAACTGTTCGCCATCCCATTCCGTCAATGCAGGTTCGTCGGTTGGATCTTCGGCCAACTCACGTTCGCTGGAGAATGTGCAAACCACGTCCCAATGAACGTATCCAGAAACGCACTTTGGCCGAACCGCTGTGCACCATGCTCCGGTGTCTGTGTGATGGACTGAACCAACCGTAGGAAGATCAGGATGAGAGCCGATTTCGTATGTGCCGTCTGTTTTTTGGTCAGTCGTTAGCCAGTACGTTTCTGAGTAGGTGCGAATGCCTTTTTCGTTTGCGCCTTCTCGCGATTCAGGTCTTACGCCTTTCATTGTGATGGTCATTCCGCCACCTCGCTGTTCTCAATTCGTGGCGTGTCATCGACAATTTTAGCCTTGCCCAAGGCAATCAGTTGATCAGCCTGCTTGCCAAAAAACTCTGTGCCTTTTGGATAAACTGCGAACGTTCGCTCTACGCCGTCGATCTCTTCGAAGCGTGCAAACTTCACAGCCTTACGTTTTTCGTCCGGCCAACTTGTGATGTCTTCGATGATCTTTTCAGTTGAGAACACTCGGAGCATTAGATTGACTCCACAAGCATCATGCCGCCGAATCCGCCCAGCCCACCGACAGCCGCCGCTGCCATTTGTGTTAATGGCTTCATCAACTGCTTAGTCTGTTCCTGGGTGGCCTTAACCGCCGGATCCTTCGACCTCACGAACGCCTGAGCCAGCAGCGAATAGGCTTCCTGGCTTCCGGCCTTTGTTGCTCCCGCCAGTTCTTTGCCTTTGTTCTTGTCACCGGTCATGTCCGCAGTTGAACCGCCTTTGATGAATGACGTGTTGAGCGGTGAAGGCTTCGTGATGTCCGTTTTTTGCGCCTCCGACGCCATGGCCGCAGCTGATCGATTGGCAGCGTTAAGTCTCAAGGCTTCGTTGATGTCGTCCAAAACGCCTGCAAGCTTTTCATTCTTTGGCATCTTGAATTCTGTGGTGCCCTTTGTAATGTCCGCACCAAATCCGGCGGCGTCTTGGCCCAAGCCGGCAGCAATATTTCCCGCCTGAAGAGGATTCATCAATAAATCCATCGGGGCCATTGCAACTTCTGAAGCCAAGCCGATTGCCTTGTCAGCGCTGGCTTTCAAGTTGCTATACATGATCTCGGAATTGTCCTTGATCCATGAAAACGCCGCGCGAGCGTAATCAATCATTGATTCAAAGACACCCCGCCAGATGTTGTCAAAGTTGCCAACAACAACGCCTGCGATCGTGCCGATATCAATCAGAAAATTCTGAGTGTCAGTGAACCACTTCATTGCAAAGCTTGTTGCGATGGAAAATGCGGTCCCAACTCCGTCGATGCTGCCGACCATGCCAGATGCCCAATCGAGCAACTTGTTGGCATGTGGCAACAACTGCTCACCGATGGCAGTTCCAAGCAGCAGAACACGGTCCACGAATGTGGAGAACTTGCCGGCCGTTGTCTGACTCAGTTCTGACATCATGCCGCCGAACTTGCCAGCAGGCCCGACCATTGCGGCCATGGCCTTTTGCATTTCTGGAAAGCCGATTTTTCCGTCCGCAACCAGTTCCTTAATCTGGCTTTCTGCCACTCCGAACTGTTTCGCCAGCTCCGCAACGATCGGGATACCGCGGCCAGTCAGCTGGTTGATGTCTTCACCAAACAAACGGCCTTGAACCTGAGCCTTGCCGTACAATTCCGAAAGCTCGCCGATTGGCGTTCCAGTGGCCGCCGCGATGTCGCCGATCATCCGGAGTTCATCAAACACGGTTTCGGATGCCGAACCAAACGAAATCAGCTTTTGAACCGCGTCGCCAATTTCCATCTTTTGGAATGGCGTGTCAGCCGCAAAAGCATCCATTTGGGACATGACTTTGTTTGCCGTCGCGGCACTGCCGGTCAAAACCTTCAGTTTGATTCCGAGCGTTTCGGCATCAGCTGCGAGCTTGATGGCTCCGAGTGCGGCAAATGGCAGGGCGGAGGCTCCGAGTCCAACGATACCCTTTGCCGTGTTGACCACAGACCGGCCCATTGACTTGATGCCGCCAATGAATCCACTGCCAACCGCTGCCGCCGCTTTCACACTGACCTGAGCAGTCTTTTCAAGAGTGCTGTTGAGCCCCTTCACAACTGCTGTTGCCGTTCCAACTGGGTTGATCAAAGCCCTGATCGGAAGCGTCAGAATGCTGATTGCCTTCGCAGCCACTCGCCCGACGATTCCGAGGGATGCCAACGCAGCCCCGGCCACTCTGGACGCCGCACCGAGGCCCATGAGAGCCACAAAGATCACCTTGACCTTTGGCGGGAGAAAGCTGAACAGCTTCGACAGGATCTTCAATTGCAGTTGAAACGCCTTAAACGTGATGTAAAGGCGAACCGCGCCGCCGGCCAACCCCATGAACGGCGAAATCAAAGACCATGCCGCTGAGGCTGCCAGCTTCAGAGCAGAGAACACCAAACGGAACGGCCCGAGGATCAGTTTCGCCGTCTTCAACGCCAGAGAACCGACCATCATGAACGCACTGGCGATCATGCGGAGCGGCATCAGTAGAACTCTGGCCCCGTCAGCAGCCAAGCCAAACGCATAGGCCAGCGTCGTCGTGGTCTGTCTCAAAGCAACCGCGCCGATCAATGCAGACGTGAGTCCTTTTGAGAGAGCCGCCGTCGAAGCGACCATCATTCCACTTGTGCCAGTCGCGAGCTTAATACTTCCAGACAGCACACTGGCCCCGGATGCGGTCAGATCCAATGTTTGCTCGAGCGTGCGGAGATTCTTGTCAATCTCGATCGTGGCTTCCTGCAAATCGTTCATTGAATCCGCGGTGTCGATCAGGCCGTTTTCGAGCCCCGGACCCATTCGCAGAGAGTTGAGGTTGCTAACTGCATTGACGGTTTTGCTCGCGGTTTGAGTCAAGTGTTTGAGAGCAATCTGGCTTTTGGCGATGCCGCCTTCGAACGCCCGTGTGTTGGCGCTGAGTCGGACTACAAGATCACCAATGGTTGCCATTATTGCTTGACTCCTGCCATCGCCATCATGGCCCCGATCTGAGCCGCCGTTGCTGGCTTTTCCTCAATCTCATCTGGACGCCAATTCACACCATGAACGATGCACGCTTTCTTGATGTCGTTTGGCGTCTTCGGTTCATCCTTTGTTGACAACATCGCAGCCCCGAGAACCGCCAGTAATTCCACAATCCCGGCATTTCCGATTGGGCTGATTGCATCCTTGGCCACCCAGACATCAAGATCACCTGGCGACATTGATTCCAAGAGTTTGTCGACCGACGGAACGCCCCAGATCTCTGCGAGTTCGCAGGCAATTAGGTAGCGTCTGTCTGTCCTGACTTTTTTTCCGCTTCGTCCTTGTCGCTGTCACCATTCACACGCTGACAAGCTGCAAAAATGCGGTCGATGATGAACACACTTTGAAGGCCCAGGGCTGCGACGTCTTCGGGCGCGAAAAGCCGATTCCCGCTGTCATCAATGCAGCAAGCAACAAGCATCCGTTCCCGCATCTGTCGTTGACGGGCCACGTCGTGTTCGCCCTTCTTGACGAACTGCATATCGAACGCGCCTTTTTCTTTCGCGTTCATCCCTTTGACGGTAACGGAAACGCCTTCACCGAGTTCCGGAAGCGGTACAACTTCCGTTGGCGTCTCAAGTGGTTTCAGCAGCAGTTCGCGGACATTCAGTGACATCTGATTCCTTTTCAACCAGTTCAAATGTTTTGCTCAAAAATTCCGGAGTACCTTCGCCAGATACGAAGAACTCACACTTGATGAGCGGTGCAGAGTCATGGCACATCTGAAGTGTCAGACTGCGGGTCTTCTCTGGAATCTCGGGGATGATCTTCCTGAGTTCGCAGAACAATTCAGAGGTGCCCCTGACTTTCGCCATCTCAATCAATCCTCGTGTTCGTCATCGCCAGCAATTTCGGCCACCATGGCCGCGTCTTTCTCTTCGGCGATACGCTCAGCCAGTTGCGTCATCAACATTGGATGACCTGATTGCTTTGCTGCTTCGATCCGCTCCGGAGTAAACAGCTTCGCGCACTCATCGTCCGCAGGTTCTGCCAGGCCACATCCAACCAACTTGTGAACTTCGGGGCCTTCCAGAATGAGCCCAACCTCACGAATCCGCTTCTTGACAGGCTTGCCGTTTACAACAGCATCCCGCAAGACGAACGTGCCCTCCGGGGCTCGTGAACTGGCTTCGTGTTCGAATGTAACTTTGACTTTCAAGTGATCACCTCAGATTAGGTAGGCCATGTTGGTTGACCGTTCAGAGTGAAACCCACATTGGCCTTCACCCCATCATCTTTCGCGATAGTCTGGCCGACCTCTACGCCAGCAATCTTGAACGGCAATTCTGTCGCACCTGTGTCCGCGTAAATGATCTTGCCATCCAACTGATTCGCCACAACGATCGTTGGAGTAGTGATCTCGTCAGTGATTGCCTGATGCCCTGCATTAGTCGGCAACCAAAACAACTCAGCGGAGACGTCCGGCGGAGTGCTGTATCCATTTGCCTGGCGAACCATTCCGCTTGCCGACTGGCTCAGCGTTGTGCCGTCAAACGTTTCGGATTTCGCACCAGAGATCTCGACGGAAATGACTTCGGCGATTGCTGCAAGTGAGCCAGCAACATCCATCTGAAGAACTGTGCCCTTTGATACGATCGGCATGACTAGCCCTTTCGAATTTCTATTGTTTTGAACGGCTGACTTTCGACAGCCGAAGTCATCTGGTTTGCAATGTGTTCGAGAATTCGTTTTGAGTCTTCTCGATAGACTCTTTCGACTCGCTTTCGCGTGTCAGTTCCTGCGGTTTCGTATCGCGAGTTAGCCGGAAAGATCACACCGGCTACCGCTTTCAGTTCGCCCTTGCGATGGATCGACGTTGTGTAACGTCGCGTCTTTGCTCTGGTTGATGGAGTACGTGATCGGAGAACCTTTTCAAACAACCTAGCACCAGAGCCGACGGCCTCCGAAGTGGCCGCCAACATCTGTTGCATCATGTCAGTGAGAAGAGTTTCTCCGGCCATTTCATTCCTGCCAAAGCGTCTGTTTTCCGCTCAGGTCGTAAAGGTTTGTGTTGGCCTGCTCCGTGTGCTTCCGGCGAATGTTGAACACTGTCAGGCCACACTGTTCAGTTGCTTCGCCGTACACATCGAAAATCTTTCCTTTGTGGCGGCACTTCGCAGCTGATGCGATCGTTTCAACACATCGAAGAAAATCAGCAGTCTTGACGGTCACTTTTCCCTGAACGTCCGAGAACCCTTCACCGGTTCCAACCTCATCCATGGCCACCATTGCCGTGATTTTGTATTCACTGGCATCGTCAGCACTTATCAGGTCAACGCTTTGCCCGAACGCGCGAAACGCAGCCGGGAGAACTCTTTCCTGATAAGTGCTTTCGAATCTTGAAGCCATGGCTCACAATCACGCGTAGGCTGGAAGAGAAACCTCGATGGTGGCTTCCAGAATGTCGAGGTTGTCCGTGTTCGTGTCTGCGGTCTTCTGAATCTGCCAGTACAACTGCAGGCCCCCTGTCGCGTTCGACATATCAAACCGCGTACCACTGGCAACTCGTCGCAGAGAGCCGTTGTCGTTGGCTCCGTAGAACTCAATGTTGCTCTTTCGGCCTTTCGAGACTGAAGGCGGCTCGATCGTTGTGTTGCGGCTTGCGAAGTCGATGCGGAAACGCTTCCACGTGGCTCCGAGCGTCAGACCGGTAGCAACATCGTCGTTGTCGTTCGTTCCATCGTCCGTTTCAACGACAACGTTGTTGTCACCGATGCAGCGGAAGGACGCGTGATTCGTCAATGAGTCAATCGCGTCGTTGCGAGCGGAACAAAGGCCGAAAGCGATCTGTGTGGCGGAATCAAGAGCAGCGACCGTCTTCGCAATAAATTCGACACTCACGATTTCGTCGATGTCGAACGGAAGAACGTTGCCCATGTACACACACAGGTTCTGAATTTCACTGGTGGAATCAAGCAGTGATCGAATACCACCGCCAAGCAATCCAGTTACAGTTGGTGAACCAGATGAGGATGTGTCAGCCTTAACGAACGGGCCGCCAGCGCCGCTCCCTGCTGCTGCGAGGGTGCATTCCCCGCGAAAATCGTAACGGTAAAGTCGCGTCTGTCGGCTCATTGCTTTGGTTCCTCAAGGACTGCCTGACCTGCAGGCGTTGAACTGAAAAAGGTAAACTCTTCACTGCCCTAAGCCCGTCTGGATTGCTCCAGAGCGGGCTAAGGGGTTCCTGATGAACTCAGTGACGATTAACCGCCTGTTCCAGCGTTCTTCACCGCAAACCGCCAGTTCTTAACGGCAACCGCAATGCGGCCTTCAAGCGACACATAGGTGCACTTGGTTTCAGGGTCATACCAACGTTCACGGCGTCCGGCTTGGCCGTATCCGTTGAAGTAACCACGGACAACGGTCGCGTTGTTCAGCCGCGTTGGGTTGCGGAAGCCGTAATAGGCAGTCGCGTTGATGCTGTTCAGTTCAGATTCTGGAACAACCTTGACCTTGTTGCGGTAGATCCCAATGTTGTCGGTAGTCGCAGCAACCTTCGATTCACCGATAACTGGGTACGTTTCGAACGTTCGAACAGCGGCCTGATGCACGGCATTGGTCGGAACCAAAATCGTGTTAAGAGTGCCTCGAACGCGTCGACCAGTTCCGATGCCACCGATTCCGGCATAGGCCGTTGCCATCAGTCCCCACTGGGTATCTGACGGGGCCAAACCAGTTGACAGCAAGTTGTTGTTTGCTGCTGGAATGGTTCCAGTACCGGTATCAGCTCGATTCGCAAAAAGAGCGTTACCGTCAAGCAGAGTTTCACTGCCAGTCAGTCGATCGAGAACAAGACGGTTCTGAGTGACTTCCCACGCCTCTTGCAGACCAATCATGCCTTCTGCGAACGCCCCGAGATCGTCATTAGCGACCATAACGGGCGTCCAGCCGAACTTGTTGCCGAATCGACGCAGGAACAAGTACGAAAGCACTTCTTCCGCCAGACCAAGACTCTTGATCTGTTCAGCGTCGCTGAGTTCGTCGAGCTCTTCAAGGATACCACGATTCACCATCATGGCCGGCTTGAAGTCGTTCAGTCCGCCGGGCAGAACGGCTGAGATCTCACCATAGCTGTAATCATCGTCCAGCTCGATCATGTCGAGATACTTGTTGGCGAGACCAGACAAGATGTTTGGAAAGTCGCCAGGACGTGAAAACGGTGAAGAGGACGCCTGAATGTACTTCGCGTCTTCACGCTCGCTGAAGAACTGCACACGACGGGTACAATTCCCCATCTGCATAGCTTCGGCTGCAATCAGTTCACGATCGCCGTACATGTCCAGTTTTGTGCCGGCCAATTCCAGCGACTGATGAGCAATCGCCCACAATGGCATGCGGCCCAGTTGGCGAGCGTTCTGAGATAGCTCAACCTTCGCGCCGGCTTTTGCGGCCATGGCGTCAATTGCGTCCTTTGCAAATGCATCAGCACCACTGGCACCAACTGTAACGCGAGCAGCCGGAACAGCTGGATTCTGTGCAGACAACTTTTCGTTCCACTGCTTCATGGCGGCCTGCGGATTGAGTTTCGCTTCGCACGCTTCGATGACCATCTCAGCCGTGACGACTGTCGAACCAGCAATACCGTTGATCAGTGCTGCGCTTGCCTTCAAGTCAGCGAGGCGAGCTTCGGATTGCTCCGACTGGTGAGCAGCTGCTGCTGGCGACGATCCCGGTTGTGGGTTCTGCGGCGGGGGAGACGTTGGGGCTGTGGCCTCAACCTTTGCTGGTTCTGGGACTGCTGACGCCTGCAGACCCTTCAGAATTGCGGCTTCATCGGCTGGAACGGTTCCGCGGAACCATCCATTGAGCGCCGCAACGCAAAGCTCGTCGCTGGCTTCCATGGATCCAATCAGCCCACAAGCAAACAGCTGAGCCTTAACACGAGCGGAAACTTTCATTTCTTCTGTCCTTTGCAAAGGTAAACCGGCTGCCATCGATTCTGCCGAACCGGTGGACGCTGGCAGCGCGGCGACCGGGATATTGATTTGAGTGAATGGCACAGCTGATGTGACTATTGGTGTTTGCTGTGAACTTGATTTCGTAAGTCGTTCTAGCGTTTCTTTGATGCCCGAAACCACCGCGTCGATCATTCGGTTTTCAATCGCAAGGTCTGCCCGCTTTGCATCGCCCTGGCCGAAGTTGGCCAGCACTTGCTCCGTGGTCACACCGCGATATCGGGCAACGTCTGCAATGAATGGTTTGCCGAATGAATCGATAAACGCTTGCAGAGTCGCTTTTGCCTCAGGAGTCAGCTTTTCGTACTGATTCCCATGGCCTTTTTTAGGGCTATCACTGTTCGTAATGACCGTGACGCCGTACCCCATTTCGTCCAGAAATCCGGACATTTCGACGTGTGGCATGATGGTTCCGATGGATCCAACCATGCTATCTGCCGTTGCTTCAATGCGATCACAGGCCGATGCGATGTAATACGATGCTGAGCAGCACTGACCTTGCACGAATGCAACAATTTGTTTCTTGCCACGGCTCGCAAAAATCAGGTCTGCAACCCGCTTGCATCCGATCGCAGATCCGCCCGGGCTGTTACAGTAAAACAGGACCGATTTGACCTGATCGTTTGACATTGCGGCGAGAAAATCACGCTCTAGAATCTGGTAGGAGCAGGCCCCGCCGTATCGGACCATGTAATCGACTTCGTCGCGAAGAACTCCGTTCATCGGAATCACCGCAACGCCGTTTGCGACCTTCATCGAGGTCTCAACACCGTCACCATTGAACGAAAGAGCCGATTTGATCGACTCCATGTCGCCGATTTCAATACGCTGACCGAGATCAGAGAGCGTAGAGGCGAGCATTGCCCACGGATGCCCGTAGAACTCGCTTCTGAGCTTCTGTCGCTTGCGTTTGATGTCTGCTGGACTAGGCATTTTGTCCTTCCAATAGCATTGCAACGCGGTTCGCGATGTCTTCGGCCTGATTTTGTGAGGTCGTCGCGCCGGAGCCCGGTTTCGAATGATCCAGATCAACGCCAAGCATGGCTTTGATCTTCTTTTCGATGGCGACCTGCATCAAAACCTTGATCCAGTGCTTATTCAGCTTCGCACACTCTTCCTTGAATGTGCTGATTCCTGTTCGCATTCGCGCCGTTCGTGCTTCACCCTCTTTGAATGGGTCAAGCATGTCGCGACCATTGCCAATCGCGTCGAATCGCTGATATGTTCGCTCGTTCGCTTTGAATTCGGATGGCGTGATTGAATGAAAGACACCTGTCGCAGCTGCAATCGCGTTGAATTGCTGACGCATCGGAACGGCAACATGAGTCCCAAACCAATCCTTGAGCGGCCCGAGGTGTCCTTCTTCGTCCAACTTTGCAGCTCGTGCGCTGCTGTAGTTGGTTCGCTCGTAATCGCCGGTCAGGGTGTAGTAACTCAGGCCCAAACCGCCTGCCTGATCGCGATCTAAGAGGCTCAGGAACGTTGGAGCGTCTTTGTTCGGTCGAGTGGACCGAATCATCTCGAGACTTTCATCCTTGCCGATGGTCGCAGCCACAGGTGACTGGCCAATCTTGTAAGAACGATTGCCGAACTCGTCTTCGTCTTCGAGCCCGTCGTCAAATCCCCACGCGCCGTACTTTTCGCCGTTGTTGAGTTTCGCGACGAAGGCAAAAGCAGCGTCAATAGCGGCCGATCTGATCTCAGACCCCATGTAGTTGTCACGGTCCCAAGTCGTTTGACCTGTTGAGTCGTACCAACTTGCCCCGACGGATGATGAAGGACGGTCATAACAAGCCAGGTCGATGACACGCTCAGCTGGAATCCGCACGCGACGAAGGCCAGATCCCACAGAAATGCCAGCTCCGAGCAATGAAGAACCGGAACTGCCGAAAGTGTCGTCTGGATGATCGATCAGAAAGTGATAAGCAACCACCGAGTTGCTCTTGTCGAACTCGATACCGTTTAGAATCTTGTTCTGATTGGTTCCAGCCTGACGGTCCATTGATTGGTCAAGTTGTTCCCGCTCAATCAACTGGTAGCAAAGCGGAACAATCTTGTAGTTGGGCCGAAAACAGCGAACAATCAGGGCATTCCCGACGGTAACGGTCTCGCCGATGGCCATGCGTTCCATCTCCGCACGGCTCAAACGGCCTTCAACGTCAAACTGTTTCGGATCTGAGGACCATTCTTCGTAAAGATCGTCTGATTCCAGGGCAAACTGTAGGCGTGGTCCGAGGTCGCCTTCCTCAAGTTTCTCCAGTTCCGTGACTATCTGGAACATCTCTTGCGGCGCGAACGGCCATGAAAACGTCTGAAACCCAGTTCCTACGACGAGATCCTGAAACGCCATCCGCACCCGCTTGCCCTGGGCGGTGTTTCGCACCAGATCACGAACGCGGCGGTTCATCAGACCATGGCTGGACATGATCGCCGCATCACCAGAGTAGGCGTGCGGCTGATTGTTTTCCCGAGGACGATCCCGGCGGGCGAGCTTATACGCTTCGAAAGACTCCGCGAGGATCTCTTTGGCGTAATCGATGCTACCGGGAGTCGCCTCTGGTTTAGTAGGCCCGATCGATGCTGGAAGAAAAGCAGCTTCTGGGCGTCGTGTTTTTTTGAAGATGCCAAACATCAGAGATCAACCCTCCGAACTGGAGAGAAGATCCGACGGCCGGTGGCTTGAGCAACCTTCGTTTCGAGCTTTTCGATCAGGTCATTCAGCTCACTGATTCGAATCTGCTGCTGCGCTCGCCCTGACTCAGACCACGAAGACGTGTCTGTCTGCAGAATGCGAAGCAAACTGTCGTTCGCTGCGTCGAGTTGCTGTTGTGCGGTCGCTGCCATGCCCCAGAGATTAGAGGCACAACAACGATCCGCAATATGTGGCTTTACTGTGCGCGTAAACGACTGGCGTTTTCGCCTGAAACATAGTTGCTAAGTATCAGCGATTTTAATTTCAGTAACTCTGCTGACCTCAACGACATTTTTCTGAACACCTTCGATAACTGTGTAATTCGAGATGTCTGGCTTATCCCGCTCTACCATCCGGGATTTGATGAATTCTTCGGCCTCTTGCTGGCTACTAAATTTACTCAGCCCGATTCCGCCGTTCCCTGGGTAGTCATCGTCGTAATACACAAACCACTGCTTGTTCATCATCGAACTCCACAAAAAAGCCCGAGCATAGGTGGTCAGACCTATGCCGGACTCTCTGCCGAGCTTCCGCCCGAAAGTTTCTTCAAATCGCTTCTGACCAAGCGACTATGAACCAATGATTGCCACGATTGGAAACCAAGTCAAATACTACCTCGCTCCGATATCCGCAACAACAGCCTGCTTTCGGTTTCGCTCGTGACTCGCGACAAACTCCGGCCGTGGCATAGGTGCCGATTTGTTGCCGCACACTGGACACTTCAGGATCGTGTACATCGGCGTTGAAGATTTCGGACAACGTTCCATGACAGGTTGCGGATTCACGCCAGCACATCGGTGGCACTTCAACGGTTCAGCTGGAATCTTTGCGGCTGCTGTCTTGATCCGCTTCCCAGTCTCTTCGCATCCATCGACAGGGCATTTGTAATAGGCGACAGGCGAACCAGCCTTTCCGCTGCTTGATACTTTCATCCGGCAGTGATGCTTTGCGCAGTATGGTACTCCGTCCTCATCTTTCGCCACTGGTGTCGATTCCTGGGCGGCTGGGCGTGTTTGCTCTTCGAGATCGTCATCAAAATCCGTCTGTGGGGCTGCGGCTTGCTTTGCCATGGTTATCGTGCTCCTATTTCTTCACGGGCGTCCAGCCTGATTGGCGGAACCTTTCCTTGTTGTTTTTTTCGTGAGACCAGATTCTCACGAAACCATTGTTCCACTGATCGGGCCACCAGCATCATGGCGAACGAATCCCACCAGTGATCTCGTCGGAACCGCGGCTTGCGGCTCTTCGTCGATTTTCGTCGGAGGTCTGCGAGGTCCTCAGATCCCTCACGAATGTGTTCTGCGAGGCGCTTGTGATTCGCCCAAATTCCGGGTTCTGCGGCGAACAGACTGAATGCAGACTCATCCGAGTCCGGAAGCATGAACAGACCCTCAACCAGAGAGTGCCAGTGTTCAGCGTTCCAAATCACCTCAGTGCAGGCCCGTTCGGCTCCGGCCCCTCGGTTCATATGCCAATTGTCGCCAACGATCACGTTGTCCGCGGGGGCTGGGCTGCGATAGTTCGGGGCACCTTTGGCCGGCAGGAATCTGCGGAGCCCATACTCCATACAGAACCGTTCAACTGGCTGTGCCGCCCATGTCTTCCGCTCGCCGTCCTCCGACCACGAGCCCATCCAACCCTTATCAATCAACGTAAGGTCACAGAAATGCAAACCGCCCTCTTCATCTTCGTGACCTTCTTTTTTCCATTCGTTGGCGAGTTTACAAAGTCCCTGATAGATCAACTGTTCGGCTTGCTCAACCGTCGTTTCGCTGGTGCCGTGGCTCCTGACGTCGTAATCAATTACACGATGTCGACGGTCAGCGTCATTGGCCATCGTGGAAAAATGCAGCTCCACTTTTCGAACGTCGACTCCGCGAACAATCATTGTGGTCGTGGCTTCAGTAAATCCACGCGGCCGTTCTGATTCGGCGTTCATGACGTGCCCGAGTTCCAATTTTGACTCGATCACTGTCTCATTGTTGACCGTCTCATTATCAAGTTCACACCGACAAAACATCTCTCCCTTGTCTGCCCACTCGTCGAAGTAGTTTTGAAGTGCGGAGACTTGCAGTTGCGTGCCGTCGTCGAGTTTTCTCGCGATAAACCGAAATTTATTTGATACGACAGCCCCAGCATCCATGATCTTTCGGTTATCAAGATAGAACTGGTGAGCCTGCCGTCCGTATTTATCGCCCTGAGTTTTTCCCTGTTGACGCAGCTTCACATAATGCATCCACATGTCGAATCGATTCGGCTTCTCAATGAGATACTTGAACCGTTTAACAACGAACGGAAACCCCTTCTCAGCAAAGTGATGAGCGACGCCCACTCCTGATTTCGGCAGTGTTGCGAGCATTATTCGACCGAGTCCGCTTTCAGGGCTGCCCAGTCCACCGATGTCGAGATTGACTCTGTCGATTACCTTCTTTGCGACATCCGGGTTCCCAGTGGTTTCCGGTGTATCAAGGTCATCGATCGCTACAACTTTCGGGCGTTTCCCAAGGATGTTGAGTCCACGAATTGGGCTGTCAGCTCCTCGGAATCTAAGCAACGCCCTGGCTGACGGTGAGCCAGGGACATCCGGCATGTTGATTGAGTCAGCCGTCCATTCGAATGCTATTGGATGCTGAAAAAACTCCTGCTTTGGATCGCTGAAGAACCGTCCAGAGGCTCGCATTGTTTTTGCGAGTTGCGGAGTTGATCCAACTTTCCGTGCTGGGATCGCTATCTCCGGGTAAAGTTTCAAAAACGTTTCGCTTCGCTGCATCATGTCCTTGATCGTGTCTGAAGAATTTTCTGCGTCTTCACCAGTTGCCCCAATGAATGCGATGAAATCACAGACACCAGTGGCAATAGTTTTCCAAACCATGCAGCGAAGGTAGGACGTTTTCCCTTCGCCGCGTGATGCGAGAATCATTTCATCCCCGCCGCTTCGAAGTGTCTGCTCAAAAGTGCCGATCATCTCACATTGCTGGGACGTGAATTTCCTTTTGAACGGTTCACTGATTCTGGATTTTGGTCCGCACATTTCCCAGATCCATGCTTCTGAGTCAGCCTCGAGCTTCTTTCGTTTTCGCCGAGTATCCGCCGACAACTCCGGGATCTGGACTGTGGACCCCTCAACACGGCGCTGCTTATTGATCTCGGCCGATTGTGCCCGTCGATCATTTAAAGTCGCAGCAACCATCAAAAACGCCTGCTTTTTTGCTTACTGTGTCTACGATGCGCGGTCCGTAGCAG
>JACCDR010376116.1_pt1 | contig 18904 bp, 22 predicted proteins | sample 7446431 | NCBI WGS metagenome assembly JACCDR01 (sample SAMN15323443, study PRJNA562643) | freshwater metagenome | isolation source: river surface water | place: USA:Blue River Watershed | collected 2017-08-17
ATAAGAAAGACAAAAGGCTGAACTTTGAAGCAAGCACGCACCAAATCAGCCTTTTGGAATGAAAAAAAGCATTCGTGAGCAAGTTATCAAAGTATTAGATAAAATCCCATTAGTATTGAAAACTCAGCAAAAGTATAAGTATCTGATAATAAGCATTTTAATTTTTCAATTTGGAATAAAGTTTGGAAAAGATCAACTTTGACAGCATTCTCACCTACTTTGCTACTAATATGGAAGACTTTGATAGCTATATTGCTCCTTTGTTATCTAATTTTACCGATCTTCGAGTAAAAAAAACGCAACTGCGTTACTAAAAAAAATGAAATCAGATCCATCTACCCAACTTTGGACTCTTTCGGCTGACTCAAACCAATATGAACGCAACCTGAATTTACTCAGTGGTCGGTTGAAAAATAGTCTCACCCCCGAAACGATCAATGCCCACACCCTTCAGGCAGGCTTGGCTCACCTATCAGCCAAGAAGTGTATTGAACTGATTCACGATAAGTCAGACCTTCGCAAACCCTATAGCCAACAACTGCCACATTTGGGCAAGGTACACTCGTTAGAGAAACAGGTCACAAACGGCTATCAGACCTTTAATTCCATCGTAATCAGCGACTTAGATAAGAAGCTACACTTGCTTGCTAGTACGCCTTATTCGAGTTCAGACCCGGCTTACAATCAAAGTGTGGGTGGGGGTTTTACCGAAAAGGAGCTTGTTTTCGAGCAAATGAAACAAAGTGATCAAGCGTTAAAAAGCCAATTTCCATCCCTTCCAGTGCGCCATCTTTTGGATCGGGAATAGGATGACCAAGCGGTATTTGCTTGGATTGATTCATTACAAAGTCGCTTCATTATACGAGCCAAATCTAATCGAAATTCCAATCAATTTACCCTTGATCCAAAAGGAAAATCCCAAGCAATCAAATTAATTGATGCCCCTCTTGAGCAAACCCAAGTGGGGCTGTTGGACAAGTTTGTCTGGAAAAATAAAGTTTTCCAACAAGTACAAATCGTTTTGAGTTGGGGTCAATTAACCCTTGAAGAAAAAAGCTACACAGTGGTCAAAGTGATCCTCTTTGATCGAGAGAAGAAAGCCATCTTTAAAGACCCAACGAGTCTGATAACCAATGAGTTAGTAGATTCTTATGCATCTTGTCTGGAAATCTATCAGGCCTATTTAAGACGGTCTAAGATTGAGAATGTATTCAAATTCTTAAAAGATGAGCTTGGCTGGGAAGAGTTCAGAGTCAGAGATTGGATGGCGATTCAAAATATAGTGGCCTTGTGTTTTTTTGTAGCGGGTTATTTCTATGAAAATCAAGACCATCTGGTCAAAGACCCACAAGTGATCCTGATTTGTCAATTAGCACAGAGTAAAGGTAAAATTACCAAGCATTTCTATTTGAAGGGATTGAAGATTTTGGCAAATGTTCTTTTGTTTCAAGTGTTAATAAAAGAGCAAAATTTAACACAACAACAAGTAAATCAGATGCTTAGAATGGTTTGATTACTTTTACTGAGTTTTCAAAATAATAATAATAAATTTAAATAAACTTAGTTAACAGTGTACTATATCAGAAATAGTCAGAAACTTACATTAAGAGGGATATAATAAAAAAAGTCGGCAGAGGCTCTTACCGACTTTTTGGCATGTGTACTAATTCAGAAACTGTCTTTCCAGATTCGGTCTTCGGATATTACTGATACTGAATATAAATCGGTTGCGGATATTGGTTCAGGATTTCTTCTGGCAACATGACGCGTGGCTGATTTACCCGCTTGGTATCATTGCCATAGAATACTTTGAAACCAGCAAACTGGATAGGCTCTTGTGTAATAGCCAGTTTATACGAATTTCGTTTTTTGGCAGGAGGCCCCCAACCGTCCATATGCACCACTAGCTGTACTTCCGGACGTGTTTTGATTTGCTTGTAATTGGTCAGCATAGGCTTTACAAAACGATGCAGCACCAGAATTTTGGGCGGTATGTTATGTTCACGTACCAGCTTAGCCATATAGTCTGTCACGAAGTTGATATCTGCGGCATCAAAGGTGCCAATTTCTTTTCCAGGACGTTTTTCGCCTTTCATTGAGAACTCCGGGTCAATACCCAGGTGCACATTGGGCATAGAAAGGTATTTTTCCAGTTGTGGAATTTCTTCCTGCACCGTACTAAAGCCTACTTGTACGTCTATAAATACGATGGCATTGATTTTGGCAGCCATACTCAAAACGGTATCTATCTGATGGAAGGGCATCCGCAAACGGTATTTTTTGTCTTTGCCTTCATAGGCCTGTGCGGTAACACAAATGTAATGCAAGGCAGGTATAACAGGGGTTTCAGGATCCGCTTTTTCCCAAGCTTTTACTTCTTTCATTAATTCAGCCATCATTTGTTTGGGCGGAAGTTCGCCCAGGATACCCATTTGTTTGGAATATAGGTTACCATAATAGGCTATAATCCGGTTAAAGGGCAGAATAGCCCCTGGCAATGGATAGGGAGCTTTTACGGGCCAGTGTGGGGTAGTATCCAGACGGCAGAGATAGTTTACCTTCTTTGTATATAAGGCAGTATCTAAGGTAGCTACAGGAGCCACTACCGAATCTTTTGTAGAAACAACAGCAGTAGTAGTATCAGAAACAATAGTAGACTCACTTTCTTGCGAACGGGACTGATTACAACCAGACCATACCACACTACCTATCCCTAAGGCGACACAAAGAAACCAATGCATGGACTGGCGAACGACAACTGTTTTTTGCATATGAATATAAGATAAACAAACGAAAGGTAAAAACCTGTGTAACAATACCTTGCAAAGATTATTTAAAAAACATCCAAAAATAACTATTTTTTTACAAAAATCATTTACCCCTCCTCATTATCAAGCAGTTAAAATTACAATGTAATAAATTACTGAAAAATCACTGAAAAAAATAAAAATGCATGCATTATTCTCTTAGTAGTTGTGGTGTTTTTCTTTATTAGATTTAAGGTTGTTTAATTGATTTTGCAGGCTCTCTACCTGTTGCTGTAAATTCTTCACGAGTGTATCTGCAAACTGAAGGGAGAGTTTTTTTTCGTTGATACTCAAACGCAAAAGTTTATTCTCCACTTCTAACTCGTCAATGCGTTCAAGTTCTATTTTATATTTTTTCTCAATCCCTGAAATAGTTGCAAATGCTTCCTCCAGGTCGTCTCCTACGTATATAGCTCCATAGTCACCTTCCAAGTGCTTTTGACCCGCATATAACTGATTTTTACCTACAAAATGCATCCGCTCAAAAGTCGCCCAGTTTTCTTCTACATTATTATTTATCATCGTCTCGCTTTTCCCAACCAAAAATAACGGGTTCACCTCAGGAAATTTTTCAAGGATATGCCGTATGGTGCTTTTTCGTGGGGCCGATTTACCATTTTCATAGTCGGAAAGAGAAGGCTGATGAATATCAAGTCTTTCAGCAAATTCTTTCTGAGTCATTTTTAAGTGTTTTCGCATTTCACGAAATGGATTTCTTTCATCATTGGGGTTCATCGTCTTGATGCATGGGTTATGTACAGAAATGATTAGTAATGGCTAGTATTAGACAACAAATATAAGAATCAAATCCGATATAAAAATAAAAAAGAGGTATTTTCTTTGATTATATAGTATAAATATATGAAATTGCGATATTATAATTTATAATATAAAATTTACTTACTCTTTTCCTTGTACACTATGGAAACATCGGACTTGCAGTGTACTCTCCTCGATATCAAGGAGAGATTGATTCGTATGGAACTACTACTCCATACTATTTCGGAAAAATCTAATTTTATTCCAGAACTGGATATAGGTTCAGCGTCATTTTCGCAACAAATCTTACTTGGACGCAATAAATTTCTCACCTACAAAAACTTGAGAAAAATTAGAGAAAAATATAAAATAGGTAAAAAAATTGGTAGAGAGTATTTCTACACCACAAATGAAGTAGAAATAATTAATCAAGAAATTCCTCTCTTCCTTAAATGTTGAAAGTAATCCGTTATACGAACCACCAACTACTAAAAAAACTATGACCAATGTAGGCAAACTACGCCATGAAATACATGCAGATTTTAACCACTTGCTTTACACCTACAAAGAACTTTTCTTTTCAGACCTATTTCAGTCCTATCCAGAAGAAGACAAACAACAAATGCGAGAAAGCTTCAAAAAAGCCATTCAATTAAGAGAAAACGTCCTTTCATAGAACCAGAAAAAACCAGAGAAAAGATGGAAAATAACAAGGCACTCATCCGTTACAACAAGGGTTTAGATGTATTCGATTACTATTTAGGTAAAAAATTACGTGTAGGTCAGCACATCAACTCACCCTTTCGAAGCGATAGTAATTCCGCTTCATTTAATCTATATATAAATAAAAAAAACGGTATGGTCTATTTTAAAGATCATGTCTCCAACTTATTTGGGGATGCCATTGATTTTGTAAAATATCTACGAGGAGTAGACTACAAAGCAGCAATTGATATAATCAATCAGGATTTATTACATCAATCTTGTCCGGCTCCTTTTACACATCTGGACAATCCAAGGCTACAAAAAATGCAACATTCAGATGTACTAATTACCTATCAAAAGCGAGACTGGACACGTGCAGATTCACTTTTCTGGTATCGGTATTGCATCCCCTCTTTTGAGTCTGCGTTTTATGTACACGAAAAATTAGGACTCTTTCCAGCAGAGACGGCTACTATTATACGACCAGCGTATAGTTATACTTTTACCTATCAAAACTCAGATCCGCTCTATGTGATTGATTTTCCATCCAGTCGCAGGAAAACCTATCGGCCACTAGCAAACCGGAAATACAAGTGGAGATCCACTGCTACCGTAGACGACGTGTTTGGCCTGTGGGCATTAGCAGATGAGTTGCCTGCTGTATTTATTATGGGTGGGAACAAAGACACTATTGCCTGTACGTGTCTTTTGGGGCAGTTTCTCTGCATTGCTACCCCCTCTGAGTCTACTCATTTACCTCCGTACCTATGTGAAGTACTCAGGGCAAAAACCAAAAATAAGTACCTGGTTTTTGATGCAGACAGTGCCGGACGAAAAGCAACCCGTTCCTTTCTTGAAATGTATCCTGACTTTGAGGATGCCTCGGCACCCATTGTGGCACTCCATCAGAAAGATGCTACCAAAAAGGATTTCGCTGATCTGATTGCTACCTATCGAACAAATCCAGATGCCATTGAGAAAATCAAACACTATTTTTTTGACCGTATATATAAGATTTAACATATATATTATGTTACAATTATTGTATTTTCAATTCACTAAACTAGCCGCACCAATGACTTACGAGGAGCTTTACATGCAGATACGCAAGGCGTACAACTCTCCCTGGATAGATACAAAAGAGGAAATCAAAGACTGTTATTTCAGACTGAAAGAAGGACTGAAAACAGTTTCCCCCCAGAAGTTAATCGAAAAAGCCAAAGCTGCGGCTCTGGCCCATGAAGGCACTAAAATGAAAACCACAAAACTTATTGAAGGGGAATACTGGATTATAGAGTATCCCAGTGAAAAACAGCCTCAGATCAAGCGATATGATCCATACCAGGTATGATACTATTTCAGGATCCAGACAGGGAAAAAAGCCTTCTGTGCAGGCTTTTATTTACTCCGCAGGAACACATGTTAATCCCGCAGATTACAGAAGCCGTCTTCGATAATCAGCTTTACAGACAGGTTTTTTTACTTATTCGCCAGCTTTATCAGAAACACTATGTTATTACGCCATCCACCATAGAAGATTATCTCAACCGGAACAGCACTTCGCTAAATAATGAGCAGATTATTCTATTTGTCAAGGATTTAGAAAAGCAGGAAAAACCGCAGGTAAGCAGCAGTGAACAGATTCAATACCTTTCTGCCCTTTCGGTAGACAGGCAAATCTATCACATGACCAATAAGGTGGCTTCCATGCTCCAACAAAAGAACGCGACCGAATCCATCATTCATTACATCCGGAAAGAAATACAATCGCTCGAATATGGTCAGAAAGGAGAGTCATTGGAAGAAACAACGGTGAGGGCACTGGAAAAGATCAAGTATGCACAGGAGTACGGAGCTCCTCTTATCAAATCTGGATTAAAAGGGCTTGATGAAGCCATCGGGCTTACGACGGCCACTTATCTGCTTATATGTGGCAAATCCGGTGAAGGAAAATCATCACTAGCCAATCAACTGGTGACCAATTTCTTTTCATATAATAACGATGTATCGGTTTTGTATCTGAGCATGGAAGTAGAGCGGGTAAAACTCATCGAATGCTTTGTTTCCAATCTTTGCCACCTATCCAAAGACCGTCTTCGTGGCAAAGGAAAAGTCAGGCTTACGCCACACGAAATGACTATGATCCATGAGGCTCTTGAAAAAATAAAATCATGGGATCTTGAGATTGAATATGGGGCTATTGATGCAGAAAAAGCATCTATGCTCATTGACATCTTTGTGACCAAGCAAAGGCTTAAATACGGAGAAAAAAGAAAGGTGGCCGTCATAGCAGACCATCATTTGTTCATCCAGATTAGTCACAGTCAGAATCAGCAGGATGCAATCAATGATTTCTCAAAAATGGCCGCCAATAAAAAGGAGCGACTGGATTTACTTTTTATTCTGCTTTGTCAGATGCACAACCGAAACACAGAAGAACGTGATGCGAACGGTACGCCTATTCCACCACAACTCAAATGGATACAGTATCCGGGAACATTAAAACAGGATTGTGATACGTCTGTTGCCATCTGGCGAAAAAATAAGGTGATCAATTCAGGACACCACACAGACCACGAACTAGTAGAACTATATGTGGAGAAAAACCGTGATGGGCAACCTGACATCTCCATTCCCACTGTTTTTACGGGTAAGTATGGTCTGTTTTCGGATGTACTACAAGTAACCTATACAATGAATCCTGGGCATGTCGATGAAATACCGGATGTATGAGTACACTTTCTCGTGCTGATCAAATACGCAAGGAAGAGCTTTCTCATCCACTATGCGGAAAACGGGTAGTGTTTGAGTATGCCGTATTTGAGTCAAAAAAGATAGATGGCAAAAAGTATAGCTTGCCCCACCTGGTCGGATACCAGCGAAAGCAGGGAATACTCATTGCCGTTTCGAAAAATGAAGAAACTGCAGAGGTAGCGATGGGAGCAAAAACAGTCTATCTCCCAATGAATAAACTAACATTTTTAAACTAAAAAATATGCTTTGGACAACAGATATTGATTCACACATGCTGGGAGTAGAAGAACTCCCCAAACAGGAAAATATAACCATTCAGGTTTCCCAATCGCTCATCAAGAACCTGGATAAAGAGTATTGCCCCAGAAGACTGTATGAGCAGTATATTCTGGGAAAAGAAGGTGAGGCTACAGAATCCATGCAAAAAGGCATCCTGTTTGAGTATTATTTAAATGGCTCTACAGGTATTCACAACAAAAAGCCATTAGAGCCTGTGATGAAAAACGGCAAGCGGTATGTAGACTACGAGCGGATTGAACAACAGGCCAGACGGGTTGGATCACTGTTATCCCAATATGATTTTTGTTTGGATGACCAGATATACAATGTGGAGATTTCTACCATGTTTGAGCATCCAGATATGCCTCAGCCTATTATTGTCAGAGGTCGCATTGACCAGATTGCCACCCGAAAAGGAAAGCTATGTATTATTGATTACAAGCTAACCAAAAAGATTGACTCAGACCACTCCTTGTACTCGTGGAAATCTCCCTCTACCATGAACCACACGCAAGCCTATATGTATATGTGGCTGTATATGCGTAATAGAGAAATTAATCCCAACGGAACGATTCCTCAGTTTTACTACGCCGTATTTGAGTATGATACAAAAATGGATTATGAAATTATTCAGGTAGAATGGGATGCGACAAAGATCAGAGAAATTGAATATGCCATCGTCAATTCCTATCACAAAATGCTGGATGAACAAGGCCAGGGCTGGCCCGTCAGACCGGCATTTTATGAGTGTCTTACCTGTCCTATAAAAAACAGTTGCAAGCAGCGTAAAAAAATCAAAGACATCAAACTTGTATGATTTTTCATACTAAAAAATATATACATATTTTGCATATAATATATATTCATTATTATATCTATAAACTCAACTTACATCTATCCCTATGCAGGAAATTGTTTATAAAAGTCAGAAAGGCAGTGCCGTTACAGACTCGGAACGGGTAGCTTGGAAATTTCAGAAGCGTCACGCAGATGTACTTCGGGCGATTGAGACGCTTCTGGAGGATATTAAATCACAAGTAACTGAACATGAACGTAAAAATGCACCTATGTTCCACCTCACGCACAGGGAAGTAACTCTGGGCAATGGAGCCAGACGTCCTTCTCCTATCTATATGATGACAGAAGAAGGATTTACTTTGCTCGCTATGGGATTCACGGGCAAGAAAGCGGTTCGTTTCAAACTTGACTACATTGATGCCTTTCAGAAAATGAAACGCATTATTCACGATATAGAAACCGAAAAAGAATTGTCTGACTATCCCAAAACCTATTCCGACGCACTTCGTCGCTTGGCCGATCAGTGGGACTTAAACAAAAAGCTAGAAGAAACCAATAAAGAAGCTGGGATGCAAGTGGAAAGACTATCGCAGCTTGTGAACGAGCAAACGCCCAAGGTTGCCTACTACGACCGCTTAGTAGATGGAGACGGTCTGACGTGCCTTCGGGATACAGCAAAAATGCTGGAAGTAGAAGAAAGAATATTCCTCTCCGAACTGGTAGATAGGCAAATTTTGTATCGTGATCTATCCAAAAAATTAAAGCCTTACGCCAGATACATTAAAGAAGGGCTTTTTGCGCTAAAAGAATGGCAGATAGAAATAAATGCCAAAGAAAAAGGGGATACAAAAATCAAAGCGGGTAATCAGACCAAAGTCACTCAGAAAGGCCGTGAGTTCCTGACGAAAATCTTTCACAAATCTCAACTAACGAAAGCAGCATGAGCCAGGAAAAGATAAAGAGTCTGAGCGGGCAGTTTGATACACATATGAAGGCAAAAGATGACCTTCACACAGAGATAACGATCCTCCAAAAATAGAAAACCAATACATCATTTTTCACCCAGCCGAAAGAGTGATTCTTTCGGCTTTTTCATTTTCTATCCTATGTTCCCTATTATTTCACTCAAACTTGCCTCCATGCGCAAGGCGCAGGAGTTCTGTATTCAACCCCTCAAAGCCACCGACACCACCGTCACTATTCAGTCTGACAAAGCCATTGGCCGCTTTGACCTTAAGACCGGAAAAGGCATGCTCAACACCAAAGGGTGTTACTTTCCACACTTAAATCCAGCCTTGGGAGCCATCGAGTATATCCTGTCAGAAGAACACTTAACCGAAATCAAAAAACGACTCAAAGCTGCTGGATCAGTCATCCGCCTAGAGGGAGGCGGCGTGCAAGCCGATAATTCCGGTAGTGAGAAGTTGTAATCCCATAACAGAGACATGTAAAATGGCAAAGCCCCTACCTTCACAGGCAGAAGGGTGGAAACGATTCTCTACCCTCTTCTCCGAGCTTGCTTACCGATGGGATACTTCGGTGGTTTTTGAGGATTTTCTGACAGCAATGATGAACGGTTTTACCGTTACAAACGATAAAACCTACAACGCCCAGTGCTTTCAGAAGTATTCCCCCAAAGAACGAATGCTATTCGGCCCACTCATTGCAGAGACTATTCTTATCTTCCGTTCTGCCATCACAGAAAAAACCGGAAGCTGGTATGACTTCTTTGGCGAGTTTTATGAAGATATGACCTCTCGACGCAAGCAAGCAGCACTGGGGCAGTTCTTTACCCCGCCCCCTATTGTAGATCTTATGGTGCTCACACAAGGCACTAGTGAGACGCTGACCGGAAAAAAGCTGCGCGTCAATGATCCTGCCTGCGGCTCTGCTCGGATGCTAATCAGCTTTCATGCTCATTTTCCGGGCAATTATGTGTATGGTCAGGATATTGATTTAGTCTCTTGCAAGATGAGTTGTCTGAATCTGATGCTACACGGCTGCGAAGGGGAAATCGTACACCATAATGCGCTAGACCGGAATGACTATCGAAACGGATGGTGGATCAATCCCTATATCCATTCGTTTCTGAAAGGCATTCCTCATATTCTGCCCATTCCTAAAGAGCAAAGCGTGTGTTACCAGTATACTCAGCAACAGCACAAGGAACTCATGGAGAAAAAACTCGAAACGCAAAGTCTGTTATTTGATACCAGTCCGTTTCAGATGACTGCCAGACAAGGCAGAGACACAGCAGTCCACCAGAAAACAGTCAAAGAAAAACCGGCTCCAGCTTCCCAGAGCCAATTATCTCTTTTTTAACCCAATCTTACTTGTATTTATGAAATCTCGCAAACGAAAAAAAACAACACCTACACCTGTAGAGGTGAGTTTAGAAGCCAATCCACTACAGGAAAATCCGCTACAAGAGGTAGCAGAGGCTCACTATGAGCCAGCCATTCTGTTGTCTCAAATTGAAGTAGTGTACAATTCACGCAAGAGTTTTGATGCTGCCTCTCTCTCAGAACTAGCCCAATCCATTGCCCACCAAGGACTGTTGCAACCCATCAGCCTGATGCAGAAAGAAGCATCCTACGTACTGGTAGCGGGTGAGCGGCGTTTCCGGGCCTGCCGGGAGCTTGGACATCCAACCATTGCAGCCCTTGTGCGCCCCTGGGATGAGGAAGCATTCCTTTCCCTACAACTCGTTGAAAACCTGCAACGCGAGGATTTACCACCGCTCGAAGAAGCAGAGGCTTTTGCGCACATGCTCGCAGAAGGCCACTCAATGACAGAACTGGTGGCTGTTTCAGGAAAATCGCGTTCCTTTGTCGAAAAACGCCTCCAACTGACCAGTCTGGTGGAGAATTGGAAAACAGCTTTACAGGATGGCTCGCTGTCCTTGTCTTCCGCACTGGAAATTGCCCGCTTGCCCCAAGCCTCCCAAATCCTGCTGTATACACTGACGGGTGAATCGCTTTCCGAGGATGGGTATTCGGCTCGCCACTTGTCGGCCATGATTGAGCGGCGTATCCTTTTAAATCTCTCCAGAGCTGTTTTTGATAAATCGGATGCCGGCTTACTGCCTGTGGCAGGCTCTTGTCTACAGTGTCAGAAACGCACAACCTGTCAGCAGTACCTCTTCACCGACTATCAAGCAGACAATGACCAGTGCCTGGATGGGGCTTGTTATAACGAAAAGATCAAACAGCATTACCTGCAACTGCTCTCCACTATACGGGCAGAGTATCCCAATCTGGTGCTGGTCAGTTATTATACCCATAATAGCTTCCCTTACCCGGATGTGATTTCTAATGGGCAGTGGCAAAGAGCCAGTCAAGATAGTGAAGGAGCCTTTCCTGCGCTTCGGATTTCGGCTCATAGTATTGAAATAGACCCCGATATATTCTATGTAACGCTGGGTTCCGAGCAGAAAGCCATTCAGGAGAAACCCAGCCGTTCTCAGGCTGTTCGGGAAGGGCGGATTAAGAATCAGACAAAGCTTCTGGTTTATGAGGGACTGTTGGAAAAGGATCGATACCGTCTGATTGACTACTACCTCAAAGAATCTCTTCCCACAAACAAAGCTACGATTGAGTGGCTCATGAAAGAACAGGGTTTCTCACAACCTGATTTTGAGTCCTATGACTATAAAAAACGAGAGCAGTGGGTGATAGACAACACCTGCGAGTGGACCTTTGAAGAGAAGGTATTTCTCTATCTGACCCTCAAGCTACGCAATGGGCTGCATGACAAGCACAATACGCATGTCAGAGAAGTAGCCCGTTTCCTCGACTATGACTTTCAGCCTTACATGGAAAAGGCAACTGAGCTAGTGGATGCACCCAAACCTAAAAAAGAAAAGAAGGGGAAAGAAGCACAACAGGAACGTGCAGACAAGACCCTCACTACCACTGAAGCTCCTGGTGCCGACGAACTCCCTTCCCGCTTACGGCTCAAAGCCCGAACAAAAGTACAACCACAAAATGCAGCATAATAAATAAAGTAAGAATCGCTCAACTAAGTAAAAAAGGCCATAGGAGTGGTATACTCTCTACGGCCTTTTTAAGTATGACTCAGCGAATAAATACTTTTAGCAGAATAGGAATGGTAGCTCCTGCCACCATCCATATCCCCCGTCGGGGCTTTTTCTTTTGCAGACGGGCAATCTGGTCAGTTTGTGCCTTCTGTTCAGCTTGCAGTTCCAGAATGTAGGCTTGCTGAGAATCAAACACTTGGCGTGTGCTAGTCAGTTGTTTTTGCAATAGAGCGATTTGTTCCTCCTGCAAACAAATCACACTATGCTGTTTTTGTTGGACTTGGTGCAACAATCCGACATATACTTTGAGGCTATCAAACTGAGCCAGCTCTGCCACTATCTTACTGGCGACTAGTTGCGCTTTTTTGTTCGGTTGGAAAATAGCGGTCTGAGAGAATGCGTTCAGCATCGGAGAGAGGAATAATCCGCACAGGATCAGTTGCTTTACGGGCAAGTAATTTTTCATAGGCTTGTTGTTGTTTTGTCAGTTGAGTAATCCGGGTATGTAACCCATCAATAGTTTGTTCATAATAGGTTGTCCATAGACTGTCTACCCGTGCCTGATTTCGGTAGCGGGTTAGATCCTGGCTGTAGTGGTAGAGCTCTTGGGTTTGCCTAGTAATCTGCCGCTCTTTCTTCCAGATTTCGGAAGCAAAGGCGGTAATCACTCCTACCCCTACTAGCACATAAAGTAGCCACAGGTAACGGCTGACTTTCTGCCTATACAAGGTGTTTAGGGTTTGCATCGTTTTTTTTACGGGTTGTAGATTCATAGGAATTAGGGATTAGTGGAAAAATATAGGTGTGGTGAAAATAAAACATACTATAGCTGGCCAGGGCAACTGCCCACTGGAAACCAACGACCGACCAGCATAAAGTACAGCTATAAATCAGGTTAGCCAGTGAGAACAGCATCAGAGCCGCAAAGGGCAAGCGTACTAGCAAAAGCCAACATTTCATTTTCGTCCGCATGAGTGGTTCTTTAAGTACATCATGGATAAAGCGAAAGGAACTATAGATGGTTAGCAGATTAGCGGCCAGACATATTATTTGGAGGAGAGCCATTGGTTTTTCAGATTGACAAAATAGGTAATAAAACGTTTGGGACTTTTGGCAAAGTCAAGCATGGTGTAAGCCAGTAGCACCGTAGAAAGCTTCTCACCAAAGCCTTTGAAACCTAGCAGATGCGCCAGTTCCGGCCCCAGATAGGCAGACAGTACCGCCGAGAAAATAATCAGAATGGCGTATTTCCACCACTTTTCAGTTTTTTCAGACAGAATTGCATGCAACACTGTGGCCATCAGCGACAGAAACAACAGCAGAGGGGACAAGCCCCATTCTTCGAGCAGTTTTTTAAACATAGCAGATCAGGCTACTTTTTTAAGGCGGATGAAGCCGAGTATGTCCAGCCCTCCCCCATCGGTATCACTAGCCAAACGGGTTTTGCGTACCATTTCGGTTCCTTCGCGGCTACCTGTGTTATTGGAGTTACCCTCCACACTCTCAAAATATCCGTTCGGATGCACCTGGCAGACAATACCGGCATGACCTGTGCCTCTGGCACGGGTATTAACAAAAATGACAATATCGCCTACTTCGGGTTTGTCTACCCGTTCCCAGTAGAGGGATTGGCGAAAGTTGCCCCAGGTGTAGATGGTAGAAGGTGTCATTTTCTTCTCTATTTCAGTATCTGGCAATGAAAGATCGACATTGAAACGCTTTTCAACATTTTCAATGGCCTCAGTGACAATAACCTTACAGGCAATCATACACCAGGCATAGCCCTTGACAAATCCAGCCCGGCGGGCTCTGGATTCAAACGCCTTGTTGTAAAATCCCTGATTGGGTGGGATTTCTTTGACGCCCAGGTATTTCTGGGCAACCTCTACGATTTCTTTTTTTACTTCTGTGAGAATATCCATAGTCTGCTACGAAAAAGATTATATACTACGACTCGTACTGATTGATGTATCAGTTGTAAAATTTGCCTTAAATCTTATATTATAATATATAATATAAGATTTAAGGCAAAGATATTATATGTAGACATATAAAAAAATAATTGGTTAAAAAAATCTACTTTATTTGATTTTTTTTAGTCATGAAAATTGAACTGAAACCCGTCTAATCAACGGGTTAGGGGTGCAATTAATCACCATGAAATCTCAATCCGACCCTAACAGGGAGGTAATTGGATAATCAGCTTTGAGGTTCTTGCTGCAAAAGTGCGGAAAACGGCGATTTGATAGTTTATCTTTTAAGATATGGGAATCTCTAAAAACCCAAAAAGATGAGTAAAAATATGTTTAGAAAAATCCGATTGATGGAATAATTTTATCTGTATTAAAAATAAAATATTAATTAAGTTGCTTGTAATAAGTGTATTATGCAATCAGTTTGAAAAAAAAATAAATACACTGTGCAACCATTGAATAAATTGTAGTGTCTTGGAATAAAGGGTTTTTAGAGATGCCCATATTTATAAAGGGTAGGTTTGGTAATATTAGGGTGGGCAGAACACCTGTTTATCGCTACTTGGAAGCAATGGGCAAAAAAAGAAATTTATAGAACGTGGTTTTCGCTAATCTTGCCATCACGGAACTTATTTTTATGGCACTTGCCTTCTTTTTCGGTTACCAACTTATTGCTGGAGCGGATAGCAGTAAATTTCCGGGTGGCGAGAAATTTGCCTGGTTTTATCCGATTTGGGTAGGGGTTCTTTTTGCAAGTGCTGTAGCCGGATGGCGGCTGCTATTTTCAAACCGAAACAGACAGGTTACTTTTTGACAATACCTTGTCTACATAGGCTTTAAATTCTTTATAGCGATGATGACAGGGCTATATCTGATGCCATTTGTGCTTTTTCGGGATATTCGGGCAATTGTACGGAATCAAATGTAACCACTTTCATTTCCAACCATGTATTATACTATGGGTGTGACATTAGTTAATTGCCTGATTAGATAATGTTACACCTCCTATTCATTTACGATCCCCACTTAGGGCTAGCCCTTTCTTTACAAAAAATACCACCTTTGGGGTATTGACTCCTACACAAAATTTGAAAATCTTTAACGAAAATAAAACAAACTTCAACAACAAGCTACAAACATAGGACTTTCGCTTGAGATCTTTATTTTATTGATAATCAATTGTTTGCATTATAAAATAGAATTTATAACTCGTTCAAAATCAGACTATCAATACTTGCTAAGCGAAAGTCCTAAAACAGAAACAATTGACAAAGTTTCAGCAAAGACTATCAAACTCAAAAATCTTAAAACAACTATTGAAACATACATTAACTTAGAAACAGAGTTTATTAAAGGCATTAAGCTAGTAGACAAATTTCTAAGTAACATAAAAAGTTTCGGTTGTGTGTCAAAATGTATGATGGAAAAACAAGCCTCCAAACACAGGACTGAACTTTTGAGACAGACACCGGTAAAAATTCGTTCTGTTTTGTCATTTTTGACAATTATTTTGCCATCAAATCTCTAGTCAGTTAGAATAAGCAACTGATAATCAGGTGAAAAATTATCATACATTTTGAATCACAATCAACTATCCTTATGAGTAAAAAAAATTTTATTGAAACCTTTTTTGAGAGTTATCCAACAGCAAGACAGATTATTGTGATTATTCTAGTAATTGCACTTTCTTTTACAGGTCTAATTAGAGATGAGACATCGAAAATGTCACTATTAGCAAGCTTGGGGGTGACTTTGCTTTTCGTAATTTATGATTTCTATAAAACAATTAAAAGTAGGCTGGATACTATTGACTCAAACATTACTCAAATAGATAATAAAATAAAACGACAAGCTCCTCCTACATATGCGTTTTTTACAAAGGCACTTCCTGACATTAAAGATATTTTAAGTGACAGACTTAAAAAGAATGGCGAAGTACGGATAAGAATCCTTGCTGTTTCAGCAAAGTTTTCTTGGAAAAACATTGTTGAAGATATGGTGATGGAGATATTGTCAAGTTTCAAGCCAAAACCGACGATAACAGTTGAATTGCTTTTAACACAGCCTTCTTTACTTCATAATTGGGGACAAAATCTTCTTGAGGTCTTGACTAATAATACCCTCGAATGTATTAAGATATTTAAAAAGACACATAAAAATGAACTTTCCGACAATGGGTCCTTAAAATTGAGTTATTGGATATATGACAATATTCCTCATTGGCATGGCATTCAAATTGACGATGATGTACTTTTTATGGGTAGGTGCTATTGGGAAGAAATTGACAATAGACTTCTTCTAAAAGTCGGCGAAAAAGAGTATAGACAATTTACACTTAATGATGATTTTCAGGGCCAGGACAGAATTAAATTATTCGATAATTGGTTCAATCTTTACAAGAAAAGAGCCATAATAATATTTCCAAATCAATAAAACCTGCTGCCAACAAAAGTATTTGCAAAAGCAGGGCTGAACAATGTAACATCAGCTATGTGCAAGCATCAACAGCGGTTCGGGCTCGACGTTCAATGTTCAGCTTTAGTTCCTAACTGTATTGGTTTGTAAGGTTGTATGCACTTATTTTGCCACTCCATCTTCCTATGAATATGAACAAGTATGATGACCTGTACACAACCTTACAAACCAATACACCTAACTTCAACAATTTGAAAACTCAGTAAAAGTATAAGTAGCTGATAATAAGTAGCTTGATTTTTTGCTTTGGAATAAAATTTGGCAAAAGGCAACTTTGACAGAATCCTGAAAAGCTTTGATAGATATACAATGCCTTTCTTATCCCATTTTATCTCTGATCAAATAAAAAAAACGCAGCAGCCTCACGGAAAAAAATGACCTTAGGTCATTTTACCCAACTTTGGAGTCTGTCCAGGGGTTTGAATGCGGCAAAAAATGAAAATTTTGGCAAATTTTATTTTGTTTCAGGACTTTGCTAAACAATAAAACTTATCATAATAACAAGTAAATCAAGTACTTAGTCTGGCTTGACTACTTTTACTGAGTTTTCAAATAATTTCAAATAGGCATTTGTACCGGTCTGGACAATCAATGAATTCCCTGCCTTCGCAAATACTCGACCGTTAGCTGCAACCTTATGACGACATACCAAGACATATCAATAGTAACGAATAATGCGTATAGACTTGCAGACTTAATTAATGGCGGACACTATAACAACATCCTGTATTATGAATTTCATGAAGAAGTTGACCCGACAGGAATTTTTAATTGTTTAGAGGGTTTAGAGTCATTTTCAAAAAGATCAGAGAAATTTTATAAGATTTTTCTTTCATACGGCTACGTTGACGAGTGGCCGGCAATTATTAACGTTGCAATTAAAATAGCTGACGAGTGGTTTATTGCTCGTGACTGCGGCTCTAACTACTATCTGGGTTACGGGCCGACAGGAATATTGAAATTAAGAGAAGCATGTGCTAATAAAAATGTAGTAGGCTTTGCGTCAATGGACAACTTTGAAGAATGGTTAAAAAAGAAATTCGGAAATCCGAAAAAATCTTCAGCTACTGACAAAAAGAGTGTTGACTTAATTCAATTTGAAAAACTTATTAAAGCATTGCGGTATCTGACAATTGACATGCAAAGACGACCAGATCAATTTCAAAGTCTTACAGAAGAAAATATTCGTGACAAAATGCTCACACCCATAAACGTTACTTTTGAAGGGCGAGGAAATGCGGAAGCGAAAAACTGTAAAGGAAAAACCGACATACTTGTAAGAACCAAAGACGGACTAAACGAACATATTTTTGAATTAAAAGTTTGGGATGGAATCAAAACTCTTAAAGAGGCTGTTTCTCAGTTGCAGGGTTATTTGAGTTGGCACAACAACTACTCGGGTATAATTATGTTTTGCTACAACTCGGACTTTACATCAATTTTAAATGAGGCAGAAACATATTTGACAAAGGAATTCAACTTCGACAAACGAGAAAAATATATTGACAATGAGTTTCGCTTTCGACTTTCGCACTCGACAGACAAATTTAAAACAATTGAAACACATTTGACATTTATAAATTTAAAGACAACACAAGGACAAAAAGGCAGCAGCTAACATCGGTTTGGAAAAAGCAGGGCAGACAGAAGTAATTGAACATTTGTACTTATATCAACATCACTCTTGCTTTTGGGAGAATGTACATGAAACTGTGTCAATGTGAAAGATTAGCATTGAATATCAATTAGTTGTATTTGACTTGACACAATTCTGTGTACAGTCTCCCTTTTAATTTAACTCTGCTTTAGCTTGGGGTAGTTGATTATTGATAACATCCCCGATTCGGAGTCAGTCCGTTGTATTTCCTACCTACTTTGCTTCCCATTTCGTAGAGATTGCCTTGAGGCTGTGGTCGGTAGCGGCTCTTTACATCGCCTGTAGCTGTGAACTGAGCTATCTCTCCAAACAGGTTGTTATCCAGACTAGCACTAGCAGGCACCCCTTTGGCATCCAGCAGGGCTGTGAGTAGATTCCCTTTTACCGAGCAAGTGCCTGTGACAACTGCCTGCCCGTCTCCATAATTATGGAAACCGCCTTGAAAATTGTCCGTAGACAGGCGAAAGATGTACTTGGGAATACGGGCATTGAGGGCAAAGACATTATTCTCTATATACACATCCTGATGGCTGTTCAGTGGTGTTCCACTATCTATGGTGCGAATATTGTAAATGGCATAGACTCCTTCCAGATTTCCTTGCACAGGGTCATCATAAGGTACAAATGTGGAAACAAACGTATTGCCATAGATCGAGAC
>JACCDR011650987.1_pt1 | contig 18900 bp, 22 predicted proteins | sample 7446431 | NCBI WGS metagenome assembly JACCDR01 (sample SAMN15323443, study PRJNA562643) | freshwater metagenome | isolation source: river surface water | place: USA:Blue River Watershed | collected 2017-08-17
CGGATCGAGGCTGGAGATCGTCGTCTGACGGTCGAGGTCGATCCGTATACGGGTACGTGCGTCCTCTATATCTGCGAGTGGGAGGAGCCCGACGAGATCGGTGGGGAGTGGGTGTACCGCTACGGCACGGATACGGTAGTCCATGCGGTGGACCGGGCGGCCGCCGATGCAGCGTGGCTTTTGCAGGTCGAGCCCCCCACACGCGAGGAGTGGGATGCGGCCGCAGCGGCCGCTCGGGCTGCAGCGTAGGCCCCTCACGGCCTCTCCCTGCCTCTGAGCCGCGCAGCTCGGGGGCAGGAGAGAGCCCGTGAGGGGCTTACGGTGGATCGCGAGGTCTCGCAAGAAGCAAGGGAGGATGAGATGGGCGTAAAAAAAGAATCCCTTTCGTCCGGGTTTCGGCTGGTGTGCGAGGAGTGCGAGGCGAGCGCGCTCCCTACGCCGCCGGAGTCAGGCCGTATCAGGCACAAAAAGTGGTGTGACTCCAAGGCCCAGCCCACAACGGCCCAAGTCAAAGGAGACGAGGCCGCCGCCAAGGAGGACGCTCGCGCCGATCTTCGGCGGCGCGCCGAAGCTGCGGGGTACAAGGTCAACCTCTATCCGGGGGTGTGCGGCCACACAGGCGAGGCGGTTTCGGCGGGAGCGGGCTTTGTGAGACTGATTGACGGCGCTGGCTGGGTCGTATTTGCAAGCGCGGCGGTAGAGCAAGCGCTCACCGGGACCGCTCCCCTTGACACGCAAGACAGCAAGCCCGCCCCCGAGGGTCACGAGTGGTACTGCGGCCCCGGCGCCACCGGAGGGCGCGTGCTCCTCCCAGTAGGGCACGTAGCCAAGCTACGCGCGGGCGGGCACTCGTGGGCCGATATCGGCTCTGGCAACCACGATTTTTAGGAGGTAGCGAAGTGGCGACACCAAGAAAAGAGCACCCCAAGAAAGGAGGGCGCCCCAAAAACCCGGCGGCGCGCCGCCTAGCGTCTGTCACCGGCTACGTGGGGGAGGAGTTGGCCGAGAAGATCCGCTCCTCCGCGAGGAGAAAAGGGCTATCGCTTGCGAGCTGGGCCCTCGCCGCCTTTGAAGCCAAGCTAGCGGCGGAGGAGACCTTCCCGCCCAGCTCGTAAGCGCTCCGCTTCCCTTAACCTCGTGGGTCAAAAAATACCCACTTGACAGGCCGAGAGTTCCCCCCGGATACAGTCCTATCAGGCTTCGGGTTCCCCTCCGCCTCTCTCGGATTCCTAAAGCCCCCTTAACAGGGGCTTCTCCCTCCGCTCCGGTCATTCCGCTTTTGCTACAAAAACCGTTGACGGGATTTCGCCTTCGCGATTACTCTCCTTGGTGAGCTCGTTTTGGGCTCCTCCTGTACCGGCAAGAGCCGCTAGACTGGGACCCCCTCCCCCTAGCGGCTCTTGTTTTTTGTGCCCTTCTTGACGCTGCACCCTTGAGCAGTATTGACGCGCGGGGTAGAGTGTGCTTGCGCCTTTTGCGCTTGTGTGCCCCGTGTCCGATAGCAAGACCCCCGTCTATGACAGTTTGCTTGATAAGCAAAAGAGGTTTGTTGACGCTTACTTGCGGACAAGCAACGCCCTACAATCGGCAAGGGAAGCGGGCTATAAGGACCCTCTAAAAAACAAGGGGACAGGGGCAAGGCTGCTAGAAAACCCTAGAATAAGACAGGCTTTAGAAGAGAGGGGCGGGGACAGCAAGACAAGTCGAGTCATGGGAGCCCAAGAGGCGCTAGAGCGTCTCTCCTCGATAGCTCGCGGCTCCCTCGACCCCTTCCTAAACAGCGAAGGGGAAATAGACCTCACCACGGAGAAGGCCCGCGAGGCGCTCCGCTTGACCGGCGCGGAGGTGACCCGGCGCACCTTCCCCGGCGGAGCTGTGGAGGTGGCGGTAAAGCTCCTCCCGGTGGTTGATAGTCTAAAGGCGCTCCTAAAACGCTACGGCAAGCTCTTGACCCCGGCGGAGGCTCGAAAGCAGCGCGCGGACGCCAGGACCGCGGAGGCGCGCGCAATAGAGGTCGAGCGCAAGGAGCAGCTCCTCTCCCTTTTGGCCCGCAAGCTGTCCCCGGAGACCTATCGGGAGGTTTTGGAGGCGCTCTCCTTGGAGGAGGGCCCGGCCTCCGGGGAGGTCTCTTCTTGACCTCTTCTTTTTCGACTCTAGCCCTCGCTCTTCTTCGCCGCCGCGCCGCGGAGCGGCTCTCCGCCCTTGACTCCAAGGCCCGCCCCTCGGTTTGCTTTGCGGACCCGGCGGAGTTTGCCCGGGAGGTCTTGGGTATCGAGCTATGGGACGCGCAAGCGGCAATCGCCCGGAGCGTCTATCAAGTCGAGCGGACCGCCGCCAAGAGCGGCCACAAGGTGGGCAAGTCAACCGTTGCCGCTACGGTGGCGCTGCACTGGGTATCGGACCCGGAGCGGCGCCCCGGCGCGCGCGTGGTGATGTCGAGTGCCTCCGCGCGACAGGTTGACGGGATTTTGTGGCGCGAGATAAAGCGCCTCTACAAGCGAGCGGACAAGCGCGGTAAGGCCCTTGGAGGTCTGCTCTACAAGCGAGCGGACCGCGGCCTACAGCACGAGGACGGGCGGGAGATTGTCGGCTTTTCTACGGACGCCGCGGAAAAGGTGGCCGGGTACAGCGGCGCCCATATGTTGTTTATTGTTGACGAGGCGAGCGGCGTTGACGCGCGTCTTTTTAACGCGATAGAGGGCAATCTTGCGGGTGGCGGAGCCCTTCTTCTCCTTTCCAACCCTACGCAACTCTCCGGGGAGTTCTTCGACGCTTTCCACGGTAAGCGCTCTTTTTATAACACCTTTTCTCTCTCTTCTGCGGATACGCCTAACGCGCGTTATCCCGATAACAAAAGCCTCCATATCCCCGGCTTAGCAACGGCGGCTTGGTGCGCGGATAAGCTCCGCCTTTGGGGTCCCGAGGACCCGCGCTACTTGGTGCGCGTCCTCGGGGAGTTCCCCCGGGCCTCCGCGTCCCAAGCTGTACCGCGAGACCTCGCGCAAGCCGCGCAAGAGCGCTACCCGGAGACGCCCTCCACCGGGCCGCTTGTCGTTGGCTTAGACCCGGCCCGCAACGGAGGAGACGCGCCCTCCCTTGCCCTTCGCCGCGGTCTCCGCCTCCTCCCGTTGGTGACGCTCGCCGCCGGGGACGGGGAGCGCGTCGCGGGCGCCGCCCTTGCTGCTATCCGCGAGGCCCGCGCGTCGGAGGGCGTTTCTCCTTGGGAGGTGGTGGAGGTCCGCGTAGACCCGATTGGAGTAGGCGCCTCCCCGCTCGACTTCCTGCGGGCCGCCGAGTCCAGCGGAGAGCTTATCCACGTTGTGGAGGTCAACGCGGCGGAGAGCGCGGAGGAGAGCGAGGAGTACGCTAACAAGCGCGCAGAGCTGGTGTTTGGGGTCCGCGATTGGCTCTCCAAGGGAGGCGCGCTCCCCCCGGACGCGGAGCTATTGGAGGACCTTTGCTCCGCGGAGTACGCGATAGACCCCCGGGGCCGGGTCAAGGTCGAGCCAAAAGACAAAATCAAAGGGCGCCTAGGACGCTCTCCCGACAAGGGAGACGCCGCCGCACTGGCGATATGGGAGCCGCGCGCCGCGGCCTACGAAAGCGCGAGGCCCGCGGGCCCCGCAAGGAGGACACCACGATGACCCGCTTTCTCCGCCGCGAGGGGCTCCAAGAGCCCTTGCCCGGGAGCTACCGCGCAGATTGGACCGTTGACGGGGTGACCGCCGCGAAGCACCAGGCCCGGAGCGGCTCCTATTGGCTCGCGTGGGACCTGTACCAAGACCTCCTAGGAGAGGACGACCGACACCACGGAGCCCTTGCCGCCGTAGCGCAAGGAGTCTTGCGGCTCCCGGTCTCTTACCAGGCGGACGGGGACAAGCGACGCAAGAGTCGGCTAGAGCGGGAGGTAGAAGAGGACGCGCGCGAGGTCTTTACGTTGTCAGAGAGCGTCTCCGTTATCTCCTCCGCGCTCTCTCTCGGGGTGGGGCTGGCCCAGCTTGTCCCTTGGCGCCGGGGAGCCTCCGGGCGGTGGCTCCCTCGCCTAAAGGCGTGGCCTATCCGTGACCTCCGGTGGGACTTCGGCGCCCGGCGGTGGTTGCTCGCGACAGACCGCGGGGAGGTCGAGGTAGAGACCGGCTCCGGGGAGTGGGCGCTCTTTTGCCCCTACGGCTCTCTATCCCCTTGGGACAAAGGCCACTGGCGCGCGTGCGCCTTGTGGGTGTTGGCTAAGCGCCTCGCCCGGGCCTATTGGGGCCGGGAAAACGAGGTAGCGGGGGGGATAAAAAAGGGGAGACTAGACGGCTCTCTACCGGAGCGCCGCAAGTTTTTTTCAGAGATACAGCGCCTAGGAGCGGAAGGCGTTGTAGTGCTCCCGAACAAGGCGGAGCTAGAAATTCTGCAAAGTGACCCTAAAACCTTTGAAACCTTCAAGGAACACTTACAGATAGCGAACGCGGCCCTTGCTGTGGCGATAAAGGGGGAGAGCCTCTCCTCCGGTATAGACGGACAAGGGGGGCTTGGTGGTGGAGGCGTTGCCTCCGTACAGCTCCAAGTCAGCCAAGACCGGGCCGCCTTTGTCGCGCGAGCTTGGGAGGAGTTCGCCCGGGAGCAAGTCTTGACCCCTTGGGCGCGGGTCAACTACGGGCCCCGCTCCGCCGTCCCTCTCGTTTGTATCCAAGACAAGCCGGAAGAGGACCAAAAGACAAAGGGGGAGAGCTGGAAAGCCCTCGGGGAAGGTATCGCCGCTCTCGCCGCCGCCGGGGTGCCCGTTGACGCGGTGGCCGCCGCCGAAAGCGCGGGGGTGCCTCTCCTTGCCCCGGAGAAGGTCAAGACCACCAAGGACGCAGAGAGCGAGGAGCGAGCGGAGAGCGAGGAGCGAGCGGAGAGCGAGGAGGAGGAGTTGGTTACCTCCGAAGTAACCAAGGCGGAGGAGGAGGAGAAGAACCTCTCCGCCGGAGGGGAGAGGAAAAGTCTCCTTGTTGCGCTGTATCTCCCGGCGGAGGTGGCGGAGGCTCTCGCGGTTCCTGGGGGTGAGCCCCCCGATGAATTGCACTTGACGCTAGCTCATATCCCTAACCCCGGAATTTCTGAGATTCAATTCCTCCGCCTCGCGTGCCAGGCCGCCGCGGAGAAGTTCGGTCCAATCTCCGGTGAGCTCTCCTTTGAAGCGCGCTTCCCCGCGTCGCTCTCCTCGGGTGGGCGTGACGTTTGGTGGGTCGGCGGGTCTTGGAGGGGCTTGGACGAACTCCGGGCCTTTTTTGTCGATTTCCTCCGGTACTTTGGCGTAGAGCTTTCGTCCGGTTGGTGTCCGCACGTTACGCTCAAGTATAGCGCCCCGGGAGAAGCCCCCGGCGCGCCCTTGGGCTCCTCGGGGTACCCGGTGGCTCCGGTCCCGGTTATCTTCCCTCGCCTCTCTTTTGTCAGTAGTGCGCGGGTAGATTTTGACTTTACAGGTTGACAGCGGGCGCTATCCGTGAATCACTGTACGCATGAACAGTGTTGACGGCGTGCCTGTTTTGCTGTCCGCCTCCTCGGGTCCCGCCTCCTCCGACCGGGAGCTACGGGCCGTCCTCTTGGACGCCTCCCCCCAACTTGACCTCTCCCAACCGCTCCCGGCGGAGGTTCTCCTCCTCCGCGTAGGCGTCAACAGGACAACGCACGGAGACCTCTATTTAGACGAGGCCGGGGCCCGGGAAGCGCTCGCCTACGAAGCCGCGCGCGGGATTGATCTCCGGTGGGACCTCGACCACGAGAGCGAGCCCACAAGCGCGACTTATCGCCCCGGCGCCCCGGCCCGCGGGTGGTTTTCCCTTCGGTGGGACGGCTCCGCCCTATACGCCTCCGCCCCTCGTTTCGGGTCCTTCGGTGGCGAGCGTCCCCGGGGAATTTTTTGGGAAGCGGAGACCGCGGCTCAAATCAAGGCCCGCAAGCTCCGCTACGTGTCTCCCTCTATCCGCGCCGTCGAAGATTCGGCGGGGCGGCTCCGCGTGGTGAAAGTCACCTCCGCCGCTTTAACAAACGACCCCGCAACCCTAGGAGCCCGGCCACTCCTTTTAACGGCCCTTGGAGTACAAATGAGCTGGCAACAAATCCTTGCCGCCCTTGAGCGTGGCAACGCCTCCCCCGACGAAATCGCCGCGGCCCGCGCCGCCTTTGAAGCCGCGGAGAAGTCGCGCTCCGTGAACCTCTCCGCCGACTCCCTCCGCGAGGAGAACAAGCAGCTCAAAGAGCGTTTGGAGCGCGAGGCCCGGGAGCGCGTCCTCTCCGACTACAAGGACCGCTATCAGCCGGAGGAGCGGTCCTTTTTGCTGGGCGCGTTTGACGCCGCGACCCTCAAAAGCTACTTGGAGGCCCGCAAGCCCACCAAGCCCGCCGATACCACCACGGAGAGCGTCTCCACGGTCGAGGAGCCGCGGCACCTCACCAACCCGGATACCCCGGGCCCGCGCGTCTCCGGTGGCGTGGCCCGCGGCTTCCTGGGGCGCCCCTGGCAAGAGTTGAGCTACAAGCACCGCGCCGCCCTCGCCGCCGCGGACCCCGCGACCTACAAGGCGCTTCGCACGCGCGCCGCCCAAGAAGGCCACGCCGTACACCTCGCCGCCAAGGAGGCCGCGGAGCTGCCCATCCCTCGCGGTGCCTTAATCGGCCACAACGCGGGGAGGCCCATCCACCTTGCAACGGGCGTTACCCCCTCCGCGGACCTCGTGGAGATTATCCCCGAGGTCTTGACCGACGCGGTGCAAGCGGGTTTCGCGGGGGTGCGCGCGCTCTACGGCTCTGGGGTTGCGATGGTTCGCGGCACGCTCCCGAGCTGGGGCGTGAACGGGGAGGCGTACCGCGGGGGGAGCAAAGTCAAGGTCCCCTACTTTGAGCCCCTAGGGGACTTTGAGGAGGTCACGGACGAGGCGGCGCCGCCATCGACCATCCAAAAACTGGAGACCACGGCGGAGGAGGCGGTGATAAAGCACCACCGTCTAGCCGTAACCTTGACCTACGAAGCGCAAAGCTTCGCCGCGCCGGGGAGTGATCCCTATGTGGAGGCGGCGCGGCAAATGGTCGAGCGCGCAGAATTGGTCATGGACGCGGCCCTTATCGCTGCGGCGAGAACCACCACGCTTGCCGTTGATATTTCGGCCAGCGTGCCGGGCACGCTGGACTATCCGGCGTTCGTTGATCTCCTCGGGGCCTTTGGTGACGAGGAGATGAAGGGGGGCGGGATTGCCCTGTTCTCGCTGCACAGCCACGGCTTAAAGCAAGCCCGGCTTGTCCGCGACGATAACGGCCTCCCGATTTTCACCACGCCGCGCGCGGGTGAGGCGCCCCAAGTCCTAGGAATCCCCGTCTACCCCAGCGACAAGAACGCCCTCGCGGCGGGCAAGCATGTTGCGCTAGCGCTCAAGCGCGGCGCCCTCGCGTTGTGGTTCAACGCGGCCAAGCTCAAGGTTCAGACCTTCCACGACGTGAGCACGGACGCGGACCTTAACGCGTTGCACTTGTACTTTGCGGCGCACCTCTACAAGCGGCTCCCCAACGGGACCAAACCCGGGTCCGCAAAGTTGACCTACAACCCGCTTGCGTAATGGGAGCCCTTGACACCGCGCGGCGGTACTACCTGGGCGCCGCGCGGACACAGGCAATCGGCGGAGAGGTGGATCTCTCTTGGGAGGCCCTCCACCTCCGCAACTCCGTTTCCTTGACCCCGTTTCCGCCGGGCTTTCCCCTTGCGGCCAAGCTCTCCGCGGTGCTCTCCCCGGAGCTAGAGGCGGTGGGTATCGCGGCGCCCGTCTACGAAGGGCTAGAGGACCTCCAAGGAGCGGACGCGGAGGAGCTCCTAGAAGCGGGGTTGACTCAACAAGAGGCGGCGGCGGTCTTGGCCGCCCTCGCCGCCTAGGAAGGACAAAGCAAGTGGCAACGAAGGCGGCTCGATACAAGCACACCACGCAAACAGGGGGGCGGAGCTACCGCTCCCAAGACGTGGACCTTTCCCCGGCGGCGGCGGTGACCGCGGACGCTAACAGCCCGGACACTGAGGACGTGGGCGCGGCCTCTTGCCTGCGCTTGACGCTTAACGTCTCCGCGAGGAGCGGCACTTCTCCGACCCTTGACGTCAAGATCCAACACTCCGACGACAACACGACCTTTCGCGACCTCGGGACCTTCGCGCAAAAGACCGCCACCGGGAGCGAGGTAAAGACCTTCGGCCCGTGCGCGCGGTTTATCCGGGCGAATTACGACGTGGGCGGCACTACGCCTAGCTTCACGTTCACGATTCGCGGAGAGGCCGTCTAGGGCGGGGGCGGGGCTTGGTAGTCCGGGGGTTCACGGGCCCTCGCCCGGTTCGATTCCGGGGCGTTCCTTGGTGGTGGTGGCGGAGGTGCGGTAGTGGCTCGATACGCGACAGTAGCGGCGGACCTTCCCCGTCTAGGGCTCTCCTCTCGCGCGTTGGAGGGCGTCCCTCTTGCGACTCAAGAGGCGGCGCTAGAGGCCGCTTGTGGGCGCGTTGACGGCTACTTGCGGGGGCGCTTCTCGCTCCCCTTGGTGTGGGTAGTCCTTGGGCTTGCGCGGCGTACCGCCGGGATTACAGGGCCCGCCGTTGACACGTACTCCGCGGGCCGGGTGCGGCTTGCGTTGGACGTGTCGGAGCTTGACGACGGGGCCGCGGTCACGGTGGCGCTAGAGCACTCCGCGGACGGCTCCGCGTGGGTAGCTCTCGGTTCCTTTGGGACCTTCTCCGCCCCGGCCCATGAGGTCCTTGACTTCCCCTCCGGGGTCCGCCGTTACGTCCGGGCCGTTGTCTCTCTCTCCGGGGGCGGAGCCACCGCCGGGGTCTCCTTCGACGGGGACGACCTAAAGAGAGCCGTTTGCGTCCTCGCCTCCGCGGACCTTCTCCGGGTGCGCGGGTATGACCCTGAGAGCGCGGATAAGGGGCTCATGGAGGCCGCTAAGGAGGTCTTGGCGTGGCTCCGCGAGTTGTCGGCGGGGAAGGTTTCCCCGGACTGGATTGATATCTCCCCCCTAGAAGAGGACGGAGGGCCCCTTGTGGCCTCGCGGCGTCCTCGGGGCTGGGTGTAGTCGTGTTCAAGGTTCGCGGCGATTTTGGGAGGCTTGGAGCGCTTCTGCACGGGCTCTTTCGCTTGGAGCGCAAGGCCCCCGCCGCTCTCTTGGTCGAGCTAGGCCGGGAGAGCCTCGCGCTTGTGGAGGAGGGATTCCGGGGCCGCGTTGCCCCGAGTGGCTCCCCGTGGGCGCCCTCTAAGACGCCAGGGGCCGGAGACCTCCAAGCGCAAGGACGGCTCCGCCGGAGCTTTCGCGCGCGCTACTTCGGCAAGACCTTGGAGGTCTACTCCACCGCCGACTACGCCGCCGTTCACCAGCGCGGGAGCCGCCGCCGTCGTATCCCCGCGCGGCCTATGGTCCCGCGGCCCGGGACGATTGCTCCCCTTTGGGCCCGTCGTTTCCGCGCCGCTGCTAAGCGGGCCGCTGCTCGATTTTTGGAGGGCTTATGAGCGCGCGCGCTGTGTTTGACCTCTGGTGCGAGAAGCTCCCCGAGAGCCTCCGCCCGTTTGCGGCCTACGGAGAGCAAGAGCGGGCTAAGCAACGCGGAGAGGTGCGCCTCCTTTGGGTCCCGGGGGAGGACTCGTTTAGCAGCTCGCGGGACTTTCGCGCGGAGGGGGTTTTGTTGACCCGCCGGGCCGGGGTGACGGTCGAGATTGCGGCGGGGTCTTATGCGGCAATTGAGGACGGCGGCGGGCTCCTCGATTGCGCTATCTCCGCGCTCCACGAGGTAGCCACTGGGCGATACGAGATAACCGCGGGCGGGTGGCTCCGCGATGGGGCCGCCACTACGCGCGGCGCGGTCTATCTCCTCTCCGTTGTTTTGCCCGTGCCGGTCCGCAAAGGGCCTCACGTCTACGTACAACCAAAAGAGCTAGAGCTTACCCCGGAGGTCCCTTGAGCGATAACCAAGGAGAAGAACTTCGGCCCTTTGACCAGTGGGCCAAGGAGGAGCGCTCCGCCGCGTGGGAAGTGGCCGCCGCCGCCGCGCTCCGCAAGTGGCCCGCGGGCCGAGAGGTCACCAAGAGCGATTACCTCCGCGCGGTCGAGGCCGCCCGGGGAGAGAGGATTGGATAAATGGCGTTGCCAGACGTTACGATTACCGTACAGGACGGCGGGCTAGGAGCAATCCCGCCCGTGGCGGGGCTCTCTGCGATTGTGGGGTGCAGCTCCGCGGGGACCGCAAACACCCCGGCGGTGGTGTCTGATAAGCGCGACCTCGCGGCCCTATTTGGCGTGGGGCCCCTTGTTGACGCGGCGGCCTACCACTTGGACGCCAGCGGGCAACCGCTCCTTGTTTGCAAGGCCGCCACCGATACCGCCGGGGCCGCCGGGAGCGTCACCAAGACCGGGACCGGGACCGCTACCGCCGCCGTCACTGGTGACAGCGCGGACGTCTACGATTTTATCGTGGAGGTCACCCGGGACGGCGCCAACCTTGCCGCGTTGACGGCGGCGGTTAAGTTCTCGCTTGATGGCGGGGACACGTTCTCTCAAGAAGTGGCCGTTCCTGTGGGCGGAGCCGTTCTCCTTGGGGAGAGCGGGCTCACAATTACGTTCACCAACGGCGGGAGCGGCGTCTCCTTTGTCACCGGCACCAAATACACCTTTGTTACCACGGGGCCGGTGTTTGTGTTGGCGGGAGCGCAAGCGGCCTTGACCGCGCTCTTTGACGCCCCCGGCGCGGACTTTGGCTTTATCCACCTCGTGGGGGCCGCCACCGCCACGATTGCGGCAGGGGTGCAAGCAACGCTTGACGCGCAAGCCGCGGCTTTTCGTTTCGTCCGCGCGGTCCTTGAGACGCGCGACCAAAACGCGGGGGAGAGCCTCGCGACGTGGCGGGCCGCGATCAACACCGACTTTGTATCGACGGTGGCCCCGCGGGTGGCCGTTGCAAAAGGCTACACGGAGCTGATTGACCCGCTCCGGGGGCGCGTGCGGCGGCGCTCCGTAGCGTGGCCCGCGTGTGCGCGGCTCGCGTCCGTGTCTCTTTCGCAGCACCCGGCGGAGTTCGACGGCGGCGCCCTAAAAGGCGTTACCAAGCTCCACCACGACGACCGGGCGGCGGCGGGGGAAGGGCTTGCGGCCCGGTTCGTGACCGCGCGGACCTACGCGGGGGAGAGCGGCTTTTATCTCTCCGGGTTTCCCACGATGGCTTCGCCAGGGAGCGACTTTGCGGCGATTATGAATTGCCGCGTGATTGACCGCGCGTGTGTGTTGGCGCGGCGCGAAGGGCTACTAGAGATTCATAAGAGACTCCCGGTTAACGCGGCCACCGGGAAGATCTTGGAGACGCGGGCGCGCTCTATTGAGCAGCGTATCTCCGCCGTTGTCGCCGCCGCCCTTGTGGGGGAGGTCTCCTCTCTCGCGGTCTTGGTCGACCGAAACACAAATATCCTCTCCACCAACAAACTGGTGTTGCGGGTGGTTTTGGTCCCCTTCGGGTACGCCTCCGCGGTGGAGGCAGTTTTGGGCTTTGAAAACCCCGCGCTAGCGGTGGCGTAAGGAGGACTCTTGGCCGCTCCGAAGTACCCTCTAATCAACGGCATAACTCACTCGTGGGCCTCGATTGAAATCAACGTCAAGGGAGAGGTCTTTACCGGAGTTGTCTCTATCTCCTACGGCTCCACGCTAGAGCCCGGAGAGGTCCGCGGGAAAGGCTCCCAAGTAATTGCCCGCACCCAAGGAGAGGAGACCAACACAGCCTCTATCGAACTCCTCCGCGAGGACGCGCAAGCCCTCCTTGCGGCCCTAGGGCCAGGGTACGGAGTCGTGCCCTTTGAAATTGTGGTCAACTATGAAAGCGAGGGCCTTAACGTGATAACGGACACGCTAAAAGCGTGCCGTATAAAGGGAGTCCAGCAAGACCACGGACAAGGCCCGGACGGTCTTACTGTGTCGCTTGAGCTCCACCCAATGGCCATCTTGCTGAACGGCCTCCAAATCACCCCCAACAGCCTTTTCTAACCCGCAAGCGCGCCGGGTGAAGTCGCGCTCTAAGAAAGGACACTAGCACCGTGAAAGCAGAACAAATCACTCTCCCCGAGGACTACAGCGCGCCGACCTTTGAAGGGGTCCCCACGAACAAGCTCCGCGAGCTGGCGGCCAAGCACCGCCGCTTGTACCTCCTCTCCTCTGAGGAGCACGGGGCCTTTGTCGTGCGGCTCCCCACGCAAGGAGAGATGTCCCGCGCCTTCTCGCAAATGGGCGAGGCTCCCACGCGCTACACCGCGCTTAAAAGCCTTGCGGGGTCTTGCGTGGTGTACCCCGAGGGCGGCGCCCTTGCGGAGCTTTTCGAGGACTTCGCGGGCCTTCCGGCGGTCCTCGGGCAAGAGATTTCCTCCTTGTCGGGGGCCGGAGCCGAGTTCTCCGCAAAAAAGCTCGCGCGCGGGTAGACCGCGCCTACAAGAGCCCCTCCTACGCGGCTCTCTGTCTGGCGTCTTTCTTCTCCTCCCCGGCGGCGGCGCTCTCCGAGGAGGAGGAGGGAGAGGAGGCCCAAACAGGGGCCCAGCTTGTGGCGGAGTTTTTTATCTCCTTCCGCGCTCTCCTCCTTGGACTCGCCAAAAAGAAAGGGGCCTAAGTGGACAAGTTGAAATGGATATTTGAGCTTGGAGACAAGTTCTCCGGGCCCCTGAAAAAGATGCAACGCGGTCTAGACGCTTTCCAAGGGAGCGTTAAAAAGACCAAGAGCGAGGGGAAGGGAGGAGACCTCCTAGGAGGCTCCGCTCTTGCGACGGCGGGGGCTCTTGGCGCCGCCTACGCCGCCGCGTCTCTTTTGTCCTCGGGGCTGGCCTCCGTGGTGTCGATGGCGGGCCGCGCCGCCTCCGCTCTTGGTGGCGCTACTTACGAGGCGGGCAAGTTCGCCTTTGAAGCGGGGGCGTTCAAGGAGTCAAGCCTTGCCGGTCTAAAGACCGTTCTAGGGAGCGATAAAGAGGCTAAAAAGTTTTTTGATGGGCTTGTAGATTTTTCTCTAAAAAGCGGCGTTGACGCGCGAGAGTTCGTTAAGGCCGGTAAAAACCTCCGCGCCTTTGGTCTTGACGAACAAGATACAATGGCGCTTCTCAAGGCTGGCGGGGATCTATCCGCTTTCTCGGGAGGAGGTCGAGAGGCAACCTCTCTTATCTTTAGAGCCTTTGGGCAGATTAAGGCAAAGGATAAGTTGGCAGCAGAGGAGCTTGTAGGACAATTGGCGGAGCAAGGCTTGTCATCTGCTAAGGTTTACGAGCTGGCAGCGAAGAAGTACAACATATCAATAGAGGAGGCTACTAAGCGTTTCCAGACAGGCAAGATTAAAGCGAGCGAGGGCCTCTTTTTTGTAACGGAGGCTATCAAGCAAACCGCATCCGGGGGGCGTCTAGGCTCGCTTATGGAGGCGCAAAGCAAGACCGCGCAAGGGCTCTTGGATAGCCTCTCCGGGCGCGCGGAGGCGTTGTTTTTTGACTTCAACGAGACAGACGGTTACAGCGCGTTCAAGGGCTTTCTTGAAAACGCTAACAAGGCGTTAGACCCCAAAACGGGGCCGGGCGCGCGTGTTAAAAAAGCCGCAAACGAACTTATGTCAGACATTTTTGGAGCCACCTTCTCCGGTCTCGCGGGAGCGGGTGGGGATGAGTTTATCGCTAATTTTGCGGTGGGAGCGATAAAGGCTCTTGGTACTTTGTTCAAAAGCATAAAGAGCTTTTTCTCTACGGTGGGCGGAGCCTTCGATAGGTTTTTTTCCGCGCTTGGTGGAGGAGATGCGGGAAAGGGTATAGAGGTTTTTCTTGATATGATAGCCCGCGGTTTATCTGCAATTATCGCATTAGCTGAAAAGTTGGTGGGGAAAATCACTCCGTTTTTTGACTTGCTAGACCCCTCCTCCGCGGCGTCCAAAGGGGCGGGAGAGTTTTTTGACAAAGTAAGCTCCGTTGGGAGCGCTATTGGTTGGTTTGACGTTTCGGGGAGTCGAGCGGGTTTTGATTCGGAGCTTGCCGCGGCAAAGGCGGGAGGAGCCGCCGTTGCGAGCGCCAGGGCCGCCGCTCTCGCCGCGGCGCCGGAGATCCGCCTAGGGTGGGAGGATGTCGGGAGCTACGCCGGGCAAGGGCTGATAGCGGGCCTCCTAGGGCAAAGGGCCGCCGTCCTTTTGGCCGGGCAAGGGCTAGCCTCCGCGGCGGTGGAGGGAGCCCGGGTAGCGCTTGACGTAAACTCCCCCTCGCGCGTTTTTGAGCAGCTCGGGATTTACTCCACCGCGGGATACGCGCGGGGTTTGTGGGGAGGAGCGGCGGAGGTCGGAGAGACAGCGGCGGCGGTCTTTACCCCGGACCCTTCCCTAGGCGCGCTAGGAGCTTCCGCGGCGGGGGGAGCGCGAGGGAACGCGCCTCCGGTCTCGGTGGTAATCAACGTCGACGCAAGCGGCACTAGCGACGATTTAGCGGCCCGGGTGAAGGCGGCCACCGTGGAGGGGCTCGCGGAGGCTTTCGAGACCCTAGGGCTAGAGCTGGGCGTACAGCCTAGCTAGGAGGTGGAGCGTGACAGTACCCTTTTGGTACGACAAGGGCGGGGCCGCCGCATGGGATAAGGTTATTCTAGGGGGCTTTACGCTTCCCGGGGTGGCCCGTGTCGAGGACGCAAAAGCGGCTCGCGCCCTCGACAGCAAGCGCGCTAAAGGCCGCTCCGGGGCCTCCCTCGTTGACGAGGGGTATACTCCCGCGGAGTTTGCCGTAGTGCTGACCGTGTACGAGGCGGCGCACTTGCGGGAGCTAGAGCAAATCCTCCCCAAAATTCGACCGGCGCGCGGCTCCAAGCCGGAGGCGCTCTCTATCGCGCACCCCGCCCTAGACCTCCTCGGGATCTCCTCCTGTTACGTCAAACAGGTAGGACAGCTAGAGGACAAAGGGCGCGGGATTATGGAGCTGCGCTTAGGGCTAATTGAGTTTGCGCCTCTCTCGGGGAGCGGCGGCGGGACCGGAGCGGGCAAGGTCTCCGGGCCGGGGCTCTCTCCCAAGGACGCGGACAATTCGGGGGAGAGCGGCTTTAGCGTGATGTTGTCTTTAGGCGCCGCCGGACAAGCGACAGAGCAAGCGGTAACGGACGCGGTTAACGGCGCTTTAGGCGCTCCCGCCAAGCTATTCGGCCCCTCCAAAGCAGCCAAGCCAAGCAAGGGCTAGCGCTAACCCCATAAAGTCTATTGCCTGTCAATACTGTTAGCTTGTACAGTCTTGACTATGGCCGTTTTGTCTGTACTAGCCCCCGGGCTCTCCGCTCCCGTCCTCTCCGCGAGCTTGCGCTTGCCGGGGTGTGGCGCGTGGGTGGCGGAGGTCGAGCTAGAGGAGCAAGTAACAGCGGCGGGATCTGTGACGCTCCGGGTGGAGTCTGGCGCGGAGCGCGTTGACTTCACCGGAGCGCTTGCCGTGGGCCTCGCTCAAGGGGGGCGGAGAAGGGCTTATCTCGTGGGCGGCGCGGGCCGTCTAGGCTCTCCTGTCTCGGGGCTCTACTACCAGGGGGTACCGGCGCGCCTCGTGGCGCAAGATCTCCTCCGCGAAGTCGGAGAGACGCTCTCCGTAGCCTCCTCGGGTCTTGACGTCCTTTTGTCGCGCTGGACTCGACTACCGGGGACGGCGGGCCGGGCTCTTGGTGACCTCTCCTCCGCCCTAGGGCTCCGCTGGACTCTCTCTCCCGGTGGAGAGGTCTTGACCTCCCCGGAGAGCGCGCCCCCAATTCCCTTTCCCGGCCCGGTAGAGGTCCTCTCCGTTGACGGCTTAGGCCGCTCCTTGGAGCTTGACCTCCCCTTACCGACTCTAGCGCCGGGTCACTCTCTCCCCGCCGGAGAGATAGGCCGCGTGGTCTACACCTTCACGGGCCGCGGCGCGCGCGCTACGGCTTGGCTCTGCGGGGGTGTCCTATGAGCGGGTTTGACCGCTTACTAGGCGCTCTCCGCGCCACCGTTCAAGCGCTTGTGGGCCGCGTGGATTATCTCGCGCTCTACCCTTGCAAAGTGGTAGCGCAGCAAGCCTCCGGGCTCCTCGACCTCCGCCCGGAGACACCGCGCCTCCCCGACCTCTCCGGGGTGCCTCTCCGCGTAGGACTCCCCGGCGCGCGCGTGGAGGTACCGCAAGGAGGCCGCGTTCTCGTTGGATTCGAGGGCGGAGATCCTCGCCTCCCCTTTGCGTGTCTTTTTGAGACAGGCGCAACCGCAACCAAAATCAAGCTAGACGCAACGGAGATTGTCTTAAACGGCGGCGGGGCCCGTGTGGCGCGGGTCGGAGACGCTACGGAGGCGCACGCGCACACCGTTACTCACGCGCTTGTAGCTCCGCCCGGCGGCGGCCCTGTCACCGGAACGATAACAGTCTCTAGCGAGGCGCCCTTAATCGAAGAAGGCGCGCCGGGAGTGTTGGCGTGAAAGCAATCCCCGACCCCTCCGGGCTTGGAGTTGACCTATCTGTAGAGCCCGACTTGGGAGAGGTGCAAAAGTTTGTGGTGGGCCGCGATTGCCTTATCGCGGACCTCGCTCACCGCCTCCAAACCCCGCGCGGGACCCTGTTTTACGACGCCTCCTATGGCTACGACGTCCGGCGCTTGCTCCTCCTCCGGCTCGACTCCGCGGCCCTGTTTGCGGCGGAGTCGGAGATACGCGCGGAGCTGCTCAAGGATGCGCGCGTCGCTAGCGCGAGAGTGCAGCTTACGGCGCCGCAAGTTCCGGGGGGCAAGGTCTCTATTGTTGCGGACGTTGCAACGGCGCAAGGGCCCTTTGCGCTTGTCCTGGCTGTGTCCGCTGACCTCGTGGAGGTGCTGTAGTGGCAACGCTAGCAGAGTTGTTGACCCCCGCGACGCTGGACACGATCCGCGCCGCAATCTTTGCGGACCTTGCGAGCCAGTCTTTCCCGGTCACGAGCTGGGCCTCCGGTGGCGCGGAGCGTACCCAGGTGGAGGCGGTGGCGGAGGCCCTCCGCGACTTCTCCGCGGCGCTCGCGCCGGAGGTTGCGAGCTGGGGCTTTTTGAGCACGGCGGAGGGAGGCGCGCTCTCCCTCCTGTGCGCGTCCAACTTTGATACAACCCGCGTCCCCGCCTCGTTCGCGGTGTGGTCTCTTACGCTCTCGGATACCGGGAGCGGCGGGCCCTATACGGTCCTTGCTGGGCAGCTCCGCGCCAAGGACGCGGCGGGCCTTACCTACGCCAACACGACGGGCGGGACCCTCTCCCTTGGGGGGACGCTCGCGCTGTCTTTTAAGGCAGACGGGGCCGGTACCGCGTTTAACGCGGGGGGCTCCTTTGTCTTGATGACCCCGCTCCCGGGCGTGGTGGTCTCGGCCTCCTCCTTGACCTCCTCCGCGGTAGACGAGGAGAGCGACGAGGAGCTACGCGAAAGGGCGCGCGCGCGGTGGTCCAAGTTGGGACAGGGGACCGCGGACGCATACAAGCGCGACGCCCTAGACGCGGACGCGGATATACGGCGGGTCCTTGTTATCGAGGACACCCCGGACCCCGGGTCCGTGAAGGTCTTTATCGCGCGGTCTGACACAACGGCCACGAGCGGAGACGTGGCGACGGTGCAAGCCTTCTTGGAGGCGCCGGAGCGGCGTCTCCTATGCGTCTCCGTTGACGTGGAAGCGGCAACGGAGGTGGCGGTAGCGGTGACTGCGACGGTCCGAATTGAGACCGCCAAACAGGCCGCCGCCGCCGCCGTGGTGAACGCGCGGCTCCAAGAGTTTTTGCGGGGGCTAGGCATCGCGGGAGCGGCGGAGAGCGTGTACCGCGCCGCACTCGTTGAAATCTTGATGGGTCTTGACGGCGCCTCTAACGCGGTCTTGACGGTCCCGGCGGCGGACGTTGCGCTGGCCGCGGGAGAGGTGGCCGTTCTTGGTGCGGTCTCTATTACTTGGGAGACCGTGTAATGGGCTCCTCTTATCGCGATTACGCGTCGCGCCTACTCCCGCCGTGGCTCGCCAACAAGCCGCGCTTTATCGCGTGGCTCCGCGGTCTCCTTGCGCCCTTGGACGCGGAGGCGGACCGCCTTATCGCCGCGGCGCAAGCGGGCCGCTTAGACGCTACCCCAGAGGACGCGCTAGACCGGGCCGGAGAAGATCGGCGCCTCCCTCGCTACGGCGTGGAGACGGTGGCGGGATACCGCGCGCGGCTCTCCCGGGCCTTTCCCCTTTGGGAGCGGAGCGGTACCCCCGCGGGGCTCCTAGAGGCGCTGGAAACGGCTCTCCCGGGCCACCAGTGGAGCCTCTTGGAGTGGAGGGACAACCCCTCCGCGTCCTTTTGGGTCTCGCCCGGGTGGGGGGCGTCTTTTTGGTCGCAATTTATCGTGCGGGTCCGCTCGGAACTGTGGGAGCCGTGGCTCGTGGGCGCGGCGCCCACGGGGAGCGGCCTCCTTGTGGGCGCCGCCGGGCTCTCCGTGGGCTCGACTGCGACCCTCGCGGAAGTTGCGCAAGCCCGGCGCGTAGTCCTCGACTGGAAAGGCGCTCACACCCGCGCGGTGGGCGTAGAGCTTGACCTACAACCGAGCGGCGAAATCGCGTTTTGGCCGCTACAGGTGACCAATGGCGCCTAGCAGCTATCTACCCTCCGATACTTTCCCCGCGCTCTCCGCCGTTGACGACGGGGACGCGGCCTCCGCGGTTAACCTAAACCTCTTGGCGAAAGGGGTTGCGGACCGAAGCCGGGCCTTGCACCAAGGGCTAGCGCACGTCACGAGTGCGGACCTCACTACCGCCGCAAATCGACTTGCAACGGCGGGAGTGCGGCGAGTCCAGCGCGTGGCAAGTACCGCGGCGCTAGGCGCTCTCGCGGTGAGCGCCTCCGACGATGGCGCGGTGGTGGCGGTGGATGGGCTGGGGCTCTATCAATACCGGCACGGGCTCTTAA
>JACCDR012042678.1_pt1 | contig 18897 bp, 14 predicted proteins | sample 7446431 | NCBI WGS metagenome assembly JACCDR01 (sample SAMN15323443, study PRJNA562643) | freshwater metagenome | isolation source: river surface water | place: USA:Blue River Watershed | collected 2017-08-17
GGCGGAGGTGGCGGGGGAGGCGGTGGCCCCGGGGGGGGCGGTGGAGGCGGCGGTGGAGGCGGCGGCGCCTCGCCGACACCCAGCGAGTACAGCAGCAGGTTGGGTGAGCCGGCGCCCGGGTTGTTCACCACGCCCGGGGTGGCCGTGGTCCTGATGATGTTTTCCACCTGTGCGGCGGACGCGCCAGGCTGCACCTGCAGCACCAGGGCCGCGACGCCGGCCACGTGGGGCGAGGCCATGGAGGTGCCGCTCATCACGAGGCTGCCGTTGGGGTTGGTGCTGCTGGTCGAGCGGATGCTCACCCCCGGCGCGAACACGTCGACACAGGTGCCATAGTTCGAGAACGAGGCCCGGTTGTCGTTGATGTCGGTGGCGCCCGCCGTGATGGCCTGGGGCGCGCGCGCCGGCGAGCCATTGCAGGCGTTGGCGCTGGAGTTGCCGGCGGCGACGGCGACGGAGATGCCGCGCGCGGCGGCGCGGGCGATGGCCGCATCCAGCGCGCTGGAAGGTCCGCCGCCCAGCGACATGTTGGCCACCGCGGGCAAGGGCGCATTGCCGGTGACCCAGTCCAGGCCGGCAATGACACCGCTGGTCGAGCCCGAGCCGCCGCAGGCCAGCACGCGCACCGGTACCAGGGTCACCTGCTTGGCCACGCCGTAGCTGGTTCCGCCCACGGTGCCGGCCACGTGGGTGCCATGGCCCACGCAGTCGCTGGTGCCGCGGCCGTCATTGATGACGGTGAAGCCCTGCGCCAGCCGCCCGGTGAAGTCCGAGTGCGCATTGATGCCGGTGTCCAGGATGTAGGCGCGCACCCCCGCGCCGGTGGCGGTATAGAGGTAGCGCTGGTCCAGCGGCCGGTTGCGCTGGTCGATGCGATCCAGCCCCCAGGAGGGCGGGTTGGGCTGCACCGATTGCATGGTGTGCATGGGCTGGTCTTCCTCCACCACCTGCACGGTCGGGTCCTGCCGCATCGCCGCCACGAACGCGGCGGCCTGGGCCACCGGGATGCGCGCGGCAAAGCCGCTGACGGCGCTGGCGTAGGTGAACGTCACCCCGCCGCCATACGGCCGCACGGCCGCGACCGCCAGGTCCGTGCTGCTGACCGTGCCATCGCGATAGAGCACGATGTAGTCGCGCGTCGCGCCCTGGCGGGCCGTGCCGGCCGCCACGGGGGCCGCGACGGTGACGGCTGCGGCGGCCTTGGACGGTGGGGGGCCGGATATCGTGGCGGCAGCGCCCGATGTCGCGGACGGGTCCAGGGGCCCATCGCCCCCGCCGCCGCAGCCGGCCAGCATCAACACCACGGCACCGCCGATGGCACTGCAGCGCCACCTGGCGAAACCGCCTGATAAGCCTTTCCTCATGGGGACCTCGTTTCCTTTGAAGGGTTGAACGACGGCCAGACTTCGACCGACCGGCACGCAAGCGCGCGCCGGTCCGTGACGGAGATGCGAAGGCGGGGGGAGTTTTGCTGGAGCAGGCGTTACCGAGGCAACGCCTGGTACGGCTGGCGAAACTTGGCGAACGGGTTCACGCGAACCCGGGGGTGGCGACCCCTGCTTACCAGGCGCGGGCCGGCAGCGCGAAGCCGGCGGGGGCCTGCTTGTCGTCCTCGAAGGAGACGATCTCGTAGCTGTCGGGCTGCGCCAGCAGCGCGCGCAGCAGCTTGTTGTTCATGGCGTGGCCGGAGCGGAAGGCGCTGTAGGCCGCCAGCAGCGGCTTGCCCACCACGTACAGGTCGCCCATGGCGTCCAGGATCTTGTGCTTGACCAGTTCGTCGTCGTAGCGCAGGCCGTCGGCGTTGAGCACGCGCCAGTCGTCCATCACCACGGCGTTGTCCAGGCCGGCGCCCAGGCCCAGGCCGTTGGCGCGCAGCATCTCCACGTCCTTGGTGAAGCCGAAGGTGCGCGCGCGGGCGATGTCGCGGCTGTAGTTGCCCTGGCCCAGGTCGAACTCGTAGCGCTGGCCGGTGGCGTCGACCACGCGGTGCGCGAAGTCGATCTCGAAACGCAGCTTGTAGCCGTGGTACGGCTCCAGGCGGGCCCACTTGAGGTTGTCGCCCTCGCCTTCGCGGATCTCGACGGGCTGCAGCATCCGGATGAAGCGCTTGGGCGCGTTCTGCAGCTCGATACCGGCGCTTTGCAGCAGGAAGACGAAGGAAGACGACGATCCGTCGAGGATGGGCACTTCCTCGGCGGTGATGTCCACGTACAGGTTGTCCAGCCCCAGGCCGCTGCAGGCGGACATCAGGTGCTCGATGGTGTGCACCTTGGCCCCGCCATTGGCGATGGTGGTGGCCATGCGCGTGTCGGTGACCGACTGCGCCGTGACCGGGATGTCCACGGGCTGGGCCAGGTCGACACGGCGAAAGACGATGCCCGTGTCCGGCGCCGCCGGACGCAACGTCAGCTCGACCCGCTGGCCGCTGTGCAGCCCCACGCCCACGGCGCGGGTGAGGGTCTTGAGAGTACGTTGCTTGAGCATGGTCCGTATTTTAATGAGGAGGAACTACTCCTGCTCACCAGAGGAATTCATCACAGCGATAGCGATTGACGTATCAGCCCGCGAAGCGAGCGGGCCGAGGTGGCGGCGAGGAGCGCAGCCGTACTTGGGTACGGCGAGCACCACAGGCGCCAGATCGGCCCGCGCAGCCGCGGGATGAGCGTCAATCGGCCTGCTTGCGCAGGAAAGCCGGGATCTCGTAGTCGTCCATGCCACCGGAAGCCAGGGCGTCGACCTTGGCGGCGGCGGTGGTGCGGTTGGTACGCCACACGCTGGGCACGCTCAGGCCGCTGTAGTTGTCGCCGGCCGACACGGCGGCGCCCAGGGTCGGGGCCACGGTGGCGGCGCCGGAGGTCACGCCGGCGGCGGACGGCAGGGTGAACGGCACGTTGTCGGTGCCGGTGCGCAGCACCTGCAGCGGGGGGGCCGTGCGGCGGGCGGACTGGCGCGACAGGCCGGTGGCCACCACGGTCACGCGGATCTGGTCGCCCAGGCTGTCGTCGTAGGCCGTGCCGTAGATCACGTGCGCGTCGGGCGAGGCGTAGGCGCGGATGGTGTTCATCGCCAGCTTGGACTCCGACAGCTTCAGGCTGCCCTTCTTGGCGGAGATCAGCACCAGCACGCCCTTGGCGCCGGACAGGTCGATGCCTTCCAGCAACGGGCAGGCCACGGCCTGCTCGGCGGCGATGCGGGCACGGTCCGGGCCCTCGGCGGCGGCGGTGCCCATCATGGCCTTGCCGGGCTCGCCCATCACGGTGCGCACGTCCTCGAAGTCCACGTTCACGTGGCCGGGCACGTTGATGATCTCGGCGATGCCACCCACGGCGTTCTTCAGCACGTCGTTGGCATGGGCGAAGGCCTCGTCCTGGGTGATGTCATCGCCCAGCACTTCCAGCAGCTTCTCGTTCAGGACCACGATCAGCGAGTCGACGTTGGCTTCCAGCTCGGACAGGCCGGCGTCGGCGTTGGTCATGCGGCGGCCGCCTTCCCAGTCGAAGGGCTTGGTCACCACGCCCACGGTCAGGATGCCCATTTCCTTGGCCACGCGGGCGATCACGGGCGCGGCGCCGGTGCCGGTGCCGCCGCCCATGCCGGCGGTGATGAACAGCATGTGCGCGCCGGCGATGGACTCGCGGATGCTGTCCACGGCCAGCTCGGCGGCTTCACGGCCCTTGTCGGGCTTGGAGCCGGCGCCCAGGCCGCTGGTGCCCAGCTGGATGGTCTTGTGGGCCGCGGTGCGGGCCAGGGCCTGCGCATCGGTGTTGGCGTTGATGAACTCCACGCCCTGCACCTGGCGCTCGATCATGTGCTCGACGGCGTTGCCGCCGCCGCCGCCCACGCCGATCACCTTGATCTGGGTGCCCTGGTTGAACTCTTCCACTTCGATCATCTCGATGCTCATTGCTAACTCCTCAAATTCTTGCAGTTGCCGGTTGGTCTAGATTGTTTTTTCTCTCGGTTCAGGCCTGTGGGTCAGGCCGGTGGCGTGGGCGATGGACATCGACATCGGCCCCACCGACGCGTGGGCGGGCTTCCGCGTGCCAGCCAGGGCTTGCGAGCAGGCATGGTCAGAAGTTCCCCACGATGAATTCCTTGAAGCGGCCGAAGGCCGTCTTCATGGAGCCACTCTTTTGCGCCACCTTCTGGCCGCGAACGCGGGCCAGGCGGGCTTCCTCCAGCAGGCCCATGACGGTGGCCGCGCGCGGCTGGGCCACCATGTCGGACAGGGCGCTGGCGTACTTGGGCACGCCGCGGCGCACGGGCTTGAGGAAGATGTCCTCGCCCAGTTCCACCATGCCGGGCATGACGCTGGAGCCGCCGGTGATCACGATGCCCGAGCCCAGGACCTCTTCGTAGCCGGACTCGCGCACCACCTGCTGCACCAGGGAATAAATTTCCTCGATGCGCGGCTCGATCACGCCGGCCAGGGCCTGCTTGGACAGCATGCGCGGACCGCGGTCGCCCAGGCCGGGCACTTCCACCTGCTGCTCGGGGTCGGCCAGCAGCTGCTTGGCGAAGCCGGCCTCGACCTTGATGTCCTCGGCGTCCTTGGTCGGGGTGCGCAGCGCCATGGCGATGTCGCTGGTGATCAGGTCGCCGGCGATCGGGATCACCGCGGTGTGGCGGATCGCGCCGCCGGTGAAGATGGCCACGTCGGTGGTGCCGGCGCCGATGTCCACCAGCGCCACGCCCAGCTCCTTCTCGTCGTCGGTCAGCACCGACAGGCTGGAGGCCAGGGGGTTGAGCATCAGCTGCTCGACTTCCAGGCCGCAGCGGCGCACGCACTTGACGATGTTCTCGGCCGCGCTCTGGGCGCCGGTGACGATGTGCACCTTGGCTTCCAGGCGGATGCCGCTCATGCCGATCGGCTCCTTGACGTCCTGGCCGTCGATCACGAACTCCTGCGGCTCGACCAGCAGCAGGCGCTGGTCGGTGGAGATGTTGATGGCGCGGGCCGTCTCGACCACGCGGGCCACGTCGGCCGGGGTGACTTCCTTGTCCTTCACCGCCACCATGCCGCTGGAGTTGATCCCGCGGATGTGGCTGCCGGTGATGCCGGTGTACACGCGGGTGATCTTGCAGTCGGCCATCAGCTCGGCTTCCTTGAGCGCCTGCTGGATGCTCTGCACGGTGGCGTCGATGTTCACCACGACGCCGCGCTTGAGGCCGTTGGACGGCGCCACGCCCAGGCCGGCGAGCTTGAGCTCGCCGCCGGGCATGACCTCGGCCACCACGGCCATCACCTTGGCGGTGCCGATGTCCAGGCCGACGACCAGGTCCTTGTATTCCTTTGCCATAGATCCTCTTGACAGGTCCTGTTTACTTTTTCTGGGCGTCCGCACTCACGGTGCTGACGCCCCTCAAACGGATGGCATAGCCGTCCGCGTGGCGCAGGTCGGCGGCCACCAGGGCCTCCGGCTTGCGGCCGAAACGCGAAGCGGCCTGCGTGAGCGTGTCCACGAAGCGGCGCGCGCGGGCGAGCACCTCCTCGTTCGTGCCACGGCCGAATTCCACCGTGGCGCCGGTATCGAGCTGGGCCTGCCAGCTGCCGCGGCCGGTCAGCGTGAGCGCGCCGATTTCCAGCTCCAGCGGCTCGAACAGCGGGGCGAGCTGGCGGTACATCGCCAGCACCTGGACCGACTGGTCCTGGGGGCCGGCCAGGCGCGGCAGGAACTCGTGCTCGGTGTCCACGTCGCCGGGGTTGGCCTCGAACACCTCGCCGAAGGTATTGACCAGCGTGGTGTCGCCCTCGGCGCCCCAGAAGGCGGCGGGCCGGTGCTCCTGCAGGATCACCTTCAGGCGGTTGGGGAACTCGCGGCGCACGGTGGCGTCGCGCACCCAGGGCACCTGCAGGAAGGCCTGGCGCGCGGCGCGCAGGTCCACGGTGAAGAAGTTGCCGGCCACGCGCGGCGCCACGTTGGCGCGCAGCGTGGCGGCGCTGTTGTGTGCCACATCGCCCACCACGGTGATGCGACCCAGCGCGAACACCGGGTGCCGCACCGCCCACCACGCGACGGCGCCCACGGCCAGCACGCCACAGGCCGCGAACAGCAGCGTGGCGGTGGCGTTCATCAGGCGAACGTCCATGGGCAGGGGCGCGGCGGCGGTCTTCATGCCTGTGCGGCCTCCGTTGGGGGGGGCTGGTCCAGCGAGGCGCTGGCGAGCAGCTGCACGCACAGGTCCTCGTAGCTGATGCCGGCGGCGCGGGCCGACATGGGCACCAGGGAGTGGCCGGTCATGCCCGGGGAGGTGTTGATCTCCAGGAGGTAGGGCTTGCGGGTGACGGCGTCGATCATCACGTCGGCGCGGCCCCAGCCGCGGCAGCCCAGCACGCGGTAGGCCTGCAGCACCAGGGCCTGGATGGCGGCCTCCTCGCCCTCGGGCAGGCCGCAGGGCACCAGGTACTTGGTGTCGTCGGTGAAGTACTTGTTCTGGTAGTCGTAGTTGCCCTCGGGCGCCACGATGCGGATCACCGGCAGCGCGCGGGCCGCGTCCCCGGTGCCCAGCACCGGGCAGGTGACCTCGTCGCCGGCGATGAACTGCTCGCACAGCACGTCGCAGTCCAGCGCCTGCGCGGCGGCCACGGCGGCGGCCATCTGGCCGGCCTCGGTCACCTTGGTCAGGCCGATGGACGAGCCCTCGCGCGCCGGCTTGACGATCAGCGGCAGGCCCAGCTCGCCCGGCACGGCGGCGATGTCGGCCGCGGTGTACGAACCCTTCTTCAGCAGCACGTAGCGCGGGGTCGAGATGCCCTCGTGCAACCACACGCGCTTGGTCATGGTCTTGTCGATGGCGATGGCGGAGGCCATCACGCCCGAGCCCGTGTAGGGAATGCCCAGGAGTTCCAGGGCGCCCTGCACCGTGCCGTCCTCGCCGAAGCGGCCATGCAGCGCGATGAAGGCGCGGGTGAAGCCCTTGCGTTTGAGCTCGGACAGGTCACGCTCGGCCGGGTCGAAGGCATGGGCGTCGATGCCCTTGCTTTGCAAGGCCTTGAGCACGCCGCTGCCGGACATGAGCGAGACCTCGCGCTCGGCCGACTTGCCGCCCATGAGGACGGCGACTTTCCCGAAATCCTGTGCGTTGACGGTCATGCGCCGCCTCCCATTTCCACCACCTTGGCCGGAACGCCGCCAATCGAGCCGGCGCCCATGCACATCACCACGTCGCCATCGCGCGCCATCTCCAGGATGGCTTGCGGCAGGGCGCCGATCTCGCCCACGAACACGGGCTCCACCTTGCCGGCCACGCGCACCGCGCGGGCCAGTGAACGGCCGTCGGCCGCCACGATGGGCGCCTCGCCGGCGGCATACACCTCGGCCAGCAGCACCACGTCCGCCAGGCCCAGCACCTTCACGAAATCCTCGAAGCAGTCGCGCGTGCGGGTGTAGCGGTGCGGCTGGAAGGCCAGCACCAGGCGGCGGCCGGGGAAGGCGCCGCGCGCGGCGGACAGCGTCGCGGCCAGTTCCACCGGGTGGTGGCCGTAGTCCTCGATCACGTGGAAGCTGCCGCCGCCGTTGGCCGCGGGCACCGGCAGGTCGCCGTAGCTCTGGAAGCGACGGCCCACGCCGCGGAACTCGGCCAGCGCCTTGAGCAGCGCGGCGTCGGGGATGTTCAGTTCCACCGCGATGGCGATCGCCGACAGCGCGTTGAGCACGTTGTGGTGGCCGGCCAGGTTCAGCTTCACCTCCAGGTCGGGCAGCGTGATGCCGTTGCGGCGCTGCGCGGTGAAATGCATCTGGGGACCCACGGCACGGATGTTGACCGCCCGCACCTGCGCCTCCTCGTTCGTGCCGTAGGTGGTCACCGGGCAATTCACGTCGTCCAGGATGTCACGCACGGCGGCGTCGTCCGTGCACAACACGGCGGTGCCGTAGAAGGGCATGCGGTGCAGGAAGTCCACGAAGGCCTTCTTCAGCTTGCCGAAGTCGTGCCCGTAGGTCTCCATGTGGTCGGCATCGATGTTGGTCACCACCGACATCACCGGCATCAGGTTCAGGAAGGAGGCGTCGGACTCGTCAGCCTCGACCACGATGTACTCGCCCGCGCCCAGCTTGGCGTTGGCGCCAGCGCTGTTGAGGCGGCCGCCGATCACGAAGGTCGGGTCCAGCCCGCCCTCGGCCAGCACGCTGGCCACCAGGCTGGTGGTGGTGGTCTTGCCGTGGGTGCCGGCGATGGCGATGCCGCGGCGCAGGCGCATCAGCTCGGCCAGCATGGTGGCGCGCGGCACCACCGGGATGTGGCGCTTGCGGGCGGCCACCACCTCGGGGTTATCGGACTGCACGGCGGTGGAGGTCACCACGGCGTCGGCGCCCTCGATGTTGGCCTCGGCATGGCCCACGTGGGTGCGGATGCCGAGGCCCTGCAGGCGGCGCAGCGTGGCGCTGTCGGACAGGTCGGAGCCGGAGACCTGGTAGCCCAGGTTGAACAGGATCTCGGCGATGCCGGACATGCCCGAACCACCGATGCCTACGAAATGGATATGTTTGATCGCGTGTTTCATTTCGCCAGCTCCTCGCAGGCGGCCACGATGTCGTGCGTGGCGTGTGTCTTCTTCAGGGCCCAGGCCGCTTCGGCGCGGGCGACGAGTTCCTGGCGCGTCACGCTTTGCAGGAGCTGTGCCAGCCACTGCGGCGTGAGCTCGCGCTGCTGCACCAGCCAGCCGCCGCCTGCATCGGCGACGAACTTCGCGTTGGTGGTCTGGTGGTCGTCCACGGCGTGGGGGAAGGGCACGTACACCGCAGCCGCACCCACGGCGGCCAGCTCGGTGACGGTGCTGGCACCGGCGCGGCAGACGATGAGGTCCGCGTCGGCGAAGGCGGTGGCCGTGTCGTCGATGAACGGGGTCAACTCGGCCTGCACGCCGGCCTTCGCATAGTTGGCGCGCAGCGTGTCGATCTGCTTGGCGCCGCTCTGGTGGACCACCTGCGGGCGCTGGCCTTCGGGGATCAGGGCCAGGGCCTGGGGCACGATGTCGTTGAGCGCCTGGGCGCCCAGGCTGCCGCCCACCACCAGCAGCTTCAGCGCGCCGCTGCGGCCGCCGATGCGCTGCGCAGGTGCGGGCTGGGACAGGAAACCCGCGCGCAGCGGGTTGCCGACCCAGGCGGCCTTGGGCATCACATTCGGGAAGGCGGTGAAGACGCGGTCGGCCACGCCGGCCAGCACCTTGTTGGCCATGCCGGCGCGCGAGTTCTGCTCGTGCAGCACCAGCGGCTTGCCCAGGAGCACGCTCATCATGCCGGCCGGGAAGGTGATGTAGCCGCCCAGGCCGATCACCACGCCCGGCTGGACGCGGCGCACCACCTGGATGCTTTGCCAGAAGGCCCGCAGCAGGCGCAGTGGCAGGAAGGCCAGGGTCGCCAGGCCCTTGCCGCGCACGCCGCCGAAGGCGATGGTCTCGAAGGCGAAGCCGCGCGGGGGCACCAGGCGGCTTTCCATGCTGTCCGGACCGCCGAGCCAGTGCACCGTCCAGCCGCGCTCACGCAGGGCCTCGGCCACAGCCAATCCCGGGAAGATGTGGCCGCCGGTGCCGCCGGCCATCACGAGGGCGGTACGGTTCATGGCCGGCCTCCCCGCATGAGGACGCGATTCTCGTAATCAATGCGCAGCACCACCGCCAACGCCACCAGGTTCATCAGGATGGCCGAGCCCCCGTAGGACATCAGCGGCAGGGTCAGGCCCTTGGTGGGCAGCGCGCCCAGGTTCACGCCCATGTTGATGAAGGCCTGGAAGCCGATCCAGATGCCCACGCCCTGCGCCACCAGGCCCGCGAACAGGCGGTCCATGGCGACGGCCTGGCGGCCGATGTGCATGACGCGGCGGGTGATCCAGAAGAAGGCGGCGATCACGGCCAGGATGCCGACGAAGCCGAACTCCTCGCCGATCACGGCCAGCAGGAAGTCGGTGTGCGCCTCGGGCAGCCAGTGCAGCTTCTCGACGCTGCCGCCCAGGCCCACGCCGAAGATCTCGCCGCGGCCGATGGCGATCAGCGCGTGCGACAGCTGGTAGCCCTTGCCCAGTGCGTGCTTCTCGTCCCAGGGGTTGAGGTAGGCGAAGATGCGCTCGCGGCGCCATTCGGACAGCGCGATCATCAGGCCGAAGGCCACCACCAGCACGGCGGCGATCAGGAAGAACATGCGGGCGTTCACGCCGCCCAGGAACAGGATGCCCATGGCGATGATGGCGATCACCATGAAGGCGCCCATGTCGGGCTCGGCCAGCAGCAGGCCGCCCACCAGCGCCACGGCCACCGCCATCGGCAGCACGGCGCGGAAGAAGCGCTCCTTGACCTCCATCTTGCGCACCATGTAGTTGGCGGCATAGAGCACGATGGCGAACTTGGCCAGCTCCGAGGGCTGGAAGTTCATCACGCCCAGCGAGATCCAGCGGCGCGCGCCGTTGACCACGGAGCCGATGCCGGGAATCAGCACGGCGATCAGCAGCAGCAGCGCGCCCACGAACAGCCAGGGCGCGTAGCGCTCCCAGGTGGCCACCGGCACCTGGAAGGCGATGAGCGCGGCGACGAAGGCCATGCACAGGGCCAGGGTGTGGCGCACCAGGAAGTAGGTGTTGGTGTAGCGGGCGAAGCGCGGGTTGTCCGGCAGGGCCACGGAGGCGGAATAGACCATCACCAGGCCGAAGGCCAGCAAGGCCACCACCACCCACACCAGGGCCTGGTCGAACAGCGCCAGGTTCACGCCGGCACGGGCCTGGCCATAGCCGGTGCCGCGCACGGACACGGGAATGTCCTCGCGCGGCGCGCCGGCGATCCATTGCGCCAGGCGGTTGGGCATCAGCGCCATCACGCCCTTCATTCCCAACCCTCCAGGGGCGTGCCGGCTTCGTCGGCCAGGCGGGCGACGCTTGCGCGGAACACCTCGGCGCGGTGGCCGTAGTCGCGGAACATGTCGAAGCTGGCGCAGGCCGGGGACATCAGCACCGCGTCGCCCGCGTGGGCGCGCTGGGTGGCGATGCTCACGGCCTCGTCCATGGAGCCGGCGTCGAACAGGGCCACGCCCGCGGGCTCGAGCGCGGCGCGGATCAGGGGCGCGTCGCGACCGATCAGGACGGCGGCGCGGCAGTGGCGGGCCACGGGGCCAGCCAGCGGCGCGAAGTCCTGGCCCTTGCCCTCGCCACCCAGGATCACCACCAGCTGGCGCTCGGCGCCCAGGCCGGTCAGCGCGGCGACGGTGGCGCCCACGTTGGTGCCCTTGCTGTCGTCGAAGTACTCGACCTCATTGACGATGCCCACGGGCTCCACGCGGTGCGGCTCGCCGCGGTACTCGCGCAGGCCGTACAGCATGGGCGCCAGCGGGCAGCCGGCGGCGGTGGCCAGCGCCAGGGCGGACAGCGCGTTGATGGCGTTGTGACGGCCGCGGATGCGCAGGGCATCGGCGGGCATCAGGCGCTGGATGTGGATCTCTTCTTCCTCGCCCTTGCGCCTTTTTTGCGTTTCGTCGGCTTCCAGGGCGCGGACCAGCCAGGCCATGCCGTTGACGGTCTCGATGCCGAAGTCGCCGGGACGCTGCGGCATGTCGCCGCCGAAGGTGACGTGCGCGCGCTGCTCGTACTTGCCGCCCTTCAGGCGCACGGGCTCGGGCAGCATCTTCATCACGATGCCGTCCTCGCGATTGAGGACCATGACCGCCTGCTGGCCGAAGATGCGGGCCTTGGCCGCGGCATAGGCGTCCATGCCGCCGTGCCAGTCCAGGTGGTCCTGGGTGATGTTCAGCACGGTGGCGGCGGTGGGCTCGAATCCGGTCACGCCATCGAGCTGGAAGCTGGACAACTCCAGCACCCACACCTGCGGCAGGGCCTGGGCGTCGACCTTGGCGGACAGGGTGTCCAGCAGCGAGGGGCCGATGTTGCCCGCCACGGCCACGGTGCGGCCGCTGCGCTCCACGAGCTGGCCGGTCAGCGAGGTGACGGTGGTCTTGCCGTTGGTGCCGGTGATGGCCAGCACGGCGGGGTGATAGCCCGACTCGGCGCGCAGGGCCGACAGGGCCTCGGCGAACAGCTCCAGCTCGCCGCCCACGCGCAGGCCCTGCTGGCGCGCGGCATCGACCACGGGGGCGACCTGCCCGGGCGACAGGCCCGGGCTGCGGAAGACGGCGGTCACGCCGTCCAGCAGCGCGGCGTCGAACGCGCCGGTCACGAACGCGGCCTGCGGCAGTTCCTCGCGCAGCGCCGCCCGATGCGGCGGCGCCTCGCGGGTGTCGGCCACCGTCACGCGCGCGCCCTGGCGGGCGCACCAGCGCGCCATCGCCAGCCCGGAGATGCCCAGGCCGAGGATGAGGCAGTGCTGGTCGTGCAGGGAGTTCATCGTCTCGTTCAACGCAGCTTCAGGGTGGACAGGCCGATCAGGCACAGCAGCATGGTGATGATCCAGAAGCGCACGACGACCTGCGTCTCCTTCCAGCCGCTCTTCTCGAAGTGGTGGTGCAGGGGCGCCATCTTCAGGATGCGGCGGCCCTCGCCGAAGCGCTTCTTGGTGTACTTGAAGTAGGTGACCTGGGCCATCACCGACAGCGCCTCGACCACGAACACGCCGCCCATGATGGCCAGCACGATCTCCTGGCGCACGATCACGGCGATGGTGCCCAGCGCGCCGCCCAGCGCCAGCGCGCCCACGTCGCCCATGAACACCTGCGCCGGGTAGGCGTTGAACCACAGGAAGGCCAGGCCCGCGCCCGACATGGCGGCGCAGAAGATCAGCAGCTCGCCCGAGCCGGGGATGTAGGGGAAGAACAGGTACTTGGAGTACACCGCCGAGCCGGTCACGTAGGCAAACACGCCCAGCGAGGCGCCCACCATCACCACCGGCATGATGGCCAGGCCGTCCAGGCCGTCGGTGAGGTTGACGGCGTTGCTCGCGCCCACGATGACCAGGTAGGTCATGATCACGAAGCCGAACACGCCCAGCGGGTAGCTCACTTCCTTGAAGAAGGGCAGCAGCAGGCCGGCCTTGGGCGGCAGGTTCACGTCGAAGCCGGACTTCACCCAGGTGTAGAACAGCTCCACCACCTTGAGGTTGGAGCTCTCGGAGATGGAGAACACCAGGTACACGGCGGCGATCAGGCCGATCAGCGACTGCCAGAAGTACTTCTCGCGCGAGCGCATGCCCTCCGGGTCCTTGCGCACCACCTTGCGCCAGTCGTCGGCCCAGCCGATCATGCCGAAGCCCAGGGTGACGATCAGCACGATCCACACGAAGCGGTTGGACAGGTCGAACCACAGCAGGGTGGACACCGCGATGGACAGCAGGATCAGCACGCCGCCCATGGTGGGCGTGCCGCTCTTGGCCAGGTGGGTCTGCATGCCGTAGCCGCGAATGGGCTGGCCGATCTTCAGCGCGGTCAGGCGGCGGATCACGAGGGGGCCGGCCACCAGGCCGATCAGCAGCGAGGTCATGGCCGCCATCACCGCGCGGAAGGTGATGTACTGGAACACCCGCAGGAAGCCGAAGTCCGGCGAGATCGATTGCAGCCAGATGGCCAGGCTCAGAAGCATCAGGCTTCTCCCTTTTCTTGTGCGTGGCGCGTGATGGCGTCGACCACCCGCTCCATCTTCATGAACCGCGAGCCCTTGACCAGCACGCTGGCGGCTTGCGGCAGTTGGGCGATGACGGCGGCCTGCAGGGCCTCGATGCCGTCGAAGTGCGTGCCGCCCATGGCGCGCGACTGCTCGCCCAGCGTGTACAGCACCGGGATGCCGCGGCTGCGGGCGTAGTCGCCGACCTCGGCGTGGAACTGCGGCCCCTGGTCGCCCACCTCGCCCATGTCGCCCAGCACCAGCAGCTGCGGCGCGGGCAGGTCGGCCAGCACGTCGATGGCGGCGCGCACAGAGTCGGGGTTGGCGTTGTAGGTGTCGTCCACCACGGTGAGGGTGCGGCCGTCCAGCGCCACGGACAGCGCGCGCGAGCGGCCCTTGACCGGCTCGAAAGCCGACAGGCCCTGCGCGATGGCGGCCAGCGGCGCGCCTGCCGCCAGCGCGCAGGCCGCGGCGGCCAGGGCGTTGACGACGTTATGGCGGCCGGCGGTATGGAGTCGGAAACCGACCGGGCCGGCCGGCGTGTCCGCCTGTACCTCCCAGTGTCCTTGTTGCCATTCAGACCCGGCCAGAACGATGTCGGCGCCGCTGCCGGCGACGCCAAAGGTCATGCACGCGCGCGGCGCAGCCAGCTGCCGCCACAGCGCGGTGAATTCATCCCCCGCGGGGAACACGGCGGTGCCGCTCGCAGCCAGCGCGGCGAACACCGAGCCGTTCTCGCGGGCCACGGCTTCCACCGTGGCCATGAACTCCTGGTGCTCGCGCTGGGCGTTGTTCACCAGGGCCACGGTGGGCTGCGCGATGCGCGCGAGGTAGTCGATCTCGCCCGGGTGGTTCATGCCCAGCTCGAGCACGCCCACGCGGTGCGAGGCATCCAGGCGCAGCGCGGTCAGCGGCAGGCCGATGTCGTTGTTCAGGTTGCCCTGCGTGGCCAGCGCGGCCTCGCCGTGCCAGGCGCGCAGGATGGAGGCGATCATCTGCGTGACCGTGGTCTTGCCATTGCTGCCGGTCACAGCGACCAGCGGCAGCTGGAACTGCGCGCGCCAGCCGGCGGCCAGCCGGCCCAGGGCGATGCGGGTGTCGTCCACCTCGATGCCGTTCACGCCGGCCGGGATGCGGCCACGATGGGCCAGCACGGCGGCGGCGCCCTTGGCGACGGCCTCGGCCAGCATGTCGTTGGCGTCGAAGCGCTCGCCCTGGAGCGCGACGAACAGGTCGCCGGGCTGCAGGCTGCGGGTGTCGGTGTGCACGCGCGCAATGGCGGTGCCGCCCTCGCCCACGAGGGACGCGCCGTCCAGCCAGCCCAGGGCATGCTGCAGGTTGAACATCACATGCATGCGCGGCCTCCCCGGTCGGCCAGCGCCTGCTGCGCCTGGGCGCGGTCGTCGAAAGGCCGTTTCACGCCGGCGATCTCCTGGTAGTCCTCATGGCCCTTGCCGGCCAGCAGGATGACGTCGTTGGCGCCCGCCGCGCCCACGGCCAGGGCGATGGCGGCGGCGCGGTCGGCCTCGACCGCCACGCCCTCGCGCTGGGTCAGCCCCAGCAGGACCTGGCTGATGATGGCCTCGGGCTTTTCGCTGCGCGGGTTGTCGCTGGTCACGACCACGCGGTCGGCGTTCTTCTCGGCCACGGCGGCCATCAGCGGACGCTTGGTGGCATCGCGGTCGCCGCCGCAGCCGAACACGCACCACAGCTGGCCGCCACGCTGGGCCGCCAGCGGGCGCAGGGCCGCCAGGGCCTTGTCCAGCGCGTCGGGGGTATGGGCATAGTCCACGGCCACCAGGGGCTGGCCGGGCTGGTGCAGGCATTCCATGCGGCCGGGCACCGGCAGCAGCGCGCGGCAGGCGTCCACCGCGTCGGCCAGCGGCACGCCCACGGCGCGCAGGGCGGCGATCACGCCCAGCAGGTTGGCCACGTTGTACTGGCCGATCAGGCGGGTGGACAGCACCTGGCGGTCCGCGCCCTCGGCCACGGTGAAGCGCAGGCCCGCGTCGCCGTAGGTGATGTCCAGCGCCTGCAGGCGCGCATCCCCTTCGCACGACACGGTCCACAGGTCCAGGCTGCCGATCCGCAGCAGGTCGGCCAGCTCGGCGCCCTTGGCGTCGTCGATGTTGACCACGGCGGCCTGCAGGCCCGGCCAGCGGAACAGGGCCGCCTTGGCGTCCCAGTAGTCGGCCATGGTGCCGTGGTAGTCCAGGTGGTCCTGGGTGAAATTGGTGAACACCGCCACGCGGATGCGGGTGCCGTCCAGGCGGCGCTCGACGATGCCGATGGACGAGGCCTCGATGGCGCAGGCGCTCAGGCCGGCGTCTGCGAAGCGGCGGAACCAGCCTTGCAGCAGCACCGGGTCGGGGGTGGTCAGGCCGGTGGACTGCACCTGCGGCGGCTGGCCCACGCCCAGCGTGCCGACCACGCCGCAGCCGCCCTGTCCCTGGCCCGCGCGGGCCTTGGACAGCGCCTGCGCCAGCCACCAGGCGGTGGTGGTCTTGCCGTTGGTGCCGGTGACGGCCAGCACGTCGATCCGTTCGGACGGCTGCTCGTAATAGGCGGCGGCGATCGGGCCGGTGGCGGCCTTCAGGCCGTCGTAGGCGGCGATGCGGCCCTCGGCCGATCCGGCGTCCAGCGTCTCGAAGCCGAAGGCGTCCGCGCCCTGGGACTCGACCAGGCAGGCGGCGGCGCCCTGCGCCAGCGCGGCGGGCACGAAGCGGCGGCCGTCGGTGGCGGCGCCGGGCCAGGCGATGAAGCCGTCGCCCTCGCCCACCTGGCGGCTGTCGCAGCCCAGGCCGCCGCGCACGCGGCCGGCCAGCCAGCGGGCAGCGTCCTGCGGGGTGTGGAAGGTCATCATCAGAACGACTCCTCCACGCCCACCACGACCTGCGGCTTGACGCTCACGTCCGGCTGCACGCCCATCATGCGCAGGGTCTGCTGCACGGTGGTGCTGAACACGGGCGCGGCAACCTCGCCGCCGTAGTACAGGCCGTTGCTCGGCTCGTCGATCATCACGGCCACCACGATGCGCGGGTTCTCCACCGGCGCCAGGCCGACGAAGAAGCCGCGGTACTTGCCCGCGGCGTAGCCCTTGCCCTCCTGCTTGCGCGCGGTGCCGGTCTTGCCGCCCACCGAGTAGCCCACCGTCTGCGCCTTGGGCGCGGTGCCGCCGGGGCCGGCGGCCATGTGCAGCATGTTGCGCACGGCCGCCGCGTGGCGCGCCTCGAACACGCGCACGCCGGGCGCGGGCTTGTCGGTCTTGAACAGGGTCACGGGCACCAGCTCGCCGTCGCGGGCGAACACGCTGTAGGCACGGGCGATCTGGAACAGGCTGGCGGACACGCCGTAGCCGTAGCTCATGGTGGCCTGCTCGATGGGGCGCCAGGTCTTCCAGGCGCGCAGGCGGCCGCTGACGGCGCCAGGGAACGGCACCTGCGGGCGCTGGCCGAAGCCGACGGCGCTGTAGGTCTCCCACATGTCGCGCGCGGGCAGCTGCATGGCCATCTTGACCGTGCCCACGTTGCTGGACTTCTGGATCACCTCGTTGACCGTCAGCACGCCATGCGGGTGGGCGTCGGTGATGGTGGCGTTGGCGATGGTGATGCGGCCCGGGGCCGTCTGGATCGGCGTCTCGGGCTTGACGAGGCCGCGCTCCAGCGCCAGCGCCGCGATCAGCGGCTTCATCGTCGAGCCCGGCTCGAAGGTGTCGGTCAGCGCGCGGTTGCGCAGTTGCTCGCCGCTGAGGTTGGCGCGCTTGGCGGGCGAGTAGCTGGGGTAGTTGGCCAGCGCCAGCACCTCGCCGGACTTGACGTCCAGCACCACCACGCTGCCGCCCTTGGCGCGGTGCTGCTGCACCGCGTCGCGCAGCTTCTGGTAGGCAAAGAACTGCACCTTGCTGTCGATGGACAGCTGCAGGTCCTGGCCGTCCACCGGCGGCACCTGCTCGCGCACGTCCTCGACGATGCGGCCCAGGCGGTCCTTGATCACGCGGCGCGAGCCGGGGCGGCCGGCCAGCTCCTTGTTGAACGTGAGTTCCATGCCTTCCTGGCCCTGGTCCTCCACGTTGGTGAAGCCCACGATGTGCGCGGCGGCCTCGCCCTCGGGGTACTGGCGCTTGTATTCCTTGCGCTGGTAGATGCCCTTGATGCCCAGAGCCATCACCTGCTGCGCGATGGGCTCGTCGACCTGGCGCTTGATCCAGACGAAGGTCTTCTCCTCGTTCTCGAGCTTCTTTTCCAGTTCGGGCAGGGACATCTCCAGCAGCTTGGCCATGCGGGCCAGCTTGGCGCGGTCACGCTCCACGTCCTCGGGGATGGCCCAGATCGACGGGGCGGGCACGCTGGTGGCCAGCAGCATGCCGTTGCGGTCCAGGATGCGGCCGCGGTTGGGCGGCAGCTCCAGGGTGCGGGCGAAGCGCACCTCGCCCTGCTTCTGGAAGAAGGAGTTACCGAATACCTGCACCCAGGCCGCGCGCCCGGCCAGGCCGATGAAGGCCACCGCGATCGCCGCGACGATGAACTTGCTGCGCCAGACCGGGGTCTTGCTCGCCAGCAGCGGGGAGGAGGTGTACAGGACGCTGCGGGTCATGCCTGCCCCCACGCTCGGCACTGCGTGTCCTCGCTGCCCCCCGAGGGGGCGCGAGCTTGCTTGAGGCGGCTCGGCGCGGCGCTCACTTGGCCGCCTCCACCGCCGGCGCGGCACCCTGCGTCACGTACTGCGTGATGGCCGGGGACGCCGGGCGCATCTGCAGCTGGTTCTTGGCGATGTCCTCCACGCGCAGCGGCGTGGCCTGGCCGCGCTTCTCGGCCAGCAGGCGCTCGCTGTCGGACTCGATCTTGCGGGCCTCGGACTGCGCCTTCTCGATCTGCATGTACAGGCTGCGCGAGTCGTACTGCACCCGCACCAGGTACAGGGCACTGGCGATCACGGCGAGCAGAAGGACGATGTTGAGCCGGGTCATAGGGCCCCCACGCTCGGCACTGCGTGTCCTTCGCTGCCCCCCGAGGGGGCGCGAGCTTGCTTGGGGCGGCCCGGCGCTGCGCTCATCACCTCAGGCCTCCGTCCTTTCCGCCACGCGCATGATGGCGCTGCGCGAACGCGGGTTGCGCGCAACTTCCTCGGCCGAGGGCTTGATGCGCTCGAGCGCGTGCAGCTTCAGCGGCGCGGCCGGCGCGAACGGCGCGCGGCGGTCCACCACCTCGCGCGAATGCTTGGCGATGAACTGCTTGACGATGCGGTCTTCCAGCGAATGGAAGCTGATCACCACGAGCCGGCCCTGGGGTTCGAGGACATCCAGGGCGGCCTCTAGCGCCTGCTCGAGCTCTTCAAGCTCGGCATTGATGAAAATCCGAAGAGCCTGAA